>Ga0255058_10002555_pt1 | contig 10014 bp, 8 predicted proteins | sample Cases_109_9_MG_FD_188637 | JGI IMG/M metagenome (GOLD analysis project Ga0255058, IMG submission 188637) | Seawater microbial communities from Amundsen Gulf, Northwest Territories, Canada - Cases_109_9 | ecosystem: Environmental > Aquatic > Marine > Gulf | place: Canada: Northwest Territories... | reverse complement strand
ACTCGCTCGTGTAATTCCCTGTACGTAATCTTGAGGTCGCGGTTCGGATCGTCGCCTTCCCAGATGATCGCAACGTCGTCCGCCTTGGCATCCAGATGTCGATCGACGCAGTTGTAGCAAACGTTGAGAGTTCCGTCTTCGAACCAGCGAATGCGCAGATCGTCTTTCGCAAAGGAAACGTCTTTCACTTTGCTGAACGGTTTAATCCAGTCAATGCGCCGCGCTTGCTCGGCCCAGTAAGCCTCATTGTCCTGCACCGATTTTGCGTAGAGTTTTGCGTATTCGTTCGCATCGATCAGGGCACGGGCTTTGGTCGCATCGTCAACCGGGTACAGGTCAGTCATGTTTTCAACCTTATTGTTTTTTCTCGATTGCGGCCGCGTGATCCAGGATCCGCTGCGCCTGAATCAGGTGTGGTCGATCAATCATCTCACCATCGAGTCCAAGTGTTCCAGTACCCGGATTGGCGTTGAACAGGTCCACAATACGTTGCGCGCGCTCGATTTCCTCCTCGCGAAGTCCAAACGCGTCATTAATGATATCGATCTGTGCCGGGTGAATCGCGAACATGCCGCCGAATCCGTCACGCCTCGCGTTCGAGGCATAGATCGACAGTCCGTCCAGGTCACGAAAATCTGTGAATACGGTATCGAACGCCGGCACCTCGGCGGCTGCGGCCGCGAACAGGCACATGGATCGCGCCAACTCGTAGGGTGGCAGCCACGCTCCATCGGCATCGCGATTCGCGCTTGCACCCACTGCGGCACTCAGATCTTCCGCCCCCCAGGTCAGGCCGGCCAATCGATCTGTAGCCCCCGCATAGCCACCCAGCGAAAACAAGGCTTCGGGACGCTCGGTGCAAATCGGCAAGATCCGCGTACTCCTGGGCTCCAGCTTATTGGCTTTCTCAAGTTCATCTAGCCGAAATGCCAGGTCGATGGCGTCTGCGGCACTCTGTGGTTTTGGCAAAACGATCCCGGTCGGCGCACCCGGCATGACGGCCTCAAGATCCAGATCGGCATCCTCGGTGTCGAGCGGGTTGATGCGCACCCAGGTATCGTCGCGGCCTTCCACGTTTTCGCGCGCCAGCACACGCGCATCCGGCCGTGATTCCGCAGTCACCGAATCCTCGAGATCAAAGATCAGCGCATCCGCTTTCGATACGAATGCATTGCGCATCTTGCGTTCGCTGTCAGCCGGAACGAAAAGAAAACTGCGAATCATTTCGGCTGCTTCAGCATCAGCGCCGAGCGCTTGCAATGAGCGACCAGCGCATCGTTTTGATTAAAGGCGCGGTGCGCGAAAATGACGATGCCATTATCAGGACGAGATTTGCTTGCACGCACTTCGAGCACTTCGGTTTCGATGCGCAGCGTATCGCCATGAAATACAGGCTGCGGAAAACGAACCTCGTCCCAGCCGAGATTGGCGACCGTGGTTCCATGCGTCGTGTCATTGACTGAGATGCCTACCATGAGGCCGAGTGTCAGACAGCTGTTCACAATTGGCTTGCCAAATTCGGTGCCCTTCATATATTCCGCGTCAAGATGGAGCGCCGCGGGATTGTGGGTCAGCGTTGTGACGAGAACATTGTCCGTCTCCGTCACCGTGCGGCGGATCGGGTGGTCGAAAACTTGCCCTACTGAAAATTCTTCGAAATACAGACCTGGCATTTGACGTCCATGGGAAATCGTAAGAAGCCGCAATCATAGTATAGTCTGGCGTCCAACAAGACCCATGCGGAGAATGAATATGAGGCTTTCCCGCCGTGAGTTTACGAAGGCAGGTCTCAGCGCCGGCGCTGTTCTGGCCATCGGCGGGCAGGATGTCCTGGCTGCGCCGGGCGACCTCATCCGCAAAGCTATCCCGTCATCAGGCGAGATGATCCCAGTCATCGGGCTCGGCACCAACCGTTACGGCGTCGACGAGTCGGACGCTGCGCGCGCGCCACTGCGAACTGCACTTGAACGATTCCATGATCTGGGCGGCACGTTGATCGACACGGCGCCCATGTACCGTTCTTCGGAACGGGTGCTCGGCGAATTGATGTCGGAACTTGGCATACGCACCGACATGTTCATCGCAACCAAGGTTGACCGCACCGGTGGACGCGACGACAGCGATGCGCAGATGAACGATTCGACCGCCAAATTGAAAACGAAGACTTTCGACCTGATGCAAGTGCAAAATCTGCGCGGCTGGAAGGAGTCTTTGCCGCTCATGCGTGAGTGGAAACAGGAAGGTCGAATTCGATACATCGGCATCACTACGTCACGTAGCAGCCAATACGCAGACTTCGAGAAAGTCATGCGCCAGGAAGAACTCGACTTCATCCAGGTGAACTACTCACTTGAACAACGCGAATCCGCAGAACGTTTGCTGCCGCTGGCCGCCGACAATGGCCTTGCCGTGATTCTCAACAGGGCATTCGGTGGCGGGCGGATATTCGACAGGGTTGGCGATCAGCCGCTGCCTGACTGGGCGCGGGAATTCGATTGCACGAGCTGGCCGCAATTCCTGCTCAAATATGCGGTATCGCATCCGGCCGCAACCGTGGCTATTCCGGGTATGACGAAAGCACACCATGTTGATGACAACATCGGCGCCGCGCATGGCCGCTTGCCAACGGCCGAAGAGCGCAAGATGCAGGAAGATTTCCACGACAATTTGTAGTGTCCCTACTCGCCGTTATTCACTCTGATTTTGTGTGTCACGCGATTTATCTCGATGATTGGTGCCTCCAGCTTCGTATCGAGTGAATAAACATTGGCCAGGAACTCCGGGTTTGCCTTGCGGTACAACACCCGTGCCGTGACTGTAAGTTCCCGAATCGATTGGTTCTCGACCCTGAACACGACATCGGACTTGCGCTGGCCTGGCCCGTCCTCACTAACCGAATCCGAAATCCGGGGGCGCGCAATGACGGGACAGCGAAACGGAATATCGACAACGTCCACGTCACCGCTCGGCAACGAGCGTTTGTAACTCGCGCCGACGACCGCCCAGATATTGTGGCGTTCGACGGGCAAACCACGTTTGTCGTACCAATCTGCCTTGTAAACAATCGGCGCATCGAGCGTCGGCTTGTCGCCCTCCGGGTTACCCAGGTGCATCAACGTCCGTCCCTGATCATCTTCCACCTTGATTTCAATCCAGCTCGCGAGCAGGTCAAGTGGACCCGCCGGGAAGTCGTGACCCGTCTTGTTATTGTGCATGACGAGGGTGAGATTGATGAGATCGCCAGGTTCGATTACTTCCGGGGCGACTATCGACAAGTCGACTACCGGCCCATCGGTCCAGCGATCCGCAATCTCGTTGATCTCGATAGCACCCTTGAGCCAATCCTTGGTCTGCTCAGCCTGAAATTCCCCGCCTGGCAGGTCTTGCGCAACGGGAATGTACGTGTTGCCGCCGAGCGTGCGGTGGCTACGGTGTTTGCCGTCGCCCGCGGACCGATTCGTATCAACGCTGTCGCCGCGTGCCGGGTCGCTGCTGTCCACCAGCGGCATATGGCAATCACGGCAAGCAAGTGTGCGGTCCGGTTCGTCCTCAAAATACCAGTGCCCCTCGCGCCAGCTGTCGTATTCATTTTGTTCCACTGCCAGGCCTATCGCTGTTTCGCTACTCGCCAATTTCGTTTGCTTGTGGCAGGCGGCACAGAACTCACTCTGTTTGTAAATCGGTCGCGTGAAGCTCGAAATGTGGTGACTGGGATAACCTCGAATCAGGAAACGATTCAAGAAACTGCCGGCGCCCTCTGCGCCCGTAAACAGATAGTGTTGTGGTACCTGTATTGTGTAGCCGCCATTGCCTTCCGTGTCCGTGCTCGTAATGCTGTGGCAGACCAGGCAGGAATTGCCCTCGTGAATGACCAGGTCGTCGCCCGCGATCGACGCGCCACTGCGAGTACCTGTGAGCAACGCAACGGGGTCGTGGCAGCCAGCACATGTACGCGTCTCGGCAGAACCCTCTGCCTCCGCAAGCAATTCCTGAACATCACGGAACAAGATATCGATCGCTGCGAATCCATGTGCACTGGGTAGCCATTCATCGTAGATCTGTTCATGGCAACCGCTCGAGCCACAGGTCGCGGAATCGATCATGGGTCCTGTCCGAATCGCGCCGCTGCTGCGCAGCTCGTCTCGTGCGGTTGAAAGCGCCTCATGCAACATGGATGTTCGGTCCGGATCGATTGACAGTGTCGGCAGTGCCATTTCTATCGCGGCCAGCGGGCCAAGCGCGCTTGATTCCTGGTCGCCGAGCGTCGCATCCAGTCGCTGTCCCTCATCCGGGCTCAGAACCGATGCCAGCCTGGCGTCGAGGTTTTCCCGCCATGGCACTCCGTCAATCGACGCACGACTCGGCCAGAATGGCCGGTCCTCGCCAAAGCGAAAATCATAAGCGTCACTAAATCCCTGAAATACCTCGTCTTCTTCCACCCCGCTCGACAACCATCCGGTAGCGGCGAAAGGCACCAGCAGTACCGCAAAGGCGGCGGCCAGGTACCGGCGCCGGGCCAGGCGTCTCGGCGTAGCGGCCGATGTCCTGTACCTAAGCAATATGGGAGTGAGATGCGCCAGCACCGCCACGGCGAAACCGAACGAAGACAGTTGATGAACCGTCCACCAAAATGCCTGGACATGAGTGCCGAGCGCCGCCTGCAAAGTCACGACAAGGCCGCTGAGCAGGCAAATACCGAGCAGTACGAGTGCAGACGTCGCTACCGTTTCAAGAGCACCGTCCACGCTGCCATCGCGACGCCGCCAGTGCAGGTATACGATTATTCCAACGGGCAACAACGCCGCTATACCAGTGACGCTGTGCACGATGACGGAATATTGCGAGTAAATGTCGAACGGCATCCACGTAATGAAAGCTCCCGACAGCATGAAGTAAAACAGCAGTCCGAAGGCGATCCAGGTTAACAAGGAGCGAAAATCACGCTGTAGCTCGGTCTGTATGTATTTCTTCATGGTCCACTCTTGTCGCTAGTACGCGTAGCCGGTCGCGCGAACCGCTTGTTCACTATGCTCTATGGCCACCTGCATGGCGCCAATAGCCCCCAGCCATTCTTCCTCCGCGGCCATCTCTTCGGCCTGCTCTCGCCTCGCTGCCGCCTTTGACAGGAGTTCGCTTATTCGCCGCCTGGCACTGTACGAGGCTTTCATTTGGTCCGACTGCAGCAACATCTGGTAACCGTTATATTGCTCGGCAAGGTACAGATATTCGTCACTTGGTGTTGCAAAACGTTTTTCGTAATACAAGGTCTTGTGATTGAGTATTTCGTATAGTCGCCGTTGCAGCCGGTCCGAAACGGGTCTTAGCAGCTGAATCGCCTCGCCGAAGGAGCCGTTTGTCGCCAGGATCTCGGCGCGTTCTATCTGGCGCTCTATTCCGACCAGGTCCGCAACGCTCAATCCTTGCAGCTCCGCGGGTTGCGACTCCAGCGCGAGCAGGAACGATGTCGACTGCTGCATCGCCTGGTCGAATAAGGTTTTGTCACGCAAGTCCGACCTCGAAGATGCTCCACGAAAGGCCTGCGAGGCCAGCCTTATTCCTGCAGAAGACAAAGTCGACGCTGTGGATCCGCAACCTTGCCTGAGTGCGGATTGAGCGTCGCTCAGCGATTGCCGCGCCGCGCCAAGCGTTGCCCGTGACTCTGCATTGCCTCCCTCATCGACCCGGCGCGCGGGCCCCGAGCCGTGCAGCAAGCGGTCCAGCAGGGCCACTTTCTGTTCGGCAGCTGCCACCAGTTCGGGCGTGCTTTTTTCGCAATCGAGCGCATGGCCGTCCATCGCGAGTGACAAGCAGGCCGCCGTCACCAGGGTCTGCCGCAGAATTTTTCCTTTCATGGCTGTTGCTCCGCCAGCTCGGCGCCCCATTCCCAGATCGCCGCTTCGGCCTTGCGACGATACGAATTATCGACTTCTGATTTGTGCACAAATGTTTGCATGGCACGCAGCGCGTTGTGCAAATTGCCGAGACCCTGATGGGCGATCGCCAGGCCATAATAGGCATTCGTTTGCGACGCCCGGATCTCCGTCGCGGCGTGGAAGAAATCCCTGGCCGCCGCGTATTCCTGCAGCCCAAGCAACGCGAATCCCATATTCGTATGCGCTTCGGGCATGGCTGGCCGAAGTTGCAGCACATCGTGAAAACCCTGTAGCGCGTAGTCGTATTCGCGCGCTTGCAGCAGACCGACGGCCTGTTGAAAATATTGATGTACCAATCGCTCGTCTGCACTCATCGGATGCGTCCGCATGCCCTCGCTCGTGGTCTCCTGGACGATTCTATCTCCTGTTTGCTGAACCGCCAATCCAAGCACACCCGTGGCCATCAGCATCGCTGGAATGACCCATCTGCGTTTGTCGTTATGCAAGCTCATATGAGTCCCTTGTGCGCAGCAATACTTATAAACGGCACACCAAAAAAGCTCAAAAATGCCAGTGCAAACACGCCCACAACGAGCCAGTATCCAAGCGAGTCCGGCATGTCCTTGAACGTCGCCCGGGCATGCAAGATTCCGCCCAACGTGATCCAGGTGACGAGTGCCCAGGTTTCCAGGGGGTCCCAGGACCAATAGCGGCCCCAGGCACTGTGTGCCCACACAGAACCCGCAAGCAGCATCAAACTGTGAAAAACAAACGCAAGAAACAGGTTTGACCAGACTGCCGTCCGCATTTCCGTCTGCGCGGTAAAAGAGGCAGCCAGCCCGGACCGTGGCGCGCCCCTGGCCAGCAACAGCAGCCCCGCCGTACTCGCACTGACAAGACACACGCCCAGAAAAATCTTGCCGCTCACAACGTGCAGCCACAGCCAGTAATTGTCGAATGTCGCCGGTAGGGGCACGGCCTGGGCCGGAACATTGACGAGCCAGACACCTAACAGGAAGAGCAATGGACCGGACAAAAGCAGTGTCATCTGCAAATGACGGCGACGCCAGATCATGAACAAACTAATGGCGCTCAGGCTGAAAACATTGCTCAGGAGAATATCGTACAGGGTAAGAAACGGCCCCTGGGACTCGCGCAACCAGCGCACAGCAATCGCAGCCGCAAAGGCGAGCACAACAAGCGACAGGAGCCCCGCTGGCAAATTGAAAGATCGATGTCGAGCGGTGAACGCGGGCAACTGCACTATCGTCATGACTGCCAGCATGGCAATACCGAATAAGACCAGTTGCTGTTCAAGCGCGGGCGATACAGGCATCAGCCGCCTCCTCTTTCCGCGTTCGACCGGCTCCTTGCCGTGCCGGATAACGCTCCCGGAAATGCAGGGCCAGGCCTCCGATCGCGAGCAGCGCAGCGACTAAGGCCCAGGGCAATAGCGGATAATAATCGATCCGATACGCGATCCACATTTGCACATCCACAACTCGCAGCATGCCTCCCTCGAGAGCCAAGGCGCCGCCCTTGCCGACCACAAGCGTTGTGCCGTCGCTCGTCTGCGTGTTGACCGAAAACGCCGATTGCGGTCGCTCGAGGACCCACGACCTGTCAGGGCGTGAAACCGGCTCCGCAAAATTGAGTTCCATCTGCAGGTGCTGACCCGATGGCGCTACCCAGTCGGTGACCTGTTTCCAGTCATACTGCGGGAACGAAGGAAAGTGTATTGCCCCGTACACCGGCTCGGCACCAGCAGGCTCCCAGCGCATCAGCAGCGCGAATCCCTTGTTCGGCGTGGTGATGAATCGATAGCCGTTGATCTCGGCGGCCTGCCGATCGCCGATCGTCTGTGTTCGCATCGCTCCTGTCGCACCGTGCTGAATCGTGCTGCGAGTCGATTGCCGCGTGAGGCCGGCGAGATACTCGACCTGGACGTCTCCTTGTTTGAATCGCACTTCGTCAAGGTGGCCCGGATGCAGCCACCCAACCGCTGTGACTTCTACATCGCGCGGGTCGAACGATGCGCCCTGTAACACCTCGACATGGCCATCGAAGCGAATCAGCACCGACAAGCCGATAATTGTGATAAGCAACAACAGACCAACGTGAAACACGAGCAGCCCGGTCTGCCTGCGAAATGTGTGATTGGCCAGGATTGCAGCAAGCAGGTTCATCGACAGCACCGCAAGCGGTATCGCCGTGACACTGACATCAACTGTCGTCGAGCGTGAGCCGATCAGCACCAGAATCAGCAGTACAAACATCGCGACCAGCGTCAGTCGCAGCGAGGCGAGTTTTCGTAACAGCGACATCATGGCGGATTATCGCAAACGTTGCCCATCCAGTCCCTGCCGGTGCCCTGCTGACCGCTCGCCGAGCCGCAGTCCTGCTCGCGCCAGGTACCACTGTCGCGCCAGTTGATGACCTTGAGTTTGGCGTTCATGTAGTACGGGCCCTGGTTATAGACCTGACTGTTGCCAGTAATGCTGATTTCCGTACCCGGCGGCTGGCCAGCCTCCGGTCCAACATTGTTCAAGTCGACCAGCAGCGCCTTGTTTTTCCAGCCGTGGGGGACCGCCGCATGGCACCAACTGCATTGCAGGTTCTTACCAATTTGCTTCGCATGAAATGCATGCAGGTTGCTGTCCTTGTTGCCGCCGAAACCACTCTCGAAACCCGTATCACCACCCTCGTTTTGCTCGGTGGCGTAATTGGTGTGGCTATGGCAGCGAAAGCAAAGCCCCGAATTATTATTGCCGGTCGACGATGACCATGTGCCTTTTAGAATGAAATCATTGTTGGAGCCATGCGGTCCCCACGGGTCGCTGCCACTGGGTTCGACCGTCGCGTTCGCCGTTGCCGCACCGTGACAATCCGAACAGTACATCGTCTGAGAGCCGATATCAGGGCCGTTCCAGGGCGACAAGAACAGGTTCGTTGACGCGCTCATGTTCCTGATTCCCGCTGTTCGCCCGGTGTCGTCCATTACAGGATGCCAGGAACGGTGATTAGTTCCTGGCGCACCCTTGTCGGCGAATGGCGCCTGGAATTCCATTGCCTGATTCGTGTACTGGAGCAAATTGTTGGTACTCGCAGGCGTACCGCCTCCCGAGTCCCCCAGGTCTGGCCGGGTACCGGTGGGATAGCTGCCGTCATCGTCGTAGCCATAGTCCGAGTGACACTGCAGGCAAACCTGGTATTCGCGTGTCACGTGATTTGCGGTCACAGCCGTCGCTGTGCCGAACCCCTGTTTGACATCATAGGACGACGGCAAAGAAAGGAATGAGGTGCCCGCATAGTTCGGCTCGACACCCCACGTTCCGCTCAGGGCCCCTGACGCGAGATTACTATGGCCCGGGCCATGATCGTGCGCGCTCGCAGCAGGATCGCCGGCCGCGTTGAATAGCGAGTTGCGAAGCGCACGATGCGGATTATGGCAATCGGTGCACTCCGCGTGCCTGTTTAGAAAATCCACCCGGCCCAGTGTTGCCCGCGCCTCAGTGAAATCTGCGTCGCGGATGTCGTGCGCTTCTCCACCTGTTTGCTGATCAAAGCTGACAATCGGCATGCGCCGGGCCAATGCGAACTCTGCCTCGATGTTCCTGACGTCACCGGCGGTGTTGCTGATGACCGGCGAGTTACTGTGACACTGGTAGCAGGTCTCTTCCACGGCCGAATTGCCGCCGGATTTCGGCGTCGAGTTACTATCGGTTCCCTCACGAAGCAGGCGCCGGGATCCGTGTACGGTGTGGGTATCATGACAATTGAGGCAGGCCGCCTGCCAGACCGTCGTGCCACTCGGAAACTCACGCAAGGCCGCCGCGGACGCGAGGTAGCTTTCGTCAGCACTAATCGGCGACGCATGCACGGATTCGTTCCAGCCATCCTTCTCGTGACAGCCCAGACAAACGATATCGTCAACGCTGTCGAAACTGCCCGATGGAGCCGCCTGTTGCAGGCGATTTGCACGAAGAAACTTTTGTGGGGGGCCGCCTGCGGGATCGGGAATGTGTGGGTCGTGGCAACTGGCGCATTGCAATTGTTGTTCGTTTGCGGGGCCGGTTGCTTCCAGTGGAAACTGCGGTCGCACGCCAGGTACTCGCAGGCCTATCTCCGCGGACGTTGCCGG
>Ga0255058_10002554_pt1 | contig 10015 bp, 11 predicted proteins | sample Cases_109_9_MG_FD_188637 | JGI IMG/M metagenome (GOLD analysis project Ga0255058, IMG submission 188637) | Seawater microbial communities from Amundsen Gulf, Northwest Territories, Canada - Cases_109_9 | ecosystem: Environmental > Aquatic > Marine > Gulf | place: Canada: Northwest Territories... | reverse complement strand
GGCCAATCAAGTGCAAGCAATCAACACATTATTAGACTGGACTACCCTCGCAGCACTGCCTGAGATGATGCAGACCGCCTGGGGCTCGCTCAACAGCTCGCTGCACCTGAAAGCCGGGCAGTCTCTGTTGATACGCGGCGGCACCACATCGGTAGGATTGGCCGCGGCGGTCCTGGCCAAAAGACAAGGTGCCATTGTCGCCGCAACGACCCGAAAAACGGATCGCGAATCAATGTTGAAAGACAATGGAGCCGATCATGTGTTTATCGACACCGGAGAGATCGCGAGCGATGTCCGTAAGATATTTCCGGATGGGGTGGACAAAGTTCTCGAGCTCGTCGGCACGACAACGTTACTCGATTCGCTGCAAAGTGTTGCCCGTTTCGGGTCAGTATGTATGACCGGCATGGTCGGCAATGCCTGGGAATTGGACCAATTCAGTCCGATGGGTGCAATCCCGTCTACGGTGAACCTGACCACCTACTCAGGTGGTTCGCAGGACTTTATCGATACACCGCTACAGACGGTCGTGAACGAAGTCGAGGCGGGACGGATGAAGCCCAGGATTGGGCGTGTATTTCAACTGCGTGAAATTATTGAAGCACACCGCTGCATGGAAGGCAACGCAGCCGGCGGGAAGATCGTCGTTCTCACATGAGTAGATCAACGAGGCCAACTGCCTTAGAAGGCTTGACGCCAGGCACGATAGTCTTTCCAGTGATACTCTTTATGTTCACCTGCCAGCATTCCTGTCATCCAGAGGTACCTGCCTATGATGGTCGTGATCGTAGAGTTTGAATTGCGCACAGGCATGGAATCGGAGTTCGAGACCGCTTTGCAGCATATGTACGAGCAGGTCAAAAAGTATGACGGGTTTCTGGGCGAAGCGCCCTGCTGCAGTATCGAAAATGAAAAAAGGCTTGTGACCCTTTTCTATTGGCGCGATCGCAAGTCGATCAAAGCATGGCGCAAGGATCCTGAACATCTAAAAACGCAGCAACTGGGCCGGGAAAAAATACTTGCCTCGTACAAAATTCGCGTGTGTGAGCTTGAACACGAGTATCGATGGGAATGGTCGGATTGATAGCCGCCCTGTCGTTATGAATAGCAGGTCTTTGCGAAAGTCTCGATCAGGAAATCAATGAATACGCGGATTTTCGGCGGCACGTGGCGCTGATGTGAATGCACCGCCCAGATCGAACTGGCCTTGGGTACCGCCGCATAGTCCGGCAGTAGAATCTTGAGCTGCTTTTCACGCAGCTCAATCACGAGGTTCCAATCCGGTAACAACACGATGCCAAGTCCCGCCAGCGCGGCAGCTGTCAATGCGTCTGCGCTCCTCGCGAAGAAATTTCCCGAGACACGCACCTCGAACACTCGACTTTTGCCGCGAAACTTCCACACGTTCTGGCCGGGATGGTCGCGAAACGTAATGCAATTGTGGTCTTCGAGCTCCTCGGGACGCCTTGGCGTGCCCGAATGCTCGAGGTAGTCAGAGCTTGCACAAACGACTCGGCGACTTTCGCCAATCCTGCGTGCCTTCAGACTCGAATCGCTGAGCTGGCCGACACGAATGCCCACATCGAATCCGCCGGCGACAAGATCAACCATGTAATCGGTCATCGATAGTACGACCCGAACGCCAGGGTATCGCTCCAGGAACGCCGGTATAGCGGACACGATAAGCCCTCGCCCGATCCCGGTCGGAATCGTGACGCGCAGGATGCCGGTTGGGGATCCGAGTTCTGACACCGCAAGTCGTGCCTCATCTACATCCGTGATGACTCGGCCCGCTCGCTCATAATAGATCTGCCCCGCCTCCGTCAGGCTCAGCTTGCGGGTGGTGCGGTGAAACAGGCGAACGCCGAGATCCGACTCGAGTTCGTTGATCTGCCGTGAGATCGAGGACGGTGCCACCCCGATCTGGCGAGCCGCGGCCGAAAATCCACCCGCGTCCACTACTCGTACCAGGACTCGCATGCCAGCGACACTGTCCACGCTACCTACCTTTGCGTTTTCCGCATAAGTCTTTCTCTTATTAGCTAGTTTATCACAAAGGCTATAGAGCTTATGTTGTAGCGCAACTGCCAATCACCAGGACACGAATATGTCGGAATTCAAAGTACACACAGTTGACACAGCACCGGACCAGTCGGTGGCTTTTCTGCAAGGGGCACAGCAGGCGTTTGGCTTCGTGCCGAACCTGATCGGTGTTCTCGCGGAATCGCCAGCGGTTGTCGAAGCGTATCTGACAATTTCAAAGATCTTCGACAAGAGCTCGCTGAGTCCCGTCGAGCGTCAGGTCGCCATTCTGGCCATAAGCCGCATCAACGAGTGTGACTACTGCATGGCCTCACACTCGGTCATCGCGTCGATGCAAAAAGTGCCCGCTGATGTCATTCAGGCAATCCGCAACGACAAACCCATTGCCGACGAAAAGCTCGAGGCGTTGCGCACTTTTGCTGTATCGCTCATCGAGAAGCGCGGTTGGCTGTCCGAAAATGATGTCGCTGCGTTCCGCTCGGCTGGCTTTAGCCAGGCTCAGGTTCTCGAAGTCGTGCTGGCGGCAAGCCTCAAGACCTTGAGCAATTATGCATCCAATCTGGCCGAGACGCCGCTAGACAACGCGTTCTCGAGCCGCGCGTGGCAGCCGCTGAAGCGGCCGGCTGCATGACCCGGAGAAGGTGAGATGACGAAGCCCGTTTGCATAGTCACTGGCGTAGGCGAAGGCACCGGCGCTGCATTGGTGCGCCGGTTTGCCAAGGGTGGTTATCAAGTGGCGATGATCGCCCGTAATAGGGATCGCCTCGACGCACTGCAACTTGAAGTCGAGGGTAGCCGTGCATACGTCTGCGACATCAGCGATCTCAATGCGCTGGCCGCAATCGTAGAGCAAATCCGCGAAGAAATGGGTACTCCGATAGCACTAATTCACAATGCCGTAGCGGCATCGTTCAAGACTTTTCTGGAAGCCGACTGTCAGGAACTCGAACACAACTTCCGCGTAAATACGACGGCGCTTTACCTCCTGGCTCGAGAGCTTGCCCCCGCAATGGTAGACGTCGGAAGTGGCTCGATTCTGGTGACCGGCAATACCGCTGCGCTACGCGGAATACCGACGTATGCCGCGTTTGCACCGACCAAGGCCGCGCAACGCATACTCGCTCAGTCTCTTGCCCGAGACCTGGGCCCCAAGGGCATACATGTCGCCTACATCACGATCGATGCCGCTATCGATACGCCGTGGACGCGGGACCTTTTCAATCGCGACAAGCCCGACGACTTTTTTAGTTTCCCGACGGATATCGCCGACGAGATCTTTCACGTGGCGCAACAACCACGTTCGACCTGGTCGTTCGACGTCGAGATTCGCCCTTTTGGCGAGAAATGGTAACCACTGCAAGCACGGCTGCTGCCCTGTTCGCACGAACACTTAAATCATTAATCGAAGAGGAACCTGATCATGACTACAAACGCAAACACTGTATTAATCACTGGCGGGTCCAGCGGCATTGGCCTGGATGCGGCAAGAGGATTCCTGGAGAGAGGTTCGAACGTTGTCCTGAATGGGCGCGATGAGGGCAAACTCGCAGACGCCGTCAAATACCTGGGTGCCAACGGCAAAGTTACTGCAGTGGCCGGCGATGTTGGCGACAAGAAAACTGGCGAGAAACTGGTTGCCAAGGCCGTGGAGAAATTCGGCAGCGCCGACATTCTCGTTAATAACGCGGGAATCTTCGGACTGAAGCCGTTTCTGGAGAGCACTGAAGAAGAACTTGACCAGTACGTTCGGACCAACCTGAAAGGGACGTTCTTCGTAACTCAGTCAGCCGTCCGGCAGATGAAGAAACAGGGTGGCGGTAGCATCGTAAATGTCGGCACCGTGCAATTCATGCACACAATGGCGACCATACCGGCCAGTGCGGCTGTCGCAACCAAGGCGACGATGCACACTTTGACCACCAGCCTTGCCAGTGAACTGGCGGCCGACAACATTCGAATCAACACCGTTGCTCCCGGCATCGTCAGAACACCGATTTACGGTGATGCGGATGTAGATTCTTTTGGTGGTATTGCGTTGATGAATCGGGTCGGCGAAGTGGAGGAAATCACTGACGCCATCATTTACCTGGCAACCGCCGAATTTACAACTGGCGCAACGTTAGCCGTCGATGGCGGTTACGTACCGGGACGGGCCTGATTCCAGGCCTGCCATCGGTAATAGCGCCGAGATTATTTCAGTACTTCTTACACAAGGAAATCGTAAATGCCCTACGTGAACATCAAAGTGACCCGAGAAACCGTTACGGCGGAACAGAAGCAGGCGCTAATTCGTGGTGTTACCGATCTCTTGGTCAAGGTGCTCGATAAAGAACCGCAGACGACTCACGTTGTCATCGACGAGATCGATACGGACAACTGGGGATTCGGTGGAGAGAGTGTGACTTACTATCGGCAGCGAGAGCGAGAGGAAGAAGACAATGATTGACTTATATTTCTGGACGACACCGAATGGTTACAAGGTACTGACGTACCTGGAAGAGACAGGTATTCCGTATCGAATCGTACCCGTCAACATCAGCAAGGGTGAGCAATTTGAACCCGGGTTCCTGCGGATCTCTCCGAACAACAAGATGCCGGCAATTGTCGACCAAAGTCCTGGCGTCCCGATCTCGGTTTTCGAATCAGGTGCCATTCTGCTTTACCTGGCAGAGAAAACCGGGCGCTTTCTACCGAAAGATGTGGCTGGGCGTATCGAGGTACTTCAGTGGCTGTTTTGGCAAATAGGCGGGCTCGGCCCGATGCTCGGACAGAACCTGCACTTTGGCCAGTATGCGTCAGAGAAAATTCCTTACGCGATCGACCGCTACGCAAACGAGACAAACCGCCTGTTCAAGGTGCTGGACAAGCGCCTGTCGGACCGCGAGTTCATGGCTGGCGACTACTCGATTGCCGACATCGCAATTTATCCCTGGGTGTTCAAACACCCATACCTGCAGCTTCGGCTTACGTGTTTTCCGAACCTGAACCGCTGGTTCGAAACTATCGAACGACGGCCGGCCGTTGTTCGCGCTTATGAAATCGGTGCCAGCATCAATACCACCCCGACGATGACCGAGGACTCGAAAAAAATTCTGCTCGGCCAAGATCATCGGGCAGTAGCAGCTTAGTAACTGAAATACAAAAGGAGTTTGTCATGCGCATATTCATCCAATGGCGTTGGTTCGCCGATCCTTTACCCCATTTAAATAACGAACGCTGTCATAGAGGTAATCCAATGAAAATCATTCTTAAATGCCAATTCCTACTGATACCACTTGTTCTGTCCTTGGCGACTAGTGCAACGGCCAGTGAATTTATCTATAAACCCGCTTCGCCTACAGTGGTAGCGGCTAACTTGCAGAAGGTTGAGGGAGGGCATCTCGAACGTTTCCAAAAACCTTTTCAAATTCAACGACTGAGTGAAAACGTCTATTGGGTCTCAGCCTCTTATTACAATGTCACCGTGATTGTAGGTACGGAAAGTGTCTTGCTTATTGATGCTCCTATAGGGAGAGGTAAACAGATTCTTGAGGCGATAAAGACGATAACGGATAAGCCTCTAAGCGCTATTGTTTACTCCCACGCGCACTCGGATCACGTCGGCGATGCTGCGGTCATTCTAAAGGAATTAGGAAAAAACGATATCGATCTTTATGCCACTGAACAAGTCAGAGATGAGTTCATTGCTCATAAAATGAGCATGCCAGCACCGACAATAATTATTTCAGAAGGAATATATTTTGACGGGCACTATCTCGACGTAAACAAGACCCTGGTTGGGCATACACCAGATAACACCACTTTTTTGATTGAGGATGGCGATCGAAAAATATTACACGCCGTAGACATTGTCCATCCCGATCAATTGGAGTTTCGGAATTTTTCTCTCGCCCAGGATCCGATTGTTTTTCAGAACGATCTGGATACTCTAATGAGCATGGACTGGGATGTTATGGTTACCGGGCATAACAACTTGGGCTATAAAGAAGATGTTAAATTTATCCAAGACTATATTGCTGATATCCGGCAATATTTAGGTACAGGTTTTTCGAAATTTGATTTTTCAGATCATATAAAGAGCGACTTGCCATATGCGTGGTTTGATGGGTACAAAGTTGAAGTAATCGATTTTGCGCATGAATTGCTAGCCAGGAAATACCGAAAAGGTAGAGAACAAGAGTTTGATATTGTAGGCAAAACCCATGTAGAAGCATTCTATTGGGCAATGTTTACCCGGTGAGCGTTTCCGGTCAACATGAAAATGTCACCGTGCTTCAGGTTGACGAGAGTTATCTACCGGTAAAATAGGCACTCAGCTGACAGAAGACGTCTGCCTGCTGCATAAGAATTTGAGGAGCCGATAATGTCGACCAATTATGATGCGATTATCATCGGTACCGGGCAATCCGGTCCGCCGCTTGCCGGTCGATTGAATCAGGAAGGTCTCAAGACAGCCATCATAGAGCGCAAGCTTGTCGGAGGCACGTGCGTCAATGTCGGATGTACCCCAACAAAAACGCTTGTCGGCAGCGCCCGAGTTGCCTACCTGGCCCACCAGGCCAAGCGTTTCGGCGTTTCCATCGAAGGTGATATATCGGTCGACATGAGCCGGGTGAAAGCGCGCAAAGACGAGGTCGCTGGCGCCTCGAATAAAGGCGTCACGGATTGGCTAGAGGGAATGAAAAATGTAGACTTGATTCGCGGGCACGCACGATTTGTTGATGCTCACACGGTCAAAGTTAACGGCAATGCGCTTGATGCCGAGAAGATATTTATAAATGTTGGTGCCCGCGCTCGTGTACCTGACTGGAAGGGCCTTGATGCCGTGCCGTTTTTCACCAACTCGAGCATGATGGAGGTTGATTTCCTTCCGGAGCATCTGATTATTATCGGTGGCAGTTACATCGGCCTGGAATTCGCTCAGATGTATCGACGATTCGGCAGTAAAGTCACTGTCGTCGAGATGCAGGATCGAGTCATTGCACGTGACGACGATGATGTATCCGAGACAGTGAAAGAAATTCTTGAGGGCGAGGGTGTCAAGTTCAGGTTAGAGGCAGATTGCATCGAAGCTCGGGCGACCGATTCGGGTATTGCTGTTCGGGTCACTTGCGAAGTCGGTCCGGAAGAAGAAACAGGTTCGCACTTGTTGCTTGCCGTCGGCCGTGTTCCGAACACCGATGATTTGGGACTGGACAAAGCCGGAATCGAGTCCAACCAGAATGGTTTTATCGATGTTGATGAAGTCCTGAAAACGAATGTGCCAGGCATCTGGGCTATCGGGGATGCGAATGGTCAAGGTGCATTTACGCATACCTCCTATAACGACTTTGAAATCGTTGCAGCGAACCTGTTCGATAACGACCCGCGCAAGGTGACGGACCGTATCCTCTGCTACGGCTTGTTCATCGATCCACCGCTTGGGCGAATCGGCATGACCGAGAAAGAGGTTCGCGCCTCCGGGCGACGGGCGCTGGTTGGCAAGAGGTTCATGACCCGGGTCGCACGCGCGCGCGAGTTTGGCGAAACACGTGGTTTCATTAAAGTTATAGTTGATGCAGATACCGAGGAGATCCTTGGAGCTGCAATCCTCGGGCTTAACGGTGACGAAGCTATCCACTGCCTGCTGGACACAATGTACGCACGTAAACCCTATACGGTGATCTCACGAGCCGTCCACATCCATCCGACAGTAGCTGAGCTTATTCCTACGGTACTGCAGGAAATGGTGCCCCTGGATTAGGCACATCCCTTAGACACGCACGAATATGCATATGCCATGTGTTGCGACAAGAAACATTCCATCGCACCTCAGGCATAGCTGAAATAAGGTCAATTCTCTACGTCCTGCTCCGACAGGATAAGCTGTTCATTGGCGTCCTCAAATCATCTTTGTCACCGTAACCACAACTATTCCAGAAATGTTTCCTGCGGCCGTCAGGTACGGGCAAACCAAGAGATATTCATCACCAGTCAGGGCCATTATCGTGTAGCGCACATGAAAAAGTCGCACCCGTTCGTCAGATAACGTACAAATACCTTCGTGATACAGGAACTCCCTTATTAGAGTCTCGCTGATATCGTTCTCCGACTCGCTCGGCCAGTAGTCTCTGGCCTTGCCTTCGTAGTCGATTGAGAATACCGCACAGTCGTTCAGTCGAAGTAGATCCGATCCTGACACTTGGTGGTTCGGTCTGTGGCTCCAGGTCGCCAGGGCCTGAATTACCTCCTTCGTGCAAATCTGATCTGGAGCTACTTCTGTTGCGCCATGGAAAGCGAGTTCAGCCAGGTTGTGCGTATGATCAGAGAACTCCATCACAACACTCCTTCTCTACGACATGGGCCTTTCATTGTCGTCGGGTCCCGAATGTTATCAGGGCCTCTCGAGAATCATTGCCGATGCCTGGGCCCCGGCAGCGCAAATACTGACGAGCCCGTATCGAGCGTCGCGTCGCTTCATCTCATTCGCCAGTGTCGTGACGATCCGCGCACCCGTGGCCGCAAATGGGTGGCCTACGGCAATTGAGCTCCCCAGCTGATTCAGTTTCTTCCGATCAACGCTACCAATGGCCGGCTCTTTCCACCCTTGTTCCCATGCCCGAAGATTGGATGCGACCTGGCCGCCGAACGCCTCGTGCATCTCAATCAGGTCCATATCTGAAAGCGAGAGGCCTGTTTTGCGCAGCAGCCGTGGCACCGCGACACCGGGCGCCATCAGGAGACCATCCTGCGGATCTATGGCCGCGTACTCGAACGCCTTGATGAAGACGAGTGGCGCGCGGTTCTCCTTTTTGGCTCGATCTTCAGACATGAGCAGAACCACTGCAGCACCGTCAGTCAGCGGGCTCGAGTTCCCTGCGGTAAGGGTCCCCTCGGCACTGCGATCGAACACAGGTGGAAGCATCGCCAGCTTGTCCAGCGATGTATCGGGTCTTATCAAGAGATCGTGTTCATAGCCGTCGAGTGGATGGATTTCGGCTTTCAGTTGGCCATCTTCTGTCGCCTGGTGTGCATTCATGTGACTTCGGTAGGCGATCTCATCCTGATCCTCGCGAGAAATTTTCCATTCCTTGACCGTGAGCTCCGTATGCTCGCCCATCGAGAGGCCTGTAGACGGTTCCTGGACACCGGGGACACCAGGCTTGAAGTTGGACGGACGAAGCCGGGTGAATATTCGGAGCCTTTGGCCAAGCGTTCTGGCCGATGCGGCGTCGAGAAAAATGCGGCTGGCCCGCCTGCTGAACATCACCATCGGGTTGGACATCGATTCCACACCGCCCGCAAGACCGATTTCGGCCCTACCTGCGACGATCGAGTCAAAGACAGACGTAATGGCTGACGTACCCGCGATGCAATTGTCTATAACGGTGAGCGCCCGAACCGAAGAGGGAAGTCCGCTGGAGAATACGACTTCCCTCGCGAACTGTGGGATTCTCGCGTCCAGCACGGTGATCCCATAGACAAGCTCGTCGACCGAGTTCGGGTCAAGTGCCTGTTTCTCGAGCAGCCCGTTAACTGAATGCACGCCGAGATCGAGCGCAGTGTGGTTTCGGAAAACGGTTCCCGCCTTAACGAACGGCGTGCGTGCGCCGCCGACCACTGCCACTCTTGGCATAGCGATTCAGCCGTCTACTTGCTCAGGCGTTCGACGGCTTCGTCAGTGGTCCAAACCGCATTGGCCATGAACCGAAAATTGATCAGCGCAGCAAGGTAGCCGTCGCCTTCCGGAATTTGAGCCGCTGCGGTCGCATCCTTGATGACGGCGATCTCAAATCCCTGCTCCAGCAATTCATGCATATGTGCCTGTGTACACAAGTTTGCGGACATGCCGGCCAGAAGAATCTGATCGATATGTTGCTTTCGCAACTGCAATACGAGGTCATTCTGCTCGGGCCCATAAACTTTATGCGGCGACGCGATTATTGTCTTACCGTCAAACAAATACTTCTTGTACTGTGGCATGAAATCGGCG
>Ga0255058_10002553_pt1 | contig 10016 bp, 7 predicted proteins | sample Cases_109_9_MG_FD_188637 | JGI IMG/M metagenome (GOLD analysis project Ga0255058, IMG submission 188637) | Seawater microbial communities from Amundsen Gulf, Northwest Territories, Canada - Cases_109_9 | ecosystem: Environmental > Aquatic > Marine > Gulf | place: Canada: Northwest Territories... | reverse complement strand
GCCCGGCGATGCGGCCCGCGTCCTTGGTGGCCTGGCGCTGATTGTCGTTGAAGTTCGCCGGTACCGTGATGACCGCCTTGGTGACTGGCCCTCCCAGGCTTGCCTCGGCGATGCTCTTGAGCTCGCGCAGCACCATGGCGCCGACTTCGGGCAGCGAGAAGAGCTCCTCGCGGATCTGGATGCGGACGCCGTGGTTGGAGCCCTCCTCGATCTGGTAGGAGCAGATGGCCTGGGCCTTCTTGACCTCGGCGGAGAAGAAGTAGCGGCCGATCAGGCGCTTCGAGGAGCAGACCGTGTGCCGAGGGTCGTGGATGATGTTCGCCTTGGCGGCATTTCCGACCACGATGGAGCCGTCCTCGCGGAAGGCCACCACGCTGGCGGTCGTCGGCTCGCCGTAGGCGTTCGGCAGCACCTCGATGTTGCCGCTCTGCACCACAGCCACGCAGGAGTTGCTGGTGCCCAGGTCGATTCCGATCGCGATCTCGCTCATGGAGCCTCCGATTGACGCAGGACCCGGGCCCGGACGAGGAGCCCCCCGGCGCAGCGGTACACACCCGCCCGGTCTTTCGTATCGGCAAAAGCCGTTGCCGCATAAACCCCTTCCGGGCCGGAGCTGCCTTCCGGCGTCTCTTGGAGGGGCTGCGGGTACGTGCTACATCCCCAACGAAATCGAGGGGTTGCCATGTCCGGGCATTCCAAGTGGTCGACCATCAAGCGCAAGAAGGGGGCGGCGGACGCCAAGCGGGGGAAGATCTTCACGAAGCTGATCCGCGAGATCGCCACGGCGGCGGGCATGGGCGGCGGAGACCCGGACGCGAATCCGAGGCTGCGTCTGGCCATCGACAAGGCCCGCATCGCCAACATGCCCAAGGACAACATCGAGCGGGGCATCAAGAAGGGAACCGGGGCCAGCGACGGCGAGGCCTACGACGAGGCGATCTACGAGGGCTACGGCCCCGGCGGAACCGCGGTGCTGATCGAGACCCTCACGGACAACAAGAACCGCACGGTGGGCGAGGTGCGCCACGTCTTCAGCAAGTTCGGGGGCAACCTCGGGGCCAGCGGCTGCGTCAGCTACCTGTTCGAGAAGAAGGGCCTGATCCAGTTCGAGACCGAGGGGCTGGACACGGATGCGCTGCTCGAGGCGTCGCTCGAGGCCGGGGCGGAGGACGTCCTGGAGGAGGGCGATTCGGTCACCGTGGTGACGACGCCGGCCGACTTCGAGGCCGTAAAGGGCGCCCTCGCGCAGGCTCAGTACGGACCGGTCCACGCCGCCATCAGCCTGGAGCCCGCGTCGATGGTGAAGCTCGAGGGCAAGGACGCCGAGACGATGCTCTCGCTGGCCGATGCGCTCGAGGATCTCGACGACGTCCAGAGCGTGAACGCGAACTTCGACATCTCGGAAGCCGAAATGGCCCGGCTGGCCTCCTAGGACGGTCCGGGCGCGCGGATTGGCATCGGCGCCCGGCTTCGGCGATGCTATTTCCACCCCCCACGGACCGAGAACCACAGATCGAGAACCATCCTCAGCGGGAGCGCAATGCGCGTCCTCGGTATCGACCCGGGCTCCGCCGCCACGGGTTTTGGTGTGGTCGAGCGGCAGGGGGGCGACCTCGTGCACGTTGCACACGGGGTGATCCGCGTGCGGAGTGGAGATCTCGCGGCGCGCCTGGACCAGCTGTATGCAGCGCTCCGCGCGGTGCTGGAGCAGCACCAACCGGACACCGCTGCCGTCGAGCAGGTCTTCGTGGCCTCGAGCCCGCGATCGGCACTCGTGCTGGGGCAGGCGCGCGGTGCCGTGCTGGCGGCCCTCGGAGCCAGCGGTCTGCCGGTGAGCGAATACTCGGCCTCCCAGGTGAAGCAATGCGTGGCGGGCGACGGCCGGGCCAGCAAGGCCCAGGTACAGCGCATGGTGCGCCGGGTGCTGGTGCTAGAGCGTTCCCCCGCCACCGATGCCGCCGACGCCCTGGCCGTGGCACTGCGCCACCTGCACGGCAGCCGGCTCGAGCTGGCCGGTGTCGCGGCGCCCCGGCAGCGCCCCCGCGCTCGTCGGGACGCGTTGCGCACGAGGCTGCTGCGGTGATCGCGTGGCTCGAGGGGGTGCTGCGAGAACAACACCCGACCCGGGTGGTGCTCGACGTGGGCGGCGTGGGCTACGACGTGAACGTGCCGCTGTCGACCTTCACGGAGCTGCCCGATCTCGGCAAGACGGTGGCCCTGCACATCCACACCCACGTCACCGACGGAGCCATCCAGCTCTTCGGCTTTCTCTCCCAGCCCGAGCGCGTGGCCTTCGACCTGCTGCTACGGGCGAACCGGGTGGGGCCGCGCCTGGCCCAGACCGTGCTGTCCGGGATCTCGCCCGCCGAGCTGTGTGAAGCCATCCGCAGCCAGAACGTGGTGGCGATGCGCTCGGTGCCGGGCATTGGCAGCAAGATGGCGGAACGCATCCTGCTCGAGCTCCGCGATCGCCTGGATGAGCTCGCAGCCACGCTCGGTGAGCAGAACGACCGGCGGCCGGAGCCCGGTCCCGTCGACGCCGCGCGAGACCAGACGTTGTCCGCGCTGCTCAATCTCGGTTACTCGCGGGCGGAGGCCGAGCGTGTCCTCGACGAGGCGACCCGGGAGGCCGGCTCCGACGCGACCCTCGAGACCCTGGTGCGCGCCTCTCTTCGGAGGCTGGTGCGATGAGTGATCTGCCCGAAGTGCGGAGCGAGCTGGGTGGCGCGGCTTTGCCCGATGAGGGCCAGCTCGACGAGCGCCTGCGCCCCGCCAGCCTCGAGGAGATGGTTGGCCAGGACCGGCTGCGCGAGAACCTGGCGGTCTTCATCCGCGCCGCCCGCGAGCGCCGCGAGCCCTTGGACCACCTGCTCTTTCACGGGCCGCCGGGGCTGGGCAAGACGTCTCTGGCTCACGTCGTCGCTCGTGAGATGGGCGCCAACCTGCGCACGACGAGCGGGCCTGCCGTCGAACGCGCGGGAGATCTCGCGGCGCTGCTCTCGAACCTCGAGGCGGGCGATGTGCTCTTCATCGACGAGATCCACCGTCTGCCGGTGGTCGTCGAGGAGATCCTGTACCCCGCCATGGAGGACTTCCAGCTCGACCTGCTGATCGGGCAGGGGCCGGGTGCGCAGTCGGTGCGTTTCGACCTGCCGCGCTTCACCCTGGTGGGGGCCACGACCCGGGCGGGCCTGCTGAGCTCGCCTTTGCGCGACCGCTTCGGCTGGGTGGCTCGCCTCGAGTACTACCCACCCGCCGACCTCGAGCGGATCCTGGCGCGCTCGGCGCGCTTGCTGTCGATGGGTCTGGAGGCCGATTCATCCCGGGAGATCGCCTGCCGCTCGCGCGGGACGCCCCGGGTGGCCAATCGGCTGCTGCGCCGGGTGCGCGACTTCGCGCAGGTGAAGGTGGGCGCCGATGCGGCGGTGGACGGCGGCATGGCCCGCTTCGCGCTGGAGCGCCTCGATGTGGATCCGGAGGGCTTCGATCGCCTCGACCGGGCGCTGCTGCGGACGCTGCTCGAGAAGTTCGACGGTGGTCCAGCCGGGCTCGAGACCCTGGCCGCTGCCGTGGGAGAGGACAAGGGCACCCTGGAGGACGTGGTCGAGCCCTACCTGATCTACCAGGGCTACCTGGCCCGCACACCCCGGGGCCGCGTGGCCACCAGCCGCGCCCGCAGCCATTTCGGCCTGCCGGAGGCCCCGGGAGCGGGCTCCCAGCCCAAGCTGTTCTGATCCCTCAAATCCGTGCCGCGACGCGCCGATAGGAACTCCGGAAACGGGGGAGTTGCGTGTCGCTTCTGGGCAGCTTGTTCCGATGGCTCACCATCGCGGTCGCCGCGCTGATGCTGGTTGTGGGCGGGCTGGCCCTGGCGGGCGGCCTGCTGCCCGACGAACCCTCGCTGGCCTCCGCGCGGGCGCGGGTCGTCGACCTGGTCGCCGGCGCCCTTGCCCCGGATCCCGACCAGGCGCACGACACGGCGCTGGGTCTGGAGAACCTGCTGGCCATGGCTCCGGTGCGCTGGGGCATGGCGCCCGTCGCCCTGGTGCTGCTGATCGCCACGCTGCTGCCGGGCCGCGGGGGGGCGCGCAGCCAGGCACAAGGCCAGGGCTCCGAGCCCGCCCCGGCCGACGTGCACGTGCTGCCCGTGGACAGGAAGGCCCAGCGCAAGGCCGGGCGGCAGGCGTCGTCGGTGGCCAAGAGCCAGGGGCCACTGGCGGCAGCGGAGCTCTGCTTCGAGCACGGGCTGCTCGAGGAGGCCGCCGGCTACTACGTCAAGGCCCACGAATTCATCCGAGCGGCAGAGATCCGCCACGATCAGAATCGCTTCGTCGAGTCCGCCGAGCTCTATCTCGAGGCCGAGAGCTACGACTCGGCGGGAGCCATCTTCGCCAACCAGGAAGAGTGGGCTCGCGCCGCCGACGCCTACGAAAAGGCGGGCAATCGCAGCGTCGCGGCCGAGATGTACGAAAAAGCGAAGGAGTGGCGGAAGGCGGCCGAGTGCTTCGACGCTTCGGAGTTCCCCCGCCATGCCGCCAAGGCCTACGTGCGCTGCGGCGAGTGGCTGAAGGCCGCTGAGTGCCTCGAGATCGTGATCCGGGACAACGCGACGGCGGCCGGCATCGACCCCAAGCGCGAAGCCGAGACGCTAAAGCTCGTGCGCATGGCCGGTGACCTCTACGTGCGTGCGGGTCGCGACGAAAAGGCCGAGGCCATCCTGGAACGCGGCGAGTGCTGGGGTCCGGCCGCCGAGATCGCGATGCGCGGCGGTCGCTCGGAGAAGGCCGCCGAGCTGTTTCAGCGGGCCGGCGAGACGCCGCGCGCGGCCGACGTGCTGAAGGGCCTGGGCAAGGACGAAGAGGCCCTGCGCATCCTCGCAGACTATCACCGCGATCGCGACGAGGATGAACAGGCCGCACACTACTTCGAGCAGGCCGGCGAGCACATGGCCGCCGGCGACCTGTATCGCCTGCTGGAACAGCTCGAGAAGGCCGGCGAGTGCTACGAGCGCCAGGGAGAATTCGCCCAGGCGGCGGAGATGTTCGGCAGTGCTGGGCTGCGCGAGCGAGCCGCGGACAACTACGAGCGCGGCGGGCACCACGCCGAAGCCGCCGAGTGCTGGGCGCTGGTGGGCAATGTGGTGCGGGAAGCCGAGCTGCTGGTGCTGGCGGGCGAGCACCTGCGCGCCGGCGAGATCTACCACCGCGAAGAGAACGATGAGGACGCCATCGTGGCGCTGCAGCAGGTGAGTCCGGACCACGCCGGCTTCGCCCAGGCCTCGGCGCTGCTCGGTGGGATCTTCCTGCAGCGCGGCATGCTCTCGTTGGCACACAAGAAGCTCTCGATCGCAACCGAGGGACGCGAAATCGATCGCGACACCGTCGACGCCTTCTACGCACTGGCGGCGGTGCACGAGGCCGGGGAGCGCTTCTCAGAAGGCCTGGAGCTCTTCGAGAAGATCCTGGCCTTCGACTTCCACTACGGCGACGTGGCCGAGCGGGTTGCCCAGTGCAAGTCGAAGCTGGAAGAAGCCGCCTCCCGGGCAGCCGCGGTAGGGACCGCCTCGGCCTCCCAGCAGGAGGGGCGCTACAAGATTACCGGCAAGCTCGGGCGAGGTGGCATGGGCATCGTGTACCAGGCCCAGGACACGGTTCTCGACCGCACGGTCGCCTACAAGGTTCTTCCCGATGCCCTGAAGGAGAATCCCCAGGCGTTGAAGAACTTCCTGCGCGAGGCCAAGAGCGCGGCGCAGCTGAATCATCCCAACATCGTGACGGTCTTCGATGCCGGCGAGCAGGACGGGATCTACTACATCGCGATGGAGTACGTCGACGGCAACACGCTCAAGGAGATCGTCAAACACCGCGGCAAGATCTCCGCTGGCGGCTTGCTCCACGTCATGGCGCAGCTGTGCGAGGCACTGGCCTATGCGCACGAGAAGAAGATCGCGCACCGGGACGTCAAGACCGCCAACATCATGTGGACCAAGGACCGCAAAGCCAAGATCATGGACTTCGGTCTCGCCAAGGTGATCGAGGAGGTGCGCAACCACACCACGGTGGTCTCGGGCACGCCCTACTACATGAGTCCGGAGCAGACACTGGGCAAGAACGTCGACCACCGCACCGACATCTACTCGCTTGGGGTCACGCTCTTCGAGATGGCGACCGGGGTTCTGCCCTTCCGCGAGGGGAACCTCCCCTATCACCACGTGCACACACCGCCGCCGGACCCCCGGGAATTCGTCGAAGATCTCCCGCCCTTCATCGTGGAGATCGTGGCCCGCTGTCTCCAGAAGGACCCCAACGACCGCTACCAGTCCACGCGCGAGGTGCTCCAGGAGATCAAGGGGGCCGCGAAGTCGGGCTGACTTTCGCCCCACCGCCGGAGCTGCGACCCTGTCGCGCGTGCGCCCGCGCCAGTCGCTCTGCCGAGCCGTTTCCAGCGCTGGCATCGGTCTGCACTCGGGCAAGCCGGCTCGGCTCACACTGCGGCCTGCGCCGCCGGGCTGCGGCATCGTCTTCCGCCGCCTGCTCCCGGGCCCACCCGTCGAGATCCCCGCGCGCGTCGAGCACCTGGTTTCCACTCGGGCAGCCACGGTGCTGGGCCGGCAGGGCGCCCGAGTCGGCACCGTAGAGCACCTGCTGGCCGCCTTGGTCGGTCTGGGAGTGGACGACCTCCGCATCGATGTGGAGGGCGAAGAGCTGCCGGCCCTCGACGGCAGCGCAGCCGGCTTCGTGGCCCTGCTGCACCGGGCGGGGCTGAGACGGCAAGGGCATGCCGTCGAGCCGCTGCGCCCGCGACACGCACTGGAGCTGCAGCTCGGCACGGCGCGCGGGCGCGTGCTACCGGCCGAGCGCCTGGGGATCGCCTATGCCATCGATTTCCCGCACCCGGCGCTGGGACGTCAGCGCTACGAGCTCGAGCCGGTCACGCCGGCTGCCTTCGAGCGCGAAGTGGCTACCGCGCGCACCTTCGGGTTCCTGGCCGACGCCGAGGCCCTGGGCGCAGCGGGTCTGGCACGCGGGGCGTCGCTCGAGAACAGCGTCGTCTTCGGCGACGAGGCTGCACTCGGGCCCGCTGGGCTGCGCTGGCCCGACGAGCCTGTGCGCCACAAGCTGCTCGACCTGCTGGGGGATCTCGCGCTGCTGGGACGACCGCTGGCGGCCCGGGTGGAAATCGAGCGCGGTGGCCACGCGCTGCACGCCGCCCTGGTGAGGGCGCTGCTCGAGCAGGCGCAGCTCAGCCCCGGTGCTCGAGCTCGCGCGCCAGATCGGATGCCTTGGCGCGATCGCTGAATTCGATGCCCATGCCGGGAGCGTGCTGGCCGGGGTCCGTCGGGCGCCGACGCCACACGACGCGGCCTTCGATCTCGTGCAGCCGCTGTCCACCGGGCAATGTGAAGCGCAGCTTCAGACGCGCGCCCTGCGGCAGCGGGCTCTCGGTCTCGATGAACATGCCGCCCGCTCCGAGTGTCGTGGCCGGATCTGCTGCGAGGCCTGCATCGGAAACGTGCTCCACCAGCACGCGCAGCGTCCGGCGCCGATAGCGGCGCCGCGGTCGACCGTCCATGCGCGGTTTCTGCACGGCTAGACCTCCTGGAGCCAGGCTCTCACGGCCCGGCGCACAAGACTCAATGCCTCGGGGCAGGCTGCGACGAGGGGCGTCAGGTCTGCCGTCTCGCCGATCTCCTCGACGCTGTGCTCCGAGTGCTCTCCGATTCGGGCGAGCAGGGCGGTGCGCAGGTCGCAGCCGGCCTCGTCCACGGCCCGGGCTGCGGCCAGCACGCGCACCTCGCGTCGCCAGGCCGCAAAGTCCAGCTCCCGGATCTCTGCGAAGCTCCGCCCCTCGAGTACGCGGCGCACACGGCGACGTGCGCGGCGGCCCAGCTCGGCGGAGACGGCGTTGAGCGTCGAGCCGGAACCCGGGGTCTCGTCCACTTCCAGCGCCAGGGCGGCGACGAAGGTGAGGAGCTCTCCGAGCTCTTCCGTGGGCAGCGGCAGCAGGCCGGGTGCCGTGAGCGCTGCCTCGGCCTCGAGCGCGGCGGCGCGGAAGCTCGCGATCGCCCCCTCGGCCCCGATCGGAGACTGGGCTTCCGGCGCGGCCAGGGCGGAGGCCAGCTCTCGCGAGACCTTCAGCACGGCCTGGCGCAAGGTCTCGGACAGCGGGTCGTCGAGTACACCCGCTGCAGCGAGCTGCAAGGTCAGACGCTCCGGTGCCGCCTCGACCTCCTCGGGCGTGGCCACGCCGAGGGCGCGCATCAGCACGAGACCATTGCCGGCGGCGGCGTCGTTGCCACTCTCGAGGGCCGCGCGCAGGCCTGCGCGCAACGAGGGGAGGTGTACCGGGTAGGCCTCGAGTGCCTGGCGGTGGTGGGCCAGCGCTTCGGCGCGATCGTCGGGGCGGTGGCCGAGCAGGTCTGCCAGGGTGGTACGCAGGTCCAGATCCTGGGGGCGCAGCTCGACGGCGCGGCGATACACGCGGATGGCGCCCTCGAGATCCTCGAGCGGGCCCGCGCGCAGGCGCCCGAGCTGTACACAGGCGTCGGCCTCGGCGTCGCCGCCGGGATGGGAGTCCACGAATTCTTCGAGTGCTTCGGCGGCGCCGCGCCAATCCCCTGCACCCCGCAGCAGCCGCGCGCGCGCTGTCGCCGCCTCGAGGCAGCCGGGGTCCGCCTCGGCGGCGATGGCGTAGGCCTCGGCGGCGCTCGTGCGATCGCCGTCCTGCTCGAGGGCTTCTGCTCGCAGCAGTGCCAGCTGCCGACGGGCCGCGCTGTCTTCGACGGATTCGAGGGCGCGCCCCGTGCGCTCCACCAGCTCCTCGCTGCGTTCCTGATCGCGCAGCAGCTCTGCCAGCAACAGCTGGGCGGAGGCGAGCGAGGCGTCGGCTTCCACGGCGCGGCACAGCTGGGCCTCGGCCGCTTCTAGCCGATCGCCCGCCGCCAGCTCCCAGCGGGCGGCGCGTTCCAGGATCTCGGCGCGCTGCTCGGGCGCGGCGGCCTTCGACCACGCGTCCAGGGCTTCGATGCCCGCGGCACGCCGTCCCGCCGCTTCGAGCAGCTCCGCGCGAAGCTCGTGCGCGTCCAGCTGTTCCGGGTTCTCGGTGAGTGCGGCCTCGCAGTGCGAGAGTGCTTGCTCGGGGTCGTCGCCCGCTACGCAGCGAGCCAACAGCGCGTAGTGGAGCGCCGCAGCGGGGTTGTCGGCTGCGAGCTCCAGCCGCGCTGCCAGCACTTCGCGCGCCTTGGCGAGGTCACCCAGCAGAGCATGGGTCTCGCCGGCCCCGGCCAGTGCGTCCGGGTCGCGAGGTTCGATCTCCAGTGCACGCTCGTAGAAGTCGGCCGCGGCCCCCAGGCGTTCGCGGGCCTGGGCCGCGCGTCCTCCGGCCACCGCCACCGCTCGCCGCCGTTCCTGGCCCAGCTCGCCGCCCACGCCGTCGAGGGCGAGGGCGCGTCCGGCGGCCTCCTCGGCCTCGCTGTGGGCTCCGAGCTCCACGGCGGCGAGGGCGAGCTCGGCCTGGGCGACCGAGCGTCCCGGATCGCACACGACGGCGCGCCTCAGCATCTCGACGCAGGCCTGCGCATCGCCCGCACCGGCGCACAGCTGGGCCGCGCGCAGCAGGTGGTCCGCGGCATCCCCGGGCTCGGCCAGCTCGGCTGCGCTGGTCAGGGCTTGCCCGGCGCCGGCCACGTCCCCGGCCGCTTCGCGCAGGCGCGCGGCGGCCTGCCAGGCCGGCAGGCAGGCGGCGTCGATCTCGATCGCGCGCTCCAGCCGCGCCAGCGCCTGCTCGCTGCGATCGAGCTGCTCCAACACGCCGGCGAGGCGCACCTGGTCCTCCGCCCCGGCGGCCGCTTCGTCGCACCAGTCGGCGAAGACCTCGGCGAAGGTCTCGTGCTCGCCGCAGCGCAGGTGGAGCTCCGCGCGCTCCCGGCGTCGGTCGAGATCGAGCTCCGAGATCTGCGCCGCGTTCACGTAGGCGCGCAGGGCTCGCTCGGGCTCGTCGGTATGGTCGCGAGCGAT
>Ga0255058_10002552_pt1 | contig 10019 bp, 7 predicted proteins | sample Cases_109_9_MG_FD_188637 | JGI IMG/M metagenome (GOLD analysis project Ga0255058, IMG submission 188637) | Seawater microbial communities from Amundsen Gulf, Northwest Territories, Canada - Cases_109_9 | ecosystem: Environmental > Aquatic > Marine > Gulf | place: Canada: Northwest Territories... | reverse complement strand
TACCGCAAATCCTTGTCCGGGTATCTTACTACCGCCATACCTTTCAATCCCCCACGAACTTATAAAGCCAACTAAAGCAATATTTGCCACAAAAAAATGAACCATCGCCAGTTTTGGAAATGCTACGGGGTTTCCATTAAACCTTGGCAAAATATGATACCCTACTCCATAAATCATCATAGACATCCATCCCAACAACATCAAATGGACGTGGGCCTGAAATAACTGATGGAGATTTACTTTAGTGAACATAAAATAAGCGCCTATAACAGCCGCAATAGCAAAATATATCACACTCATACGAATAAAATTCTTCGCAACAGGATCCAAATTACCCCTCCCCTAAAAAAATATTTAATCAAAAAACCAGAATTACAAGATATATCAAATATACACTTTTGTCAATAAAAAAACAAGCTGCGTAATGACTTGTATTTTTTTATTTGATTAATTCATTTTATTTTTATAGACTATCTTTTTAGCAGTACTATGTCCTTTAAATTGCAAAATATATCCCTGATTTTTAATAATTTTTGTATTTTCTTAAGATTGTATCTATAATGATCAGCACTATCCAATTAATATTTGTCGCAGCAATATTTTTTTATATATTAAACTCCATTTGGGAAATTGGCGCTATATTCCGTCCTGAAAAATTCGGCAAAAAGCTGACCAATCTCTTCATCTTTACAGGCATTGCCGTTCACGGCGCTTTTTTGATAATACTAAGTATAAAATCTCGCAACCTGCCAATCACAACACTCTTTGAATCGTCAGCTTTGTTCCTTTACCTGATTGTATTGGTTTCCGTAATCATCAAATATATATATAAAATACCATCAATTAACTCTTTTGTAATGCCGATCGCCACTGTTTTTTCTATTGCTGCAATTGCGCTTGTTAGAAATGATTTGGCGCTTTCTATTGAGTTAGCTAAATTTTGGCAAATTGTCCACATAATACCAATTTTCCTGGGATATGCATCTTTCACAGTTTCTTTTATACTAAGCCTCATGTATTTAACCCAGGAAAAGCAGTTGAAAGCAAAGAGATTTGGACCACTTTTTGAAAATCTGCCTTCTCTGGAAACTTTAGATGCATTAATGTGGAAGACTATCACATTCGGTTTTCCCCTTATAACTATCGGTCTTGTAACAGGCACTATATGGGCAAAGACATCAAATATATTAGGTGAACTATGGTACTTAGACCCAAAAGTACTGTTGGGTGTGCTTACCTGGCTTGTTTATGCAGCGCTTTTGCACTTAAGGTTAGGGGCCTCTTTCCATGGAACAAAGGTGGCATGTATTACTATAGCAGGATTTCTCGTTGTGCTGCTTACATATATAGGGCCTTTCTTAATGGGTTCTAAACATGCTTACGTAAAGAGTTCTGTAAAACTTGAGCAAGTAACACAACCTGATGACGTTGGTATGGTAAAAATGAAATTATAAAAATTAATAGGTTATAGTGAAAATCCCGAAACAAGGACTTCTATCAATCATATAAAATTATGAACATACATACTATCGGTATTAATCATAAATCTGCACCGGTGGAGATAAGGGAAAAGCTCGCTTTCAATGCATCTTCAATACCAATTGCACTATCTACTCTGACACAGTCTTTTTCATCTTCAGAGGCCGTAATACTGTCCACATGTAATCGTGTCGAAATTTATGGAGCATCTTCCAAGGACTGTTTAAATAAAGACTCCTTAATAGACTTTTTTTCCGCATTCCACGGGATACCAAAAGAGAGATTTTCCGATCATATTTATCACTATCATGGCTTAAACGCCGTTAGACACTTATTCTATGTTACCTCCAGTCTTGATTCGATGGTAGTGGGTGAATCTCAAATACTGTCACAGGTAAAGGAAGCATATATGACGGCGGCATCTTCAGAGGCAACCGGAAACGTTTTAAACCAACTCTTCCAGCGTGCCTTAAACGTCGCAAAGGACACACATACCCGGACCAAAATCAGCAAGGGCAAGGTTTCCATAAGTTCAGTAGCCGTAGAATTTGCCGTCAAGATATTCAAAGATTTCTCTGATAAGACAGTATTTATAATTGGCGCCGGAGAGATGTGTGAACTTGTCTTAAAACACCTTGTAGATCGCGGCACAAAGACAGTGATGGTCGCTAACAGAAGCTATGACAGGGCAAAGGCCCTTGCGGATGAATACGTGGGTAAAGCAATTAACTATGATTCTCTCAAAGATTATCTCCAACAGGCAGACATAATTATCAGTTCCACCGCTGCTCCCCATTACGTAATTCATACAGACCAGATAAAACATGCTATAAAGGTACGCAGAGGCAATCCCATGTTATTGATAGATATCGCTGTGCCGAGAGACATAAATCCGGAGATATCAGAAGTCGACAATGTTTACCTTTATAATATTGATGACCTTCAGACAGTCGTAAGCAAGAATATGGATAAAAGGGAAAAGGAGTTCAAGAAATGCCAGGAGATTATAGATAAAGAAGTAAAGAGATTTATGGCATGGTCGGAAGAATTAAAAATCGGCCCTGCTATTGCCCAGTTAAGAAATCACTTCCATGGCATAGGTGAAAAAGAACTTGAAAGGTTAAGGCCAAAACTAAGAAACCTCGATCATGATGAATGGGAGGATATAGTCTATTCAATGCAGCGTACTATTAACAAAATCCTCCACAAACCCGCAAAAGTAGGAAAAGAACAAGCCAAAAACGGCGGCGGCTACCAGTATGTGGAAACCATAAAGACTCTTTTTGGTATACATCACCATGATGAAGAAAAATCTGAAAGATAACCTGCAAGGACTTTAGATTTCAGTTTTTAAATTTTTTAAAATTGGTTTTTGACGGCCCTTACTACAATCCAATTGAATCATTCTTCCGTATCTCAACATCATCTTAAATGATAATATGAATAATAATTTTAAGACAAACATCTCCGGTATCGATAATAAGATATCTGAACTCACTAATCAAAATTTTCCTTCCGAAAATGCAGAATTAATCCGGCAAATGTTTACGGCAGTCGCCAAGATTGGACTGGAATCAACAGACAGAGGGGTTTTAAAATTACTAAATAGCAATATTAAAGAACTACGGTATGCCTTTAATATTTTTTCTGCCTATCGTGATGTGAGAAAAGTTGCAATCTTTGGGTCTGCAAGGGCGAAAGAGAATCGAAACGAATTTCGAATGGCCGAGGAATTTGCCCAAAAAATAACACAAAAGAATTTCATGGTTATTACGGGGGCCGGCGGCGGCATTATGGAAGCCGGAAATAAAGGGGCCGGTAAGGAGAATAGTTTCGGGGTAAATATCAAATTGCCCTTTGAACAAAAAGCAAATAATTTTATTTCTGACGAACGCCTCATTAATTTCAAGTATTTTTTTACACGAAAACTTGTTTTTCTTAAAGAGTCCGATGCAACGGCTCTTTTTCCGGGAGGCTTTGGAACTTTAGATGAGGGACTTGAGGTCCTCACACTTGTGCAAACCGGTAAAAGCAAGCCAAGACCAATTATTTTTATAGAACCGGAGGGGAGCGATTTCTGGACTAAAATCACGAATTATTTTAAAAACTCACTCCTTCATAATAATTATATTTCCGGGGAGGATATGTCATTATTCAAGGTGGTCAATAATGTTGATCATGCTGTAGATGAGATTGAAAGATTTTATTCAGTCTATCATTCGGTCCGTTTTGTAAAAGAGAATACCGTTTTGCGTTTACAGAAACCTCTTTCAAGTGAGGCCATCCGGGAACTTAATGAAAAATTTAAGGATATTCTAACAAATGGGCCGATTACCTCCGGCCCCCCACTTGACGATGAAATAAAAAATAAAGAACATTTAGAACTTCCAAGATTAATCATGCCCTTTAATCGAAAAAATTTTGGAAGATTGATAGAGCTTATTCATTATATAAACCGTAGTATATAATTATTTGACATGATCAAACAATTCTCCATTCAAACATCAAGACGAAACGAGTTCATTGACATCACTGCGCAGATACAGGGCCTTGTAAAAGAGGTTTCGGAGGGCGTGGCTACAGTATTCGTCCCCCACACCACAAGCGCAGTCACCATCAATGAAAACGCCGACCCTGACGTTCCCCGTGACATATTAAATAAACTTGAGAATTTAATCCCTCAGCAGGACAACCATTCTCACATGGAAGGTAACAGCGACGCCCACATCAAGGCGTCCCTGTTCGGTTCGTCCGTAAACGTTATCATCAAAGACGGCAGGCTTTTGTTAGGCACCTGGCAATCCGTATTCTTTTGCGAATTCGACGGCCCCAGAAAAAGGATGTTCTACGTTCAGCTTTAGGGTTGCGGAAGAAAATATCTTACGTTTTTACAAAATTCATACCCACCCGTCATTCCCGCATGCTTTTAGCGGGAATCTAGAATTTACTGGTTATCCATGGATTCCCGCTAAAAGCATGCGGGAATGACGGGTATAATTGTTTATTTGGCTATAACATTAACTTTCCATAAAATTTAAATAGGATACCTTAATTTCGTACCTGAGTTTTGTAGATACCGGGGTAAGTCCTCAAAAAGTTGAGGTGAAAACGTTTTCCTGTCCGTTCGTAGTAGCCCATGAGAATGGGCTTAAGTTTGAGGGAGCGAGTTTTCATTTAACCCATTCCCATGGGTGTCCCATGTAAATGGGTTACTACAAACCACCTCAACTTTTTGAGAACTTATGTGTTCCGGTCCTTTTAAATATTACAATTAGTAACCCGCTAAAAGCACATCGGGCAGGCAGAACAAAAATAGGAAATATTTAATCTTTCTATTTTTCATCGTTCACTCTTTCAATCGAAAATTACTTGAAGCTATTGTTTTGTATGATTTAATAGATGGTCAATATAGTATTACTTTGTAAATTCTTCTTTCTATGGCTGATGTGCGATTCAAAGAATCGCCTAAATCAGTAAGAAAGTATTTTATCGATACACAGGTTTTGAAATAACATAAGTTCCATGGATTTAAGAATTTAGGGATTGAGGAATTCCTGAATACCTAAATTGTTTTTAATTTGGTTGCCTGCCCGATAATGCCATTCAGGCGGACGGCTACGCCGCGCTATGGATGTGAGTTCTCTTATTCCGTAAGTTATGACAAAAGCTTTGTGATAGTTATAAATAAGGCGTCAAGCTATTCATTTTTTATGATTATAGTTTCTATCCTGCACCAAACCAAAACTTTCCCTCTATATCCCTGTGTATTCGGATGTTCACAATTCCGGATTCGATATAGCCAAACATTTCACTGAAATTCTCTATTGCAAATTCAAGAAACTCCATATCGTCAATTTCTTCTCCTAATATTTCCTGCATTTTAAAGCAGGTATCACAATCCATATCCTCAATATCAATACTTTCCATACATTCAATCAACTTCTCTATGCAATCAATTGAGATTTGATGAAAGTATGGTTTTACTTTTGATTTGTGCCATTCGGGATTGGATATCATTATTGATTTTCCTTGATTTTGATATTTAACAGTATTACTATAATCATAAAATATCTACATTCAACTTGATTTCATTCCATTAGATAATTATCTCATGATTACACCGATAACTCAAAATAATAATCTGTGTTATCCGTGAAATCTGTGGTTTCTCTTTTTAATCAACTTGCGTAGCTATTTTATTGTTGACATATAGTGTCTTGTATTGTAAATTTTTAGCATGTCACGATTAGCAAGAGTTGTAGCAAAGGGATACCCACATCATGTTACACAAATAGGCAACTACAAACAGCCTGTATTTGAGGAAGATGAGCAAATCGTAATGAACATAAGGAAGTGTTCGAAGACAGGACGGCCTTGCGGTAATGATAGATTTGTGAAAAAGTTTGAGAGGTTATTTGGTAGAAGGTTAAGGGCTCCAATACACAGTCAGGTCTACTTTTATTGGATCGTAGATGCAATTAGGGCCCCTTTCAATACAAGTATCAAGATGTTTGTATAGAGGCCCATTCACTTCCTTGATTTTCTCAAGGCTTTGGTTTATGGCCTTTTTAACAGAGTCAGCTTCGACCGTATACAAGGCGTTCCGGTACTCCCTCTTTTTATCAGACCGTACGTTTTTAATCTTATCTATTTCGTCCTGGTATATCAATATTTTTCTCGTAGTATTGAAGGTCTCGGGATCATTTTTTAACTCCTCAAGGACGCCCAGCCTCTCTTTTAATTCCCCATCGGTTAATTCATCTACTACGTCATCAATATAACCTTTGCTCTTTCTACGATAAACATTTTTTCCTTTGTATATGCTTAAACCTGATTTCTTAAGTTCTTCCTCATTCATAGTTCGATAGCTGCTCCACTTTTCGGGAGGAATACCCTTGTTTTCCATTTGAGACAAATGATAAGCTTTAATTTCGATCCCAGGGTTATACAGCAGAAAGGCAATATATGTCAGACCTATTTCAGGTTTAAGAGCCGGGAATCTCTTGCCCTCGTAGGTAATATGCCAGACGTCCCTATCTCTACGAAAAACATATTCATCTTCCGTTTGTTCTTCTTCCAGGTCTTCTATTAAGGGACCTTTATCCTCATCTTGTTTCTCAACTTCTACTCTTGTCTCCGGCAATGGGCAAAATTTTTCCTCATTTTCCTTCAAGATCATACGATTGTCGGCCATCTTCATGCCCGGTTTTATTGCATCCAAGTCGTGTCCTTTGCTCACCGGTCTCGACAGACTTTGCGTCTCCATATCGTAAGTAAACTTGAGAGGGCCGACATGGACCACGTCATTCATGCACAACGGGACCCAACCACTTACGCGTTGCCCGTTTACGAATGTGCCATTGGCACTTCCCAGGTCGCGGATGGCATAGCCTGCGTCTTGACGTACGATCTCGGCATGACGCCGGGAAATAGCAGGATCATTTAAATGCAATTGGCTAGCTGGATCGCGTCCGATGAGAATGTGGGAAAATTGTGACAACTTTTGCATGCCAGGATGATGCGTTGGCGATGCCTCGCCCACGTCTCGTTTGATGTCCATACTCACCGAATTCCCACGCAAATCGCCCACACGGATAGTTTCGCCTGGCAGCCAGGGCAGTTGAACTTTAGACTGTATCTGTTGACCGTCCAGTTGTGTACCGTTGGTGCTGTTCATGTCCGTCACACTGATTCCGCTCGCCGTTACCTCCAGCTTTAAATGGCGGCGGGAAACAGTTGGGGAATCAAGAACGATGTCGTTGTCCTGACCACGTCCTATGTGGATAATTTGTTTGGTAAGCGTATGTTCGTTGGTCTCACCACTTGGCCATCGCACGACAAGCGTTGGCCCTTTTTCCTCAATCGGCATCGCTTTCCCACATCCCTTGCAAAAACGGTCTTCCGGCCGACTAGGTGTATTACAATGCATACATAATATTGTACTCATTTTCCATCTCCTGTTTGACCATATTGCAACTGCACTAACTCAAGTTTTGCTTGATGATAGAAATTTGCTTTCTGAACTAATATAACATCATACTGGTGCTTGAGCTTTATAAACAGTTGTCTTATGTATCATTGCAGATAACGGTCCTTTCTTCTCGCATAGTAAGCTAATATAACTGGCTAACAAGTGATTGTTCTATGATAGGATTTTACGTAAATTTGTATTGATTTTCAAGGTAATAAGACTATATACGTTAAATACGAAATCCGAAGCACTAAATCATTTACCCTGTCAGATAACTATGATAACAGTATTTGTACATGTGTATACAGTAAAAAGAAGAATAAAACATAACTTGCCTCTACCGGATATTAGTTTGGTAGTTGGCTAAATTACCATAACCCTCTACTCTATTTAAAAAAAGGTCTGAATTTCTCACACAAAGTTATGGAAGGAAGGGCTGGGGCCAGGAGCAGGCAACAAGAGTAAAAGGGGTCACATTTTTGTCGTTTGATATTCATTTTAATTGTAAGACTCTATCATATCAGATTCTAATTGCCTAACCAATTTCTTGAAGTTTTTGTCTGTTTTTATTCGCTCCTTAATCCGTCTACTTCCCAAACTAACCGCTAATGGCCTAATTCCTCCAAAGTATTCACCTATTTCATCACATGTACTTCCAGTATACTTTCTCGATAAATATATGGCCATGTCCCGGCTTTCATTTTTCTAAAAACAACTTTCTGTCGCAATCCTTGAAATATATATTCTACCTTCCAACACCTCTGGTAGTATTATGATAAATAACACCTGGATATTCTATACGTAAGGGTCTTGCCATTAAGAGTAGACACATTCCTAAAACTCAGTCTTTAATAATAAAGAAAGCTAATTCTATCTAATTTTATATATATGTCAAGATCAAAGACCAAAGATCAAAGATGTGCCCCCTTATTAGATGGGATGATTGAAGCAATGGGCGGGAATCTCGAAATCAAAGCGCATTTTCCGCAAGGTGATGTAAAAATTGGCTTTTAGGAATACAAGACCTTTTATAGATAAAAAAGGCATGCTTAGAAATCCGGGGACACCATACATATTTAATTGACTTATGAGAATACAAAAGCTATATATTATAGTTTCATCCAAAGGGGAAACCATAGACAAAAGACGTTTTTTAGTAATGTTAGTTTTTAATCCCGGCTTGAGAAATCTATAGTGATGTTATTCAAGCATAAAAGATCAGGATAGAAACCCGAGAAAAACATAAAATACTTATGGTGTCCCCAGATTGCTAATAAAGTCAATCTATCTATAACAGCACGATAGCTCACGGGGTGAAGATCATCAGTCTCATTACCGCACATCAGATTAGACCAATTCAGGGTATAATTTTCAAAAAAACACTTGCCTTTTATTAACAAATTTACTATTCTGTTACTAACACTATCTCTAAAAAACAATTACTTATCATTGCCGTTGGTAATCAATCTTGAATTTAGTAATACAACAATGGTCCATCACCAAATTCAATGAGCTGGCTTCACAAAGTACTCTTTAACTGATAACACAAGCGCATGACCAGAAAAGAAAACACCTCTAAACTAAAATCTCGACAAAGCAAACTAAGACTCTTGGTCTTTAGCGCAGATGTTTTCAAATATAAGCAGAGGAATTGCCTTACTGATGATATAATTGGGCCTCCAAAACTTACAGAAATAAAATATCTTTGTGAAGATATTAAAGCGGCAAAACTATTTGCTTTGGAAATAGCAAAAGCAACCGTTTCAAGAGTCTCAGAATCCAATTCACATATGCGAAAAAAGCTTTCGGATGAGCAAAAGGAGTTACACATGGACCTCATGCAAAAAGCATTAACACTCATGCAAGAGGCCCTTGATGATACATCTTTTAAAATGGAAGAAAAACTCAGATCTTTGCGTAATGAATTGCAGTCTAAGCAGAATACCTTCAAAAAAGTCCATTGGAATAAAATGCGAAAAATCCAGGACCACAATCTGCTGATAGTAGAGGAAGCTCTTTCCTGCAATTGTTCCGGATTAATCGATGAAGCAAAATATTGGATATTTGAAATATCTAAAGACTATCTTGATAACTACTGTCTTGTTTCTGCAAAAAGCGTAGAACGGTCGATTAGGGACATCGCTAACTTTTGGTGTGATTATTACGATTATTGGCCAGAGCCAACAGTTTTTAATAAGAGGAAAAATTCCACTATTTAGTTTGATTTGTAAGAGAAAGGTGTTTAAAACCGACTGAAAGAGTTGCTATTCGTTTGATTTGTGGAAGTCCACTCTAAGTAACTAAATTTTTTCTAAGACAAGCATAGGGCCATTTTCAATGGCTTGAAAGCCTCTTTCAGTGGGAAGTCATTCATCAATTTTTGTACTCTTTGCCTGCCCGCCGGTCTGTTTGGAGGGTGTGAAAATTAGTAAATTAATCTGGAATATTCCGCTTAAGCATTATAAATTTAAGAACATAGCTTCGCAAAATAATTAATGTAGGGTGGATTAAGGACGATAGGACGAATCCACCAAAATTAGATTGATTCGACGAATGAAAAATAAAGGTG
>Ga0255058_10002551_pt1 | contig 10019 bp, 8 predicted proteins | sample Cases_109_9_MG_FD_188637 | JGI IMG/M metagenome (GOLD analysis project Ga0255058, IMG submission 188637) | Seawater microbial communities from Amundsen Gulf, Northwest Territories, Canada - Cases_109_9 | ecosystem: Environmental > Aquatic > Marine > Gulf | place: Canada: Northwest Territories... | reverse complement strand
TCGCAGAAATGCGTCAAGCTCGGCCCAACTCTCCTTATCGGCCGTTTCGTTATATGCGAGCGGTAGCTCGAATTTTTCGCCCATGGCGGTTGCGGCAGGATTGGTGAAGGCATGTCTGGCGCCGGGATAGGTTATGAGTTTCATGTCGGCCCCGGCATCGGACATTTCCTGTTTGAATGCCTCGAGTTCTGCAGCCGGCACAAAAGGATCATCCTCTCCGTGCGCGACGAGCAATTTGGCTGAAACACGCCCCGGCTCTGCCGGCGTCTGCGTGCCAAGCGAACCGTGGAAGCTGGCGACCGCTTTGAGGTCCGTACCCTGCCGCGCCATGTGCAATACGACGCCGCCCCCGAAACAATAGCCAACGGCAGCTGTTCTGGTCGCATCACTGCTTGCATGCTGCTCAAGCAAGTCCCTGGCCGCATTGAATCTGGCCGTCCCTGCATCCATGTTGTTTAGAACTTCCATCATGAACTTCTGGGCGTCGCCAGGATGGTCTGCCTGCTTACCGTCGCCGTACATATCGAGTGCGAAAGCGGTGTATCCCATTTCCGCCAACATGTCAGCGCGCCGGCGCAAATAGTCATTGTGGCCCCACCACTCGTGCACAATCAGGATGCCGGGACGCTCACCTTCCTGGTTCGCGTCGTAAGCCAAGTATCCGTTCAGCACCACGCCGTCAACTTCATAGGCGATTTCCTCGCCGCGAATATCGGGGCCTGTTGCCGGCGCCGCATCCGACGTTTCGACGGATTGTTGGCTGGCGTCACCACAGCCAAACAGCGTGAGTGCCAAAAAAAGAAGAATTGGTCTGATCATCGTAAACCCCCCAGTAAGGTGCCGATTGCAAATTTCGGACTCATCGATATGCTACTCCAAAACTGGCGGTTCCGAATGAGCAATCTTCGGTGGTTCAACCCCACATCAGAACGCAAAAAAACGCCCCACAAAGGGGCGATTTTTGTTGCGTGGTGGTGATGGGTGGAGTTGAACCACCGACCTGCGGGTTATGAGTCCGCCGCTCTAACCGCCTGAGCTACATCACCTGATCTGGCTCCGCGGACCGGCTGGGTTCGGGAGGGGCGCAAATTGTCCTTATGAGGTACGGCTGTGTCAAGGATATCGCGGGCCGGGGCCCGCTCGTACCGACTCTCCTACACGTTGAAGCGGAAGTGCATGACATCGCCCTCCTGGACGATGTATTCCTTGCCTTCCAGGCGCAGGCGACCCGCCACTTTGGCTCCCTGCTCGCCGTTGCCGGCGATGAAGTCGTCATACGCGATCACTTCGGCGCGGATAAAGCCCTTCTCGAAGTCCGTGTGAATCTCACCGGCCGCCTGCGGTGCCGTCGCCCCGACTCTGGTCGTCCACGCGCGGACTTCTTTGACACCGGCCGTGAAGTAGGTCTGCAGGTGCAGCAACTCGTAACCCGAGCGAATGACGCGATTGAGTCCCGGTTCATCGAAGCCGAGGTCTTCGAGAAACACAGCCTTATCTTCATCATCCAGTAATGCAATCTCGGCCTCGATCGCCGCGCAAATCGCAACTACTACGGCGCCATCTGACTGCGCATATTCGACAACAGCATCGAGATGCGGGTTGTCCTGGAAACCGGACTCGTCGACATTCGCGACAAACATGACAGGCTTCGCCGTGATCATGTGCAAGCCCTTGACGATCACCGCTTCCTTGTCGTCGATAGCGAGCGAGCGCACGGGCGAACCTGCAGCGAGATGTTCTGCGACTTTGTTGAGCGTGTCACGGACGAAGAGCTCGCTTTTCTGACCGGTCTTGGCGTGTTTCTCGGCCTTGTAGAGCTGCTTCTCAACGGATTCGAGATCCGCAAGTGCCAGCTCCGTGTTGATTATCTCAATGTCATCGACGGGACTGATTCGTCCCGACACGTGAGTGACGTCGTCGTTTTCGAAACACCTGACGACATGCGCAACAGCGCTGGTCTCGCGAATGTTTGCGAGAAATTGATTGCCAAGCCCCTCACCTTTCGACGCACCTGCCACGAGACCGGCGATATCGACAAACTCCATCGTCGTCGGAATGGTTTTCTGAGGCCTGACAATACCGGCCAGTACTTCGAGCCGTGGGTCCGGCACGAGTACAACGCCTACGTTCGGCTCGATCGTGCAAAAAGGATAATTCTCCGCCGCGATTTCCGCCGCCGTCAGCGCGTTAAAGAGTGTGGACTTGCCGACATTGGGCAGTCCGACGATGCCACAGGTTATTGCCATTCGATTTATTGCTTCGTGTGTAGTTTTTTCATTGCGGCATTCAAGCCGTCTTCGATAAGAATCGGCATGACCGCGACCGCATCGTCAACCGTGCTCTCAACGGCGGCCTCAACATCGGCAGAGCCTTTCTTCAGCACGTAGTTGGTGACCTTGCTCTTCTCGCCCGGGTGGCCGACACCGACGCGCAGGCGCATGAAATCAGGACCGCAGTGCTGAATAACGTCGCGCATGCCATTGTGGCCGCCATGACCGCCACCCAACTTGAGGCGCACCGTACCTGGCGGCAGATCGATCTCGTCGTGTGCGACAAGTAATTGCTCCGGCTGCAAACGGTAGTAGTCCAGCACGCCCCTGATCGGTCCACCGCTGAGATTCATATAGCTTTGCGGCTTGACCAGCCACACTTCGTTGCCCTGCAAATCGATCCGGGAAATGTCGGCGTCGAACTTTTTGTCGTAACGAAAGTCGCCACCATACTTTCGTACAAGCGCGTCAACGAACCAGAATCCCGCATTGTGCAGGGTTCGTTCGTACTTGCTGTCCGGGTTTCCCAACCCGGCAATCATTGTGACTGGTGCTGACATGGCTCAGGCATGGTACGTAATTTATGCAAGCTTGCGATACAAAAAGACCGCCTTCCCAGTGTCCGGGCGGCGGTCTTTTCGCTGCGAGGGAGTCGCGGACTTATTCGTCGCCCGACTTTTCGCCACTCGTGTCTTCGCCGCCCGCTTCGGTAGCTGCCTCTTCGCCCTCGACAACGCCCTCTTCGCCCTCGGCCACTTCCTCGCCTTCGACGACTTCTTCTTCTTCTTCGACCGGCGCGGCCTTGATGACGTGAATCGACACGATCGGATGATCGTGCTCCGGACCCAGCGCAAGTTCAGGTATCTCGACACCTTCCGGCAGCGTGATATCCGTCAGGCACAGAACCTGGTCGAGTTCCAAAGCGATTATGTCGACGTCCAGGTACTCCGGCAGATTCTTCGGCAGGCAGACGACTTCGACCTCGGTCCTGAGGTGCGAAACCTTGCCGCCACCGTCTCTGACGCCGACCGCATCTTCCTCATTCAGGAAGTGCAGCGGTACGTTCATCTTGATTTCCTCATCCTCGACGATGCGCTGCAGATCCAGGTGCATGATCTGCATCCTGGCAGGATGACGTTGCAGGTCCTTGAGAATCGCGGCCTGGCTTTTGTCGCCGACCTTGATATTGAGGACACTCGAATAGAACGACTCGTTCTCGAGCTGCTTTATAACCTTGTTATGGTCAAACACCAGCGACCGTGCTGGTCGACCGGCTCCGTAAATTATTGCGGGTACCTTGCCTTCGCGACGCAGGCGGCGGCTCGCACCTTTCCCCTGGTCTTCCCGGATTTCCGCAATCAGATCAAATTTGTCAGCCATGACTGAACTCCGTTAACTGATTGATATTAATGATAAATTACCAGATTTTGGCACCGCAGGAATCGCGACCTATCCGCTGCGGGACGCGCATACTAACCGATTGGCGCTGTGGTTGGTAGATGGTCGCGGGCTGGGGCCCGCTCCTACAGCCTAGTCGACGTACAGCGAGCTGACCGATTCGTCATCGGAAATACGCCGCATGGTTTCTGCCAGCAGATCGGCGGTCGATAGCTGCCGAATCTTGGCGCAGGCTCTGCCTTCTTCGTTTAGCGGAATCGTATCCGTCACGACGACTTCGTCGAGCGCAGATTCAGTGATGCGACCGACCGCCGGTCCCGACAGCACAGCATGAGTAATATATGCGGCGACCGATACGGCACCGCGTTCCTTGAGGGCGCCGGCCGCATGGCATAGCGTGCCGGCTGTGTCGACCATGTCGTCGATCATGACGCAGTTCTTGCCCTCGACCTCACCGATGATGTTCATGACCTCGGACTGATTGGCCTTGTCGCGACGTTTGTCGATGATGACGAGGTCTGAATCGTCGAGGCGCTTGGCGAGTGCGCGTGCACGAACCACACCACCGACATCGGGTGAGACAACGACCATATCCTCGTATTTGTGCTTCCAGACGTCTCCCAGCAACAGCGGCGACGCGTAAACGTTATCGACAGCGATGTCGAAGAAGCCCTGAATTTGTTCCGCGTGCAGGTCGACGGTCAGGACGCGATCGACGCCGGCCGTCGCGATCAACTTCGCAACCAGTTTTGCCGTGATGGGGACCCGCGAAGAGCGCGGGCGCCTGTCCTGGCGGGCAAAACCGAAATACGGGATCACGGCAGTGATTTTCGCAGCAGATGCCCGTCGGGCCGCATCGACCATGACCAGCAGTTCCATGAGGTTCTCGGATGACGGCGGACAGGTCGGCTGGATGATGAACGTATCTCGTCCTCGAATGTTCTCGAGAATCTCGACATTGATCTCACCGTCCGAAAATCGGCCAACTTGTGCTTTGGCCAGCGGAATATGCAAGCAACGCGCGATTTCGTGAGCCAGTTCAGGGTGCGCGTTCCCTGAAAATACGGCCATTGATGCAAGATCCACGAATTCCCCTCAAGTTCATGATGGCTGGGGCGGCAGGATTCGAACCTGCGGTACACGGGATCAAAACCCGATGCCTTACCACTTGGCTACGCCCCATTTGTCTGTCAGAACACTCGGCAGCGGCGCAATTGTGATTGGCGGCTACAAGTGTGTCAACGACGACGCCTACCAGAGCGGATTGACCTCACGAAAAACCCATTTGTCGATGACCAGTCGCACGCTTGTTTCACGGCTGCTTGCCAGCAACCGGGCCGGCATCTGCTGGCCGCCCGCCTCACGGTAGGCGCCCACATCGACGCTCCAGCCGCGCTGTTCTATGCGGCTGACCCGCTCGAGGTCATCGAATTCGGTGTCCGCCGGTACCCGCGGATCGGGTATGCCGAGCACCCAGTAGCGCAGGCTTTCGACCGGGATCGTCCAGCCGTAGCGATAGTACAGCTCCATCTCGACATCCTGCAGGACAGTCGCGGTACCGTCCTTGTCCGTAATTTCGACGCCGTCAGCATCCCCTTCGATGCGAACCGTGCCGATCCCGAGTGGCCCGCTGACGGTCGCACGAAACGCATCCTCGTCCTGAATCCAGCGCAGCTTGCCGTTGAAGCCATCGTCGCTGGTCTTAACCGCGATGCGACCGCTGAATTGCCATTTGTCCAGCTCACCGAGGATGACCTGGCGGCTTTCCCACCGGCTGATGTCCGGCAGCTCCACACCTTGCTGCGTTGCGCAGGCGCTCAGTAGCAATGCAACTGCGACAAATGCGACATTTGCGCCGCGGGTCATGGCTCGCCTAGTCGGCGCCGGCAAAAAAGCGCTCGCGAACATCTTTGAGCAACGGGCTGGCGGGCGCCTTTTCTTCTGCCGCAACGAGTAATTCCAGTGCCTCATCGTTGCGATCCAGCGCGGCCAGTACCTCGACAAGATGCGAAGCCACTTCCGGGTCATCGAGCTTTTCGTAGGCCTTTTGCAGTTCGGCCAGCGCAGCTTCATGCTGACCGGTCTTGTGCAGCACCCAGCCAAGACTGTCGATTATCGCCGCGCTGTCGGGGTCGAGCTTCAGCGCCTTTCGAATCAGCTTCTCGGCTTCTTTGTACTGGTCGGTCCGATCCGCCAGCGTATAGCCGAGGGCATTCAGGGACAGTGCGCTATCCGGCCAGCGCGCGATCGCCGCGCGATACTGTTCGACGGACTCGTCAATTCGATCCATGCGCAATAGCAGCTCGGCACGCCCGAGGGAAACGCCTTCGCTATCCGGGCGAATTTCGAGCAACTGATCGTAGAAGGTCAGTGCTTCGGTGTAGCGCTCCAGCGACGCCAGCAATTGTGCCTTGGCCTGCAGAATGTCGATGGCATGAGCCGGGTTATTCCGCGCGAACTCATCCAGCTGTTCGATCGCGGTGTCGGGGGCTTCACGCTGATACGCGATCATCGCTGCGGCACGTCGCTGCGCCGTGATCGTATGCGAGCCTTCCTTGACCTGGGAGTAGAGGCGAATCGCGCGATCCGACTCGCCGCGATAATCCGCAATGCGCGCCAGGTAGAACAGCGCATCCATCGTGTGGCGCCCGGTCGACAGCAGGTCCTGAAAATCTTCCCAGGCGGCATCGAGATTTTCCTGACGGAAATTCAGGATTGCCATCAGGCGCAGCGCATCCGGCTGATAGCCGGTTTCGTACTGAATCTGATTGACCTGGCTCAACGCATCATCATCGCGACCCGCCGCCATCATGATCAACGCCAGCTCCATGCGCGCATCCGGGTCCGGTTGCGGATCATCACCAATCAGCCGCGCGACATAGTCAATCGCCGCCTCGTGGTCGCCCGCAACGAGCAGCGTCCGTCCGTACAACAATTTCGGCCGCATCCAGTCGGGTTTCAGCTCGATGGCCCGTTGGACACGCTTCTGCGCATACTCGACGTCATCGGCCTGCAGTGCCGTGACAGCGACCGCGTAATGCGCAACGGCGGAATTCTTGTAGGGTTTGGCAAGCCAGCGCATGACCTCGTCGGTGTCTTCGGCATCTTCCTTGGTCCATACACCGATCAAGGACATCAAGCGCTCATCAGCCGGGGCGTCACCGCGTTCGATGAGCTTCTTGTAGCTGCGCTTTGAATCGCGCAGCTTGCCGAGTCGAAGTTGCAGGCGGGCGAGATGAAACAGCGCTTCATCGTCATCCGGATCGAGCTCGAGCCAACGCTCTGCGGATAACAGCGCATCCTCGTTGAAATCATAGCTGGACGCGACTCGGGTAGCCTTCCTGGCAATGTCGGCGCTACTGCTAAGCTCTGCGGCCATGCGGTATTCGCGAGCTGCCTGGAGATAATCCATCTGCTGCAGGGCGATCTCCGCCCGCAGCAGGTGCGCACTGGCATCGCTCGGCTGCGCGTCGTCCGCGGCCGAAATGAGACTAAAGAGTGTCAGGGCCAACACGGCGAAAACCGCCGGAAGCCGTCTGTTTAAATGCTGCATTCTTACCTTATTGATTGCCGGTACCGCGCCCATGTCCCTTCACACGGTGGCGATAATGCGTTGAATTGCCCTTGATTAACATAGACAGACAAGGAACTACGCGTTCAGTTCGCTTATGATACGACCTGAATGTGCATTTTCCTTCAGCTGCCCTGTCGGCGCCCCATCTAAGCTTGCCATGCCGCTCAAAATACTCGGGTTGAACCATAACACGGCACCTGTCGAAATTCGTGAGCAGGTGGTTTTCGCGGGCGATGAAATCGGCCGTGCGCTGGCCCGTGTCCGTGATCTGCAGGGCGTCGACGAAGCCTTGTTGCTCTCGACCTGCAATCGCACAGAGTTTTATGTAATGGCGGACGACGCCGGGCATGAGCAGCTGCTCAAATGGTTACATAACTCGAAGAACCTGGATCCAAGCTTCGGCGAATCGCTGTTCCAGCTGGAGGATGACGAGGCCATCCGCCATATCTTCCGGGTCGCATGCGGGCTGGACTCCATGGTGCTCGGCGAACCGCAGATTCTTGGCCAGCTAAAGGACGCGTATCGCGATGCGCAGGCCGCCGATGCCGTTGGCAAGCAACTGAGCCGCCTGATCCAGCATACTTTTTCGGTCGCCAAGAAGGTGCGGACGGACACTGAAATCGGTTCAAGCCCGGTGTCCGTGGCTTATGCCGCCGTGACACTGGCGCAGCAATTCTTTGCGGGGTTCAGCCAGCACACGGCCGTTTTGGTCGGCGCCGGCGTAACCGTCGAACTGCTGGCCCGGCACTTAACGCAAAAAGGCATTGGTCGATTGTTCGTCGCCAACCGCGACGTCGAACGCGCCAGGAACCTCGCCCAGCAATTTGGCGGGTTTGCACTGCCGCTGTCCGAGCTTGCAGGAACGCTGCCGGAGGCAGATATCCTGATCTCGTCGACCGCGAGCGCAGAGCCTGTAGTGACGTTCGAGCAACTCAAGGCCGCCATCAGGGCACGCAAGCGTCGGCCGATTTTTGCCCTCGACATTGCGGTGCCGCGCGACATCGAGGCCGCGGTCTCGACGCTCGATGACGTCTACCTGTACACGGTCGATGATCTCAACAAGCTTGTTCTCGAAGGCCAGGGCAATCGGGAAGCCGCAGCAATCGACGCCAATCGAATCCTGGACGAAGAGATCAGGCGCTACCTGTCGATCGAGCGCTCCAAGCAGGTCGCCCCTTTGATCACCGCGCTGCGCGATCAGGGCGATTCGATTCGTAAAGACGTCCTTGAGCAGGCCCGTCGCCGGCTGGCGCAGGGCGCTGATGTCGAGGAGGTGATCGAGTACGCGACCGCGGCACTGATGAAAAAACTGCTGCACAATCCAAGCGTGCGCCTGCGTGAGGCCGGCGAATCGTCCGATGACGGGACTATTCGCACGGCACGCTCCCTGTTCGGACTCGACAAGGACTGATGCGGTCAAAATGAAGGATTCGATTCGCAACAAACTCGAGACCGTCAAAGATCGTTTTGAGGAAATCGCCGGTCTGCTTGCTGATCCGGACGTGATCGGTGATCAAAACCAGTTTCGCGAATTGTCGATGGAATATGCCCGCATCGAACCCGTCGTCGACCTGTTCTCGCAATTCGAGACTCTGGCCGGCGACATCGCGGCAGCCGAGGAAATGGCCGGCGATTCTGATGCTGAGCTTCGGCAAATGGGGCAGGACGAACTCGAGCCGCTGACAGGGCGACGTGAGAATTTGTTGCTCGAGCTGCAAAAATCGCTGATACCCCCCGATCCCTTTGACAATGCCAATGTCTTTCTCGAAGTGCGCGCTGGTACCGGCGGTGACGAGGCGGCGATTTTCGCGGGTGACCTGTTCCGCATGTATGCGAAATACGCGGAGAACCGCGGCTGGAAAATCGAAATCCTGAGTGCTCGCGAAGGCGAGCACGGCGGCTACAAGGAAATAATCAGCCGCGTCACGGGTAGCGGCATCTACGCGAATCTGAAGTTCGAATCCGGCGCGCACCGCGTGCAGCGGGTGCCGGCAACCGAGTCGCAGGGTCGCATCCATACGTCGGCGTGCACCGTGGCCGTTTTGCCCGAACCCGACGAAGTCGAAGCTGTGGAGATCAATAACGCCGATTTGCGCGTTGATACCTACCGCGCGTCCGGCGCCGGCGGACAGCACGTGAACAAGACCGATTCGGCTGTCAGGCTGACGCACCTGCCATCGGGCATCGTGGTCGAATGCCAGGATGAGCGCTCGCAACACAAGAATCGCGCTCGTGCGATGTCTCTGCTACAGGCGCGATTACTGGATGTCCAGGTTGCCGAACAACAAACAGCACAGGCACAGCAGCGCAAACTGCTGGTTGGCTCCGGCGATCGCTCGGAGCGCATACGAACCTACAACTACCCGCAAGGACGCGTGACGGATCACCGCATCAACCTGACGCTGTACAAACTCGATGAAATCTTGCAAGGCGACATCGAGCAGATCATTGAGCCGCTACAAAATGAGTACCAAGCCGATCAGCTGGCCGCGCTCGGCGATTAGTACGAGCGGGCCCCAGCCCGCGATCGACAGCCGCCCACTTGGGGTACTTGTTTGCTCGCTGTTCGCTACGCTCCCTCGATGCTTCGCAAACAAGCACACCCAATTCGGGCGGCGAATTCACAGTCGCGCTGCAAGCAGCGCTCCTACAATTCAGCCCAGTGCAGCATCCAGATCCGCAAGTAAGTCTGTCACGTCCTCAATGCCCACTGAGAGTCGGATCAGTTGATCCGAGATGCCCAGCGCGGCGCGCTCTGCAGCCGGCACGGACGCGTG
>Ga0255058_10002547_pt1 | contig 10035 bp, 7 predicted proteins | sample Cases_109_9_MG_FD_188637 | JGI IMG/M metagenome (GOLD analysis project Ga0255058, IMG submission 188637) | Seawater microbial communities from Amundsen Gulf, Northwest Territories, Canada - Cases_109_9 | ecosystem: Environmental > Aquatic > Marine > Gulf | place: Canada: Northwest Territories... | reverse complement strand
GGACGGACCCTCTTGCATGGTCGAAGAGTAAGAATAAAGAAGAGAATTTGAATAATAATGTTAGTAAAAAAGGAAACCCGGCAGAGAAACCGAGTAGCGGGTCAGTGGTAAATTTATTAAGTCCAAAACAAAAGATACGAGAAGCAAAAACTTATGAGTCCGGTAGTGTGACAGGGAAATACAGGGATATCGTCTATGGGGCAAAGAAATCTCCTCATAAACCTAAACCTTATGTAAAAGGCAAAAGCTTAGGGGGAATGATTTTTAACGGTGTTAGTAATGAGGAAACGCTGGTAAAAAAACCATTCGAACCCAAAGTGATAAACCTATCAAATACAGAGGAAAAAATGCGAGATATGAGAGCTTATGAACCCAGTGACGTAACTGAAAAATATCGAAATAACATTTTAGGAGCAAAGGAATCCGGTAGTAAGTCCATGTTTTCGACAGTAGTGTCAAAAAAAAATCCAGCGACAATATTCGTCATTGTTTACACTATTCTGTTGCTGGTTTTAGGGTTTTTAGTATGTGGAGACCTGTCAGGAAAGATTAATAAACTGGAGGCAAAGATAACAAGTATGGAAAAAGAGATTAACATTCTCAGAGATTAAGGAGGATGCAAAATCTAATTAGGTATGAAGGGAGTTTTAATTTATGAAAGAGATGATGACAATAACAGAAGTAGCAAAAATGCTAAGAATAAGTCCAGGCACCATCAAGAAATGGGAGGAAACAGGAAAGGTAAGAAAGGCAAAAAGGGATCAGAAAGGTTGGAGGGTTTATGACCAATGCGATGCTGAAAAGTTAATGGCATTTCATATAGTACATCAGATTTAAGAGGGGAATTTAGTGTGGGATGGGGTGGGGAATGGCCCCATTTCCTTCCTTCTTAGAATCTTTTACTCCCTATTGATTCCTATAGTCTCCAATAAGTTATTTAACTTTTCATCATGATCTTCAAATTTATGACCGATATGTAATTTTGCTGCGCCAATATACAACCTAAACTCCATCTTTGTTGTAACCCCAACATGAAGCTCTGCTTTATCATCCCCCCAAATGATAATCCATGCATGTGCAAGCAAGTTTGAGATTGCCTGCGCTAAGGGTTCAGTTAAATCTGAGAATTGTTTGCCGTCAAATATAATTTCATATTTCCCCTTTTTTCTATAAGAATATTTGCTAACACCAGGAATAGGTGAGACGACTCGTTCGAATAAATGAACTTTATTAAGTTCATCATGGCATGGTTTTTTAAATAATCCAAACATGGGGATTTTCTTTAAATTAAAGCTTTTCATTTTTTTAATGAATTCGTTTTTGTTATTTACTTCCATCAAATCTCACTGGATTGCATAGAGAAATTAGTTAAGTAGTTGGAAAGATTTAATAAGGGGTGAAATAGATCCTGACACTTTAGTTTAGAAAACAAACTAACCGGTTACATTGAAGGTCTTGGATAATCTGGAAATTCTTTCAAGGTGCCGCTTGAGATTCAGATCAGTTTCTTCGAGGCGAAGGGCAAGGGTTTCGAGGATTTTTCTCATAAACTTTTTGTCGTTTAAGAGGCTTAATTCAAATGTTTCTTTATCCATAGTGTGAAGCTTACAATCCGTAAGGGCAATTGCTGAAGCAACACGTTTGTTTCCGGTTATTAATGCCAGTTCACCAAAAAAATCACCTGAATCAAGAACTGTTAGCGTTGCTTCACTATCTCCTACTTTTTTTACTATCTTCACCCGTCCGGAATCTATAAAATACATTTTCTTGCTGTCTTTGTCCTGCTCTTTAAATATAACATTTCCCTTTTTAAAGTGTAATTTTTTTTCCGTAAAAACCAAATCTTTTAGATTCACCATTTCAATTTATCCTGTAAATAATTTATCCAACATTATAAAGGGGTGTTTTGATTTTGCAATATGAATTCATGTGGTCTTATGACTTTGACGCCGTCCCAGGCTGGTTCCTTTAGTAAATGAGAATCCGTAGATATGACGTAATTGGCATTTAAAGCAAGGGCACAGGCTATAAACTTATTGTCTTCCGGGTCTTCGTGTATCCAATCCTTTTCCTCAGGTCTTTGGATAAAGCAGGCGTTGTCCTTCCTTTCGAGTGCATCCTTAATCCTTGCAATCATTTCCTTGTCCTTGAATGTGAACCTCCTCAGGATTTCCATGTATTCTCCAACTATAGGTTCCGAGATGCAGAGCTGTATCTTTCCTGAAAGCCAGAGGTCAATTATCTTTCTTGATGTATCCCCAAACAGCGACGCAACGAATACGTTTGTGTCTATCACAACCTTTATTCTTTGTTTCATTGGCATATGGTTTTGTATTCACACTGCTGGCATTTGTGGTTCACCACTTTATTGAAATCTCCTTTTTTATGTGTAGTGAAGAATGTGTCCAGGGTTTTGTATAATCCTTTGCAGGACTTTTCTGTGGTATCAATTACTTCGGATTTATTTGGTCCAAGGAAGTAGAGTATGGTTTCATCGACCTTCTTTTCATAGATTGCTTCTAAGGCCTTTGCATAAAGCTGCATTTGTAATTCATAGTATTTTACTTTTTCAGGTATTTCTCCGGCAGTAATGTCATTCGTCTTGTAATCAATGACCTTCAACATGCCTTCATTGTTAGAATAGAAAAGGTCTATCTGTCCCCTGATCAGGTTATCCTGATATTTAAAGATAAAGGATGTCTCACGTTTCTGCAACTTGCTTGAAGCGGCTTCCATACCAATATCACTCTTATGAAATGAAGTTACCCAGTCTGCAACAAGGTTTATTCTGGACGGGTCTGTCTCAAATCCTGAGGCGTCGAATTCTCTCTTGATATACTCTTTCAGTATCTTTTTGTTTTCGGATAAACGGTATCTGTTTAGAACCCGGTGTACGATATTACCCAACTCGTGTCCGGGTATCTCATCGTCAAGCGGCCTGTTTATGCCTTCTTCTGATTCCGGTTCAGGCCGTAATAATTCCTTTGTTCCCGGTAGACCCAGGATATACTTAAAATAGTATAATTGAGGGCAGAAGTGGAATTGAAGTATCTCCGTGACTGAGTATACATAGTGACTATTGTCAACTGGTACAGTGTGCCTGATTGTTGACAAAATGTTTTTGCCCGTATCGATTATGTCTTTTGAGGGTGGAGATGTCTTGATTGTGTTACAGGCGGCTATCTCGTTTTTGTATTGAGTCAGCAGTTTTGTTTTCTTACCTTCTTTTGGAGGTTTGTTTTCATTTTTTATGCGCGTATGTCTTATCTCGACCGTTTGTGATGAATTCTGGCTGTGGCTTGTATTATTAAGTGCTATGATTTCCGGATTATCTTTTGGTTCAGGGTTAAGATCGAGAGTGGAAGAAATATACCTGTGCCAATTGCCTTTGTCATTTTCTCCCCCGGTTCTGCCTTTATTAATACCAGCGGAGATTATCAAATGCTCCTGTGCCCTTGTCATTGCTACAAAGAGTAAGCGTCTTGATTCCCGTAATTCCTTTTCTTTTGATTCATCATTAATTCGTTCATAACTCAGGGGCACTTCTGCTTCATTGGTCGATGGGTTCAGTATCTTAAAACTAATTCCATGGTCCTTTGAGTATACAAAATAGTCTGAGGGTCTTGAGTTATCTCTGTCAACGTCGGCAACAATAACAACCGGAAATTCCAGTCCTTTCGCGGAATGGGTCGTAATTAATTTAACGACGTCATCTTCCTCGGATTCTACCGGCGCTTCAGACTCCCTTATTTCTCTGAACTTATAACCTTCTACAATCTCAATAAAATCTCTCAATGTCAGGGGCTCGAAGTCTTCCTGGTTTTTACATAATTCTACAATCTTCAGGAGGTTTGCATACCTTTTCTTTCCATTTGAGAAAAGAAGCATCTTTGATTGAAATTCTGTTTTCTTGAGGATGAAAGAAATCAAGTTCCATAATGAAGTTCTGGGTTTGATATCTTGTACCTCATTCAAGAATTGAGTAAATTGAATAATCCTGTCTCGTGAATGTGTTTCTAGTTCCTTTATGGCGTCAACTTCATTTAATGTCTGGTAGAGAAGTTTCTTTTCATTGTTGTTATGGACGTGGTCTGTCAGCCAGTAAAGTGCATCATCATCTATTCCGACAAACGGAGACTTTAATACGGCGGCCAGGGTTATCTCGTCAAGGGGTGATTCGATAACCTTAAGGAGGTTGATTAAGTCCGTGATCTCTGTCGTATTAAAGAATCCCCTTCCACTGACGACATAGTAAGGGACATCAAGATGTGATAAGCTGTGTTCGTATAGTTTTATGTCTGTTGTACTCCGAAACAGGATGGCAAAGTCTCTATAAGATATATTCCGTTCCTGTTCTCTTTTGTTAGTAATCTTGATTAAGCCTTTATCTACAATCTCCTTTATTCTTTTTGCTATCTCCATTGATTCCCATTTTCTGGCCTCGGTCTTATCCTTTCCCTCCGCCACGATTATCTCAACTGATGGGAATGGCTTGTTTGAAAATTCTGCTCCTGCCTTTAACTGTGTACTACTAGTTAACAAACTAGAGACCTCCCCTTTTTCCCCTCCTTCGCAAGGAGGGGATGAAGGGGTGGTGGAGTCAATGTGATCTTCCTGTTGGCTGGTTGAGTTATCTGGCCACAATCTGTCAAATATATGGTTTATAAAATCAAGTACCTGTGGACGGCTCCTGAAGTTTTCATTCAGGTTTATTAAAGATTCCTTGTCGGAATCTTTCTGTATATCCTGGAATATTTCAACCTCTGCATTCCTGAAACCATAAATGGATTGCTTCTCATCACCCACAATGAATAAATTATCCTTATTTCTTATGAGGTCTATTATGGTCTTTTGTAATCTGCTTATGTCCTGAAATTCATCAACTAATATGTACTTAAACTTTTGTCTTATTTCATCGGCTATGTATCTTTTATTTTTCAGCAATTCTATCGTTTTGGCCTCAAGGTCTGTAAAGTCGATAAGGCTCTCAGCCATCTTCCGTTTCGAGTAGGCAATATCGAAGTTCACAAGAAAATCTCTTAACACCATCTTGATACTTGTCGAATAATCCTCTACGAGTAATCCTATAAGGGTTTTAAGTTCTTCGCGCAAATTACTATAAGTTTCTTTTACATCCTTTGATACCTGTAGGTTTATGGCAGAGTGAATGGCTTTGACCTTATTTAATAATGCAAGTATGAGATCGTCTTTTTGAGGAGGTTTTCCTTTTCCCTTGTATAGTTTGTTTATATCATTTTGCAGGTTTGAGGCATTCCAACGTTCCAAAACATATTCTATTTTTTCTCTGGTTTTATCAGGGAGTTTCTTTTCTGAGCAGATTTCTCTGATTTTGTTTATCAGCTTTTCAATCTCGTTATAAGAACTAACGATGTCCTGAGACAAATCATTCTGGTTTACTGTTTCTGGGATAGGCACGCATGCATTCCTGATCTTTTCATAGAGTTGTATGAGATTTTCCTTGAATGACTTTAACCTGCTCTTTTTGGAGTCCGTTTGCTTCCAGAAGATGTCGTTCAGGAATGTATCCAGGCTTTTTTCCTCTGCCCACTTTTTGAGTGTGTTCTCCAGTGTCTGCTCTTTGACCCTGCCGGATTCGAGTTCGTCCATGACGCGGAATTGAGGATCCAGCACGGCCTCTATTGCGTTTTCTCTAAGTAGACGAGCACAGAAACTGTGGATGGTGGATAGATAGGCAAACTCAATCTCCTGACGCTCCTTTTCCATTCCTTTCTCTTCGAAAGACCTTGCCGCCCTTATCTTCATTTCATTTGCCGCTTTCTCTGTAAATGTCAGGGTGAGGATCTCATTGATTGATACGTTATGTTCGGTTACAAGATTCGCAAATCGTTCTACAAGCACACGTGTCTTACCCGAACCGGGTCCGGCGACAACACAGAGGTCCCTATCCGTAATCGTAACGCCTTTTTGCTGAGAAGTGGTTAGTTCATTTGTCATTTGTTATTAGTTATTAGTAATTCGTAAATCTGAAATCGTAAATCGTAATTCCTGAATCACCTCAATCTCCATTTATCAATACGGCAGACGTTTGCGAAATCGCAGTGTCCTTCACCGCAGAAATCAATATTTGCCGGAGCAAGTTCGATCCTTCCTTTGCGGATTTCTCTTGAGAATCTTAAGATATAGCTCTCCGCATCTTTCAGTAGCTTGTTAAATTCTTTGTTATCCACGGAAAGTGATTTTCTTGCCGGTTTTATATTGAGCTTAAGCCTGTCGATTAATTCCCGATTATATATTCCCGTCTTTTTAGAAGACTTCAGTGCGTAGAATTCAGCGGCAACGGGGATTACCCCGAACACATCTCTCAAGGCAAGTATGTAAATGGGCAGTTGTAGGTCCAAGCCTTCTTCAAGTTCCGTTAACCTGAATTCCGTCTGTCCGTATTTGTAGTCAATGATTATGCCCACTTTCTCTCCATCAACTTCTGAAACGTCAACCCTGTCAATCTTGCCGGAAATCTCAATACCACCTTTTTCCACATCTCCGATTTTAAGGGTTTCGTATTCTTCATCCCCAAATTTTGCTTCAAACATGGAGGGTTCGAATACGGAAGCAACACTCTTCTTCTCTTCCGCTTCAAATGCCAGAAGCGTATTAAGCATCTCATTTCTGGCCTTCAATTCTTCAAAACCTGTAACCATTCCTCTGGTTTCCTGCTTAAAGATATCATCAAATGTCCCAGTTATATCTTTAGTTTCTCCGGTATCTTTAAAATACTCCTCAAGTACTTTGTGAATGATGGTTCCCTGCATTAACAGATCCATGGATTTAGGAATGGCCTGCCTGAGTTTGAGTGTTGATCTGCCAAAATATTTGTAAGGGCACTGGGCATAGTCTTTCAACTTTGTGGGCGAAAATCTTGTGCTCGTTTCACTAATCTTTTTGATTATCCTTTTGTCGAAAAACTTAAGTTCCAGATTGTTGTAGGAATCTATCAGTGTTGTTAATGTACAGAGTTCTTCCCTGAGTGAAGCCTTATTTTCTGTATTGTTATTATATAACCAGAGTGCGATATCCTTTTCGTATTGTTCTATTTCAGACACATAGGGGGTATTAAGGTGATAATAGACAAAGTTCTTTGAATCGGTTGAAGTGATGATGTCTTCCGGTTCTGGAATTATCTTTGAAAGGTTTCTCTGGATTGTGATTTCTCGAAGTATTTCTTCAGGGAATAATTTTTGTATGTCAGACAGGAAAAAAGACGGCAGTGTCAAATTTCCGTTGCTGTTCGCTGATGGATAGGATAAATAAAGCCTTTCCTTTGCACGCGTAATGGCTATGTAGAACAGGTATCTCTCTTCGTCCATCTGTTCGCTTGCTTCTCTTAAGACGATGTTTCCCGTGGCATTTAGTTTTTTCCTGTGAAAATCTTTCAGAAACAGATCTTCCCGTACCTGTCGTGGAAATTCTTTTTCGAGCAGGCCTCCCACAAAGATGACGGGCATTTCCCACTGTCTGGCCTCCAGGACATTGATAACGTTAACAACCTCTTGTCGTTTGTCTGTTTCCCCATATAACGATAAGGCCACCTGTGATTCAAGGATATGGTTGAAATTCCGAAAGGTAAGGTTTCCTGTATTACCGGAAAGATCACCAAGGGTGGAGTTGTTAAGGATTGCCATGAATTCCTTCAGGGCGCCTGCATCTGACTTCATTATTTCTGAGACCTCCTGTTGATGATAATAATGATTTACTTTATCAATAGATTTCACAGGCGGCGTAAACGCGGGGTTGTAAAATAGGTTTTTGATCTTAATATAGTATTTGCAATAGTGGCTGAATGTATGCCTGCCTTCCAGGTTGGTGAAAATCTCCTTCAGTTCCTTCAGGAAATCGTTAACAGGCCTTAATTCGGTGGTAGAGGTAAGTCTCAGCCATTTATTGTAATCGTTAATATTGCCTCTTTTTAAGTATTCCTGTTCCAGTCTGTTTATAAGATTTCTGTCTATACCTGTGTTGGATTTTAAAACCTTCCAGACTGCTTCATCCTGCCACTTATCTGTAAAGATACTTGCGGTATTTATTATGGCCTTAATCAGGGGATTGTCTTTTAAGGGTTTCTTGCCATAGATTCTTACCGGGATGCTGAACCTTGCGAATGTGTCTTCTACGATATCACGATACTTTTCGGTGTTTCTGAATATCACGGCAATCTGGCTGAAGGTATAACCATCTCGGTAAGTCAGTTTTCTTATCATGCGTGCGATCTGTTCTACTTCATCCTGGATGTTAGCGGCAGCCGTAATCCGCAATGATGTACCGGAGCTATCAGGTTCCGGCGTAAACGGGTCTTCAGGTTGAGAGAATATGCCTGACTCGATATGTCCTAACATCCGGCTGTCCGTTCTCCTGTTCTCATCAAGCCGCAATTCCTGAAGGTTTAATTCTGAGAGTTTGGCATATGTCTTGTGAGAAACCTGGAATGCAGGTGGTACAGGGTCAGTTATTTGATATGGCAGGGTGACGTAGACGTTCGGAATAAGAGAAGTCAATTCCTTTATGAATTTCAGTTCGAGTTGTGTGTAATCGTGGAAACCGTCAATCAGTAACAGCTCGACTTCGGAGAAGGTATCCTTGTCCATTTGTGATAAGGCTTGTGCCAGGTAATCTTCCCTGTCCATCAAGTCATTTTTGTTCAGAGCATGTTGATAACGCTCATAAAGTGTTACCAGTTCGTTACATTTCAGGTTAATGGGTGAGTTGGCATTACCTGTTTGAATCCCTTTGAGTACGTCTTTAAAGGGAAGCGGGCTGAGTGAGTTCTCTTTAATCTCTCTGGCCAAGTTCAGGAAGGCGGTTTTAAACCCTGCATAACCTGAGACCCCTGAGAAGTAACCTTTATCGGAGTCTTTAAGTATGTCTGATAGGATCAGGTCCTTCTCACCTTCATTGAGCAGTTTCTGCGGGGGCGTGCTATCTACACTGTCAAGTATCTTATTTGCCAGTATGGAGAAGGTGACAAGTCCTGTGTCAAGATAACCATTAAATTCGGACGTCCTTAAAATATGGTCTCTGAGATGTTCAACCTGACTGTAGGTTGGCAGGATAAAGATTATGTTATCTTCTTTGTGTTCTTCAACAAAATGGAAAAATTTCTGAAGGACAAGGTGTGTCTTGCCGCTGCCGGCTTTTCCTGAGACTAAGAACCTTTCTTGCATATAATTTTCTAATTTTAGACAAGATTAAGAGGATAAACAAGGATTGATTTGTATTATGAGATGTTTTCTATCAAAGATGGCTCCTGTTTGAAAAACAGGCTTGATGAGATTGAATTATTTGTCAATAGGATTACGCCTGACCTTTAGTTAATTAGTGTCTGTCCCTATTTATTCGGGCAGCCCGCCCAATTAAGAAATAGATTGAAAGAATTCCGCCTTAAACGTATAGTTTCTGTATGAAGAAAAAGAGAAGACCTGACAAGTCTGATTTAGAGGCAATCAGAGATCAAATACTGGATTTTGCATGTACTAAACACGATTTTAAACTGGAAAAAGACGATTTCCTTCCGGAGGGCGATTGGAATGGGGTATTTATTGTAAAGTTCAGTGATAGTTCGGAGGAAGACCGGTTACATTGCGAGGCACCATTAGGTGAGAATTTCTTCAGGTTCGGGCTCGATTTGGTATTTGATGAAAAGATCTGGGAAAGGGAATATGAAAATATCTTTCGAGAGGTATCAGGATATGATGTTGCCCTTTACCTGAGTCCTGCCGGGGGAGTAGAGGGTAAACGGCATTGTCGTCTATATTCAAGGGCATGGATTCCAAATTTCAGTCAACGTATCTTTGGTTTGACACTGTCCAATCTTATGGATTGCAAAGATGCTGTTTTGTCAATACTTTCAAAGAAATGAAAAAAAAGGTCATAAAAAATGAATAACCTTATACAGAGAGGGGCAAGACGATGAAAATATACAAGCTAATACCAAGGAACCCGGGTTCTAATGTTTGGGAAGGGAGCGCTTTCAAGGGTGCGTTAATCGTGAGGGCAGAAGAG
>Ga0255058_10002546_pt1 | contig 10037 bp, 13 predicted proteins | sample Cases_109_9_MG_FD_188637 | JGI IMG/M metagenome (GOLD analysis project Ga0255058, IMG submission 188637) | Seawater microbial communities from Amundsen Gulf, Northwest Territories, Canada - Cases_109_9 | ecosystem: Environmental > Aquatic > Marine > Gulf | place: Canada: Northwest Territories... | reverse complement strand
TGGCCAATGACAATTCTGATGCAAGAGATTGGAGCTTTTCTTGATAAGTGATGAATCTTTCTTCTGCCTGTTTGCGCTCGGTAATATCCAGAGCCACACATACTATCCCCTGAATCTTATCCTCATTATCCTGCATTACTTTGGCTGAAAAAAGTACAGGTATGTTTTCACCATCCTTTGTAAGAAAAAATTTCTCTACATTACTAATTGGGCCTTTTTCAACTAAACCGGCAATATCTTTTATATTAAACTGTAATTCCTCTTGTGCAAATATCTTAGAAACCGGTAAACCTATAAGTTCGCCCTCTTTATAACCTAGAAGCCTTGTTGTGCTCGGGTTAACTGTCCTTATCCTTCCTTCCAGGTCTACTACAATCAAGGCATCGGCCATGGTCCTTATAATATTATCTACATAATCACGGGAGACTGTTGTCCTCAGCAGGTTTTCAGCCATTTTGTTAAAAGAATCAGCCAACTCGCCAATTTCATCACTGGATTTTACACCTACCCTCTGAGTTAAATCTCCTCCGGCAATAATCCTGGTTGTAGAGATCAAGCTGCGAATCCGGTTAGTAATAGTATGCGTTAATACAAACCAGGCTATAATTCCAACAATAACTGCTGTAACTGAAGTGACTATAATTGTCTGAGTTCCTGGTAATTTGACTCTCTCCAATCTCTTTGCTTCTTCTATAGAATTTCTTCCGGCCAATTCATCGAGTTCTTCGATATTATCAACTACAATTACAGCAGCAGAATCAATTTCTTCTATTCTCTTAATCTTGATTAAAGAAATATATGGCCACACACCCGCAGCAATCATTATAACTAAGACTATCATAAACCCGATGGATAACTTTCTCTCAATTGTTATCCTCATTTTCTAATACTCCTTTTCGACTTTTCTTCCATGCTTAAATACTTTGCAAATAACACCATTCCTCCTCTGCTCGTTAGTGTATCATTTGTTGTTTCAACATTGTTAATCATACACTTGCTTTTATTCCCTTTTTAGTTCATAATAATATCCTCACTTAATGGGTGATAGAGTTTGTTTTTTTCAACCGTATTATAACAAGTTTCTATTGCTTTGTAAGTGAGTTTTGAGGTTTTTTTTGGATATAAATCGCTCAACTTAGATAATAAGAGATGTGAAATGGCAATAAAAATCAAAGAGGATATTCTTTCAATAACAGAGCTTAAGAAGAACACACACAAAATATTAAAGCAAATTCATAGCACTCATAGACCTGTGGTGTTAACTGTTAATGGAAAGGCAGAAGCCGTATTAGTTGGCGCCATACAATATGAAAAGATGGTACAGGCATTTAACATGGCAAGGATGCTGAAACCTGCAGAAGATGATGTAAAAGAAGGGAGGACAAGGAATGTAAGGAAATTCTTTAAGGAATTTAAGAGTGCCAAAGAAATATAATGTAGAAATAACGAGAACTGCCGAAAATGATTTAGATGAAATATAGAACTATATAGCTTTAGATAGTATTAACAATGCTACAAATTTTGTAAATCAAATTGAAAAAAGAATATATACGCTTGAGCTATTTCCTGATAGAGGGGCTTTCATTCCAGAGAATGAAATAATTGGAGGAGAATATAGGCATTTAATACATGGTGAATATAGGGTTGTTTACAAAGTGATTCACAATGACGTTTTTGTAATGAGAATTATCCACGGTCCAAGGTTGTTGGAAAAAGAAATGTTATATTTAGAATAATTATAATTTTTAATTGAAGACAATTATGAAAATTAAGAAATGGAGAGTGGATTATGCTAAATGAAGTTTTACAAGTTCTACGAATGTTAAAACGGGCTGAAAAACCATCTCATGAGGTAAGTGAGGCGATAGAGTTCCTGGAACATTCGGTAAAGGGAAGGACCAGACAGAACTTGTTGGATCTCATGGCTGTTGGTGATGTCGTTGGTTACGACAAATTGCAAAGCGACCTGTCAGAGTTGACCGATTTTATCAACAAGATGAAAGACCAACATAAGAGTTGATACCAGAAAAACTGTTACCATTTCCTTAATCATAGGTTTTTAGAAGGAGAATATCCATGAATATTTATGAAAGGCAAATCAGTATTTTGGGAATGGAATTTGACCGTTATATGATAGAGCATCCGGAGTTTAGCGAACAATTTCCTCAAAATGCACATATAGTTTTACTTAAGCATGGAGATGTAAAATTTAATGAATGGAGTTTTAATCTTGCAAAAAAACAAAAAGATGATGGCCAACCGATTATATATATTACTATAAAGAAATTATCTCCAGCTTACTCCCGTATAAGAGAATTAGAATTAAGGATCGGGTAAATAAAAAAAGAATGTGGCAATAAGATCATAAATATATTCGTACAATACTGAAAGAATTGTTAGAACTAAATTAATGTAAACTGAAACGTCACGAAGATGTTGAATATAGAAAGATTCAGATTAAAACAATGAGCACTATTTGTCCCATTTGTATTGAACACAATCTTAAACACACTTCCTATAACAATGACATACAAGATCTTGAGTGTTTACGTTGCGGTACTTTCAAGATTAGGAAAGGTGCTGACACTGTAACCTTTCAATACTTTCAACACAAATCTGATAATGGATTAGAAGAAGGAGATTATTTAAGTGAAACATCTGTACGTAGTGCAGGAATAAAAAAAGCACCAGAGATACTCGGCCCTAAAGGTAGTAGAAAACGGGCAAATGCTTCAGCTTGGCTTTTCAATACGCATGGCCATTTGTTAAGTTTTAGTGACATATATAATCTTGGTTCTGTTAAACCACCGTCTGTGACGGAAAGAGTAGCACTCTTGCTCAAGGAATTAGAACGTGACAGTGATTATATGGGAGCAACTGTTGATCTGAAAAAACTAAAGTACATATCTGTTTCATGGTCATTGAATACTGAAGAATATGCTGTAATTGTTAACCACTTGCAAAAATCAGGTTATATTACAGGCTCATTCATGTTATCTGAAGACAGGTTAAATGTAAAATATTCTGATTGTGAAATCACAACAGAAGGATGGCAATATCTAGAATCGATTGAATCAATAAAGTCCAATTCTAACCATATTTTTATCGCCATGTGGTTTAGCAATAATTTGGACAGGGCATACGATGCAAGCAAGAAAGCAATTGAATCCTGTGATATGAGACCAGTACGTGTAGATGACATTGAACATGTCGGAAAAATTGATGACCGAATTATGTATGAAATAAAACAAAGTCGTTGTATTATTGCAGACTTTACCGGACATCGAGGTGGTGTTTATTTCGAGGCAGGCTATGCAATGGGATTGGATATACCAGTGATTTGGACTTGCAGAAAAGATGATCTTGATAAACTGCATTTCGATATACGGCAATATAGCTGCATTAGCTGGGTGGATGAAAATGAATTACAAGAACGGTTGACGATAAGATTAAAATCCATCCTTTAACCGTAGGAATGAAAACAGCAATTATAATCAAACTGCAAGGTGATCAAGCTAGAGATAAAGAAGATGCTAGAATCCTAATAAAACAATTAAAAGACCAGAGGTGTTTATGGCTGATAGCTTTCCCAAGAAAATTGAAATTCATCATGGCAATGGTGAAGTGATGACTGGAAAGTTTAGTCAAACATTTCAGGATTCTATTCAGGACTCGATAACACTATCCGCGTTAATTGGAGAGCTTAAATCCAAAAATAGATTTATCTTAAGTAATGAACATGCAACATTTGTAGATAAATATATTGAATACGCAAGATGTTCTAAAGTACACAAATTTAATGAAGGTGAAGAATTCTTTCGAGCACGTATTAATGACTATGGAAATAATGATAAACACTTTTCATTAGATGAAATGGGTGCTCCACCGCCTTATAAGGCATCTCAAAACAGGGTTAATCCAGCAGGTATACCTTATTTGTATCTGGCCAACAATATTAAAACAGCAGTTTCAGAAGTAAGACCATGGATAGGTTGCAAAATAACAGTAGCCAAGTTTACTTTAAAGAAGGAGGCTTCTGTTGTTAACTTTTCTAACAAAGTATTCGTAAATGTTACCAGTGATAAGCAATATGAAGTATTGGAAAATGTATGGCGAGAGTTGATCACACGCATATTTTCTATGCCATTCGATCCAAGAGATGATATAGCCTACATCCCAACACAATATATTTCTGAGAGATTTAAGAAAGAAGGGCTAGATGGAATAATTTACGATAGTGCTTTAAATGAGGACGGTTATAATTTATGCTTGTTTGACGTTGGCATAGCGGAAGCTAATAAAGGGAATAAAGTGATGGTAAACTCTATGGATATTAAAATGAGTGTAGAAGATATAGAATAGGTGATTAAAAGAGATGCCAAGAAAAAGCATGATTTATTATTTAAACATTTATGTTTTTTTACCTTAGACATTTTAGACATTTTAGACATTTTTCACTTTAGATCACTTTGATCACTAAAATATGACATGAACATCTTAGAAAACGTAACTGAATCACAAAAAGAAGCTATTACACACGTGAACGGGCCTTTGCTAGTGATTGCGGGGCGGGTAGCAGGAAGACTAGGGTGATTACGCGTAGGATAGGGTATCTTATTGAAGAAGGGCTTGAGCCGTATAAGGGTGCATTCCCAATTTTTTGTAAATCAAGCATGGTACCTGTCTATATGTGGATTCGGCCTCTGGCCTTAATCCACCCTACAAGTAAACAAGTGCATGGTACGATGTAGGGTGGATTAAGCGAAGCGAATCCACCTTTATTATCTAATGAGATGAAGGAAAGGATAAATGAATTTCTGGACCGCAAAAGAATGTGGGTCTCAACATTTCACGCAATGCGTGTGAGGATCATGCACCGAGATTGAACATCTGGATTTTACTAAGAATTTGCGTATAATATGATAGTATATGAATAAACGTAAATTGTTTAAAAAGTTGCTTACTGGATCTAAGAATATTAGGTTTTCAGAAGCAACTGCATGTGCAGAATCATTTGGGTTTCGCTTTGATCGAAGAAATAGCAGCCATCATATTTATGTCCATCCAAATGTCCCGGAATTATTAAATTTACAAAGCGTCAAAGGAAAAGCAAAACCTTACCAGGTGAAGCAATTGTTACAACTTATAGAACAATATAATCTTCATATGGGGGATAAAGAATGAAAGATTATCATATTAACATATTTTATAGCGAAGAAGATAAAGGGTATATTGCGGACATCCCGGATTTGAAACATTGCTCTGCCTTTGGCACATCACAGGAAGAAGCGCTCAAGGAAGCATTAATGGCTAAAGAAGCATGGATTAAGGCTGCTATATCAAATAATAAACCTATACCTGGTCCCAAGTACCGTCCTGCAATATATCAGGTTGCATAATGCGGCATAGCCGCAAAGCACGAAATAAGAATTTCCCTGCCCGACTGCAGGCGGGGAAATCCGAAACAAACTCGAAATTAAAATGTTCAAATATTCTAAACGTGCATTTTTGAATTTTTTATTTTGGTCATTTGATATTGTTTCGAATTTCGGACTTCGATATTCGGATTTTTGTCTAACGAACTCATGCAGAAGTGCTTTTTCCATTAAAGAATTCTCTAAAAAAGGAAGAATTTACAGAGTAATACTACTATAAAAAGACATGAATATTTTAGAAAACGTAACTGAATCTCAAAAATAAGCGATTACGCATGTGGAGGAGCCTTTGCTTGTGATTGCTGGGGATGGGAGCGGTATGACCAGGGTGATTACGCTTCAAGTTGGTTCAGGTTTGCCCGCTAGAAATAAAAAAAGGATTTAACATTTTTAACAAATAACTTATAATTACTATTATGAATTCTTTAGACAATATTCAATCTGTCTTGTCTCAACACAAGAATAAACTTTTGGAAAAATATCCAATTAAGAATTTGGCGATTTTCGGGTCTTTTGCTGGAAATAAGCAAAGAGATGATAGTGACATTGATATTTTAGTAGAATTCGACCGATCCATAGGTATTGAATTTATTGATCTTGCTGATGAAATAGAAAGTTTATTTGGTACAAATGTTGATTTAGTATCAAAAAACGGAATTAAAAAATCTTATTATGACAATATAAAAAATGATCTAATATATGTCTAATCGAAGCCCAAACTTACTGTTAGAAGATATCCTTGAATCCGCAAATAAAATTCTTCAATATATTGTCTTAAGAAAAAAGAAGAGTAACACAATTGTTGGTCAGGAAGTCAAAAAGTTAATTCAACAATCAAACGGGGCTGACCCTAGAGGAATGACTATTGATTACAACAGTTGCTTACCTTGTGGAAAAACCCTTATAAAAATCAGGGATGATAAATTCGACAACTCATTTCATTACGTAGTAATAGACAACACCTCAAAATCAAGTATAGCTATAAATAAATTACCGGTTAGAAGAGACATTTTTAAAGCTTGTAAAGAACGGAAACCAAAAGAGAGAGTGGCTTCTATGCTACGATTAAGGCCATAATTACTGAGTAACAATAATATGACATCATATATAGAAAAAGATTTCCCTATAGGTTTTTTAAGCCAACTGGCTGAGCAAGAATCATGGAGAAAGGAAGTTTATCGTCCGGTTTATTATATTCACAAATGGTGGGCGAAACGTCTTGGTTCTGTCTTCAGAGGAATAGTTTTAGCCGCCTGCACAGAAGAAAAGTCTGATATTCTTGGAGATTATTATAAACCCATCGACTTCTCTGATATAACAATATTTGATCCATTTATGGGAAGCGGTGTAGCAGTCGGTGAAGCAATAAAACTGGGGTGTAAGGCAATTGGCCGTGATATAAATCCTGTTTCTGCTACTATAGTCCAAGCCAGCTTATCACAGTATAATCCTAATAAAGTGGAGAGATTGTTTATAGATATTGAAAGAAAAACAAAAGAAAGAGTAAAGTCATACTTTAAATCAAGGCTTAAAAATGGAAGTACCGTTGATGTCCTTTATTATTTTTGGGTTAAAATAGTCGCTTGTCCAAATTGTGAAAAGCAGATTGATTTGTTTAAGTCGAGGATATTTTCGAAAAATGCAGTCCCCAGGAAGGACAAATCTGCCAGGTATATATGCCCGCAATGTTCAGCCATAAACAACACTGTTTATAACAGCACATCAACTACTTGCCAGGCTTGCAATCTTAATTACAACCCTCAAAAAGGCAATATAATTAAGGGTAAAGTAATATGCCCCCATTGTTCAAGTGATTTTAAATTGGTTGGTTACTTAAAAAATTCCAAGGGGCCTTTAGATCATAAACTTTACGCCAAACTGGTATTATTGCCGGACGAAAATAAACAATATGAAGCGGCTTGTGACTATGATCTAGAATTATATCAAAAAGCAAAATCGGAACTGGATTCTATAAAGCATAGTTTCCCTTTAGTCCAAATAAAAAAAAGTCATAATACTAATCAAGTACTAAAACACAATTATAATTATTGGCATCAAATGTTTTCTCCAAGGCAATTGCTTTGCATTAATATTCTTGCCGATGAGATAAAAAAGATATCTAATTTCGATATAAAGAGGCTCTTTGCTTGTTTGCTCTCAGGTGTTCTGGAATTTAACAATATGTTTTGTTCCTTTAAGGGTGAAGGTACCGGGGCCGTCCGCCACATGTTTGCGCACCATATTTTAAAGCCTGAATTAATGCCTATAGAAGCGAATATTTGGGGCACATCGAAATCGTCAGGATCGTTTACCACACTTTATGATAGTAGAATTAAACGTGCGATTGCCTATAAATGCAACCCATTTGAATTAGAATTAAATGGCAAGAAAACATCTAAGGTTTCATATATTAATAAAACATTGAATTGCGATATAACAGAGAGTTTTTCTGCTTTTAAGGGCAATGGTGCATCAGTTTATATTTCTCAGGGTGATTCTGCTAAGACAGATATTGAAAATAATTCGATTGATGTTGTTGTCACAGACCCGCCTTTTTTTGATAATGTTCATTATTCCGAACTTGCAGACTTCTTTTTCTATTGGTTAAACCAAATATTAAATATTTCTAAAAAAGACTCTACAAGAAATATTGCTGAAGTCCAGGATACGGACGCAGATAAATTTTCCGGAAAATTAAACGGTGTATTTATAGAATGTAATCGTGTTTTAAAAAAGAATGGTTTATTAATTTTTACCTATCATCATTCCAGGCACGAAGGATGGGTATCTGTATACAATGCTGTACGAAAGGCGGGTTTTGTTTGCACTCAGTCATTTCCAATTAAGGCCGAGATGTCAGTCTCTATGCCTATTCAACAAGCTAAAACTCCTATCCATCTTGACCTGATTCTTGTTTGTAAAAAAGAAAATGATGTTAAACTCAAGCAAGCAAACAAAAACATTGTTCATACATCTGCCGAAATTGCAAAATCTCAAATCGCTGATTTGCTTAAATCAGGCATAAAAGTGTCAGCCGGAGATTCAAAGGTTGCATTCATGGGACGTCTTTTATGTGAGTTAAGCCGTATTGGAAACTTAAAAGAGGAGTTAGACTTATTATCAAATATCGAAAAAGAAAGTAACGTATTTCTTTCCGAACTATTAACAACTAAAGCAGAGCAGGAAATTGAATATGAATTACCTGAAAAACCTGTACAATTAACATTATTTGAAACAATGGAAAAATATTTGGATAATAGGGTGATTAAGAAGGGCAAGGCTTCCTTTATATCATAGCAATGCCGCTTATCATAATTGTTAACTTTAGAAAGTAAACTCAGAATATAAAGAATACACAGTGAAACGATTGCTATTTTCACATGTATTGGATTAATTTATCGTGTTCTTAAAGACAAAAAAAGGAGGTAAATATAAAATGCGAATCTTAGTTTATATTATTTATTGGGCATTCCTTGTTGAAGTTGCCTTCTTCCCAAAATCGATCTATAGTGACGAAATATTATTTCATGAACGCTCTAACAATAAAATGAATATGTACAGTATTAAGCCCGATGGTTCTGATCTGAAATCTCTAGGCCCGGGTAGATATCCACAGAGATCACCTGATAAGAATTATCTTTCATACATAAAATTTATACCGCACCATTATATAATTTCACTTTGGGGTCAAGGAAGCCTCGTAATTAAGGACTTGAAGAGAAATGTATCTTTTCAAGTTGAAGACCACCTTCAGGGAGAACGTTTCCCGATTGAACATATAATCTGTTATTGCTGGAGCCCTGACAGTAAAAGCGTTGCTTTTGCAACCCTTTTCGGGCCTGGCAAAGGAGATGGTTATATTTGTGTTTTTGATTTAAGAACGCAAAAGACCCGGAAAGTAGTTCAGTTCAGACGTGATGGGGTAAAGAATGAGAATATTTTCATTAGTACAAGATTGGAGTGGTCGCCAGACGGAAAGTATTTGGTATTTTCTTCCCCAGTTAAGATACTTAATGATAATAAAAGTATAAAACTAATTAATCCTAATAATGGAAAAATTAAGATTATAGCGAAAAATAGTAGTTTCTCAAGTTTTATTAATAACAAAAGCATATTATTTGTTACTGGTTATGAAGGTGTTGAAGGTGCTGAAATATGGACAATGCATATTGATGGAAGTGAAAAGATGAAAATATTTAATCTCAAATTACCCATTATTTTGACATCAAAGGCTGTGAATAACAAGGTGATCTTTCAAACATCAGAAACAAAGAATGGCCAACCTATATTACAATTTTTAGATATTAAAGAAAAGTATTTGATAACTATTAAAGTTGAGGATTACATTTTATTATGTCCAAATATTTCTCCGGATGGAAATAAAATGACAGTATTTGGTATGAATAACAAACTTGGTAAAGGGAATATTGGTTTTTATATTTTTGATTTTGAAACAAATAATATTTCTCTTCTAAAAGATTTACAATATGATGAACTTAGTGAAGATAAGGGATTCTGGTTTGGTGCACTTTATGGCTATGGGAATAGCACAAACTGGAATTAGATATATGATTAATTATATGTCACAACAATAAAATTAGC
>Ga0255058_10002545_pt1 | contig 10044 bp, 11 predicted proteins | sample Cases_109_9_MG_FD_188637 | JGI IMG/M metagenome (GOLD analysis project Ga0255058, IMG submission 188637) | Seawater microbial communities from Amundsen Gulf, Northwest Territories, Canada - Cases_109_9 | ecosystem: Environmental > Aquatic > Marine > Gulf | place: Canada: Northwest Territories... | reverse complement strand
AACGTGTGAGCTTAGGAATGCCGCCAACAGCACATGTTCGAACGTCCGGTTCACGCAGCGACATCAATCACCTCCCTGTCATAAAACAGACGCGGGTCATAGTCATTCAGTAAAGCCTCTCTAATGGCGACAACAGATGAAGCACCAGTTCGTAGCAGTGCCTTTGCCATGGCACGCAGTCGATCATCGTTGTATTCGCCCCGCTCATGTATCAGCGCAGGCTGACCATCCGAGGGCCAACCAAGGTCATCAGGGTTGCTGTCATCAGGTAGCACCATGATCGGAACATGATGCTTTTTCTGGAAGGCCCAGGCAGTTGGGCCAAGACAAACGCGCACACCGCTTATCGGAACGGGTTGGAACTGTTTGCCAAATGGCGGCAACTTCACTGAGCCGCCTCCAAGCACTCCTTAACGCGCTGGATATGAATCCAGGCGAGTCCGTAGCCCAAGCATGTTTGGCAATATGTTTCGCGTTTTTCGTCTCGCATCAAATCTCCGCAACTTCTGCAGCGTGTGTACTTGTTTGATTTTTCAGTTATCATTTCCTTGCTCCATAAATATTGCTCGTCCAGCCGAATACTGGGCGGGCATTTTTATTGCCCGCATGAGCGTGAAAAGTGAGTTGAATTAGGCGGCGTGCGGTTTGTTGTACCCACAGTCTTGATAAGCATCAGCCACCGGAAGGGTGTTGATTACTTCATCGATTTCAGACTGCGGCCAACGATTGTCGCTGCCCGGATAGATCTTTCGGGGTGGCGGTATCTTGCCGCCTCTTATGCCACGCCAAAGCGTAGTAGGGGAAATGTCTAGCAGTTCACATACCCGTTTAGATGACAGTAACTTGTCCACATAACTCTCCTGTTCTCAATTTGAAATTGCATGGCATTGAATGCCGTTTCATCTCGATATTAGACAGGAAAGCAGAGAGCGTACCCCACGGTTAATTATTCTTTTTTCCCGGAGGGATAAGCCAAGACTCCTTCAAGAATATTTTGGCCAGTTTCTGTAGTTCCCCCTCCGTCCAAGAGGTTTTTTCTTCTGGCCACTCAAGCCGTAGAGCAATGTGCGCGTCGAACTTGTGGGCTGCCCATGCCTCACCGATTACAGAGGATTCCTTGCCAAATTTTCTACCGACAGCGCCTAGGGCATATTCGTGATGCCTCCCTTTCATCCGCATCCGGAGAATTTCTGTGGCCATGTCTACTCGCTGTTCTCGATCAGCCTTCGGCCTGCCAGGTTTTCTTTTCACGCCAAACGATCTGTCCAGCGATTTTTTGGACCCATCCAGATATGCGCGAAGGCTGTCCCGAATGTATCTGAGTACTTCCGGTGGTAGTGGCTCCTTCCGCACGACCAGCTCGCAGATATATTCGAGTAGCTCTCGAACCTCTTCCGGATTGGCCTCGTCGTCGAGAACATCCCAAGCAATTTGGTTGATTTGGACACGAGATATTGACTTATCTTCTTCCAATTCAGCGCTCCTTGGTTTAGCTAATGCTTACAACCTTTTCTTGTCCATTTCCGGACGCAAATTCCTCGAGCTTACGCGCCCAAGCATTCAGCGCGGCCCGCTTTTCCTTATCGTATCCGTATCGGTCATAGATGCTCGTTATCGTCGTATCCGCATGATTTAAGACCTTGCCCACGTCGAACCGAGAATGCCCCAGCGCTGTCATGTGGCTGGCAGCCGTCCTCCTTAGGTCGTGCGTCGTGAACTTGGGAATGCTGAAATTCTCGATCTTGTCCCAAAGCCTAGCTGTCACGTAGTCAGCCGCGATCGGGCCACCTTTGCGCCCCGGAAATAACCAAGGAGAGTCACCGGATCGCCCCACGATCTCTTTAAGTAAAGCCTTAGCCAAGGGGGAGAGTGGTACGCGGTGCTCCCGGTTCGACTTTGTTCGTTCTGCGGGGATTGTCCACCAGCCGTCCTCAAATTCAGATTTCACCGCGTTCACAACCTCACCACGGCGTTGGGCAGTGATAAGGCAGAATTTGAGAATCAATTGCAGGGTGTCAGAGAGTCCGACCCTGGGCAGCTCATTCCAAAATGCCCTGATCTCGTTTTCCGAGAGAACTCGGTCCCTTGGCCTCTCTTTGGCAGGGTACTCAATGCCGTCGCAGGGGGAATGCTCAATAAGGTCCCTGCTGATCGCGAATCTGAAGATCTGGCGGAGCAAGCCTAAATTTGTATTGGCAGTTGATGGTGATCCCCTGTCCATGATGTTATCGAGTAGGGCGATTACGTCACGACGTTTAATATTCCGGAGCTTTCGCTTACCGAACGCTGGAATAGCGTCATATTCCAAGGCCATCTTGGTCTCTTCCCAGTTTTTGCGGTTTCGCTTCGCCCAGCGCTCAATCCAGACATTGACCAAATCCTTGAACGTCTCGGCATCCCGTTCGGCTCGCTTCTCAGATATGGCCATTGCGCCGGGATCAACGCCCTTATCCAGAAGTGATTGAGCATTGGTCACGGCCCCGTTGGCCTTGGCCAGTGAGGTGCCTGGATAAACGCCTAGCGTCATTCGGCGAGCCCTGCCATTGAAGCGATACATAAAAATGAAGGATTTCCGCCCAGAAGGTGCTACACGGACGCCAAAACCACGCCCGTCCCAGACCTCATATCGCGCCTTACGCGGCCTGAGAGCGCGTATGCGGGCGTCTGTGAGCTTCTTGGACATGCTACCCGCTACCCACAACGGGTCTGTGGGTAGCAATATAGGCGGAATTAGATGAAACGCATTGAAACGCTATGTGCATAGAAACCTCTACACCACAGGGAAAAATGACCAAGACTGTAGAATACGCCCGCTTCATGAAGTTTCATATTGTATCAGGTATGTTGCCATGCCGAGAGACTACCATCCTCTTTCTCCAAGTGAGCAACACCGCACGTTTCAGCAAAAAAAGCTTGCTGACCGGCCAGTCATTAACTATAGTTACTGACTCACTGGTCATTAAGAGTTGATTTGTCATGGCAAAGCCCCGTTTTCAGCGCCGCAAGGAGGAGCGGCCTGCCGAGATCACTCAGGCGGCAATGGAGACCTTCGCGGAGCATGGTTACGCCGCCGCGCGTGTTGATGATGTCGCCAAACGCGCTGGCGTCAGCAAGGGCCTGCTCTATCTCTACTTCAAGACCAAGGAAGAGCTATTCAAAGCTGTCATTCGTAGCGTCGTGGTGCCGCGTATCGACGCGTTGAAGTCCGCGATTACCGATTCAGAATTATCTGCAGAGGCCTTTCTTCGGGGGCCATTCCTGGACTTCATTCAGAAATTACCGGACTCGCCTGCACGCATCGTCGTCCGTTTACTTGTTGCAGAAGGGCCGAAGCATCCGGACCTCACCGCCTACTATTACGATCAGGTGGTATCGGGCGGCATTGACGCGCTACGGCAGCTTATTAACAAGGGCGTCAAGCAGGGAGAGTTCCGTCAATCTCGCCTCGACGAATTTCCGCAGTTACTGATCGCTCCGGTGCTGGTTTCGATAATCTGGAAAACGCTGTTCGAGAAATACCTTCCTCTGGACACCGACAAACTTCTTCAAACACACATCGACCTGATCGTGACCGCAATCAAGGCACCTGCGGGAGGTGCGACGTGAAACTCGAGATATCCTTAGTGGTGCTCTCGATGGCCTTGCTGGCTTGCGATGCCACGAATGACGATACAAGGGTCGTTGGCCAACTCGAGTCCGACCGAATCGAGATCAGGTCCGAGGTTTTTGAACCCATTGTCGAGATCGCGGTTACCGAGGGACAGCCTGTATCGAAAGGCGACCTGCTTCTGCGGCAGGACGATACGCGAATACATGCCAGAATCAACGAGGCTGAAGCGGCCCTCGCGCAAAGCCAGGCACGGCTGGATGAACTCGTACGCGGCCCACGCAAGGAAAAGATTGACGCAGCTCGTGCGAATGTCGGCGGTGCAAGACGTGAACTTCAATTCCGCCAGACTGAATACGAACGCGCACAACTGATTTTCGAGAAGGAACTGTCGTCTCCCGACACATTAGACCGCGCCAAAGCAGCGCTCGACCGTGCAAAAGCAGCTCTCGGACTTGAGCAAGCCAGGCTGCAGGAGCTGTTAAGCGGTACGACAGTCGAAGAACTGGCACAGGCAGAGCAAGCCATTCAACAGGTCGAGGCCAGACTCTCGTCCCTGCGAATCGATTTCGACAGGCATCAGCCACACGCGCCGGTAGATGGAATCGTCGACAGCAAGTTGTTTGAGCCCGGAGAACAGCCGGCGATTGGCCAGCCCATGTTGGTGCTGTTGTCCGGCGCACAGCCTTATGCACGCATCTACATACCGGAGTCACAACGTGTTCATGTGCGTTCCGGTACCCAGGCCCGCGTCTATGTAGACGGGCTGACAGAACCACTCAAAGGCTCGGTTCGATGGGTCGCAAGCGAGGCCGCTTTCACGCCCTACTTCGCATTGACCGAGCACGACAGAGGCCGGCTCAGCTTCCTCGCCAAGGTCGATCTCCTGGGTGCCCGCGAGCGACTGCCGGATGGCGTCCCCGTCGAGGTCGAGTTGCTCCTCGATACGGATGGCGGCTGAACGTGAACGGTAGCCCGGAGTTTGCTATTCAGGCACGCAGTCTGACCAAGCAATTTGGCGATCTGACGGCAGTAGATCATCTTGATCTCGATGTGCCGCGAGCTCAGATATACGGATTCCTTGGGCCGAATGGCTCGGGTAAGTCAACGACCATTCGTATGCTCTGCGGGCTACTGACACCATCCGACGGCAGCGCTAATGTTCTCGGTCTCGATGTAGCGGGCGACACCGACGCATTAAAACCGAGAATCGGCTACATGACGCAAAAATTCTCCTTGTACGGGGACCTGACCGTCCGGGAAAACCTCGACTTCATTGCTGATGTCTACACCTACCCCAGGCCTGAGAAGAACGCACGTATTGAGCAGTTGCTCCGCGAATACGACCTCATTGATCAGAGCAGTCAGTTTGCCGGCACGATGAGCGGCGGCCAGAAACAGCGTCTTGCCCTGGCATCTTCCGTTCTTCATAAACCGGATCTGTTGCTTCTCGACGAGCCAACGAGCGCGGTCGATCCGAAGAGCCGTCGAGACTTCTGGGCCAAGTTATTCGAACTGGCGGACGCAGGGACGACCATCCTCGTCTCGACCCATTACATGGATGAAGCCGAGCGCTGCCATAGACTTGCCATCCTCGATCATGGCGTCAAGGTCGCTGACGGAACGCCGAAGGATCTTCAGGCAGAAACCGGCATGTCGATTGTCGAAGTTCTCGCGGATGATCCGTATGCGGCGCAGGTCGCGCTCGAAAGAGAGGAGAATGTAGTTAGCGTCACCCAACTTGGCGTGCGGCTTCGCGCCCTAATACCTGCCGACTTCGAGAACCCGTTAACGATCATCAATGACTGCCTGGATCGTAACAACATGACGGCGATCACAAACATCGTGCCCGCCTCGCTCGAAGATGTCTTCGTCGCGGTAACGCAAAAGAGCAACACAGTAGAGCGAGTCAATTGAACGGACTCATTCGGCTATTTGCTGTCATGCGTAAAGAGTTTCGGCAGCTCAAACGCGACCGAATTACGTTTGCAATGATTATTGGTGTTCCGATCGGTCAGATTCTGCTGTTCGGCTACGCAATCAACACTGACGTACGCGATCTCAAATCAGCTGTCGCTGATCAGGCGAATACTCACCTGTCCCGGGAATTTATATCCCAGTTGCGCGAAACCCAGGTTCTCGATTTTCGCTACGCCGTTGAATCGCCTCAGGAACTCGAACGACTGCTGCGCGAAGGAAAAGTGTCGGTTGGCGTTTACATCCCACCTGATTTTGATCGACGCTCGATCGATACGCAGCGGGCTGCGGCTCACCTGCTCGTCGACGGCGCCGACCCGACGATTGTCGGCATCGCGAATCAACTATCGATGATGCCAGTGGGATTCGAGTCGACGAGGTCACGGCCGCAGCGTTCACTCGAAGTCCGACCGTACTACAACCCCGAACGACGAACGGCAGTCAATATTATCCCCGGTCTCATCGGAATTATCCTGACACTGACGATGACACTGTTCACCGCCGTTGCGATAGTCAGGGAACGTGAACGCGGCAATCTCGAGTTGCTGATAAATACACCCGTCAGCACCGCACAGCTCATGGTCGGGAAGATTGTTCCGTATGTCGGCATCGGCCTTGTGCAGCTGGCACTGATTGTTGGCGTCGGTCGGCTGCTTTTCGACGTGCCATTACTCGGAACGATGGCTGAGCTATACATTGCGTCGTCGGTGTTTATTGCCGCCAACCTGGCAATTGGCCTGTTTATATCGACAGTCGCCAACACACAGTTTCAATCCATGCAAATGACCATTTTCATTCTCCTGCCGTCTATTCTCTTGTCCGGATTCATGTTTCCTTTTGACGGCATGCCAACGTTCGCGCAATACCTTGGCGAAATACTGCCGAACACCCACTTCATACGATTGACTCGCGGCATCATGTTGCGTGACGCCTCGTTGATCGAGTTGGGCAGCGAACTGTTGATACTTGCGGGCATAACAGTCATCGCAATGACCGGCGCAATCATGCGCTTTTCGAGAAAATTAGATTGATCGGGCGGCCGCCCTGTTGTAATACGGCCGCCACCATCTGATTGTCAGCGGCACAGCTACATTCAGGCAGAATGCGGTCATCATCAATGTAAAAAATGCTTCGGTATGCAGAATCTTGTTCTGCACATAGGCGATATCCATAACAACGAACGCGAGTTCAGCACGCCCAAGCATGCCGAAGCCGATCATCAGGCTCTGGTGCCATGTCATGCCGCTGGTGTATTTCGCTGCCAATCCGGCCGAAGTAACCTGGACTACGATGAGCCCGATCGTAAGTGCGATACCGTAGGGCAACACCTCATTCAAAAGATCCCAGTCGAAAATCAGCTTGGCGCCGAGGTCTACAAAGAATACCGGGCCAATCCAGAGGAACGCCGCATTTTCGAGAATGGTTTTCGATTCTTCATACGAGCTTTCGACGCGGTCGGCGTAGACGCCGGCGTCGCTTTTCTCGCCGATATGAAAATACTCCTCCTTGACGATTAGACCTGCCATGTATGCGCCCACTGCCGGATGAAAGCCGAAGAAATGGGCGGCGAGACCGACTGACAGGGCAACCAGCAATATAACCAGGGTCGCATATCGACCATGGTCAAACGTCAGCATGTGTTTGACCCCGAAGCGGCCGATGATCGGAACATTCTTGAACCAGCCGGCCGGTCTGTGCGGGAATATCCAGGCACCAAAAATAGTAACGACGACGAAAAACATGGCTGCCTTGCCGCCTGTCAGCAGCATGCCCGATACGCTCAGCGATTCCTGACCGGTCGCCAGCGGTACCATGATAGCCACTGCGACGAGTGCCCCGATGTCATCGATGACGGCCGACGTCATGATCCTGGTGGCGACGACAGAATTCTGCAGGCCTTCACTCTGCAATGACACCATAGTCAACGACACCGCGGTGGCGGTCATCGCCAGGGCACACATCAGGGAGATAGCAGGGTCGTGCCAGATGTAATCGCATATCAGATAAGCGACAGCGAATGGGCCGAGCGCGCCGAACAGGGCGATGCCCCAACTTTTCTTGACGCTGGCAATGAAATTGTCCGTGGACTCTTCGAATCCCAGCGCAAACATAATAAAAATAATGCCGAGCTCGGCGAATTCGCGAATGAACGGTCCACTTTCTTTCGGCAGAATGCCGATATTGACTAACAGGAAACCGATGAACAAATAGAACAGGACTGGCGTCAGCCGGGTCTTCTTAGCCGCAACGACGGCAGCAAAAACGCCAGCCCAGATCAGCGCCAGGTGAAGTAATGGGTGCATTTGCTCCAAGACTCTATTCCCTTACACCCCTGATTGTCGCTATCCTACTACACTCAGGAATAAAGCCGTGGTGTACGCATGACCGAAAGCTCTGAACAGAACTCGACTGTATTCATCGTGGACGATGATCAGGCCATTCGCCATGCGATGGAATTCCTGATGCGATCTGTCGGCCTGACCTACGAAATTTTTCATTCCGCCGATGATTTCCTGGAATCGTTCGTCGACGAGAAACCGGGATGCCTTGTACTGGATATTCGTATGCCCGGGCTCGGCGGGCTGGAACTCCAGGAAAAGCTCATCGAAATGGGCAGCGCGCTACCGATCATTTTCATCACCGGCCATGGCGATGTGCCGATGGCTGTCGAGGCGATGCAAAAGGGTGCCGTCGATTTCATTCAAAAACCATTCAGGGATCAGGATCTACTCGATCGTATCGGCGAAGCGTTGAAGACAGACCAGGAGCGCCGAAGCGAGCGACAGGAACATGCTGAAGTACAGACTCGTATCGATAAATTAACGAAACGAGAGCACGAAGTACTCGACCTTGTCGTTACCGGCAAGCCCAATAAGGTGATTGCGTACGAACTCGGTGTCAGCCAACGCACTGTGGAAATTCATCGCGCAAGGGTGATGGAAAAAATGCAGGCGCGATCCCTTGCGGACCTGGTCCGCATGCATATGGCCGCCTGAATCGCCTGTTCTCTTTGAGCTACGCGGCCTGCTCGCCCGAAATCTCGACCGGGGTCCGAAACCAATCCGGCTTGACGATCAAGAGGTCGCAGGGCACATGCTCAAGCGTTCTCTCGGCCGTCGCCCCGATAAATAGCCGCTTCCAGCGATTTCTCGCAACTGCGCCCATGACGACGACGTCCGCGTCCATCCTTGCCGCCATGATCGGCAATTCCTCGTGCGTCAGGCCGGCAATAAGATGCGCGTGCGTGTCATCGAGACCATGGAATTCGGTAACCTCGTTAAAGCGCGTCTCGTGCTGTTCGTGCATCTGCTTTTCAATCTCGTCGAAGGGCAATGAAACGGGAATATAGGCGTTGGCAGTAGCCGTCGCGACTGCGATTCTCGGATCGTAAGAGTGAAACGCGTGCACCTCGCCGTTAGATTTCCCGGCCAGTGATTTCGAAAGGACGAGAATTTCATCATCCAGGGCAGCCGGCTTGTCGTGCTCGTTCAATGGATCGATCGCGGCAACGAATACCGGACTATCTGCAATCTCATGCGGTTTGACGAGCCAGAGCGGCACCGGACAAGTGCGTATGAGATTCCAGTCCGTGTTCGTAAGCAACGCGCGCGACAATGCCGAGTGGTGGTGCGTGTCTTTGAATACGATATCGGCGCCGGTCGCCTCCGCATATCGAACGATACCCTCGTAAAGCGGGTGATCCCAGAGTGCACGGGTCCGAACAATCAGCCCGGCCCGTTGCAGCGGCTCGGCCAGTTTCGCAAGGTGCTTTTGGTGACTGTCAATGACTTCACGACGCGCCTTTTCCAGCGAGGGAGAATCGAAGAGACGATCACCGCTCAGGTACTCGTTGTAATAGCAGACGAACAGGTCCAGCTCTGCGCCAACATTCCTCGCAAGCCAGGCAGCGCGGTCCATAGCAGGCTGCTCGCTTGCAGTTGGATCGATAACGCACATTATCCGGGAAATCTTATGCATGGTTACACCTGTTAATGTTGAGCTTTGGCAATGCCTTGCGGCTACTGTGGCTAGCATATTGACCTGTGCGCCCGATGTTAATAAGGCCTGTTGCTTAGGCGGTATCGGAATTTACTTACCCTGGATCAGTATAGGCCGCCCTTGCGGCGCCTGCCCGGGGTAGGTGAATTTACTGATATCCGCTGGGCGAGCCATCCGGTGTAATAATCCTGTCGCCCGATTCCGTAATTATTCTTTCAAGGCAATATCGGGCTCAATCCGGAGAGTTGTTGGTATGGCGAAAAACTTGCCCGATGGACTACGCGAGGCGCTGCTGAGGAAGAAAGACGAGTTGACGGTTCGGCTCGAACGAATTACGGCCAATCTGCGCCGTGGCTATGAAGCTGATTCCAAGGAGCGGGCGAAGCAACTTGAAGACAGCGAGGTGGTTGATGCGCTGGGTAACGAGGCGAGAGTCGAACTCAGCAAGATATCAGCAGCAC
>Ga0255058_10002544_pt1 | contig 10045 bp, 6 predicted proteins | sample Cases_109_9_MG_FD_188637 | JGI IMG/M metagenome (GOLD analysis project Ga0255058, IMG submission 188637) | Seawater microbial communities from Amundsen Gulf, Northwest Territories, Canada - Cases_109_9 | ecosystem: Environmental > Aquatic > Marine > Gulf | place: Canada: Northwest Territories... | reverse complement strand
CCAAGAAAAACAGGACTATTGGGCGCATTGGCACCCGCGTCAATTACGACCGCACCGGTTCCACCAGCCTGTTCAAATCCGGCGCCCGCAAGGCGGTGAAATTCAAAGGCCCGCCTTACAAGGAACAGTTCCTCAACCATCGCAAAGACTGGAGCGAGCCGCACTTGTGGAATGTGATGCGGCGCGCCTCTCAGGCGCACACGCTGAATTTCTACGCGGCTGCTCTCGATTTAACGCACGATGCGGGCGGCGAGTTGGTGCGGGTCGAACCGGAACGCCGAATTTACGTGATGCTGTTTTTGCGTACGTTTTTTCTGTCGGCGTTGATTGCCGGTCTTTGCCTATTGTTGGGTTTTCCGGTCGCCCATTTGTTGGCGACCTTGCCGCTGCGCTATTCGAATTTGCTGATGATCTTCGTTCTGTTGCCTTTCTGGACGTCGCTGTTGGTGCGAACGACGGCTTGGATATCGTTGTTGCAAAGCCAAGGCGTGCTCAACGATCTTCTGGTCGCCATCGGCATCGTCGGCGACGATGGCCGCGTTCAGATGATGTATAACCAGTACGGCACCATTGTCGCCATGACGCATATTCTGCTGCCGTTCATGATTTTGCCGCTCTATTCGGTGATGAAAACCATTCCCCCCAGTTACGTGCGCGCTGCGCGCTCGCTAGGCGCGTCGCCCATCACCGCGTTTATCAAGGTCTATTTTCCGCAAACCGTGCCGGGTATTGGCGCCGGCACCTTGCTGGTCTTCATTTTGGCTATCGGCTATTACATCACGCCGGCCCTGGTCGGCGGATCGTCAGGCGAACTAATCTCCAACCAAATCGCCTTCCATATGCAGAAATCTCTGAACTGGAGCCTGGCCGCGGCCCTTGGCGCCCTATTGCTGTTTGGGGTGTTGGGGCTTTTTTGGCTCTATGACCGCCTGATCGGCGTCGACAACATGAAGTTTGGTTAGGTTATGGCGCTACCGGCTCACGCATCGATAGGTGAAAGAGTTTGGCATTATTGCTACCTTGGGATTTGCTGTCTGATCTTCTTGTTTCTGATCGCGCCGATCCTGATCATCATGCCGTTGTCGTTCAATGCCGAACCCTATTTCACCTTCACGCACAAGATGTTGACCCTTGATCCCGAGGGCTATTCGCTGCGCTGGTACGACCAAATCCTGACCTTTGGCATGGCGAACCCGGACATTGCCCGCGAGGCCGCATGGTGGAAAGATGCCTGGAACAACGCGACATGGCTGCACGCCATGAAGAACTCCGCGCTTATCGGCGTTTTCGCGACTGTTTTCGCGACCGCGCTTGGTACACTGGCGGCGCTGGGGTTGTCGCGACCGGAAATGCCGTTCCGTCGGGCCATCATGGCATTGTTGATTTCACCGATGATAGTGCCGCTGATCATCACCGCGACCGGCCTGTTTTTCTTTTATTCGAAGACCGGGCTCGCCCATACCTTCATCGGTATTGTCATGGCCCACGCCATGCTCGGTATTCCGTTTGTCATCATTACTGTGACGGCGACCCTGGTCGGTTTCGACCATTCGATGACCCGCGCCGCGGCCAGCCTTGGCGCTCCGCCGATAACGACGTTTCGCCAAATCAGCCTGCCGTTGATTCTGCCGGGCGTCATTTCCGGCGCCCTGTTTGCGTTTGTTACGTCATTCGACGAAGTGGTGGTGGTGCTGTTTGTTGCGTCTTACGACCAACGCACCATCCCGCTGCAAATGTGGAACGGCATCCGCGAACAGATTTCACCGACCATTCTGTCGGTGGCGACCATTCTTGTTGTATTTTCCATCGCCCTCCTTACGGTCATAGAACTCTTAAGGCGCCGAAACGAGCGGTTGCGGGGAATCACTCCAGGTTAGGCGGAAAACAAAAGGCGTATGAGCGGTCCTTGATGGCCGCTTCTCGGGTCACGAACGTCGTTTCGGCCTCGCGGTGGTAGCCGCTTGCGGTAGCTTGTGATCAGCTCCTGATCGCCGAACCCGAAGGGCCCTCCTTCATCTCTCGTACAGTTGCGCAGCGCCGTTTGGACCGGCGATACTCGTGACACACTGTGTTGCCTGATCCACCCAAATCGAGAGAAAACAATCGGGTCATCTTAAATACAGCAATTCCCGGTAAAATATAAAATGACAGGGATATTATCTGAGCATGAAGTTTTCTATGAGATTACCGGATCCATAGCGTTTCAGGCCAGCAGACCCTTAGGACAGATAAACCGTGGTGTTGCCTAAACAGGTAATATCAGCGTTGCGCGAACCCCTTTATCTTTCCGGCTTTCCAGCCGAACCTCCCCGCCGTGCAGTTCCACCACCTCCCGGACAAAGTTCAGGCCAAGGCCTGTACTCTTTTTGCCGCTGTCCGGCCGTTGCATCGAGAAGAACTTGTTGAAGATCTTTTTTTGGGCGTATTCAGGTATTCCCGGACCTTCATCAGCAACTGTAAAAGTGATTGTGCTATCTTCGATGCGAGCGGCCAGTTCGATCCGGCCGTGCTCCAAGCTGAAGTCGATGGCGTTCTGAATCAGATTCCCTACAGCCTGATTGAGCAAAAAGGAATCCCCTTTCATCAGGATATCGTGGGAAATATGTGTGTTCACGCTCAACTTTTTCTTTAACAATAGGGGTTGTTTGCTTTCCAGAACAGTTTTGATAACTGTGTGAAAGGAGATGGTTTCCACCCGTTCAAGGATTTTGAGGGTCTCAAGTTCCGCCAATTCCAGCATACGGTCGACGATATCCTGAATGCGGTTGGCCTCATTGCGGATGTTAAATAAAAACCGGGCGCGTCGCTCGAAGTCCATTTTCTCTTCCAGAAGTTCTGCTGCACCGCGGATGGCCGAAAGGGGACTCTTAATCTCGTGGGTCAAGGTCTGGACATACTGCTCGATATATTTTTTCCCCTCCAGGGCCTCCTGCATCTTTTCAAAAGCATGTCCCATTTTACCGATTTCACTGCTGTCTAGTTTTGGAAATTCCACTCTTTTTCCTGCCCGAATGTCATCGGCATAGCGAGTGAGCCGTTTGATCGGTCGCGTGATCCATATGGAGGCAAACAGGCTGAGCAGCATGGTGGCCAGCATGGAAAACAGACCGAGTCTGGCAATCTGCGGTTTGGCACCCCCTAAAAAGCTGTTGATATTGGTTGTCGGCTTCGCCATCGTGAGAACTCCGGCTATGTCGCCATAAACCAAAATAGGCGCGGCCACATAGAGCACCGAAGATGTCTTGATTTTTGGATCTTTGAGGCTGGTCCTTGCGCCATATTCCCCATCCAGTGTCAGCCGAACATCACGCCAATTAGAGAAATCCGCTCCGATATACTCCATATTTTCAGAGTTGAAGATGAGTTTGCCAGAGGCATCAGTGATATAAAAATGCATGTCCACACGGGTTTTGACCAGCTGATAGATTCTGGCCGCCAGCGCGCGAGAGTAAACACCTCTTATCGCAGCATACAGGTTTTCCGGATCAAACCGTTCGTTTTCCATCTGATGGCCGACGATTCCGGCCAGGAGGTTGGCCTGATCAACCAGCGGGTCTTCAATCCCTTCGAGGTAGCGGATGCGCAGGTTGTCGAGTATCCAGTTGATGGGGTAGTAGAAGCAACTCGCAAAAATCAACATATAACAAATAAAAATACGGGTGCCTAATCTCATAAATCCTCTTTCAATGCGTATCCCACCCCACGTCGGGTGACGATGGGATCGATTTCAGGTTTGATGTCTCTCAGTTTGGCGCGGATGTTCTTAATGTGGGCATCCACGGCACGATCCATGCTGGCCTCGGGTTCGTCCCAAGCCAGGTCCATCAGTTGATCGCGGGAATAGACATGCCCCGGTCGGTGGATAAATATTTTCAGGATATTGTATTCGTAACAGGACAGGTCCAGGGAGGTTCCAAAATAAAATATGCTACGCTTTGACTCGTCAATCCGGAAGACGGGGTCAAAGGACGGCGCCTCTGCCGATGACCGAGTTCGCCTCAGCACAGCCTTGACCCGGGCGGACAGTTCACGGGGGCTGAAGGGTTTGGTCACATAGTCGTCAGCCCCTATTTCAAGCCCGACGACACGATCAATTTCATTTGTCCTGGCTGTTAGAAAAATGATCGGGATGCTATGGTCAATTCGAATCTCCTTGCACAGTTCCAGGCCGTTGATATCCGGTAAACCGATGTCCAGGATGATCAAATCAAAGGTATCTTCAGATAACTGTGAAATGACAGGCATTCCAGAGGACAGACAGATCGTTTCGAACCCGTCGGTCTCAAGAACATACTGGATCGTATCTGCAATTGCCGGTTCATCTTCGACGATCAGAATTTTTGGTTTCATGGCTACTCCCGGATTTTAAATGATTGACTCAACCGTTTCTTCGATATTTTATCTTAATTCCCAAACGTTTACAACTCAGATGTGTTAAAAAAAATATCACGAAAACGAGTAAACAAACAGATAGAACCACCAAGCTGTGTTCGACAAATCCTTGGCCACCCTTCTGATAAGCACGGTTGAGAAGGGGAACACCGATGGTAATGCCGCAGTACCAAAAAACGGGTATAAAGGTGGTGGAAGCTGTTTTGAAAAAGCTAGGGAAAGAATCAAAACGGTCCTCTTTTTTTCCGGCTTTGTACTGAATCCACCGTAAAATTTTACCAATCATGGAATAAAAAAAAATCAGGCATGTAAAATAAATAAAAACACCTTCGATCCGGTGAACCATCTCCGCCGGTCCCCAGCTTTGAAACCATTCTGCTTCGTAAGAATGAATGGAGACGATGATCCGGAAGGCATTGACAAATAAAGTCAATGCATAGGCAGTTAAAAAACTGATCCCAAGCCACAGGTTCTTCAACCGGGAGCGCCTCAAGGCGTTGAGGCCTGAAAAAGAGGTCATGCAGAAGGCAATGATCATAAAATTGATGCTGGCGCAAGACGGGGTAATGATGACCTGACGTTCATGATTCACATACCCGGTGTTTTCCTCTTTTTCAAACCGGATACCGCTCAGGTACTCAACCAGACCGGCGGTGGGGCTCAACACCCAGAGAAGGTCGTCACTGCCGGCCCGGCTGTAGTGGTATTTAAGTCCAAGAGCGATAAACAACGCCAGTATACAGAAAAGGACTGTTTGCAAGCGGTTATAATCGGCTTTATTCATAAATGCCGCGAACATGATGGTGTCCTTTACTCCCTTTATGTGTTTGTGCGAATGTACGGTAACAAAATATTAAAGCCAAAATAATTGCAAGAATCGCCAGCATCACATACATCTCAGGCTCGGGGACCTGCGAGTAGGAACCGCCCACGGCCAGGTTGGAAACACCTTTGGGCAACGGCAATGGCTGTTTGACGTCTCTATTGTCGCCACCGGGATTACGGACGACTTCATTAACGGCAATGAAAGAAGTGTAGGCCGTCAGCAGGTTGTAGGTCAGGCCGAGTGAGGTAATTTGAGCCTTGTTCTCGCTGTTATCTTTTTTAGCGCTGAAATCCGCAAGACGCCCGATGCGTGTCCGTGCCCATAAATAACGCAGGACGTGGTTCATTTGATTTGGAGTTGTGTCTGCCACACGGAAGGTTCGAATATATTGGCCCTGGCCACCCTCGCCAAGGAGTTCGATGGTGCCCTTCAGCTTTCCACGCCACTTACCGAAGACAATGACCGGCCGCCTGGCGAAAAGGTCGGGGATTGCGGGGGGCTCGATATCGAAAGTTTCAAAACCGTTGTATTTGACCGCAACATGGGTCAGCACGGGGGTTTGAACGTATTCTTGAAACTTGTCCGCCATTCTGCGTGCCTCCTGGGGCTTTGTGACGACGAAGGGTTCTCCCAGACCGGCTTTGGCCATGCCTTCGATGAGATACCGATTTACACCACTGCCGATGCCGAAAGAAAAAAAATTGGTCCGGTACAGATTTTTCTGAATCAGATGAAACACTTTCTTTTCAGCCGAAATATATCCATCGGTAACAATCAAAACGGTCCGGGAATATTTTTCATCCCTGGGCAAAAAAAGGCTCTTTTTTAAGGCCCTGTATAGCTCAGTGCCCCCGCCGCCCTGCTGTCGATCGATCACCCGGATGGCCCTGCGGATGTTTTTCTGGGTGGCCGGAAGAGATTCGGGCGCAAGCAGTTGAGATACACCAGCAAAGAGAATGACGTTGAATTTGTCGGTCGGTCGCAGGCCGCTTATGAGGTTCTGAAGCAGTTTTTTGGCGGTGTTCAGCGGAAACCCGTGCATGGAACCAGAGACATCCACCACAAAGATGTATTCCCGGGGGGGGATCTCCTCAACTGCAACCCGTTCCGGGGGCTGGACCATGAGCAGGAAAAAGTTTTCGTCTTCCCCGGCATAGAGCATGAGACCTGCTTCAATCTTTTGTCCGGCCAAACGATATTTCAGAATAAAATCCCGGTTACCGCCGAATTTTTCCGATTCATTCAGCAGAATTTGGGCAATCGATTGGGTTGGCCAGATGATATCGGTTTCATGGGAGGGGCAGACAACCTCCTGCAAGGTAAGGCCGGTGGAAATATAGACCCCGATTTGAAATTTTGTCCCCAGCTCCATGTCCTCCTTTAGATAGGGATTATTGACCCATTGGTCCATTTCGGGGGCTTCTGTCTCCAGCTGGCTGGAGTAACGGGGCCCGACCACCGTGGGGTAAACAAATTCATAGGTACCATCGGTGGGTATGAGGAGCTCGGTGTAATGCAGTTCGATATCGATGGTATCTTCGGGCATAATGTTGGCTACATTCATGGAAAACACGTTGGGCCGCTGCTGTTTCAGCAAAGAGGCGCTCTTGCCCTGCTTTTTGGCCTGGTTGAATTCTTTTCTGGCGGTCTGGCGCTCCTTGATCTTGGCGACAATGACCTTTTCACCAATTTTCATCACCATGCCGTGAACCGCCGCTCGGGTGGAGGCAGGGAAGATATAGCGGGCGTTGATGGGACGGGTGCCGTTGTTCGTGTATCTTTGGATAACCGTTACGTCCGCAATCACGCCACTGATGTTCACCACCACATTTGTGCTTTTCAGCGGGAAATTATCCACTGAAGGATCACCACCATCGATAAAAAAGTAAGGAGAAAGCGTTTTGTCATTTTCCCCTCCTGCGTAAACCGATGTTCCAAATGAAATAAAGGCGATAATCAACAGCAAACAAATTGTCAGTTTTCTTGTTCTTAACATCATTGCCACCTCCCGGGATTTGAATTTTGATTTAATGAACAAATGCGGTTCCTTGTTTTGATTTTCAATTAAACCAGGAGTGTGAAACAATTATGAACTTTATATGAAAAATAGATGAAAAATAACCAGGGAGACGGCGGGCTTTTTTTAAGGATATTGTGATGGGACAATATCGTTTAAAGCGGGTTTTAAAATAACTTGTAATGTGTACTAATTTTATTTTTCCTGCTTGAAATAGGGTCAAGTCTACATTTGACCATTAACCGACAGAATGATATGAACAGATCATGTCGCGTCCACTTAGAATAGATTTCCCGGGAGCATGATACCATGTCATGCAAAACAACAGGGTCAGGTCCTCATTCTTGACAGTTTTACCAAAAATCAAAAAATGCCCAACAAGGCCAATTAACGCAGACGCCTAAAAGCAGTGCGGTTTTCACTTTTTCTGCCATCTAAATAATCTTTACAAGGCAAAGACCTTGGGGTCAAACCGGCGCTGGTTATTGCCGGCGTTATGTAAAAAATCTGTATCACAAAAAGAATTAATATGAATGACTGGAATCCTGAACAGTATTTACAATTCAAGTCAGAAAGGACTCAACCCTCTATTGATTTGATTTATAGAATTGATCAAGCCGACCCCAAATCAATCATTGATATTGGTTGTGGTCCAGGAAACAGTTCACAGGTTTTGGTGAATCGTTGGCCAAAATCTAAAATTACTGGGTTGGATAGTTCGGCAGAAATGATAAATAAAGCAAAACAAGATTATCCAAATCAAGAGTGGATAATAGCAGATGTTTCAACCTACGAATTCGAGAGCAAATTTGACATCGTTTTTTCGAATGCAGCTATACAATGGGTACCAAATCATGAAGAACTGTTAACCAAATTTCGTGGCCTACTTTCTGGTAGTGGTGCTATTGCTATTCAAATTCCACAGTTTTGGGATATGCCACTGGGTAAAATTATAGATAATACAGCTAAAGTTGATCGTTGGAAGACGCGAACAGAAGCTGTTTCAAATCTTTTCACAATTCACAACTATTCATTCTATTATGACATTTTATCCGACTTATTCAACTCAATAGAAATATGGGAAACCCATTACATGCATATTTTGAATAATCATGTATCGATTCTAGAGATGATGAGAAGCACTGGATTAAAACCTTATCTTGAAAGGTTAAACAGCGATTCGGATGCTAATGACTTTGAAGAAATTGTGTTAAATGAAATTATGAAGACTTATCCAATACAAAAAAATGGAAAAGTAATCTTACCATTCAAAAGACTGTTCTTCATTGGATATAAGTAGCATCTATTGTAGCCCGTCATCATTACAATTTACAATAATGAAAATAACAAAATCACATATTTTTCTGAAGGATTTTTGTTCCACTTTCTGTAATACCTCCAATGAAAAGACCGGCTTCTAAGTATTGCCTTTGAGTTCGGATAGAGCGAAAACGCTCCTTCAGAAGGCGAGGAATGATCCAAACCCCGTAGTTTCCGAGATAGCCCGCTATGTTCTTCACCGAAATGGAGGCTGACACCTGGTCATAGCGTGTAGCTGAACGCGTAAGACGCCAAATTCCTCTGTAGAGCAGGGGAGACGTATAATTTTCACCCCCTCAAGCCTTGACCTTTTCCCCAGTGTGATGTAAACTGAGTTATTACCGAATTCACAAGGAGGTTGACAGTCCGAAGAGAAAAAACCTGAATTGCCCAAATGCTTACGGTAAACGAACATTCTAATGGAAAGGAGTAAATCATGGCAAAAAATCAAGCAGTAGCAAAAGCTATCAAGTCAGCTGAGACCAGCGGACACGAAACAGTTTATGTTGATGAATTTACAGATGGTATTCTTGATCCTAACAAGCCCATGCTGGGCCCGGTGAAGGATGGCGGTCACATTATAGCGAACACAACGCCCGGTTGCTGGGGCCCTATGATCACCCCGTCTATTCGGGGAGGTCATGAAGTGACCAAACCAGTCTACGTCTCCGGCGCCGAAGTGGGCGACGCAATTGTCATCCGCATCAAGGACATTACGGTCACATCCACAGCCACAGCCTCAGGAAACGATCAGTGGATGGAAGACCGGTTCCTTGGCGACCCCTATGTTGCCGACAAGTGTCCCACCTGTGATGAGGTGTGGCCCGAGACCCGTCTGGAGGGAATTGGCCAGGAATCCGTCCGCTGCGCGAAGTGCGGCAACGACGTTACCGCTTTCACCTTTACCAATGGATATACCATATTCTTCGACAGCAACCGGAATGTAGGTGTTACGCTGCATAAAGAAGCTGCGGAGGCGGTTGGCAGGAGCGCGGCTCACTATGCGGCGCTTCCTGAAAAATCGGCTCAGAACTCGATCCTGACCTTCTGCCCCAGCGATCTTGTTGGTGTTGTGGTAAGGCTTCGTCCGTTCATGGGACAGATCGGTACCACGCCGGCCATCCCCATGCCGGACTCGCATAACGCCGGCGATTTCGGGACATTCCTCGTTGGAGCTCCCCACGATTACGGTATTGAGGCTGATCAGCTGGCTCACCGTACCGATGGTCATATGGACATTAATGCAGTGCGGGCCGGTGCCATCCTTATCTGTCCTGTAAAGGTTCCCGGCGGCGGTGTCTATCTTGGTGATATGCACGCCATGCAGGGCGATGGAGAGATCGCAGGCCACACGGCGGATGTCTCCGGAACTGTTAGCATCCAGGTCCACGTTTTGAAGGGACTGGGAATTGATGGTCCGATCATACTGCCGCTTAAGGAAGATCTCCCCTATCTTGCCCAGCCTCTGACTGATGCTGAGCGCGAAAGGG
>Ga0255058_10002543_pt1 | contig 10047 bp, 7 predicted proteins | sample Cases_109_9_MG_FD_188637 | JGI IMG/M metagenome (GOLD analysis project Ga0255058, IMG submission 188637) | Seawater microbial communities from Amundsen Gulf, Northwest Territories, Canada - Cases_109_9 | ecosystem: Environmental > Aquatic > Marine > Gulf | place: Canada: Northwest Territories... | reverse complement strand
CCATGATGTTTTCACTTTATGGTTAACAATTTGTGGAGATCCTCCCAATACTGCGCCGGAAGATATTTTGCAATTTTTCCCTATCCTGGTCCAGCCTTCAATAACCACATTTGGCCCTATTGTGGCGCCACAATCTATAAATACCTTTGGCCCAATATAAGAATTGGGACCTATCGTCACATCATTAGAAATCTGAGTGTCCCGGTGTATTATTGAGCTTTTGTGAATAGGCATGCGGCTGGTCTACTTATTCATCATGGCCGTGATTACAGCTTCTGCGGCTAAATTCCCTTCCACATACGCATTTGCTTGGAATCGATATATAGCGCCGCGCTTTTTAATAACTTTTAATTCGTATCGCAATTGATCTCCTGGCACAACAGGTCTTCGGAACCTGGCTTTATCAATTCCCATAAAGTAAACCGTGGACCCTGAATCTTTTCCTAACTCTATCGAAGCAAACACGCAAGCCGTTTGGGCCATCCCTTCTATGATTAAAACCCCAGGCATAACAGCATATTGAGGGAAATGTCCTTGAAAAAAGTTTTCGTTAATGGAGACATTTTTCACCCCTACGACCTGTTTTTCCTTTTCGATCTCGATAATTTTATCTACCATCAAAAAGGGATAACGATGGGGGATATACTTTTTAATCTCATCAGAATTAAGAATCATTGATCATGACCCAATCTTTAAAAAAAATTTTAGTTAATTTTTGTCCGTGGTTTTAGGGTTCTTTTTTCTTAGAGGTTTTTTTCCGTCGGTATTTTTTATTATATTCATTAATAACTCTTTTAGTCAAATCTATGCTTTTATCGCTATAAATAACAAACTCGTTGGTTACTATATATGTAAAACCTTCTCTTTTTCCTAAAGCCCTAATTATCCCCATGAGATCCCTTAGGACTTCCGCTCTTATTTCTCTCTGGCTTATCTGCATTTCTTCCTCAGCGTCTTTGGCTTGTCTCTGAAGGGCTCGGAGTTTCATTCTGTAATCATTCTCCTTTTTTCTTTTCAGATCTTCGCTCATCACAAGACTTTGTTTATTGAGCTGATTTCTTAACTCATTGAGTTTTCCTTGATTTTTTCTGATTTTTTCCTGTTCGCGATTTATTTTAATTTTCATGCTGGCAATGATTTCCTTGCCACGTATTGATTCTTGGAAAACCTGGTCGGCGTTTACAACTCCAATTTTTATCTTGTTGGCAGCCAGCAACTCCCCTGGAACAAAAACAAATAGGGCGAATAAAAAAACTTTTATAAAACATCCGGTAAGAATTTTTTTACTACTCATCGCGCTCCTTATAATAAAGATGGTTGGAAAGCAATAATCGCTCTTAAAAACTTCTACCAAAAATGAAATGAAACTCTGCCGGAGATTCTCCTGCAGCTTTGTCAAGTTTATATCCATAGGCAAGACCAATAGGGCCAAGAGGGCTGAGAAATCTTACAGCAGCGCCAACACTATGTCGCATTTCAAGAAGATCGAAATTGCTTTTCGTAAGTGACAAATCTGTTCCATTGCCATAAACATTTCCTCGGTCATAAAAAAGAATCCCTCTAATATTATTGCTAAAAGGATATTGGATTTCTAAATTGAATAGTAACAGCTTTTCACCTCCCAGGGGATCCCCATTGCTATCTTTAGGCCCAACATTCTCAAAAGTAAAACCCCTTAGATCTGAAGGACCTCCCATAAAAAACCTCTCGTCTATTGGAAGAACATCGTCTTGATATCCCTGTCCAAAAGCAATTTTTCCATGCAGCATTCCCACCAACCCAGCAAACAAGGGGTGGAAATAACTTCCTTCGGCGGCAAATTTATAAAAACTCACCCCCCCTAGTAATCCTCCCGCAAGCTGGCCGCTAATAATTTCTCTCTTTCCTTTTGTGGGGTTTAGGGCATTATCAATAGTGTCACGAACAACTGCTGGAACAATTTGACTTGTTACCCGTGTTTCGTTTTTTAGAAAGGCAGTTTGACTCCCAGGTAGAACATCAGATATCGTTATGGTTTCATATCGATAGCCGATATTACCCCATGTGTATTCTGTGAACGCCTTGCCAGCGCGTAACCCGCCTCCTGTCCGCTTAGATTTAAAGCTTAAAAAATCTGACTCAAGATTAAATGCATCTACTCCGACGCTTATTTCCCTATTGAATAACCGGGGTTCTGTAAAACTCAAATTAAAGTCCGTGCGCCTGGAAGAAATATTAGCGGAAAGCTGTATCTTCTGTCCATTGCCAAACAAATTATCCTGCGCTATTTGTCCAGTAAAAATGGCGTTATCAATAGAGCTATATCCTATGCCCACTCCAATACTGCCAGTAGGCCTTTCAACTAATGATGCGGTTATGTCAATAGTGTCTTCAAGGTCCCCTCTGGTTGTCTGTATCTGCACATCCTCAAAAAACTTTGTGTTCACAATCCTTTCTTTGCTGCGTTTCAATTTAATGCTATCAAATAGCTCTCCCTCATTAAACCTAAACTCTCGCCGAACAACTTTATCTTTTGTTTTAATATTTCCTTCAATATTTATTTTTCCAATATATATTTTCTTCCCTTTTTCAATCTCCATTACAATATCCACTTTTTTTTCCACGCTATTCACCTGAATACCGGGGGTCATTTCGGCATAGGCGTATCCCTGCTCAGAATAGATTTCGGTAATATTAAAAACTCCCTCTCGCACTTTACTGATGTCGTAAATATCTCCTTCTTTTAATTTCACCATTTTCCCAAGCTTTTTTTTGGAAAAAGTATCATCCCCAACAAATTCAATTTTCCCCGTTTTATACTGTTCTCCCTCTTCGATAGGAATCTTAATAAATATGGCCTTTTTCTTTTTATTAATGTCGATTGTGGGCTCCTGTGTTTTCACATTTATATACCCATTTTGCCTATAAAACGCTTCTATTCTCAGCAAATCTGTATTAATCATTTCTTTTTGGTATATTCCTGTGCGTGTAAGAAATGAAAGTAATCCCTTTTTCTTTGTATTTATAACTCTTCTTAATACTTTATCAGAGAATGCTTTGTTCCCAACAAAACTTATCTTTTTAATGCCAACCTTTTTTTTCTCAGATATTTTAAAAACCAGATCAATTTGATTCTCTGTTGTTTTTTTAATAATAGATTTAACAGTCGCAAAGAAAAATCCTTTTTCTTCATATAAGCTTTGAATTGTTTTCTCAGCTTTTTTTACCTTATTTTTATCATAAAAGGACCCTTTTTTAAGTTCTAATTTCTCATCAATGTCTTTTTTGCTAATCTTCTTATTTCCCACAAGTAAAATGTCTCTTATGGATGGAATTTCCTTTACTATATAAATTAACTTTATTCCTTTTTTATAAACTTCGGTTTCAACTCTAATGTCTTCAAAATGTCCAATTTTGTAAATAGCCTGGATATTATTCTTTATGCGAAAAGGGGTGTACACATCTCCTTTTTTTGCTTTTATATAAAATAATATCGTTTCTTTTTCCACGCGTTTATTCCCTCGAACCTCAATACTTGTGATGATTTTTTCTCCTTTTGATTGGGCAGAAGCTTTTGGAACCACTGATAGAGTCCATGAAATCATTAAAAAGGCAATAATTAAAATATAAGAATTGAAAGACATTGTAAGTTATTTTATTACTCAATTTTAGAAACACCTCAAGAGGTATCTATGCTTGATTGAATAATTTATTTAGCCTGGTATTCCAGCATCTAGATAAAATAAAAAATAGGGATCGAAAAAAGGTGAAATTTTACCAGATTTTTGGCAGGAGATCAAAAAAATATATTTTAGAAATTATGGATTGGACAGGCTTTTTATGAAATCTGTTTTTTCGATAAATATTAGGTGATTATCTTGAAGCCCAATTTCAATATGGCCTCCCTCATCGTATTTTCCCATTAGCATATTGTCTGAGAGGGGATCTTCAATGTATTTTTGAAGGGTTAATCTTAGCGGCCTAGCCCCAAACAAAGGATTATAGCCTTTTTGAGCCAACCAGCCTTTTGCTTCAGGAGTTAATTCGATAGTTAATCCTTTTTCTATTAGCTGTTTGTTAAGCTCCGTTAAATGAATATCTATTATGCTCATAATATGGCTTTTCTTTAGATATTTAAATACAATAACTTCTGTTATTCGACCCAAAAACTCAGGAGAAAACCTTTTGTTTAATTCTCCTTTAAGCATCTTTTCCATCTTTTCGTGGGAAGTTGATTCATCTTGTTTTTGAAAACCCAGCATTGTTCCTTTTCCCATTGCCTGAGAATTAAGATTGGAGGTCATGATTAAAACAACATTTTTAAAATTTACAATTCTTCCGAAGCTATCTGTAAGACGACCATCATCCATTATTTGGAGCAAAATATTATAAATGTCAGGGTGGGCCTTTTCAATTTCATCAAATAAAACAACAGAATAGGGTTTCCTCCTGACTTTTTCTGTTAGCTGGCCCCCTTCATCGTGTCCAATATATCCGGGAGGAGCGCCTGTTAGGCGAGAAATACTGTACTTTTCAATATATTCAGACATATCCAGTCGTATGGATGCATTTCGGTCGCCAAACATAAATTCGGCCAGGGTCATTGCCAATTCAGTTTTTCCCACCCCGGTAGGTCCTAAAAAGAGAAAAGATCCGATAGGCCTTCTAAAATCCGACAGTCCTGCGCGTGATCGACGAATTGCTTTGGTAATAGCCTTAATTGCCTCTCCCTGACCGATAATTTTCTGAGACAATTCTTTTTCCATGGCAATAAGTCTCTGAGATTCCTTTTTCTCAATTTTTGAAAGAGGGATACCTGTCATGCTGGACACAACATATGCGATATCCTCTTCAGTAATAGCTTGTTCCTTAGATTCATTCTTTTTCTTCCACTCCTTTTGGGCTGTCCTCAGTTTGGTTTTTAATTTCTCTTCCTGATCCCTCAGCTCTACCACTTTCTCAAATTCTTGGTTTTCAATTTTAATTTTCTTATCTTGCTCTATTTCAGCAATCTCCCTTTGCAACTTACGAATCTCAGGAGGTTGAGTTACCATTTTTAATCGCACTCTGGAACAAGCTTCATCAATAACGTCAATTGCTTTATCCGGATGGAACCTATCGCTAATATAACGATCGGCAAACTTAACGGCCAAGTTTATTGCGTCATTTGTAATCTTTGTATGATGATGGACCTCATATTCATCTTTTAAACCTTGAATAATCTCTATGGTTTCCTTAACTGAAGGGGGATTAACCATTATAGGTTGAAACCTTCTTTCTAACGCTCCGTTTTTTTCAATGTATTTCCGGTATTCTTCCAAAGTGGTAGCTCCTATACATTGCAGTTCTCCCTGCGATAAGGCGGGTTTTAACATGTTAGAGGCATCTATGGAACCTTCGGCCGCTCCTGCCCCTACAAGGGTATGCAACTCATCAATAAAAAGGATAATTTGTTTATCAGAAATAATTTCTTTCATGATCCCTTTTAAACGGGCTTCAAACTGACCTCGATATTTGGTGCCCGCAACCAATGCTCCAAGGTCAAGGGAAACTACTCTTTTATCGTATAGAGTTTCAGGAACTTCTTTTTGAACAATTCTTTGGGCCATACCTTCCACTATCGCCGTCTTTCCAACTCCCGGTTCGCCGATAAGCACGGGGTTGTTTTTAGTCCTTCGACTTAAAATTTGAAGAACTCTCTCAATTTCTAAGTTCCGCCCAATCACGGGATCCAATTTTCCTTTAACGGCCAAACTAGTCAAATCTCTGCTGAACTCGTTAAGAACTGGAGTTCTGCTTTCCTCAGAAATGGTTGACACAGATGCTTTTAAAACATTTAAAATATTTTCTCTCGTCTCGGGATAATAAATTCCAACGCTATTAAAAATTTTTGAGGCTTGTCCGTCTTTTTCTTTTATTAATCCCAAAAGAATATGTTCCGTTCCAATATAATTATGCCCAAGGGAACGAGCTTCTTCCACAGAAAACTCTAAAACTTTTTTCGCTCTTGAAGTAAAAGGAATATCCCCGATATTCAGGGAGGAGGAACTTTGCGGAAGGCTTTTTTCCACTTTTTCTTTTAGGGTTTTTATATCGACACCCATCTTATTCAACACAGAAATAGCAATCCCTCCGCCATCTTTCAAAACGCCAAGGAGAAGATGTTCTGTGCCAAGATATTCATGGCAATAACATTCCGCTTCTTCTCTGGCCAGAATAACAATACGACGCGCTCGTTCGGTAAACCTTTTAAACATTTATGTTTCCTCCACCTAAAATCAATGGTTATAATATTTTTCCGTCGTCCATAAATAACACACGATTCATATCTTTAGCAAGTTGGCTGTTATGGGTAACAATAAGCAAGGTTTTTTTTTTGTTTTCTTGCAACTCTTTTAATAGACTATAAACTTTCTGCCCTGTTTTATGGTCTAAATTACCTGTCGGCTCATCCGCCAGAATCAGTTCCGGGTCATTCACTAAGGCCCTTGCTATAGCCACCCTTTGTTGTTCTCCCCCAGAGAGTTCTCCGGTTTTATGCTTTGTCCTATTGCCTAAATTTAATTCTCCAAGGATGGTATTTGCTTTATGGTATGCCTCCTTTTTTTTAGCTCCTTGAATTAGCAAAGGCATCATCACATTTTCTTCAGCAGTAAATTCAGGCAACAAATGATGAAACTGAAAGATAAATCCGACATTTTTGTTTCTAAAATTAGCAAGTTGACTATTATTCATTTCAAAGAGGTTTATTTTCTTAAAAAATACCTTTCCGCTCGTTGGACGATCTAAAGCGCCTATTAGGTGGAGCAAGGTGCTTTTCCCAGCTCCTGAATCTCCCATAATACCGACAATCTCCCCTTTTATTATACCTAAATTTAAATTTTTTAGAACCTTTAAAGTATCTTTCCCTGTAATGAAAGATTTTACAAGGTTCTGAACGGAAACCAGAACCTCCTTATTCATATCTCAAAGCCTCCACAGGGTCCAATTTAGAAGCTTGCCAAGCTGGATAAAGGGTCGCTAAAAAGCTGATTAAAACCGTTGCGATAACAATTAACAATGTATCAAAATAGTTAATCTTGGCAGGAAGTTTATCCAAATAGTATATTTCCTTCGCAAAAATTTCAATGGAAAAAAGCCTTTCGGTAAATGCCACAATTTCATTAATGTGAGGGACCACTATAAAGCCCCCTGCAACCCCTAAAACTGTCCCGAGTAGCCCTATTATTAATCCATCTATGCTGAATATTTTCAATATACTCCAATTGGTCGCTCCCATGGACTTTAATATGGCAATATCCCGGCTTTTGTCCATCACAAGCATAATAAGGGCGCTCACTATATTAAAGGCGGCAACTAAAATAATTAACGTCAGAATAATAAACATTACTATTTTTTCCATTCTTAGCGCAGAGAAAAGATTCTTATTCATCTGAATCCAATCTCTGGTATAGTATGGAAATCCTAACCTCTCTTTAAGGTTCTTGGCAACTTTTTTGGCCAAATAAATGTTGTCCACCTTGACTTCAATTCCGGTTACTTTTTCTCCCATCCTAAAAAATTTCTGCCCGGCCTTAATGGATATGAAGGAAAGGCTGGAATCATACTCATACATACCAGAGTCAAAAATACCGACCACGCGAAATTTTTTGATCCGAGGAGTTATGCCAATGGGTGTCATTTTTCCAACTGGAGAAACCACATTTATTTTGTCGCCAAGGTCAGCATTTAAATGTTTAGACAATTCTTTTCCGATAATAATTCCCTCGGGCTCAACCTTTTTTGCCCGAGACCCAATTTTACCTGAATGGGAACCTTTGAATTCCAATGAGTCCAATTTCCCTACTTTAAGATACTTTTCAATATCTGTAACGGTTCCTTCCTGCTCAGGGTCAATTCCCCTAATTACTACGCCGGACACATTGCCTTTATAGGTTAACATCACCTGGTTATAAATAAAAGGAGCCGCGCCTAAAACATGGGGTTCTTTTTTGATTTCTTCAATCAAGGCAGGATAATCTTTGATGCCATCTTTTCCATAGCTGTTTACAACAATATGAGAATAGGTCCCTAAGATTTTATCTCTAAGGTTATCTCCAAAACCGCTCATGACTGCCAATACAATAATAAGAGCCATAACCCCTAAAGCAATACCGGAAATGGATATTAGTGTAATTAAAGAAATAAAGGCCCTTTTTCTTTTTGCTTTCAAATATCGAAGCCCTATGAATAATTCATAAGACATTGTTTAATTTCCCTTTAATGTTAGCCTAAATTCCAATTAATAATTGTTATCTATTTTAGACATTATTATAAAATTATAAAAGAAATATTTACTGAAGAATAATTGCGATCAGGCCCTAATTAAATTTCCTCTCTTTTGAGCTGAGGGAAAAAGATTACGTCCCGAATGGATTTGCATCCTGTTAAAAGCATGGTCAGACGATCAATGCCAATGCCTTCTCCCGCCGTTGGAGGCATTCCGTACTCAAGGGCCCTGATGTAATCTAAGTCCATCCAATGGGCTTCTTCGTCGCCTTCTTTTGTCCGCTTGGCAACTTGTTTTTCAAAGCGCTGTTTTTGATCTGCCGGGTCATTTAATTCAGTATAAGCATTTGCAATTTCTTTGCCCCCAATAAATAATTCAAATCTTTCCACCAAGTCGGGAGAGTCTTCTTTCTTTTTGGCAAGAGGGGATAAACTAAGAGGAAAATCCACAACAAAGGTAGGTTGAATTAATTTCGGCTCAACAAAAATATCAAAAATTTTCGCTAAAATTTTTCCTTCATCATTTTCCATATCTTTTTGCAAAGGAATTTTCAATTCCTTTGCCAGCAATTTAAGATTTTCTAAACCTTTTAATCGATCCGGCTCTACATTGCCAATTTCAATAATAGCATTTAAATATGAAACCCTTTTCCAGGGAGCCCTAAAATCAACCTTTTGATCGCATATTTCCAGGGGAGCGTCGCCATGAATTTTTTTGGATAATAAACAAAAGAGCTCTTCCGTTAAATCCATCAAATCATTATAATCGGCATAGGCCATATAAAATTCTAGCATGGTAAATTCGGGATTATGGTCAGTGGAAATACCTTCGTTTCTGAAACTTTTATTTATCTCATAAACTCTTTCCAATCCTCCAACTACCAACCTTTTCAAATAAAGCTCAGGGGCAATTCTAAGATAGAGTTCCATATCAAGAACATTATGAAATGTTTTAAAGGGTTTTGCGGTAGCTCCACCTGGAATAGATTGCATTATGGGCGTTTCCACTTCTAAAAAATCCCTTTGATTTAAAAAATCCCGGATGGATTGAATAATTAACGCCCTAATTTTAAAGACCTTTCTGACTTCTGGATTTACAATCAAATCTACATAGCGCTGTCGATAACGGATCTCTATATCCTTAAGGCCATGCCATTTTTCCGGCAAGGGCCTGATTGATTTAGTTAAAAGGGTCACTTCCTTAGCCCATATTGTTAATTCACCGGTTTTAGTTTTGAAGACACGCCCTTTTATTCCCAGAAAATCGCCTATATCGAACTTAACTATGGATAAATAATTATCATTCCCCACTTCATTGGAACGCACATATATTTGAATTTTTTCTGAAGCATCCTGAATATGGCCAAATAGAGTTTTTCCATGTTTTCGTTTTGTTAAAAGCCTTCCAGCAATGACAAATTGATCATCAATTTTCTCAAATTCATCATGGGGCGCCTCTTTGAACTTTTTAACAATCGAATAAATTGAATGGCTGATTTTAAATCGATAAACGTAAGGATTTATTCCTTCAGCGCGAAATTCTTCGCATTTGTTTTTTCTTTGCTCAATTAAATTCGTTGTTTCTTCCAATCCTGGTTCCCTTCTCAAAGGATTTCAAAATAAATACTGGGAGAGTATAAAGCATTAACTATTGGAGGTCAATAAAGACAGTATTCCCAAAATCCGCGATTGATTTTTCATACAGTAGTATCTGAGTATTTTTGTTGCTATTTTACGTGATCAAATCACAACAATATTGTCCTTGCATGCAATATCTTGCCATTGTGATCTGCTGCCTGC
>Ga0255058_10002542_pt1 | contig 10050 bp, 4 predicted proteins | sample Cases_109_9_MG_FD_188637 | JGI IMG/M metagenome (GOLD analysis project Ga0255058, IMG submission 188637) | Seawater microbial communities from Amundsen Gulf, Northwest Territories, Canada - Cases_109_9 | ecosystem: Environmental > Aquatic > Marine > Gulf | place: Canada: Northwest Territories... | reverse complement strand
TTATTATCATTCACCCCTTCGAGGTATTGGGTTGGCTATTTTCGCTATTCGGTTCGCTATAGGCTTGATGATTTGTTCGTCAACGAGCCTGCTCATTAGTTCAATCTAATACTCTCTGGAGACTCATCCCTGACGCTAGCTCCGAGAATATTTCGAACGACCGCTTCTGGCCGTAAGGGGACCTTCATTTCAGTGGTTTTAGCGGTGACTGAACGTCCGCTATTGGGAAAAGCGGACATTCAGCTAAACTTGGGCAAAAGGTCCGCTAATGACGCGAAGCAGCCGTTCGCCCCGTGCGTAGTCGCAAGTAGGAAGGACTTCTCGCAAGACAAAAACGCTAATCCGGCTGATAATGCTCTGGGCGCAGACGAATAATCTTGCCCCCGACACCATCGATAAAACAGATATGGACGGAAAAGGGTGGTACACCCATATACCGGACGTAAACTGTCTTTTCGTCAGAACGCTCATACGCGCCGTGAGGGGCGCCGCTAGCGTTTACGGCCTCAATGGCTTGGTTGAAATCGCCGCCGACAGTAAAGCGTGAACAAAAAGCCTTGGCCTTAGCCTCCGCGCGGCGTTCGACCAAACCGACCCCGCTGACTATTAGCGCGCCAATAATCACTAGCGTAATCCCGGTACTTGCTTTCATGGATCGTTGCAACCAAACAGATGATAACGTGGACCATATTGATGCATATTTCGATATCAGCAAATGCTGGCCCGCTCAATCAGTATAGTCTTTGCGGTCGTTTCTGTGCTGTAGGAGTTGCCGGAATACTGCCGGAATGAGCCGAATCGAGAAGCACCCGATGGAGGCAAATATATTGTGATCGAAACGTGCCGTACAAAGACAATGGCTTCACTAGCTTCGATAGGACTGTAGGAAATTGTCATCGGAGATTCGCGGGAATTACCGAGTGTGTGAGAATTGTGCGACTTAGTTGCTGGAGACGCCCTCGGACACAATCATTTCGACGAATCACTAGTAAACCTAACGGATTCCGGCAAAAATCCCGCAGCACTATTGGCAGTAACTATTGTTCCGATAGGGTTTTGGCGTCCCACAACGGTTCATTTTAGGAATGGAGTCGTTTGCTCCATAAGATACGCACACAATTGCCACCGTTGGCGCGATATATTGTGCTGTACTACTCTGTACTGGTGCTTCGGCAGCGGCTGATCGACTGGATGTCGGCCAAGTTCGAGAGGCTGACGGCAATATGAGGGACTTTCATATGGACCGGATACTGGGGATCTTGTCACTCGGCGCGCTGGTATTGGCAAGTGCCTGCTCCAGTGATGAGAAGGCGTTTGACTCGGAGAGCCTCGATACCGATAACACGGCCGATTATCCACTTGGCATTGCCATGGTGAAGCCCGAGGGTGTCGAGCAGAGTGATGTCAATCAGGTGGTGATCATCTTCAACAAGAAGATGGTACCGCTCGGGGATATGGAAAAGTCGGCGCAGGATCTGCCGATTAGCATCTCGCCTGACCCGAATTGTCACTGGCGCTGGCTCAATACCACGACGTTAGCCTGTTGGCTTGATGAGATACTGCCCGGTTCCACTGCGTACACGGTGCGTGTCGGGGCTGGAATCACGGCGCTGGACGGTACACAACTATCCGCCGACTATGAATCGGTCTTCGCGACCCAGACCATCAAGCTGGTTCGTCGTGAAATCGAATTCAGCGGCCCCGTCAATCCTGTTGTAATCATCGCCCTCAATCAGCCAGCTGATATCGACAGTCTGAGAGACGCGGCATCGTTCAGATGCGAGGGATCCAGGGTTACCGCCGCCGCAGATGTTCGTCGTTTGTCGGCCGATGAAGAGGAAGGTATTTGGGACGCCAATCGCAGTTATCGGTTTGAGCCGACAGCAGACCTGCGCGCCGGCTCAAAATGCAATTTGTCCCTCGCCGACGGAGTGCGTTCCATCGAAGGTGCGCTACGATCAACTGACGTAGTCAATGTCCCCTTTTCCACATTCCCCGAATTCTACGTGTCGCAAGTCAATTGCGGGTGGCGTAACAAAACCGCGGGAAGCATCTCAAGCGACTCCCTGAGCCTCAAAGACTGTGATCCAGACAGGTCAGTCGGCATTTTCTTCAGTACTCCCGTATTCAATGCGCAACTGGCAGGCAAGCTCAGTATTTCACCGCAGGCAGGATGGAAATCGGGTGGCTATAACTCGCCGGAGTACATGCGGGACAACCCGGACGAAATGCTGAATAACTATTTTCTGAACAGCCCATTCGACGGCACGACCGAGTATCGCATCGTCCTTGACGATGAACTCACGGACCGGTTCGGGCGCAGGCTCAAAGGTGCGCATCAGCTTGGCTTTACGACGGGTCACTACGAGCCGTCATTGGAGGTGACGCGGGATACGGCGGTGATCGAAAAACAGGGACCGCACAAGTTGGGCATCAATTCTGTCAATGTAAAGAAATTCCGCTTGCGACTCTTTGCAAGCAACGACCCGAACAAATTGAGCTATATTCCCGCCGTTCGAAATCGGTGGAGCTGTGACAATTTTCCGCCCGATCCACGCAACTTGTATGACAGCAGGATTGTAGAGCTGGACCAGCCATGGGACATGTCCATGGTGATGCCACTTGATTTCGACGAGTTGCTGCCCGATCACGATCATGGCTATGTGCTGGGACTGATTGACGAGGTTTTCGACCTGGAAGGCAAGCGCATCGATGTCACGGGTCGCGAGCATAAGCCCTTATGTCCACAGACCTTTCTTGTACAGATTACAGATCTCGGCATTACATCGAAACTGGGCTATTTCAATGGCGGTGCCTGGGTTCACTCATTACGAGAGGGCTCCCCACGCGCCGACGTCGAAGTGCTGCTCATGAACGGAGATGGTGAGACGACATTTCGCGGCAGAACAGACCACACTGGTTTTGTGGAACTTCCGGGTCTGAAGACCTTTGACCCCAATCGCGAGATGACGCACTGGTCCGCCGATAATTGGTATCTGGTTGCGCGTACGGATTCGGACATGTCGTTTCTGGTGCCCGATGACTGGGCCAATGGCGTTGCCTCCTGGCAGTTCAATATCGATTCGATCAGGCTGAGCAAAAAGAATAATTTTATTGTGCAGAGTATCGCCGACCGGCCACTCTATAAGCCGGGAGACGAAGTACGCATCAAACTGTTCGTCCGGCAATGGGACCACGAAACCCTGAAACTGATCGATCCGAATGAACGCCAGGTCTTTGTTGAGGTGAGCAATCAGCGTGGCGACAAAGTGTTTGAACGCACCGCGATTACGCTGAACGAATTCAGCACCGGGCAGTTTTCATTCGAGCTGCCGGAGACTGCAGCGACCGGCCCCTATTTGCTGAGTGTTACCAATAGTCATGATTACACGCTGGCGAAGAACGATGTTTTTCGCATTGAGGAATACCGGGTACCGGACTTCAAGGTTCACGTCGGATCCGACAAGGGCGATTACGACCTGGCGGAAACGGTGCCGGTTAGTGGCCATGTCGAATACCATTTCGGCGGCAGCGTGAGCAATGCACGTGGCCGTCTCAATGCTTCTTTTACAAGTGGAACTTTTGAGCCGGCTACGCCCGATCTGACGGCCTACAGCTACGGCATAGTCCCCACCCGCGAGAACTGGTGGGATATGCAGAATGAGGGCAATCGACTCACCCGGTTCCTGCAAAAAGAGATAGCGACCGATGACCAGGGCAGTTTTGTCGATCTAATCAGCCTGCCCGCGGCTCTTATTGACCGCTACGGCCGGTTGACGGTTGAGGCAGGATTTGACGATGACAATGGCAAGGCTATTGCCAATCGTTTCAGCGTGGCTGTGCACCCTGCAGATTTTTACATAGGACTCAAACCCAGTGAGTGGGTCTATGCACCCGGCGAAGACCTGGGTCTCGCCGTCATCGCATTGTCGCCGCAGGAGCAACTCCTGGCGGGCCACAAGGTCAAGCTGACATTGCTGCGGCGCAGTTTCAATACGGTGCGTCGCCGTGGCACAGGTAACTTCTTCAGTTATGAAACGGTTACCGAAGATGAACCTGTCAACGAGTGTGAGCTCACAACGGCAGGCAGCGCGCGAAGTTGTTCGCTGGTGCCCGAGTCCGCGGGCTTCTATATCGTCCGGGCCGAGGCCAGGGACCGGCAGGGTCGCGACGTCGTGTCTGTAATGTCTGCATACGTGACGGGACCGGAATATATCGGTTGGTGGCGGCACGATCATGATCGTATCGATCTGATACCGGAGCAGGCGGAATATGAACTGGGTGACACGCTGCGGGTGTTGGTCAAGTCGCCGTATACCAGCGCTCGTGCACTTATCACTATCGAACGTCACGGCATACTGTATCGCGAAGAACGCGAGCTGGAAGGCGGGGCGCAGATGCTCGAATTTCCTCTGGACAGCAAGACCTATGCCCCGGGCGTTTATTTGTCAATCGTGCTGATTCAGGGGCGGGTGGGGGAGACGATCGAGAACGGCGTCGATCTCGGCAGACCTTCCTTCAAGATGGGCATGATCAAGGTGCCGGTCAATAATCCCGATACTCGCCTGACAGTGGCCACGGCGACTGGCAGATCCGAATACAAGCCGGGCGACAGAGTCACAGCCGAGTTGTCGGTGAACGACATTCACGGTACTGGTGTGGAATCCGAGGTAGCTGTTGCCGTCGTGGACGAGGCATTGCTGCAGCTCGTAGCCAATTATCAGAAGAAGTACGAAGTCCACGACGGCTTTTATCGTTTGCCTGACCTGGATGTGATGACTTCGGAAACACTGATCCACCTTCTCGGCCGCCGGCATTTTGGTAAGAAAGGTGTGTCCGCCGGCGGGGGTGGCGGGGCTGGTGAGATTGCTCTGCGTGAGGCGTTCAAAGCGGTCGCTCATTGGGAACCGGCGTTGATGACCGGCGCCGACGGTAAGACGAGCTTTAGCTTTACCGCGCCGGATAACCTCACGAGCTGGCGCATTATCGCTGTAGCTGTGGATCGGAATCATCGCTTCGGTAATGGAGGCAGTGCATTCAAGGTCAACAAAGAACTGATGCTGGTGTCAGCGCTACCAAATTTTGCGACCGAAGGGGATGAGTTTGACGCTCGCTTTGTGCTTCACAATCGTTCCTCGTCCGATCTCGATGTCAGGGTGGAACTGGAGGTGGACGGCCTGGAGCTGCGGGGCAAGGAAGAACTCGATGTCGAAGTACAAAAGGACGCCAAAACCGTGGTCCAGTTTCCGGTTAAGGCACAGCCCGTGGATGAAGCGACAATCGAAATACGGGCTCGAAGTGCCGCGGACAGCGACGGCATGCGCCTGCAACTGCCTATTGCAAAGTTTGTCTCATTCGAGACTTTCGCGACCTACGGCTCCACGGTCACCGATGAGGTACGAGAGCAGGTTGCCGTACCACAGGGTATTCGGACTGATGTTGGCGGGCTCGAGCTGATGTTAAGCAGTTCTGTGTTGTCTCATCTGGATGACACATTCCGTTACTTGTTCGACTACCCCTATCAGTGTTGGGAGCAGCGGCTGACACGCGCCGTCATGTATCGCAACAATGTGGAACTCACCGAGTACCTCGGCGAAGAGGTTCGGCAGTCGCCAAATGAGGCCGGGGAGCTCATTGAATCCGTGTTGGATGATGCAGCACTCTTTCAAGCACCGAATGGCGGGTTTGTCTACTGGAAGGCCCGGGATGAACTGGCCAGCCCGTATCTTTCCGCCTATACCGCACTGAGTATGTATTGGCTGGCACAGTCTGGTTACGCCGCCGACCGGGACACGATGGAAAGACTCAACAGCTATCTGCGCGGCCTGCTCGAAAACGAAACGCACTGGCCATGGTGGTACACCAAGCGCAGCAAGGCGACAGTACGGGCCATGATTGCTTATGTACTGGGCAAGCAGGGAGATGACGTTAACGGGCAGTTGAGCAATCTGTTTGATGAACGGGAGTTGCTGAGCCTGTTCGGCCAGGGTTTTCTGGCCATGGCGATGCATCAAACCGGTGCTGCCATGGCGAGCCAGCAGGAAAACCTCATGCAGGAGATCATGAACCGCTCAGAGATTACCTCCGGCAAGGTCGTGTTCAGTGAGAGCCATGACGACGGTTTCTCCCGCATTCTGCATTCCACGACACGCAGTAACTGCCTGTTGCTGACGGCTTTCACTGAGGTGGAACCAGAGGCGCCACTGGTGACACCGCTGATGCGCTATATCGCGCAAAGCCGTCGTGCTAACCGCTGGAACAATACGCAGGAGAATATCTATTGCCTCAACGCGATGCGTGACTATGCCCGGATTTACGAAAAGGACGCACCGGACTTCACTGCGAGCGGATCGCTTGGCGAGCACGAGCTGGGTTCGATCCGCTTCCAGGGCATGGATGCTGAACCCAGGATGCTCTCCTACCAATATCGCGACGAAGATCCGGGCAGGACACAGCAGCTCGTGCTGAAAAAAGACGGGGAGGGCAGGCTCTACTACACGGCGCGTCTGAAGCTCGCTTACCAGGAGCCGCGCATCGATGCAGTGAATGCCGGCATGACCGTGACACGCAGCTATTACAGACTCGACGATGGCAACTGGGTAGCGCTCGGTGACAGCGCCGATGTCAAACGGGGCGATCTGGTGCGCGTGCATCTCAAGATCGGGATCCCCACCGAGCGCCTGTACGTGGCCGTCAACGATCCGCTGCCTGCCGGCCTGGAACCAGTCAACACCGCTCTGGCCACGGCATCGCTTGCTGATGCCGAGGGCGAAGGCAACGACAGCGCCGGATCCTATGTCTGGAATGAAGATGACTATTGGTATGGCGCTTATCGCACCGGCGGTTTCTACCACCGGGACCTGCGGCTGCAGTCGGTTCAGTATTTCGCCGATTTCATATCTCCGGGAGACTACGAGCTCAACTACATGGCCCAGGCAATTGCCACCGGCAAATTCTCGGCCGGACCGACTGTGATTGAAGAGATGTATAACCCGGAAACTTACGGCAAGGGAACACCGGCGAGTTTTGTCATTAGCGAACAATGACCAAGAGACGGAAGATACTGCTGCAAATCGGCATCCTGGCGTTACTGCCGGGATTTGGCGGGTGGCTGATGCTGCCCGGAACATTGCCGGGGGACGGCTCCAGCAGTCAGCATTCGCTGAAGCTGCTCGATCGAAACGGCGTCGAGCTGCGTGATATTCCGTCGGCCAGTGGCAGCAGAGGGCGGCACCTGAATCTGGAATCCGTTGGTCCGCAATTGCGCGATGCGCTCATCTACTCCGAGGACCGGCGTTTTTACACACATCATGGCGCTGACTGGCTCGCGATGGCGCGGGCAACCAAACAGAATCTGCGAGCCGGTGACAAGGTATCCGGCGCAAGTACGATCACCATGCAGAGCGCAAGAATGGCTTTCGGTATCGGGCACGGTTACTGGGACAAAGTCCGTCAGATATTGATCGCACTGAAACTGGAACACAATCACTCCAAAGGCCGAATACTGGAGTACTACCTGAACCACGTGCCTTTTTCACGCACGATAGTCGGGGTTGCCGAAGCCTGTAATTACTATTTTTCCAGCGACTGTCAGCGCCTGACACTGGCGCAGTCCGCGACGCTGGCCGTGCTTGTTCGGGCGCCCAATCGGCTATGGGGCGACATGCCCACACTGTTGCAGCGCCGCGATGAACTGCTGCAGCGCTTGGCGAGAATGGGCAAGGTCACGGACGAGGCCGCAAACCTGGCGATAGCTGACCCGCTGAATTCGGACACGCACTGGGCTGACTTTCTCGCGCCTCACTTCACCGAGCGCGTGTATGCGGAGCACGGTTCTCCGGCGGGCAATACGCTGCACACAACCCTCGATATTGCGTTGCAGCGCGATACCCAGGCGCTGGTCAAGCATCATGTGGAGTCCCTTGCCAGGCACAAAGTCAATGCCGCCGCTGTCCTTGTTGTGGATAACTCGAGTGGCGAAGTGCTGGCCTATGTCGGTTCGCCTGACTATTTCGATGAGCAAAACAACGGCATGGTGGATTACGTACAAACTCGCCGCCAGCCGGGTTCCGCCGTCAAACCGTTCACTTATGCGCTGGCGATGCAGCAGGGCTACACGCTGGCGACACTGTTGCCGGATCTGCCGCTGGTATTCTCTACTGAGGCCGGGCCGTACCGGCCGCAAAACTATGACGGCAGCTTTTCCGGGCCGCGCCGTTTGCGCGAGACATTGGCTAATTCACTGAACGTGCCGGCGCTCTATACCGCTATTGATATTGGCAGTGAGCCCCTGCTGCAGTGGTATCACCAGTTGGGCTTCGACAGCCTGGTGGAGGAGGCGGACTATTACGGTGCCGGTCTCACACTTGGCAACGGCGAGCTCTCCCTGTGGGAACTTACGCATGCCTACGTCATGCTGGCACGCGGTGGGAATACCGTTTCGTTGTCCACTCTGTACAGCGGCAGTGAGGGGCGACGCGGTCGGCAACTGATGGACAGGCGCATTGCTTACCTGTTGAGTGACGTCATGCGCGACCCAATCTCGCGTGAGGCCGAATTCGGCCGCAATGGCCCGCTGGACTTCAAATTCCCCGTTGCTGTAAAGACCGGCACCTCCTCCGATTATCGCGATAACTGGGTAGTTGGCTATTCAGGAGAGCTGACTGTTGGCGTCTGGGTCGGCAACGAGCAGGGTACACCGCTACGCAGCGTCAGCGGCGTTACCGGCGCCGGCCCGCTGTTTCATCAGGTGATGGTGCGGGCCATGCAAGCCCGGTCGAAGCGCTGGCAGGTGCGCCCCGACGGCCTGGTGGATGCGGCCGTGTGCCCGCTCTCTGGCAAGGTAATATCACCCTATTGCGAAGGGTCGTTTATCGAGACCTTCCGCGAGGAACGAGTGCCGACGGAGCCTGACGATTTCTATCGCCGGCTTATTGCTCATGACTGCAACGGCCGTGACCGTACTTTGACGTATGTGAAGCTGCCCCCTCTGTATAGGGAGTGGGAGCACAGCCTGAATCTCCCCACCATGGAAAACGTATTGGGCAACAGTTGTGCCGATTCAGATCCCATCGTGACGTTTTTGAGTGAACCGGGAAGCGGGCAGAACTCCATCGCCAGAATCCTGGAACCGAAAGACGGCAGTTTCTATGCCCACGATCCGCATATTCCTGTCGATCGTCAAAAGATGGCCGTTCGCCTGTTAATTCCCGAGGGCGCAACGAGGATCGAACTGCAAATCGACGGTCTCCCTGCTGATGCCGAAACACTCAGCGACTCAGTTTTGCTTTGGCCGATGGAAAAAGGCGAGCACACGCTAAGAGCCCGCTTTCATACTGACGGTAGTGAATGGATTGAAACGGAAGTTGTGCACATCAAAGTCTTTTAGCGTTTTGTTGATAGCGTTCTTGCTGATAGAAGCCAGCGCCCTGGCCGAGGAGGCGCCGGTCACTTGCACGTACGAAACGTATAGATGGAATACCCACCTCAGACAGGCAGTCGACTTTCACCTCGTGCGCAAGGACTATAGTGCCGTCACCACTACCGAAGTCGATGTGGACACCGGCTGTACGGTTTGCGAAGAAGACCAGGTCGTCATCGAAATCGATGGCGTCGCACCATTCAGGGTATGCCGCATAGTTGCCCCACAAGTGACCGCCATTTTCCAGCTCTTGTCAGAGACAGAATTTCCGTTCTTCGAGATAGAGGGTTACAGGGTTGGACAGACCCGCGGAGATACCGACAAAAACGGCAACCGTACCGGATTCAGCAATCACTCCTTTGGAATCGCTTTGGATATCAACCCCGGACAGAACGGTCTCTATGATCGTTGTCCGGTTTTCGGTCCGGATTGCAATTTGATTCGGGGTGGCCCTTGGGAGCCCGGGAGAATTGCGGGTAGCGTTCTGCCCGGAGGCGATGTGGTGAGGCTGTTCAAGGAAGCCGGTTTTCGGTGGGGCGGCGAAATCGAGGGACAGCAGAAGGATTTCATGCATTTCTCACCGAGTGGCTATTGATCGAGATCAGCTGCATGGCGCAATAAAACCGTCG
>Ga0255058_10002541_pt1 | contig 10053 bp, 10 predicted proteins | sample Cases_109_9_MG_FD_188637 | JGI IMG/M metagenome (GOLD analysis project Ga0255058, IMG submission 188637) | Seawater microbial communities from Amundsen Gulf, Northwest Territories, Canada - Cases_109_9 | ecosystem: Environmental > Aquatic > Marine > Gulf | place: Canada: Northwest Territories... | reverse complement strand
CCGCGGCTCCAAGGCTGCCCCGCTGCGCGACGCCGCGGCGTCCGAAGCCGGCCGGCTCCTGCTGGACATCGGCGATCTCGACCTCGTTCTGGGCGGTGGACTGGTGTCCGGATCGGTTGTCCTGCTCGGCGGGTCCCCGGGGATCGGCAAGTCCACCTTGCTGCTCCAGGCCGCGGCTTCGGTCCAGCGTACCGGAGGCAGCGCCCTCTACGTGTCAGGCGAGGAGTCGGCGCCGCAGGTCCGGCTACGCGCGGAGCGCATCGGCGGAGCGGCTCTCGACGTAACCTTCTTCGGCGCTACGGGGGTGGAAGAGGTGCTTCGTGCGGCCGATTCGGCCCGGCCGGACTTTCTCGGCGTGGACTCGATCCAGACGCTATCCAGCGAGGCAGCCGACTCGGCGCCCGGCACGGTGAGTCAGGTGCGCGAGTGTGCCGCGGCGCTCCAGGCGTTCGCCAAGTCGAGTGGGACGCCGGTGGTCATCGTCGGTCACGTCACCAAGCAGGGATCTCTCGCGGGGCCGCGGACGCTGGAGCATGTCGTGGATGCCGTGCTGCACCTCGAAGGAAGTCGCGGCCGTGAGCACCGCCTTCTTCGGGCGACGAAGAACCGGTTCGGAAGCGTGGACGAGCTCGCCGTGTTCCGGATGGCCGGGACGGGGCTGGTACCGGTCGACAACCCGTCGGAGATCTTCCTGAGCCAGGCGGGTGGGGTCAGCGGCTCGGCGGTCGCCGTGACGTTCCAGGGCTCACGTCCGCTCCTGGCCGAGGTTCAGTGCCTGACGGCCCGCAGCCGCTTTGGCGTTCCCCAGAGAACGACCAGCGGCTTTCCACCTCGTCGGCTCGCGCTGCTGCTGACCGTCCTCGAACGCCGGGCAGGTGTGCGTGCGATCGAGCGCGATGTCTTCGTCAACGTGGTCGGCGGGCTGCGCTTGTCGGATCCGGCCGCGGATCTGGCCGTCGCTGCGGCTCTGGTTTCGGCCGAACTGGACCGCACCATCGGTAGCCGCGCGATCATAGGAGAGGTCGGTCTCGGTGGAGAGGTACGGGCCGTTCCGCGGCTCGAGCGCCGTCTCGCCGAGGCGCGGAAGCTGGGGATCGAGGAAGCTATTGTCCCGGCGACGGCCCTCCCGGCGACGGTCACACACGAGGCCACCGGCGCCGCCGGGGCGTCGCCGGCGCTTCGTCTGGTCCCCGTCTCGCATGTGCGGGAGTTGGTCGAGAGGATCGCGTGAGGAAGTGCCGGGAGATCCGGTCCAACGCGCGGGATCCGACCGATTGGGAAAAAAGTGTGGCCGCCGCGATGGAGGCGCTGAAGAAAGGTGAGCTTCTCGTCCACCCGACCTCCACCGTGTACGGGATCGGCGGCGCGGTGAGCCGTGTGCTGGACGCCGAGGTGAATCGGCTCAAGAGCCGGCCACCGGACCAGAGCCTCGTCAGGCTTGCCGGAAGCGCCGAGACGCTTCGCCGCGAGCTTCGTGGTGCCGAATGGGATGACCGGGCCAAGCGCCTTGCCACCGAGTTCTGGCCGGGGCCGCTCACGCTCGTGCTGGACGATGGATCGGAGGCCGGAGTGGCCGTGCGGGTGGACGGGCACCCGCTTCTGCTTGTCATCCTGGGCCGATGGCGATCGCTCATGACCTCCAGCAGCCTGAACCGCCAGGGGGAACCCCCAGCCACGAACGGGGCCACGGCGCGGCGCGTTCTCGAGGCGCTTCCCGAGCCGAGCGTGTCGGTGACGTTTCTCGACGCGGGGTCGCTCGCACGCTCCGCCTCCTCGACCATCGTGTCGCTTCGAGGAGCGGGACCGTCGATCCTCCGCGAAGGATCGATCGATCGCCGCCGGATCGCCCGCTGTCTGGGAGAAGCGCTCTGAACGCCGTTGCCGACGCGCGGGCGGGTCCGCCACGGCGCGTCCTTTTTCTTTGCACGGGCAACACCTGCCGCAGTCCCCTCGCCGAGGTGATTGCGCGGGACGAGGCATCCCGCCGCGGGCTCGAGCTGGACGTGGGCTCGGCGGGTGTCTGGGCGGCCACGGGCCTCCCCGCCTCCGGGGGCGCCGAGATCGTGGCGCGCCGGCACGGCCTGGATCTGAGCCCGCATGCGGCCCGACGACTCACCCGTGGTCTTGCCGAGAGCATGGACCTCATCCTCGCGATGGAGGACGGCCATCTCGGGCTCGCACGGGATCTGGCGCCGGAGGTCCCCAGCTACCTCCTGACCGAGTACCTGCCGGAGAGCGACCCACGCCGGGGAGGCCAGGTCCCCGACCCGGTCGGCGGCCGGGTGGCCCGATACGAGGAGGCGTTCGACCTGCTGAAGGCCTCCATCTCGGGATTCCTCGATCACCTCTCGGTAACTGGGAGCCTCTCCGAGTGATGGGGCGCGGCAGGAGAGGGCCTAGAGGCGTGACGGCCATCTATGCGCTGCTGGGCGATCCGGTCGAGCACTCTCCGTCGCCCGCCATCTACCAGGCAGCGTTCCGTGACCTGGGCTTGGATGCCACGTTCGTGAGTCGCGTCGTCACCGGGAGCGAGCTCGCAGCCGTGATGCGAGAGGTGGCAGCCACCGGAGGCGGCAACGTCACGCTGCCTCACAAGCTCCTGGCGGCGGCCGCGCTCGATGCGCCTTCGTCCTCCGTCCTTCGCACCGGGGCGTGCAACTGTTTCTGGAGCGGCCCCGATGGATCGCTGTGCGGTGACAACACCGACGTGGGGGGGCTCCTGACCGCCGTGCACCGGCTCGAGCGCTCGTGCGACCTCCGGCTGCGCGGTGCACGCTGCCTCGTGCTCGGGGCCGGTGGCGCCGCACGAGCGGTCCTGGCCGCCCTCTCCGAGGGGGGCGCCGCAGCGGCGGAGATCCTCAATCGTACGCCCGAGAAGGCGCATGGCATCGCCGCCGAGGTCGAGCTCGGAGAGATGGCGATCCTCGTCCTGGGGGGGAGCGGCGATGTGATGGGTCCCTACGATCTGGTCGTCAATGCCACGTCGCTCGGCTTGTGTCCGACAGACCCTCTTCCCGCGGACCTCTCCGGCTTCGGGGCCGCCGCGGCACTCGACGTCGTGTACGGGGTGGGCGGAACGCCGTGGGTCCGCCACGCCCGTGCTCTCGGCCTGCCGGCCGCGGACGGCCTGGACATGCTCGTGGCTCAAGCCGAACTGAGCATCCGTAACTGGCTCGGCCTCGCCGCCCCCGTGGAGGTCATGACGACGGCCGCTCAGTCCGCTCTCCGGACACGGGCGACCTGCGCGTCGGAGCCTTGAGGGCCCACCCCGCGCTGGAGGCTCTAAGGCTCGCCGGACGCGGCTTCGATGTCGTTTTCCCACCGTGCTGCGTGCTCTGCGCGAGCACGCTCGAGCCGGGCGCCGTGCCCGTGTGCGCGACCTGCTGGCATCGGCTCCCTCGGATTCTCCCACCGCGCTGCGCCCGCTGCGGAGCCACGAGCCTTACCCCGGCCGAAAGCGGGGGCTGTGCGGCCTGCGCTCGATCGGCGCTCGGTCGCCTGCGCGCCGCCGCGGCGTTTAGATTGGAAGCCGGCGCGGCGCGCGTCGTTCGCGAGCTCAAGTACCGGGGATGGGCGGCTCTCGCCGGAGGCATGGGGGCTGCCATGAAGGAACCGGCCCTCCGCCTGATGGGGGGCGAGACCTTTCAGCCGGCCCCAACGACGCTCGTGCCGGTTCCGGTCACCCGGGCGCGGCTCCGCGAACGCGGCTTCAACCAGGCGCAACTGCTCGCCGAGCCACTCGGCGCCACTCTCGGACACCCTGTTCGGGCGGTCCTGGAACGCCTCCCGGGCCGGCGACCGCAAGCCGGACTCGGACGGAGCGCACGGAAGGTCAACGTGAGGGGGCGCGTTCGAGCCTCGGCAGGCCCGGAGGCGGGTCGGCCGAAAGCCGCCCTTCTCGTGGATGACGTCGTGACCACCGGGGCGACGGCGGCGGCCTGCGCACGAGCCCTCGCCGAAGCGGGTTGGCGGCCCCTCGGGGTTGTCAGCTTTGCCCGTGCCTGGCGGTCGCTGGAGCCCTAGCAGGTCGCTGCCGGTGAGGGAATCGCGGCCCGGGCGGGACACTGCGTCTGGAAATCCGCCGCCGAGAATGTAAGGTTGTAAGCCTGGATCGTTCCGCAAACGAAGGAGGAGCACCGATGGCCGCTCGTGTGGCGATAAACGGATTCGGACGGATCGGCAGGAACATGCTCAGGGCTGCGATCGCCCGGAAGATGGAAGATCTCGAGTTCGTGGTGGTGAACGACCTGACGGACCCGGGGACGCTCGCTCACCTGTTCCGATACGACTCGGTGCACGGAGCGTTCCGAGGGGAGGTGCGCACGGAGGAAGACGCCCTCGTTATCGATGGAAGGCGACTGCAGGTACTCTCAGAGCGCGATCCGGAAAACCTGCCGTGGGATGAACTGGGTGTGGACGTTGTGCTTGAAGCGACCGGCCTCTTCCGCTCCCGTGACGACGCGTCCAAGCACCTGCGAGCGGGGGCCCAGAAGGTGATCATCACGGCACCCGCCAAGGACTCGGACGTGACCATCGTGCTCGGAGTCAACCAGGGCGGCTACGACCCCGACACGCATCACGTCATCTCGAACGCCAGCTGCACGACGAACTGCATCGCACCGGTCGCGAAGGTGGTGGCCGAAGGTTTCGGCTTTGTGCGTGGCCTGATGACGACCGTCCACAGCTACACGAACGACCAGCGGATCCTCGATCTCCCGCACAAGGATCTCAGGCGCGCCCGAGCGGCAGCCCTCTCGATCATCCCGACCACCACCGGTGCGGCAAAGGCCACAGGGGTCGTGCTGCCGGGCCTCGAAGGCCGGATCGACGGGATGGCGATGCGTGTGCCCACTCCCGACGTGTCGCTCATCGACCTCGTGGTCGAGGTCGAGCGCGAGACAAGCGCCCGGGAGGTGAACGAGGCGTTCCGGAGCCGCGCAGCCGGAGAGCTCGCAGGGATCCTGGAGTATACCGACGAGCCGCTCGTCTCCACGGACTACATCGGAAATCCCGCGAGCGCGATCGTCGACGGCCTATTGACCGCGGTGATGAGAGGCCACCTCGTGAAGATCATCGCGTGGTACGACAACGAGTGGGGGTACTCCAACCGATGTCTCGAGCTGGTCTCCTTCGTCGCCGCGAGGCTCCCCGCCGCTTCCGGCGTCTGAGGGGCGGATCGACCCAGGTGCGACGAACCCTCCGCCAGCTGACCGGCGCAGAGCTCTGCGGGCGCCGGGTGCTCGTGCGCGTGGACTACAACGTCCCTCTCGCTGAAGGCGGCGTGCGGGACCTCACACGCATCCAGGCGAGCCTCCCAACACTTGAATACCTGATCGAGCGGGACGCCCGCCCCGTGCTCCTGAGCCATCTGGGTCGCCCGGGAGGCAGTCCGGATCCAAACTGCTCTCTGGAGCCCGTCGCCGAAGCGCTCGCCGCCGCCTCGGGCCGTAAGGTCCGATTCATCGGGGGTCTGGCCGACTCGGCCGCCGCGCTGGAGGCCAGCCACGAGCTCCGGCCCGGCGAGATCCTCCTGCTGGAGAACACACGCTTCCTGCGTGGGGAGACCTCAAACGACGAAGACCTCTCCCGGAGGCTAGCCCGTCTCGGCGAACTCTTCGTGAACGATGCCTTCGGCACCGCGCACCGGGCACACGCCTCCACCGTCGGCGTGGCGACGCAGCTGAAACCGGCGGTCGCGGGGCTGCTCATCGAGCTGGAGCTCGCGGCGCTCGACCGGCTGCGGGGTGAGATCGAGCGACCGTTCGTCGTCGCCCTCGGCGGCGCCAAGATCGGCGACAAGATCCAGCTGCTCGAGGAGTTTCTCGGGCGTGCCGACCGGATTCTCATCGGTGGTGCGATGGCCAACACGTTTCTGCGCGCGCGGGGGGAGGCGATGGGCGCTTCCCTCGTGGAAGACGATGCTCTCGCGACGGCCCGGGCGATACTGGATCGAGCGGGTCAACGGATCGAGCTTCCGGTCGATCTCGTGGTGAGCGCCGACCGGGAGGCCGGCAAGGACGCGCATGTGGTCGCCTCCTCGGAGGTTCCTCCCGGGACCGCCGCGCTCGACATCGGCCCCGAGACACGCGAGCGTTTCCGCCGAGCCGTGCTCCAGGCCCGCACGTTCTTCTGGAACGGGCCGATGGGGCTTTTCGAGATCGAGCCGTTCGCGGCCGGCACGAACGCCCTGGCCCGCGCGGCGGCAGAGGCGACGGCCGGCGGCGCGTTCACGGTGGTGGGAGGCGGCGACTCGGCGAGCGCCATTCGCGAGGCCGGGCTCGCGGACGCCGTCTCGCACGTGTCGACCGGAGGGGGCGCTGCGCTGGAGTATCTGGCCCATGGGTCGCTCCCGGGAATCGAAGCGTTGGACGAGGCGTGACGACATGACCGAGGTTCGCAAGCCGCTGATCGCCGCCAACTGGAAGATGTACAAGGGTCCGAGAGAGACGCGGGACTTCGTGTGGCGCTTTGCCGGGCTCTATCCGCCACGAACGGACCGGACGATCGTCTTCTTTCCGCCGGCGATCAGCATTCCGGCGTTTCTGGATGCCACGGTAGGGCGGCCCGACCTCCAGGTGGGTGTCCAGGACGTGCACGCGGACCTCGAGGGCGCGCACACCGGTGCCATCTCCGCCCCCATGGCGGCCGAGACCGGTGTCGGATGGGGCCTGGCCGGCCATTCGGAGCGGCGAAGCGAGTTCGGCGACGACGATGCAGATGTTGCCGGCAAGCTCCGCCGTCTGCTGGACGCCGGCCTGAAGCCCATCCTCTGTGTCGGCGAGACGCTGGAGGAGCGTACGGCCGGCCGACTGGAGGAGGTGCTCCGGCGGCAGATCGAGGCAGCGCTCGGCGGTCTCGGCGGCAGGAGGTGGTCGCCGCCCGTACTCGCGTACGAGCCGGTGTGGGCGATCGGAACGGGTGAAACGGCGTCGCCGGCGGACGCCTCGGAGGCGCACGCGATCGTCCGCGAGGTGCGTCTCGAGGCTCCTGGCGACGCAGCGAGGGCGGTGATCCTCTACGGAGGAAGCGTGAAACCGGACAACATCGACGCGCTCCTGGGGGCGCGAGGCGTAGACGGAGTGCTGGTCGGAGGCGCGAGCCTGGAGCCGGCCAGCTTCGCGCGAATCTGCGACGGCAGATTCGATCCGCAGTTGCTCTGAACGGGCCGGCTGTCTAGCTTCTTGGCTGCTCGACCGACGGATACTCGAACCACGGCGCGTGCCGATCGGCCGCGCTTTTCGCTCATGGGCTCGTATCGAAGGAAGCCGGACGGCAATCATGTTTGCGTTCCTCATCGTCCTGATCAGCGTCATCGCGCTCCTCCTCATCCTGATTATCCTGCTTCAAGCGGGGAAGGGTGGCGGACTGGCGGCCTCCTTCGGGGGCGCGTCGTCCTCCACCGAGTCGTTTATCGGCGGACGACAGGCGGCGACGCTGCTCACCAAGCTGACCTGGGCCGGCGGTGGAGCCTACATCTTTCTGGCGCTGATCCTGGCGATCCTCTCCTCCCGGTCGACGCAGCAGCCCGAGTCCGTGCTCAGGAACCAGTTCGGACCGGGAGGCCAGGCCCCCGAAGCCCCGACTTCGGTTCTCCAGAGCGAGACCGACGCAAGAGAGGCGGACGCGGGCGAGGGTGGCGGACCGGTGGACGAGTCGGCTGGAGATGCCGGCGGCGCCGGAGACGACCAACCGGCCGGCGATGGATCCGGGAACCAGGAGGACGGCGCGGGCGGTTAGCAGGTCGCTGGGGGCGCGTCCGGTCGGAATGGCTCCTCCGGCGGAACGTCCAGGTACTCGAGGTACTTCTCTTTTTCCATCTGCCCCTCCAACCACTCCTCGAAACCCGATGGAACCAGGCCGTCGGAACTCTCGCCGCCGCGGGCGGCTCGCATGGCGAGCATGTTCGCGTACTCGTTCTTGGCATGGCCCGTATGGCCTCGCACCCAGCGCCACTCCACGCGGTGTCGGCGGGCCTCTTCGACGAGTCGCTTCCACAGATCCAGGTTCTCGATCGAGCCCGCCTTGCGGCGCCAACCCCGGGACGCCCACGCGTGCACCCACTGCTTCATGCCCGTCGACAGATAGCGGCTGTCGGTGGTAAACACGACATCGCACGGCCGCCTGAGGGCCTCGAGGCCGAGGATGCCCGAGGTCAGCGCCATCCGGTTGTTGGTCGTCTCGGGGTCAAACGAAAAGTAATCCTTCCGCCTCCATCCCCGTCGGGCGTCGAAACTCTCGATCATCCCGGCTGCCGCTCCGGGATTGCCGCCCTCGAACTGGTTGCCGAGGCAGGATTCGTCTGCGTAGATGTAGATCAGGGTGTGGCTCATGAGTAATTGGAAGGAGACCGCGATCCGGTCGCAAGACGCCGAGGGATATCTCCTCCTCGAGGACGGGGAGTGTTACGAGGGCCGGCTGGCCGCCGGGCTGGATGGCGGCTTGGGCGAGGCCGTTTTCACCACCAACCACACGGGGTACCAGGAGGTCCTGACGGATCCGTCCTTCGCGGGACAGATCGTGGTTATGACGGCCCCGATGGTGGGGAACTACGGGACCCGCCACGAGGACGCGCAGTCCCGGCGTCCCTGGGTCGAAGGCTTCGTGGTGCGCCGCCTCTCCCACGGCGCACCGTGCGGTCGGGAACCGCTCCGCGCCTACTTGGGGCGCCACGAGATTCCCACACTCGTTGGCGCCGACACCCGGGCCATCACCCGACATATCCGAGAAGCCGGCGCCATGCGCGCCGGGATCTTCCGGGCGAGCGTGCCGCGGGCGGTGGCGTCATCACGTGTGGCATCGGAGCCGGCGATGGCGGGGCGCGATCTGGCCACCGCCGTGACCACGCCGGAGGCGTACGAGTTGGATCCGCCGGGGGCGACGAACGGCCGGGTCGTATGCCTCGACTACGGAGTGAAGCGCCGGTCACTCGACCTCATCCGCGAAGCCGGTTACTCGGTGCTCGTGATGCCGGCTTCGACGGCGCTCGCCGATGTGCTCGCCGCCGGGCCGGCCGGTCTGTTCGTGTCGAACGGTCCGGGGGACCCCGACGCGGTGCCGGACGCACCGGAGATAATTCGCTCCGTGTCGGACGCCGGTGTGCCGGTATTCGGGATCTGTCTCGGTCTTCAGCTGATCGCCAAGGCGTTTGGAGGACGTACGTTCAAGCTGCCCTACGGACATCGCGGCGGGAACCATCCGGTGGTGAAGCTGGACACCGGCACGGTCGAGATCACATCGCAGAACCACGGCTTTGCGGTGCTCGGCTCCTCGGAGACGGTCGACGGAGCAGCGGAGCTGCGGGTGAGCCACGTGAACCTCAACGATGGCACGATCGAGGGGCTGACCCACCGTTCCCGGGCCGTGTTCGCCGTCCAGTACCATCCGGAGTCCGCTCCCGGGCCGCACGACAGCCGCTATCTCTTCGATCGCTTCGCCGAAGCGATGCGCACAACTGCAAGTACAGCAACCGGTTGACAGATTTCCCCCTTAGCGGCTAGCTTGTAACTGACCGGGCCTCCTCGAAGGAGGGGAGGACCTTTCGGGACCCGATCGCCGTGACGAGATGGCTGACCAAGCGCGCCGTGCCGCCTTGCTGAGTATCGGGCTATTGCTGCTCGTGTTCGCAGGGGGCCTCTACTTCTCCTCCCGATTGCTGCTCGGCCGTTCCCCCTTTCCGTTCGGGGGAGGAAGTGTCGCGGTGCTGCCGATCGGGGGCGTGATCTACGCGGAGCGATCCTTCGGCCGTGATCTGGTCAACCTCCGCGGACGGGACGACGTGAAGGCATTCGTTCTCGAGATCCGGTCGCCCGGCGGGAGCGTGGGTGCCTCCCAGGAGCTCTACGGTCAGGTGAAGCGGCTTCGAGAGGAGGATGGGAGGCCGGTGCTGGCGTGGATCGGCGACGTCGGCGCCTCCGGTGGTTACTACGTGGCCCTCGGCGCCGACAGCATCTTCGCGCTCCCCGGAAGCATCACCGGTTCAATCGGCGTGATCATGCAGTTTCCGCAGGCCGAGGAGCTGCTGCGAAAGGTCGGCGTCGAGATGCAGGTCGTGAA
>Ga0255058_10002540_pt1 | contig 10054 bp, 9 predicted proteins | sample Cases_109_9_MG_FD_188637 | JGI IMG/M metagenome (GOLD analysis project Ga0255058, IMG submission 188637) | Seawater microbial communities from Amundsen Gulf, Northwest Territories, Canada - Cases_109_9 | ecosystem: Environmental > Aquatic > Marine > Gulf | place: Canada: Northwest Territories... | reverse complement strand
GTGGGAAAGATTCCGTAATAGATCATCATTCCCAGCAACACAATAAAGGCTAACATGAAATCAAACACGCCGGAGATAACGCTGGATATTGGCACCACCAGACGGGGAAAGTAGACTTTCTTTATGAGATTGGCACTGCCAACCAGACTATTGGAAGCCTGGTTCAGACCATTGGCGAAGAAAGTCCAAGGGACAAGAGCGGCATAGGCGAAAATGGGATAGGGGAGGCCATCCGACGGCACTCTAGCCAGTTTTCCAAAAAAAATGCTGAAAACCACCATGGTGAAGAAAGGCTGGATAATAGCCCAGGCCGCGCCAAGCACAGTCTGCTTGTAGCGGACCTTGATATCTCGCCAGGCCATGAAGTAAAGAAGTTCACGGTACTCCCACAACTCCTTGAGTTTGAGTGAGATCCACCCCTTTGAGGGCTTGACGACAATTACATGAGAATCAGATGGCATCGTGATCGTCTCTTGTACTGATAATTACAACCAGACATCGGGCAGTCTTCGACCAACTGCGGGCAGACTTTTTGGGGCAGTTGAGGCTTCCCACCGCAAACTTATATTAAATATGGATATTTGTGCGAAAATCATGCCATATCATTCAGCAAGATTAACCCGGTCTATTGCTGCCTATCTTCTCTGTTACTCATACCATAATTTGCAGGATGTTTTGGAAAGCTTGACGACTGTCTAATTTCAGGCCGAATGAGTCGGTTTTCACATCTGAGGGACTGGTGTGGGTCAAATAGAGGACCAGAGAGTAGCATCTCACCATTTTGCCCAGCGTTGGCGGATAGGCGATCAGGCAAAGTCTTTTGGCTGACACCTCACGCAAGCCCGGATATTTCATGAATTGCTGTCGCGAGGCCACGAAGATGGGCGTGCCACCGGGCAACCGCAGGGTCTCGGTTCCGAGGCGTACCTCAACGGTACGTCGCAGGGTCCGACACCCGAGGACGCCAGGAAGGACGGCCATATCCGTGGTCGCAGCAAGTGATTCATGAAATATCCGGGCTAGGTCTAACCGGGCCACCATCGATGAACATTCTAAAACCATAAAATTTCCGCCGCAGGTCGTCCACCGTCCGAATTGCCTTGGCCATTTGTAGAATCTGCTGCGGCCGCAAATAGAATTCTTTAAGTCCCTGGTCGATGAGTCTGTCTATCTCCTCCTTGCTGAGTTCCGGCATGCTTAACACCGTAGCCTGCTCCCAGTTCTCATCCACCCACCCTCTCCACCTCTTAGGAGTGAGAAAACCCTTTGTTGTTGCCTCGCTGTAAATTTCGGAACCTGGATAGGCGCAAATCCCTGAGAACTGCACCGTATCCATAGGCAAGGTTTTGGCGAATTCGATGGTCTTCAATGCCGTCTGCCTTGTCTCGCCTGGAGCGCCGAACATGAAGCAGCCGTGTACCATGAAACCTAACTTTTTTGCCTCCTGGGCCAGTCGTACGGAATGCTCCAAAGTCGTGCCCTTTCTTACCGCATCCAATGCCTCCTGAGTCCCGAATTCAAATCCAACCATGAGCATGCGACAACCTGCGCGCTTCATAAGGGGCAGGAGCGATAGATCCACATCGGTTCGACAGTTGCATGACCAGGTTATCCTGAGTTTTCTCCTGAGCAACTCTTCGCAGATACCGCTGACATGCGTGGGGGATGCGGTGAAGGTGTCGGTCTCGAACATAACCTCCTTCAGGTAAGGGAAAAGGGATAGATCGTATTCGATCTCATCCACCACCAACTCAGGATGGCGCATCCTGAGCTTCCTTCCTTCCATGAGAGGCACATCCCTACAAAAAGTGCACCTGCCGAAGCACCCTCTACCTGAGAGAAGGGTGATAAAGGGAAACCTTTTTCCAGCGTCCCGGTACCATCTCGGGTCTATGTAGTGCCAGGCTGGGAATGGGAGTTCGTTTGCGTCCAGATAGGGTCTGGCAGGAGTATGGACCGCTTGGCCCTCATCGTCCAAATAAGAAATCCCCAGGATTCCAGCAAGCTTTGACGTACTCCAACCTGAACCGGCAAGCTCCGCAAGCTCCCTCAGGGTGTAGTCGTATTCTCCCCGCGCCACCACATCCAGGGATCCTTTGGCCCTGTGGAGGGTGTCCTCCGGTTCCGCGGTCACGTGAGGACCCACCGCCACGGTTTTACAGTCAGATACAAGTTTTTTTGCCAGAGAAGCGTAGTCCAAGTCTGAATCTATGGACGGGGTGGTGGTGTGGAGAACCAAGAGCCCAGGTCTTTTCTTCTTCAAAGCAGAGACCACCTGCTGCCGCCCCAGATTCATGGCCGCTCCGTCCAAGAATGCCACCTCAAGCCCCGCCTGCTCCAAGACCGCCACAGCAGTCAACAGCCAGTCGGGGTGCCTCTGCACCCGCCCCCTGGATCTGGCGGCCCAGCGGGCTGAGCGGCAGAAATCCTTTACCACCGGCGGGTTGAGTACGAAAACCTCGGTCATGCCACCTCATCTCCTATTGTCCCTGTTCAGAAAGAACTAACGAGTTCTCCATTCACGGATAGTTGGTCATCAGACCAGAAGTACCAAATGCTCTCTTTCGTCTTGGTATCAATTTCTCTGGATAACAACCCAGAAGAACTTTCAGGATTTTCAAAATCATAACCAAATAACTTCAATTCACGTCCCCACGTTTCATATACCAGTTCTACTAAGGAGTCAGTGTAGTATTTCCGATAGTCCCGGCGGTTTCCCACCCTTTGCTTGGGCCTTGGGTTATGGGTGACCTCCGCCATCGCCGCGAGCGCTACCAAATCATCATCGAGCGTCTCCATCCTATTGATCCAATCACTGACCAGTTGCCCGTTATTACAGAAAAGTTGGCAATGAATAAACTTTCGATTAGGCCAGAGATCTTCTCTGTTCGCTATGGTCTTCACCAAAAAGTCAAAACTCTTGTTTGCCGCCTCAAAATCATAGTGTTCGATATCTCGATACCTGGAATTCCAACCGCCGGCATGCCCAGCATAACTCACCAGCCAGTCGAATATATTTCTGACAGTGGAAACCACCAGGTAACGCTCAATTGCACGCAAAAGGATAACATTCTTTTTGCTATGCTTGAGATCGCGGGGATAATAAATGGGATTGGGCACTCCGGCTTTGTCAACCACATACGTATGCCCGAGGAAGTATGTCGATGATATTACAGATTTCAAATCACTTTCCAACTGACCGAGATAGCTGCCACCAGTCTTGGGTATGTGTATATACGCCATCTTATTGAAATCTTTGGTTATTTTTCTGACTACTGCCCAGAAAATTCTCATGTCACTTCCACACTTTAGCCTGATCAACTATCCTGAAACGACTCATTCAATGGAACCACTCTTCCACGTCCCCTTGCTCTCCACGCCTCCGTGCTGGAAGTAATGAAAACTCTCAGCAAAACCTATACCGATGTTCGCAAGGGTTCCTTGCCCGCTAACACTCCTTCGAGTCGACGGATTTCGTTTGTAATCCTTCTTTTTTCACTTTTTTTCGTTATGGTTTGGAGATGCCTCCTATATCGCTCTATGGCCTGTTGATAATCCTCTCTCAGACTTGCAATGATGGCCATCTCTCTAGATGATAGCGCCGAGGGGTCGCTAGAGAGGAATTTCTCCTCGTAAGCATAGAGAGTTTCCCTCAAATCCTGATTCTGGGTTGCCTTGAGAAAAGCATATTCCATCGAACTCGGATGCAGTCTCAGTAATTTTCTGAGTCGTTCTGTTCGTTTTGCTGGATTTTCAAGGCGATCGTAAAGAATGACGAGACGAACAGAGGCATCGATGGAAAAAGGGGCAACTTCCAGCACCTTTTCTAAATGTTCACCAGCTTCCTGGAAACGACCGTTCCTTTCTAGCAGGATGGCAAGGTTATAGTTCGCTTCCACAGACCACTTTTGTTCCTGGAGTGCCTTGCGGAACGCCATTTCCGCCTTGTCATATTCTTCAGCTTGATACTGTATCTGTCCCAGCATCAGATAAGAGGAAAGCCGCTGGCTTTCTTGCTCTGTCTGTTTGACAAAATAGAACTTCGCTTGAGACATGTCGTTCAGTTTATAGAAGGCGAGGCCTCGATAGTAATCGAGTGGCATCAAACCATCTGGCATCTTGACCATTTCCCTGGCAAGATGCAGTGCCTGGTCTCGAAGACCCATTGCCAGATAGACGTCAAGGAGATCTATATAGGCCTTGATGTATCCTGAACCCGGCGACAGCCCAATGAGCCGTTCCAGATAAAGTCGGGCGTCGTCCCACTGGTTCAATTTTCTATAACTTCTGCCGAGCTGGTAAAAAACCTCCTTGTATTTGGGCATTCTTTCGAGCGCCTCCAGGTCCAAAACGATTGCCTGGAGATAGTCACCCTCTTGAAAGTAGCATAAAGCCAGGTTGTGATAAGGTACTGCCCAGCCCGGCGAGAGCCGTATGGCAGTCTCAAATTCCCTCTTTGCCTCTTCTGTGACCGTGTTTTTTAGCGTGTAGAGACCCCTGCCATAGTTGTTGTGCACTCTTGCCTTGTTGGGAGACTTGTGTACGGCATCTGCCCACAATGACAATTCACTCAACCACACTTGGTTGCGCGCCTGGGTCAGGCCGCTGAGTAGTGACAATAAGACGAGTATCGAACCGATAGGAACGATGGCTTGCGCCCGGGGAGATATTTCCCTGATTCTCTCCAGTCCATAGGAGAAGACATGCACACATCCCATGGCCAGGAAGGCCACTGCGAGATACATGCGGTGTTCAAAGATAACATCCCGAAGAGGGATAACACTGGAGGTGGGCGCAAGGGTAATAAAAAAAGCGACGATGCCAAGAGAGAGCAAACGCAATCTCCTGTAGGCAAAAAAGGCCAGAATCAGGAGCGTGAGCAGGAACAGGAATGATGAAAAAGTCTGCAAGGCAAAAAAATTGGTGGACAGGGGATAGTCCCAATCAATATTCTGGCCGGCAGGCCAGAAAAAAAGGCGCAGGTAGGTAAGCAGCACACAAAACTGGGTCAGGAGATATTGCTTTCTGGTGAAACCCATCCCTGGCCCTGGATCGTGAAAGAAGTCGGTCCGTATCAGAGGCTTCAGCTTGAGCCATAAGATGACGGCCGCAGGTACGAGGATGAAAAGGAAGAGCTTTGTGCGCAGGAGATCTTTGATTGAAGTGTTGAAAAAGAATAGTTCGAAAACCACGATCATGACCGGAAGAGTTACTGCGGTCTCCTTGGAAAAGGCAGCACACAAGGCGACGATCCCAGCGAGAATTGAATACCCGAGCACACCGTGCCGCCTCCCAGCCCTGCGCGCCTTCACATAAAAAAAGAGGGTAGCCAGATAAAACATCCCGGCCATGCTCTCTGCCCTCTGAATGACATAGGTGACCGATTCAGTCTGGAGAGGATGCAGAAAGAAAATGCCGCCGACAAGAAATGCTCCGATTCGTTTTGAGAGCTTGAGTTCCACCCCCTGCATGGCCGGGGTATCCACGATCTCGAGGAAGAGAAAGTAGAGAAAAATGGTTGCTATGTAATGCACGAAAAAGTTGAAGATATGGTAGCTTATTGGATCAAATTTGCTGATTTTATAGTTGAATGCCAGGCTCAGATAAGGCAGGAACCGCCCTTTGCCGTAATGAAATATCCGACTCAGATCGGTGAGATCAAAAAAAGCTTCATTGCGCAGGATATGGTGAAAATCGTCGTATTGAAAGGCTGCAGTAAAACTATTGGAATAGGCGACGAGGCCGAATGCCAGAAGTGCAAGAATAGATATGAGGTCGGGGTCGACACCCTTGGAATTTTTTTTCATTCTACGGCCCCCAATGATCAAGCCCACGCTTTTAGTCTTGGGGGTGGGAATTAATGAAGCCCATAAAGAAGTCTTCCAAACTCAAACGTTTCGGTTCAATTGAAATCAACTCCACATTTTCTTGCATAAAGCTTGCCATAAAAGCGGCAAGATCCCCTTTTTCAATATCCACCTTCACTTTATCTTCAAAACTCACGGGGTTGTGCCCTTCTTGCGCCAGGGCTTCCACCTGCTCAGGCAGAACCCGTCTCAGCAATACTTCATAGGAGGAGAAACTCTCTGAGATCATATCTGGTAGAGTTCCGCAGAATCGAAGCTCGCCCTTGTCAATGATGCCTATCCGATCACAAATTACTTCCACATCGTGCAAAATGTGGGTACTAAAAAAAACGACCTTACCACGATCACGCATCTCCAGCATAAGGTTTGCCACAAGTTTGCGCCCGACCGGATCCAGACCGGACATGGGTTCATCAAAGATAAGAACCCGAGGATCATGGATGAGCGCAGCAGCAATGCCCAGCCTCTGCACCATGCCTTTGGAGTAGGTGCGCACCTGACGGTTGGCAGCATCAGTAAGCTGAAGCATTTCCAACAGTTCCCCGCCTCGTTCTCGGACGAGGCTCCGGTTCATACCATGAACTGTCCCATGAAAATCGAGAAGTTCGCAGCCGGACAAAAAAGTATAGTAGCTCGGATTCTCGGGCAAGTAACCAATCTGGCGTCGGGCCTCCGGTCGCCTTACATCTTGAGCGAGAATGGTCGCCGTACCACTGGTAGGACGAATGAGGTCACAGAGGAGTTTGATGGTAGTGCTCTTGCCGGCACCATTGGGGCCCAGGAAACCGAAAATCTCACCATCCGCCACAGCCAGGCTCAAATCATTCAGCGCCAGCACCTTCTGCTGGCGTAACCCTTGCCGATACATCTTGCTGAGCTTTTGAATTTTTATTGGTTCCATGGGATGCCACTCCATGGGCAAGCCTGCTGGTGGTCCTCACCCTGCCCTCATTATCTAAATAATCTGCTGGCGTAACCCTGCCGATACATCTTGCTGCGCGTCTCAGTTCTTTTTGGTCCCACGGAATGCCACTCCATGGGCAAGCCTGCTTGTGGTCCTTACCTTGCCCTCATTATCCAAGTAAAAGGAGCCGCCGTAGGGGTCTTCGGGTATCTTTGCAAGAAGTCCGGCCTCAACAAGATCTTCTAGTTTTTTCGGCTCTGTGTGAAAATGATTTGTGTATGCCAAAACCGCCTTTTCTAGGTGAAGGATCTTTTCGAATGCCGCGACTCGGGTGACCATCCTTTTCCTGATAGCTTCGTTGCGAGCCGTGGGAATCATTTCCTTCAGATAAGCCAGGGCCAGGGCCGTAGTGCCTCCCTCGTAGAAGTAACGGGCTGCCAAGGTAGCATACCACTCAACTTCCGGATTGAGTTCGGCAGCCTTCGCCAGGTACTCCCCGGCCCTCTTATAGTCTTTGAGAAAGAAAGCATAGTCAAAAGAAATAAAATAAGGCAGAGAGAAGTCCCATGGTCGATGCTCAAAGCCGTACTTTAAAAGCTCTATCACTTGTGGGATCATCTTGGCTTCCCAGGCAAGCACGGCCTGGGCAAAATAATATGAGTCCATGTTATAGGGATCCAAGCGGGTGGCAGTAAACAATGCCCGGTAAAGGTTCCGCCAGTTGGGCCTCTGCTCCCGGTTTTCCACCAAGCTGCCAAAATAAAACACACATTGGAGTGAAATCAGCTGGGACAAGAACTGGTACTGATCAGCAGCCAAGACCTTGATCACAGGAGCTGGTGGGAAAAAACCCAGTCGGGCTTCAGGTGGCTGGACATCGCGAACCCGGGTGAGCGCCACGGAGGCCCCCACCAACAGAACCACAAATATCAACATCAAAACGATCCGTTTCACCCGAACCCCATGGAATCTAAAGTAACATTATTCATTCCACCTTAGAGAAACTCCCTGCGACTGAAAGCCATAGTAGCCAGAAGCAGCAGAACACCCAGGTAGGCCAGGCCGTACAACTGGGTAAGCAACAGACCCTTCGCGTTCATGGCAACGGAGTAAACAATCTGAGCTTTGAGATCAAAGGCGGAAAAATTAGGAAGTATCCAGTAGACCGCCTGGCCGAATGCTCTTACTGCCGGTCCTAAACGCTCTTGCCCACCCCCAGTTTGGAGAAAGTAGCGCACTGCCTCAGTGCTGTAGCCTCCAAAGTAGATGCCAACGCTAAGTGCCAGCGGTAAGAAAGTTGAGGTGGCCACCGTGCTGAAAAGCAGAGTGATCGCCCCAACAATCAGAAACACCCAGTACTGAAACCAAAGCCCAATGAAAAAAACACCCCAGGAAAATGCTCTTTCCGCAGGGTAAATGCGCTCCAGCACAAAGAGAGCCCCTGCGGAAAATAACCCGAGAATGGCAATGGCTAAAAAGATGATGATGGCCAGACCGAGAAACTTCCCTAAAAGATAAGTGGAGCGGGAAATGGGCAGGGAGCAGACCGTGTCTACTTGCCTCTGCTCAAGATCCGTGGCAAGAAGACCCATGGCAAGAAACAGGGTGAGCAAAAGGCCCATCAGGCCGATGATCGACAGGGAGTAACTGGTTGCCAGTGCCAGCACCTGGCGCATGGAGAATACTGCCACCACCGGGGTGGACAAGAGCAGCAGGAGCCCTACCACCACGATGGCCGCAAGGACCCGATTCCGGAGGCCGCCCTTGAGGGCCACGGCCATGAAAGCGATTAGTTGTTTTTTCCTCATCTGCAGAGATTGCCTCATCGAGTATCGGAATCCAGGTCCTTCGTCAAGTTGGTCTCTCCTCTGGCCTGCATGCTAGCCGGTACTTTGGGAAAAGGCAAGCTTGTCAGTCAGCTTGATGTCTTTCTGAAGTTATCTTTGCGGGGGATAAAACAACAACCTGAGCGGGAGCTAAGAATCCACGCCCAGGAAAGGTGGCTTGGCCTATTTAAAGCAAAAAGGGGGCCAGTTAACCCAGCCCCCTTTTAAGCAATATACCTTATGTCTTTTACAGTGACGCCCAGGGGCTAGGGAATTGGCCTGAGGTCCAAAGTTCATTAATGTTATCCGGGTTCGTGTTGCCCTTATCAACAGTCTTCCACCAGAGGATACTGGTTTCACTGGTTGTGGCGAACATACGGTTACCACCACTATGGACCGCTGCCAACCCATAATACTGAGCGTTCGACGGCACATCAACGGAATAGTCCATAAAGACGTTATTGGACAGATCGTAAGAGGCTCCACCGAAGGCGACGGTGCCAGTCCCATTATCTACGTCGGCGGCCATGGCAGGAAAACAAAGCGCCAGAACCAACAAGGCAGAAAGTGCGGCTATCGTTATCTTCTTCATGATATTTTCCTCCTTTAAAAATTCATTCTACATAAGAAGCCGAAATTAAGCGCCTGAAGGATACTGCTGGAAATCGGCGTAGTATGCTTCCAGCACGGTTAGCACGTTGCGCAAGTCGGACTGGGCCGCCGAGTTGTAACTCTTGGCTCTGTAGGCAGCGAACTGCGGGATCGCGATAGCGGCCAAAATACCGATAATGGCGATGACGATCATCAGCTCAATGAGGGTAAAACCCTTCTTGTTGAGCTTTCTTCTGATTTTCATAATCATGAGTTCTCTCCTTTCTATCTGGTTTATTATCAAAATTATTATCAGACCTTTCAGAAACTCTCTATGGTGATGCCACCCTCTACCGCTTTTACCTCCTCCCTGGAATTCTTAAGAAGCATTTTTTCTTTTGCCTGGGCTTTGATGCAATTTGCTTGCCAACAAAGAGCGACTGCAGCGGAATAGTACCCTGCAAAGATCTGATGCGCTATAGTGCCTTCCAGATTTAGTCCACTTAAGTTATTGAATATTATTTATAAATACTTATCAATCCTTCCTCAGCCATGTCTTGTCATCCGTCATGCACTGGAGAATAAAGCCATGATTTCAAACCATTTTTCGGCAAAGAAACGGCCTGATTCATGGAGTTTTTTATCATTGAGCGTCACTCTCTGACAATATTTGTCAAATTGAAGTGCCTAAAGTGAACTAAAATGAACGCGAACTTCCAGATCTTTCCCTTAGTGTATGAGGTTTCTTACCTTACTCATGATGTTCAATCTGCTCTCCCCGCTTGAGCTCCTGCGAATATCATTCCATTATGGACTTGCAATTAGGAGGGAATTTGGTTAGTTTCCATCCATAAATGGCCCTTTGC
>Ga0255058_10002539_pt1 | contig 10054 bp, 11 predicted proteins | sample Cases_109_9_MG_FD_188637 | JGI IMG/M metagenome (GOLD analysis project Ga0255058, IMG submission 188637) | Seawater microbial communities from Amundsen Gulf, Northwest Territories, Canada - Cases_109_9 | ecosystem: Environmental > Aquatic > Marine > Gulf | place: Canada: Northwest Territories... | reverse complement strand
TCCCTAAGAGCGCTCCTTCGATGGCGGCGGCAATAGTGCCCGAATAGGTCACGTCCTCACCGAGATTCGAACCGTGATTGACGCCCGACAAGATCAGATCGGGCGGCTTTTCAAGAAGAAGATGGCGTACGCCCATGATGACGCTGTCGGTCGGCGTGCCGCGGATGACGAACGTGCGATCGTCCATTTGCCGGAAACGCAGCGGCTCGTGCAGCGTGAGTGAATGCGAGGCCCCGCTTTGATTGACCTCCGGCGCGACGACCCACACGTCGGATGACAACTGCAAAGCAATCTGACGCAGGACGTCGAGCCCGTGCGCCCCGAAGCCGTCGTCGTTTGTGACCATAATACGCATTGCGGCGCTTAGCCTGCTTTCTCGATCTTCGTCAGGCCACCCATGTAGGGAACAAGCACGTCGGGAATTGTGACAGAGCCGTCGGCTTGCTGGTAATTCTCAATGACTGCGATAAGCGTGCGCCCGACTGCGAGCCCCGAACCGTTGAGCGTGTGCACAAAACACAGCTCCTTGGAGCCCTTTGGCCGAAAGCGTGCGCCCATGCGGCGCGCTTGGAATTCGCCACACACCGAGCAGCTTGAGATCTCGCGATAGGTGTCCTCGCCCGGTAGCCACACCTCGATATCGTAGGTCTTTTGCGCGGCAAAGCCCATGTCGCCGGTGCATAGCACCACGGTGCGATACGGCAGCTCCAGGCGCTTCAGGACCTCCTCGGCGCAATTGGTCATGCGCTCGTGTTCAGCGAGGCTGTCCTCGGGCGTGGTAATGGAGACGAGTTCGACTTTTGAGAACTGATGCTGGCGGATCATACCGCGCGTGTCTTTGCCAGCAGCACCCGCCTCAGAACGGAAGCAAGGTGTCCACGCGGTGAGACGCATGGGAAGCTGGTCCTCATCCAGCGTGCTCTCGCGCACGAGATTCGTCAGTGAGACTTCCGCGGTTGGAATCAACCAAAATCCATTTTTTGTCTGGAAGAGGTCCTCGGCAAACTTCGGTAGGTTACCGGTGCCGTAGGCCGTGTGATCCTTCACAAGCAGCGGCGGGTTGACCTCAGTGTAGCCAAACTCACCCGTGTGCAGGTCGAGCATGAATGAGGCCAGTGCGCGCTCGAGCCGCGCCAGAGCGCCCTTCAACACGACAAAGCGCGCGCCGGAAATCTTCGCTGCCGTCTCAAAGTCCATGAGGCCCAGCGCCTCTCCGACCTCGAAGTGCAGCTTTGGCTTGAAGTCGAACTTGCGCCGCGTGCCGGCCTTGCGGATCTCTTTGTTGTCGTTCTCGTCCTTGCCGACCGGCACGTCGTCGAGCGGCAGGTTCGGGATCACTTCCAGTTCGGCTTTTAGGGCGGCATCGATTTGCCGCTCCTCCGCTTCGCCCCGATGGATGACCCCTTTTAATTCGGCGACCTCGGCCATCAGTTTCGCCGCCGCAGCCTCATCTTTGGCCGCCTTTGCCTTGCCGATCTCTTTAGAGGCCGCGTTGCGGCGCGACTGCGCTTCCTGCAGCTTGGTCAGGTGCCGCCGCCGCGTCTCGTCGAGCTCCAGGAGCTTCTTCGATAGCGGCTCAAGCCCGCGCTTTTTCAAGCCGGCGTCGAACGCGCCGGCGTTGTCTCTGATCCACTTGATGTCGAACACGAGGTATGACCTTAAGCATTAGCGACGTATCTATCTGGGCGTCCTATAGGCCGCCAACGGTCGCCGGTCCAGAAGCACGACGTCGCCCAAGAAGCCCTCCAGAACCCAACCGTGAAACGCGCTCAACCATATGTACGGTGTTACTTGACATAGTGTCATTTTTCGCCTTACACTTCCATCAAGCTGAACAAATGATTCGGCATCGGGACGACGCACCCAACGTAGCTACAATCCAACCTGCTGCAGCATCGCTGCTGCAGCATTCAAGGATGTCGCTGTGATCTTGTCCTTCCGAAGCCGCGCGCTGAGGCGGCTCTGGGAACACGATGATGTTTCCAAGCTGCCACCCGATAGAATTGATAGGATTACTATGATCCTCGACCGTCTCAATGCATCAACCGGTCCCGACGACCTCCACCTGCCGGGCCTCGGTTTTCATAGATTGTCGGGAACATCCAGAGGCCGCTACGCTGTATCTGTTTCGGCTAACTGGCGTATTACGTTTGGATGGCAGGACCACGACGCCATCGACGTCGACTTTGAGGACTATCACTAGGTGTCAATGACGGGTTTGAATGTATAGCGTATCTAAAGGAGCCATCTGGTCATGGTCGCACCACCCAAGAGATCAACGGATCGTTGTCCGACGCATCCAGGCGCGTTTCTGCGCGAGATCATGTTGCCTGCCCTGCCCGTCCCGAAGACAGAGCTGGCCAGGGCGCTCGGGATATCGCGTCAATCGCTTTACGACATCCTTGCTGAGAAGCAGCCGGTAACACCGTCGATGGCCGTGCGTTTCGGCGCAATATTCGAGACCTCGGCGGCGGCGTGGCTCAACATGCAGACGGCTTATGATCTTTGGCACGCGGAGCGCGAGGTGGATACGTCCAAGATGAAGCCACTGAAGATGGCAAGCTAGGTCTTTGTCTGCGCCGCAGCGTGCTGTTTTGCCACCCGCTCCACCGCCCAGATCGAGAGCTCATAGAGCAGGATCGTCGGTAGAATCATGGCGATCATGCTGAATGGATCAGGCGGGGAGAGCACGGCCGCCACCGCCGTTATGCCCAGAATTGCGTAGCGCCGGCCCTTCCTGAGAACATCCGCCGTCACGACACCCGCGCGCGCCAGCAGCGTCAGCGCGACGGGAAGCTGGAAGCAGATCCCGAACCCGATGATCAACGTCATGATCAGCGCCAGGTATTCGGACACACGTGCGTGCAGTGTTATCTCGACCGGTCCACCCGTCTGCTGCATCGACAGGAAGAAACGCATCGCCATAGGCATGACGACGAAGTAGACCATCGCCGCGCCGATGAGGAACAAAACTGGAGTCGCGATGAGATAGGGGAAGAATGCCTTGCGCTCGTTCTTGTACAGCCCCGGCGCGACGAACTTGTAAATCTGTATGGCGATGATTGGAAACGAAATGCAAACCGCCCCGAACAGCGCCAGCTTCATCTGCGTGAAAAGATATTCCTGCGGCGCAGTGTAGATCATCTCGATCTTCTCGGCGTCGCCGGTCGCCCACTGATAGGGCAGCACGAGGATGTTGTAGATCTCATTGGCGAAGGCGAAGCACACCGCAAAGGCAGCACCAACCGCGACAAGCGACCAGATGAGCCTTTGGCGCAGCTCAACAAGATGGTCCAGAAGCGGCGCCTTGGAGGCGTCGATGCCATCTTGACCCGGGCGCTCGGTGATCTCGCTCACGTCGCTCTCGTCCCGGTCTTCTCAGGCACCGGCTTTTCCTGCGTTGGCTCTGGCTCAGCCACAGGTGGAGCTTTGCTCTTTGCCCCTGCTTCGGTCTGTGAGGGCTCGCTATCAACCGCTTGCTCGACGTTCAGTTTCGCGCTCTCGATGTCGCGATCGATTGCGGCAGCCCCCTCGTCTATCGTGGACTTCATCTCGTGACGCACGCTTTCAAGGTCTTGCTTGAGCTGTTCCAGCTCCGTGTCACGCACCGCCTCATCGAACTGGGCACGAAACTCAGCCGCGTGCCGGCGAATGACACCCATGTACTTGCCGATCGTGCGCAATAGAAGGGGCAAATCCTTCGGCCCCACCACGAGCAGGGCCACGATGGCGAGGATCAGAAGCTTGCTGGAAGTAATGTCAAACATGCGCCGTTCCAATTGGCGATGCGGCCGGCGCAATCAAGGGCAAAATGCCTAAGGCGCCAAAGTACCGCGGCGCTCCGGCTTGCGGGCCGCACGGATCAGCCCGATTTGTGACGCTCGCGCTCGCCCTCTGAGATCTTGGTCGGCGATTGGTCGATCACCTTGGGCTGCTCCGGTTTCTCGTCCTCTTCATCCTCGGACAAGCCCTTCTTGAAGCTCTTAATGCCCTTGGCCATGTCGCCCATGATAGACGAAATGCGCCCGCTGCCGCCAAACACAAGAAGTGCGACAAGCGCGAGGATGAGCAAATGCCATGCGCTCAAACCCATTAATCTTTCGCTCCTCATCCACTTTGCAGATTTGCTTGAAAATATCGCAGAAAGCGACGGCCCCCGCAAGTCGAGGACTGGGAGAGCATACGCTTAACTCACTACGAAATCTTCACTTTCTTGGCTTTCGCGCGGAAACACCAGAACGCGCGCGGGATCGATCACGACGCTCACTTCTGCCCCACGAGCCCAGCCGTCCATTTCGCGTACCCGGACCTTCAGCGGCTTGTCGAAGCCCTCCACACCGACTTCCAGGCGTGCAACGTCGCCGAGGAACTTTACGTCCAGCACGCGGCCGGCAAGGCCGCTCCCGTTACGTGCCAGAGTGATCCCGCGCTCGCGAATGCAAACGATGGCGTCTACGCCATCGCCGAGGTCGGGCGCAGGCAACTCTCCAATGGGACACTCAATGTGTCCGTTGGAGACGGTATAGGTAATCTCGTTGATTTCGGAGAAGAGGCGCGCAATGAAGAGGTCGGCGGGGTTATGGTAAAGGTCCTCGGCGCTGCCGGCCTGCACGAGCTTTCCTTCGCGCATCACCGCGATTCGGTCGCCGATGCGCATGGCCTCCTCGGGATGATGCGTGACGATAAGGGAGGTCGCGCGTGTCTCGCGTAAAATCCCAAGCGTCTCCTCCTGCATCGCCTCGCGCAACTGCACATCGAGACCGGAGAACGGTTCGTCCATGAGCATGACGGCGGGACGCGGCACAAGTGCGCGAGCAAGCGCTACCCGCTGCTGCTGACCGCCCGACAGAATATGCGGATATTTGTCGGCCATATCTTTAAGACCAACGCGCTGCAGGGCGAGCAGTGCCTCGCGCCGTGCTTCCTCTCGCGGCAGCCCCTTCAGTCCAAATGCAACGTTGTGCAGAATGGTGAGGTGCGGGAACAGTGCAAATTCCTGAAACATGAGGCCGATGCCGCGATCTTCCGGCGGCACGAAACAGTTTGGGCCGGCGACTTCGCGATCATTAATCAGGACGCGACCGCCTGTGGGTTTCTCAATGCCAGACGCCACGCGCAATAGCGTGGTCTTGCCGCTGCCTGACGGGCCCAGAAGACAGACAACTTCGCCTGGGGCCACGTCGAGATTGAACCCGGCCAGCGCGTCGGTATCCCCATAGCTGCGCTCCACGTTGTCAAAGGTGAGTCGCGCAGCAAACGTGGCTGCAGCGCGCCCCGTTGCAAGGGAGGCACTGGCAGACGCCGGCTTTGGCGTCGATGTCTTAGATGACATGGGCTTCAAATTAGCGGGCACCTTTGGGTGGCATTATACCCCCCTCAGGGCTTATCGGGCTCCTCCTCATCCGACAAGGGCGGCAGCATCTCATCGGCCATCTCAGACCCTTCGTCGTCGTCCTCGGTGGCCTCCAGTGGAATCTCGTCGGGCATCAGGGCCGCAACGTCGGTGGGCTCAGGCACCGTAAAATCAGGCGGTAGATTACCATCGAGGAGCCCTGAGGCCCGCAGCTCGTTAAGACCTGGTAGATCCTTGATGCTCTCAAGCCCAAAGTGGCTGAGGAAAACATCGGTGGTACCATAGGTCACGGGCCGCCCCGGAGCGCGGCGGCGGCCACGCAGGCGGATCCAGCCGGTTTGAAGCAGAATATCGAGCGTTCCGACGGACGTCGACACGCCGCGGACTTGCTCGATCTCGGCACGTGTCACCGGCTGATGGTAAGCAATGATGGAAAGCGTCTCGAGCGCGGCCTTGGACAGGCGCCGCTCCTCAACGGCATAGCGCTCCATGAGATATGCGAGATCGTCAGCCGTGCGGAAGTGCCACTTGCCCGCCACGTTCACCAGATTGACACCGCGACCGGCGTAGAAGCCTTGCAGCTCGTCCAGCAAAGCGGAGATGTCCTCGTCTTCGGCTAGGTGGCTCTTGAGCTTGCTTTCATCGAGCGGATCTGCCGCGGCGAAGAGCAACGCTTCGAGGATTCTGAGCTTCTCGCGGTGATCGGCAAAGAGAAGGGCTGCGACGTTGCCAGGTCGGCTCGTCACGGCAGGTTGCTCCGATGCCTCTTCGGTCTCGTCATTGCGAGTGTTCGGGTCAAGGCTCGGCGGCACTAATATCAGGCGGGGCGGCACCATGCGCTTTTCTCTCGTGTGTTCGTTTTCAGTGACGCTAAACCACGCGCTGCCATTCGTCTTGCGAGCGGCGCGCACGCATATAAATAGTTGCGAAGGGCGCTTCCTGCCGGATCTCGATCTCACCCTCGCGCGCCATCTCAAGAGTGGCGCCAAAAGCACTGGCGAGGGCTGTCCGGCCGTCCTCAGCGGTCGTGACGAGACGCTCCAAATAGAGATTGAATTCAACCCAATCGGTGCCGACGGCAACGTCGCCCATCAGGCGCTCCAGCCGGTCGCGCGCATCCTTGATGGACCAAACGGGGCGCGCCTTGACCACGTGGCCCACCTTGATCGTGCGGCGGCGCTGATCAGCATAGGCATGCAGCAGATCGTAAATCTGTGCCGTATGGGTCGTGTTGCGAATGGTCTTGGAGCCCTCAGGCATACCGCGCGCAAACACGTCCCGGCCAAGGCGCATGCGCGTCATAAGCTGGGCGGCCGCATTGCGCATCGCTTCAAGCCGCTTCAAGCGGAATGACAGGCGTCGAGCCATTTCCTCCGCGCTAACGTCCTCGCCCTTCGCATCCTCGCGCGGCAACAGTAGGCGCGACTTGAGAAAGGCGAGCCAAGCCGCCATCACCAAATATTCGGCCGCCAATTCAAGCCGCAGCTTTTGCGCTTCAGCGATAAAGACAAGGTATTGGTCTGCCAGCGCCACAATCGAGATCTTGGCGATATCCACCTTCTGGGTGCGCGCGAGCGCCAACAACAGATCGAGCGGGCCCTCGTAGCCCGCCACGTCAATGACGAGCGCATTCTCCGAATCAGCCGGCGCATCGAGCACGGGCTCTTCCCATGCCGAGATTGCGGACTGCGAGTTGTTGTCCTGCTCTTCGCTCATGCCTTCGCCCTGATCGGTCGCGAATCGAAAGAGTGCGATCGCACCCTGCCTCTATGTCGTGCTGAGTTTACACTGATTCAGCATTGTCCGCTGCTAGAGCAAGATCGTTCTTGATGGAATCACTTGGCCTTCGCCCGGGAGATCTCCAACAAGAACGTGAATCTTACTCTAAATCAAAAGTGTAGAGACTGATTCACGTTTCACTTGGAACGACTCAAGCGTTTCCAAGTGAAACGATCAGGCTCTAGCGTAAGCAAACGGGCAAGATGCGCCTCGGCCACAGCAATATCGCATGGCTGGTGCGCGTTAAGCACGCCGAGCGCGATCTCGAATCGCTGTAGCGCGCGGCCCTGCAACGCCGATGCCCCCGCGGCCGCCGATCGCATCTCTTGAAGATCGCCGTTGCAGTGGAGCACGATGTCGGAGCCGGCGGCGATAACTGATTCGGCACGTTGTCGCATACCACCTGACAGCGCTTTCATCGACAGGTCGTCGCTCATCAAGAGGCCGTCAAAGCCGATCTCCCCGCGGATAACATCACGGGTCACAATGGCGGACGTACTCGCCGGAGCGTCTGGATCGATGTCGCGATAAATGATGTGGGCGGTCATGCCCGCCGGCATCGTGTTGAGGGCCTTGAACGGCGCAAAGTCGCTCGCAGCAAGCTCTTTTCGACTTTCGGTGACGACTGGCAATGCCAAGTGGCTATCTTTGGTTGCGCGCCCGTGTCCGGGAATATGCTTAATCACCGGAAGCACGCCTCCGGCCATAAACCCCTCCGCAACAGCACGTGCAAGCCTCACGACTTGATCAATGCTTGTGCCGTAAGCGCGGTCCCCAATAACCGCGTGCGAGCGGGGCACGGGGAGATCGAGAACCGGCGCACAGTCTGTGTTGATGCCGATCGCCTTCAGATCCTCGGCCAGGAGACGAGCAACGGCAAATGCGGCCGCCGTTGCCTGAGCGGGATCCCGCGCATAGAGCCTTCCATAGGCCGCCGCCGCCGGCAACGCGCGGCCAAGCGGCGGGCGCAGCCGCTGCACGCGTCCGCCTTCCTGGTCGATGAGGACGAGAAGCTTATCTGTGCCGACCGCCTCGCGAACCGCCGCGACGAGTGCGCGGATTTGCGCGTGATCAACCAAATTGCGAGCGAACAAGATGAGGCCTGCAGGGCGGGTGTCTCGCAGAAATTCCGTTTCTTGCGGCGTAAGTACCGTTGCGGCCACGCCGGTGATCAGAGCGCTGCGCATCGCAACCCCGCAGGTGCAGTCCTAGACGCGAAGATTGGCTCAGTATGCCGTGACCCAGCAATCCTTATGGCCGGCACTCTTGAGCTGGCTGCACAGTGCGCTCGCTTGGGCGCGCGAACCCGGCGGGCCGATAAGCAAGCGATGGTAAGTGCCCCGCGCGCCCAGATTCGCTTCCCGGATATCTGGCGTCTTGTTCTGCAACACGCCGGAGTATTTCTGCTGCATGTCGGCGAAGCGCTGCAAGGCGGCTAAGCGGCTCGTGCTTGAGACAGGCACTGAGGCGAGCACGGCCACGTAGCCATTGCCCCCTGTCGCGGCAGCCGGACGCGGCGCCGGCTTCTTGGGAGCACTCGCAGCAGGCGGTGCCGTATTGACCGGCTTCTTTGCCGGTGTGGTACGCGCGATCACGACCGGCTTCTTGGTAGAGGCCGGCGGATTCACAACAATTGGCTTCTGAGCTGTCGCGGCCGGTGGCTGAGCAGAGGCCGCGGGCGCCCTAGATGGAGCCGCATTGGCCCGGGGGAATTGGCCGCCGAAGCCATCAACAACTGTCATTCCCGGAACGGAGACGGTGGGCGAAACAGAGCCCGTCTGCTGCGGCGGCTCAGCCGGTAGAACGATGGAGCCGTCGCGCCCCACCACTACTGTCTGGACCTTGCGCGTGCCGTTCGCATTCACGTCGGATGCGCTCGAGTTATCACCCAGCCGGCCCATAACCTTGCTGTCGGTGTGCGCGAATTTCTTGCCGCCGGGATCGGCTGGCTTGGTCTTGGAAGGACTGCTATCTCCCGTAAGCAGCGGCATTTCACCATCAGGAGAGTTTCCGACAACCAGCTTGTAGCCTTGCGCAAGTCCAAAGCCGAGACCGACGGCGACGACGACGGCACCCGCAATTCGCATGGTCCAGCTGCCCCGCCGGCGTTCTTCGACCTCGTATTCACCCTCCTCGTGCGGGTAGCTCGGTTCCAGAGCACCAGCGTGCGTATTCTCATAACCGGGCTGGCCACCGCCATAATAGGCCTGCTCCATAGCGGGATCGCCGTGCCCAGCGAGTTGCTGCGCTTGTTGCCCCCATTCCTGCTGCGCCTGCAAGGGATCGTTATGCGCTAACGGATCGGGAAATGGCTGAGACCCACTCTGCCCTTGCCCCGCACCTGCCGACATGTAGCTGCCAAGGTCGTGAGCGCGCGGATCCTGGCCCTGTGCAGGAATGGACCATTGCTCGTAATTGCCACCGCGAAGATCGGGCGCCGGGCCCAAGCCCGAATGCTGGGCTTGGGCGACGTGCGGCTGTTGTGCGTAGGGGGGCTGGGTGGCGGGATTGGGTTCTGGCACAGGCGCGGCCTGAGCAGTCGGCGCCTGTTGGGGATAGTGGTAACCCGGCGCTCGATCCAAAAATGGACTAGTACCCTGCTGTGGCGGATATTCTCCCGCCGGGGACGATTGCGGGTTTGGCTGCTGCGGCGGGCGCTGGCCTTGGGGCGTGCCAGACCAGGAGCGCGGATCCTGATCGGCTGAAGGCTGGCGCTGTGCCGGCCACCCGGTGTTTGGTGCGTTGCCGTGGGAGCGCGACATCTTGGAAATCCCCTCGAAATATCGGTTCGGGCCGTGGTCCGTCGAATCGGGAGTCTAACGCATCGAATCCGGCGCCTCGACGCCCAGCATCAAAAGACCCGAGGATATCACCTGTTGCGTAGCGGCAATAAGTGCGAGACGCGCCGCGGTCACAACCCCG
>Ga0255058_10002537_pt1 | contig 10059 bp, 6 predicted proteins | sample Cases_109_9_MG_FD_188637 | JGI IMG/M metagenome (GOLD analysis project Ga0255058, IMG submission 188637) | Seawater microbial communities from Amundsen Gulf, Northwest Territories, Canada - Cases_109_9 | ecosystem: Environmental > Aquatic > Marine > Gulf | place: Canada: Northwest Territories... | reverse complement strand
CGGATTGACAGCGAAGGTTTCTGAAGACGAAACCGCGGCCCGATCGACAAGCAGTTTTCTGGGAAAAAGTGGGGCTCAGGCCGATACCCCGCCCCCTGCAACATCCTTGACACACCCTCTGTGCCGCATATATTATATCAATAATATAAATATATAAACTGTTAGTGATCGAATACTGATTCGTAGCATGTCCGCGCAACGGCGGTGAGCGAATCCACCGCCTGATCGCGCAACGGCACCGATCCATGATGACTATCGCCGCTGTCAGCATTGTCCCTGTCTGTCTGCTTGTCGCCGTCGCCGCGGCGCCGGCAAGCGCCGGCGAAATCGAGACGAGCTACAGCGTTCGGCTCGTCGCCGGATACGAGACCAACCCGCTGCTCGTGACCAAGTACGGAGATGCTCCGAGCGGCGCGTTCAGCCAGCTCCGACTGCACGGTGGAATCAGCGGCCACCCCGGTTCCCCGGTTACCCTGTTTGCCAGCGGATATGCCGGGACCCGCGTCTACGAATCGCCGACTTCGGATGCGGGGTACGACAGCGGCGCCTTGCGAGCCGGTGTGGCCTTCTTGCCGCGCTTCGCCGGGCAGCGCCTGGCCTTCTCCCTGGGCGGCCGCTACGCGATCTATCGCGGGACCTTCACCGACAACGAGACCGGAGCGGTCTACGCGGCCATTGTCGATCCGACGACTCTCCCTCCCTCGACGATTCCAATTCCGGAGCGCCTGGACCACGACAGTTCGGGCGTGTTCGTCAAGCTACGTTTCAAACAGAGCCGACGCTTCAGCCTCTCCCTGGACTCGATGTTCGACCGTACGGACTACGTCAACGACTACGCGGAGCTCACCGATCTGTCCCCGCTGGACTATCGATCCGTGAGAGTGAAGCCGGGAGCGAACTTTCGAGTCAGCAACGCCGTATCGCTCGGGATGTCAGTGGCCTTGACGGACCTGGACTACGACGACCGTCCGGCCCTCGACGCGAACGGTGGCGCGGTGTCGGGCACGACCCGTTCGTATCGCTATGTCAACTACAGCCTCGCGGTGAGCGTACGGCCGGCCGACCGGTGGAGCCTCAGGGTAGGGCTGGCCGGCGGTGAGCGGGACGACACCTACGCCGGGTACTACGACTACGCGAACGCCTCGGCCTTTCTCGCGGTGGACCACGAGTTCGGTCCCAAGTCCCGCCTCCACGCGTACGCCTCGATCCTCGATACGGACTACGAGACCGCCACGGTCACCGGCGACCCGACCGCCGGCGTGCTCGGCAGCCACGAGCAACATTATTTGGCTCGCTTCCATCGGTCCCTGGGCAAGCGAGCGAGCTGGTTCGTCGAGGGCGGTAGACGCCAGCGCGACAACCAGGACCCGGTCTTCACGTACGACAGGGACTGGCTCATGACCGGAATCCATTTTGGGCGCTGATACGAACCGCGCCCCCGAGAGGTGATTCGATGAAACCGAACGCTTGGGTCGAGACTCTTCACCGCGGCCGATGGTGCGGGACGGGAGTCGTCTTGTTCGTGCTGGCGTTGCTGGTTGGTAGCTTGACCGTCGCGGCCAACTCGGCCCCGGCGACGCCCAGTGACCTCCCATCCGTGTCGACGTGGATGACGGTGGCCGCCTCGGGTCCCGTGCAGGCCCGGACGGCCATCGACAGCGACGCAGTGTGGCGGGACGTAACCCGCGGCGACGAGCTCCTGTCCGAGACGCAGGTCAAGACCGGAAAGAAGGGTCGCGCGACCTTGACGCGAAGCTCCAGTCTCTTGGTGGTCGCTCCCTACAGCGACGTCGAGCTGCCGGCGGACGGGTACGGCGAGATGGAAACTTCGGTAATCCAGACGTCGGGAAGTGTGCTGTACGAGGTCGACGGTCGGACGAATCCGCACTTCGAAGTCGTCACGCCCTATCTCGTCGCCGGCGTGAAGGGGACCTCGTTTCTGGTCACGGTGAACGAGCGATACACCTCGGTGACGGTGCGGAAGGGCCTGGTGGAGATCAGCAACCCCGATACGGGAGAGACCTTCGATCTCCGGCCCGGCGAATCCGTCATCCGCCATCGGGATGACGCGGAGATGGAGCTCGTGTACGACCGCCGGCGCTCACGGGATGCCCGGCGCGAGGCCAAGAAGCTGGACCGGATGGATCGCGACCGAGAGGCGTTTGACAGCGTAGCCGACCTATTCGACACGGCGAAGGACGCGGACACATACGGTTCCGACTCGTTGACGACCGACCGCAACGGATCCCTGGACGACCCCGACAACGTGAAGACGGAGGAGATCGACAAGGAGCTCCTCGAGGAGATGATCGGCGAGGGGATCCATGACGGTAGCCTCAAAGAACCGGGTGACGTCAACCTCGGTGACGGGAGTAACCCGGTGCCGGGGAAAGATCCCGTTCCTCTGCCGGCCGAATTGCCTCCCGGGGGCAGCAACTGAAGCGAGCCCGCGTCGGGCCGGACTCGACCGGCCCGGCGCGTCGCCGGTTTTTCATGAAGCGCCTGCTGTGCATCGCGGCCGTCTTTCTTCCCGTTGCCTTGGTGTATCTGGCGGGCGGGCTGGAATCTCTCGAACGAAGCCGGATGGATGCCCAGTTTCGGCTCGCCGGGCAGGAAGTCCGGTCGGGAATCGTCGTCGTCGAGATCGATTCGAAGAGTCTGCAAACGCTGGGCATCTGGCCCTGGCCCAGGGGCTATCACGCCACGGTGCTCGATCGTCTGGTCGCGGCCGGAGCGCATCGGATCGGCTTCGACATCGACTTCAGCTCCCGGTCGATCGCCGAGGAGGACCAGGAGCTCGAGAAAGCGCTTGCCGCCTCGCAAGGGCGGGTCGTGCTGCCGATCTTCCGGCAGTGGCAGGACTCCGAGCCGGACCGGATCCACCTGACCGTGGCGGCGCCGCTGCCCGAGTTCGCACGGTACGCGGCCTTGGGAAGCATCAACGTCAGTCCGGAGTCCGACGGATTGGTACGGCGCTACTCCAACGGCTCCCACTTTTCCGGTCGGTCCGTGCCGGCCTTCGCCTCCGCCCTGGCCGGAGATCCCCGGCCCGATCTCGAGAGCTTCTACCTCGACTTCGGCGTCTCCACCCGGTCGATCCCACGGATCTCCTATGTCGACGTTCTGACCGGCCAATTCGACACGACCGAGGTCGCGGGCCGCGTCGTGATCATCGGCTCGACCGCGGTGGAACTGGGCGATCAGATCGCCGTGCCGGTCTCGGCCACGATCTCCGGTCCCTTGCTGCAGGCGCTGGCGTACGAGTCGCTGACCCAGGACCGGGCCCTGGCGCGTGCCCGCCCGGCCCCCACTCTGGCCGTTGCGCTGGCCCTGACATTGCTGATGAGCTTTCTGTTCGAGCGGATGTCGTGGCGGGGCGGTTTGCTACTGACCCTGGGCTCGTTCGCGGCGATGCTCCTGGTTGCCGGAGCGGTCCAGCGGCTCCAGCCGTATCTACTCGACGTCACACCGTGGATCTTCTCGACCGCGGGAATGTACGGTCTGGCGCTGATCACGCGTATCGACCAGCAAGCGGTGAAACTTCTCCGCGAGCGGCTGACGGTCCGCCGTACCGAGACGCTGATGCGGCACGTCGTGCAGAACAGCTTCGACGCCATCATCACGCTCGATGAGCGGGGTCGCGTCGAGACGTTCAACCGCGCGGCGGAGTTCATGTTCGGCTATTCGGAATCAGAAGCCGGGGGCCGCCGGCTCACGGAGCTGGTCACGCCGACCGGACGCGAAGTAGCGGAGAGTCTACTGACTCGAGCCACGGAAGGGCCGACGGAGGCCCTGGGGTGCGGCCTTGACGGGCGCAAGTTCCCCATCGAGATCGTGGTCACCGCCATCGATGCGGACGAGGATCCGAAGCTCGTCGCCGTGGTCCGCGACATCACCGAACGCAAGGCCCACCAGGAAGAGCTGAGGCACCAAGCGTCGCACGACCCGCTGACGGACCTTCCCAATCGCTCCCTGTTGCTCGAGCGCATCGAGCGTGCGCTGTCGGTCGGGGCGCTGGAAGGCCATTCGGTCAGCGTGCTCGTGCTGGATCTCGATCGCTTCAAGGAGATCAACGACGCCCTGGGACATGCCGTCGGTGATCAGCTGCTGAGAGAAGTCGCCAAGCGTCTCCACGCCGCACTCGATGATGGCGCCACGCTGGCGCGACTGGGCGGCGACGAATTCGCCGTGCTGCTGCCGGAAACGTCTTCCGAGCAAGCCCAACGGACCGGATGGAAGCTGATCGACGCTCTGAAGAAGCCTTTCGGCTTCGAGGACCTTTTCCTGCAGGTCAACACCAGCATCGGCATCGCCGTCTACCCGGATCACGGCCGCGAGTCCCAGATGCTCGTGCAGCGCGCCGACGTTTCCATGTACGTGGCCAAGGAAAAACGATCGGGCGTCGTCGTCTACGGTCCCGAGCAGGACTTCGACCGCATTCGCCAGCTCACGATCCGTGCCGACCTGGGGCTGGCCATCGAGCGCGGCGAGTTGCGGCTCGTCTATCAGCCCAAGGTGCAGGCCGCGACGGATCGCATCGTGGGCGTCGAGGCCCTCGCGCGCTGGAACCATCCGGAGCACGGGTTCATTCCACCCGATGAGTTCGCCACGGTCGCCGAGCACAGCGGTCTGATCCGCCCGATGACCCAATGGGTGCTCGAGACCGCGCTCGAGCAGGTCGCGCAATGGCGCGACCAGGGAACCTCCTTGCGCGTCTCGGTCAACCTGTCCGCGCGCAACCTGCTGGAGGAGGATCTGCCCGACAGGCTCGCGCGGCTGCTCGAGATCCACGATCTGTCGGCGGACGCGCTGATCCTCGAGATTACCGAAAGCGTGGTGATGGACGATCCGGATCGCTCGCTGGCGAACATGCTCCGGTTGCACGAGCTGGGCGTCGGCATCTCCGTCGACGACTTCGGTACGGGCTACTCGTCGCTGGCCTACTTGATGAAGCTCCCGGCGCAGGAGCTGAAGATCGACAAGTCGTTCGTGATCCATATGGACGAGGATTCCGGCAGTGCCACGATCGTGCACTCCACGATCGAGCTGGCCCACAGCTTGGGCTTGAAGGTAGTCGCCGAGGGTGTGGAGTCCCAGTCGATCTGGGACGAGCTGAAAAAGCTCGGATGCGATCGCGGGCAGGGCTACCTTTTCAGCCCACCGATTCCGGCCGACGAGCTCCTGGAGCTGGTCCGGGGCTGCCCCCGCTTCACGCCGGTCGGACTCGTCACGCCGGACGGCGAAGTGCAGGTGGGTCGTCCCAACTGACTCTTGCCCGGCGACTTACCGCGCAACCCCCGAGTTTTCCCCGCGACAGGGAGAAAAAACCACCAAAATGGTCCACTTGCGGTATTCTTCCCGGAGCCGGGGGGTCGGGGAGGAGACACGATGAGCCGTTACTTGCGGGCAACGGGCCTGTTCGCCGTTTTCGCCTTGATCGTCACGCCAGGTTGGTCCGCGTCGCACCTGTGGGAACTCAACGAGTTGTTCAGCAGCCCTGACGGGACCATTCAATACATCGAGCTCTACAACCCCATCGCGGCGAATGAGACCAGCCTGGCCACCAAGTGGATAAAAAGCAACCTGAATATGTCGGCCGATTTCGGCTTCAATCTGCCACCGGACTCGACGACCGACAAGTACTTGCTGATTGCGACCAGTGGTTTTGCGAGCCTTCCCGGTGCTCCGCAGCCCGATGTCATCATTGGCTCCGATTTCTTCGAGACAGGCGGAGACGAGATCCATTACTGGACATACCCGAATTTCCCTTGGACGATGCTTACCTTTGGCCCGGGAGACTTGCCTACGGACGATGTCCATTCCATGAACAGAGATCTCAACAGCGAATGCGCGACGCCGACGAACTTCGCCGGCGATCGTCTCCCCCCAACAGATGCCTCGGGATTGGTGGTGGGCAAGCTGGTTCCGAACGGGAGCCGACTATCCTTGTCCTGGAACGACTGCCTCGGCAGTGGCGATCACCACATCGTCCACGGCGTGCCCTCGGACCTGGGCGGAACCTATGTGCTGAGCGGATCGACGTGCGACGTCGGATGCTCCCCGTACAACTGGACCTCGGGCGTGCCCGCTCCGGCTTCCGGTGCGTGGGTGTGGTTTCTCGTGCTGGCCGACGACGACTCGACGACGGAAGGATCGTGGGGCACGGACAGCAACGGCGGCGAGAGGATCGGCGCAGGGCCGGGCGGCTCGTCGGGGGTATGCTCGATCACCGCGAAGAACGCGAGCACCGCCTGCGGGCCATAGCCCTACTTTGTCTGCGCCTTCAACGGCACACCGTCCTTGTAGGTGATCTTGCAGAAAGGGCACTCGCTGTCGTAGATAATCGCAACGGCGCACATCTCGCAGCGGACGGCTGTCTCCTTGGCCTTGAGCAACTTGTCGTATTCTTCCGAGGCTACCTGGAAGTCCTTTCGGTCCCGGATCTCGAAGTTTCCGACCATCCCTACTTCGCATTTCGAGCACCAGCCGTGCGACTCGGCGTTGTTCCTGCAAATCGGACAGGTAATTTCGGACGGGCTCTTGGCGTGTCCATTCGCAAGGTGATAGGTCAACGTTGAGAGATAGGCGAGGCCATCGACGAAGCCTATGTGGTGCTCTTCACAGTAGCCGTCGGGGTGTGCATCGCGGCACTGAGCGCAGCGCAGCCGATCCGGATCCAACTGATGGCCGTGGGCGTCGAGGGTTTCGAAGAGGTCCGAGGAACGGAGCTCCAGCCCCGCGACGTAGCCCACCGCGTGCGCTTCGCACCAGCCGTTGACCAACCGGGCCTCGGCGCACGTGCAAATTTCTTCCGCCATCGCGAGCGGGGCGATCGGCGCGAGGGCCAGCGATAGGAGAAGCGCGGCCTTCGTGGCGACGGAGGTCAGTGCGAGGGGCCGGATCGGCTGGGGAACGCGTCCCTCCCCGAACGTTGGATGGCCTTCGACCGCATCACCTGGGCCGGGGACGGCCGGGCGTGGAGCGGAACGATGTGCCGGCTTGGCCCCGAGGTCGTGGCCCGTGTTCGACCGCCTCGTTTGGGCACACCGGAATGCGGGTGGGCGTAGATCGAAGGGTAGCCGTAGTAGGACGCGAGCCCGGCACTCGGCCTCTGGCGCCGATCGGTGGATTCCTCTTCTTCGATGTCGACCAACCGACGGTTCAGCTCGTGGGACCGCTCGGCATCCAGCCGTTCATGCTCCCGGGCGATGAACTCCGCGACCGGCTCCCATCCCGACTCGTCCGGCTGCCGGTCGGCCTTCGCTGCCACCGGCAGTGGATACCACTCATCCAGGTCGGCGTTCGTGTAGACGCGGACGGGCTCCTCGTGACTCGCGGGCTCCGCCGTCGCGGCCGTGGTAGCGAACGCGGCCAACAGGGCCAGCGGTGCGACGCTGAAGCGGCAGGAAACCATGAAAAGAGCATACGCTGGGCCCCGATTCCCGGCAACAGGGAATTTCGCGCCCACCGTGCAAGGTCCGTGATTCGGGACTAGATTGTGCCCCGGTCAACGGAGGCGATCGTCATCGGCGTCATGCCCCAGGAATCACGAACTCTCGGACGAGTGCTACTCGCTCTTTTCGCAGTTTCCGGCTTCAGCGGCCTGATCTACGAGTCAATCTGGTCGCACTACCTGAAGCTCATGCTGGGGCACGCGGCCTACGCACAGACCCTGGTGCTTGCCATCTTCATGGGCGGGATGGCTCTAGGTGCGTGGATCGCCAGTCGCTGGTCGGAGCGATGGAGCAACCCGCTTGCCGCCTACGCTGTCATTGAGGGGATGATCGGTCTTTTCGCCCTCGTGTTTCACGCGGTCTTCGTCAGAGCGCTCGAGGCGCTGTACGACGGGATCCTGCCGGGGCTGGCCAATCCCGCCCTGGCCGGAGCGGTCAAGTGGTGCTTGGCGGCGGGATTGATCCTGCCGCAGTCAGTGCTGCTCGGGACGACCTTCCCGCTGATGTGCGCAGTCGTCTTGCGAATTCGCCCCGGTGCCCGCGGCTCCGGCCTGGCCCTCCTGTATTTCACCAACAGCATCGGCGCCTGCGCGGGTGTGCTCGCCAGCGGATTCTGGCTGATCCCGCGGACCGGTCTCGACGGGACCATTCGCATTGCGGGCGGGTTGAACCTACTGCTCGCGGTCGTCGTCTGGATGCTCGCCCGACCTGCCGCCTCGCGGTCCGACGTGCCCGCTGCACAGCCGGGGAACACCGGCGATCGAACGCTGGCGCCGCTGTTCTTGCTCGCAGCTTTTCTCACGGGCGCGGCTTCCTTCTTCTACGAGATCGGCTGGATCCGCATGCTCAACCTGGTGCTCGGCACCACGAGCCAGGCCTTCGAGCTGATGCTGAGCGCCTTCATCCTCGGCCTGGCGCTCGGAGGCCTCGTGATTCGCGGGCGGCTCGATCGTCTCGCGAGCCCGTTGCGATTCGCCGGGCACGTGCAGATCCTGATGGGGCTGTTCGCCCTGTTGACGATACCGCTGTACGCGAGGACGTTCGACGCGATGGCTTTCTTGCTCGAGCACCTGGGGCAGACGGCCCGCGGCTACGCGCTGTTCAACACCGGGAGTCACGTGATCGCGCTGGCCGTGATGCTGCCGGCCACCCTGATGGCCGGCATGACCCTGCCGCTTTTTACCTATGCGCTGCTCAGGCGCGGCGGCGGCGAACGATCGATCGGCCGGGTGTACGCGGCCAACACCGTCGGCGCGATTGTCGGAGTGCTGGGGGCCGTTCACGTCGTCATGCCGGCGCTCGGCACGAAGGGACTGATCGTGTCCGGTGCCGCAGTCGACATGGTATTGGGCCTGAGCTTGCTTCTCGTCGTGCGAGGCCGCCTCGCCAGGTGGGAACTGGCGGCGGCTGCCGCCGTTGCGAGCGTCGTGTTTGGCGTTGTCTCCCTGGGCGTCCGCCCGGATCCGCACATGACCGCTTCCGGCGTCTACCGTCACGGGACGAGCTCGTTGCCCGAGACCAGCGAGGTCGTCTACCACCGGGACGGCAAGACCGCGACGATCGATCTGATCCGCGACGACAACGGCACGTTGACGATCAGCACGAACGGCAAGCCGGACGCGCGAATCGCGACCTCCGGAACGGAATACGCCGCCGACGAGGTCATGCAGGTCATGCTGGCGGCGGTGCCGCTCGCTCTTCACCCGCGCGCCCGGACCGTGGCCAACATCGGCCTGGGCTCGGGAATGACGACCCACACGCTCCTGGGGGCGACGACGCTCGAGCGGGTCGACACCGTGGAGATCGAGGCAGCCGTCCTGGTAGCGGCCCGGCAGTTCGGCGGATTCGTGGAGCGCGCGTATTCGGATCCCCGCAGCCGGCTGCACGTCGAGGATGCGAAGACCTTCTTCTCCAGTCGCAAGGAACGCTACGACATCATCATTTCGGAGCCGTCGAATCCCTGGGTCAGCGGCGTCTCCAGTCTTTTCTCCGTGGAGTTCTACCGGCACGTCGAGGCGCACCTGAACCCGGACGGGATCCTCGTGCAGTGGCTGCAGCTCTACGAGACGAACCTCGACTTGATGTCCTCGAGCTTCAAGGCTCTCTCCACGAGCTTCCGCGATTACACCGTGTTCAACGCCGACAACGCGAACGTACTGGTCGTCGCGACCAACGGCGGGAACCTCGATCGGCTGGATCCGTGGATCTTCGACGAGCCGTCGCTCCGCGTGGACCTGGAGCGCGTGGGGCTGGCGTACGTTCAGGATCTCGAGCTGCGGCGGATCGGCTCCAGGAGCCTGCTCCAACCGGTGCTTTCGACCTTTCCGGCTCCACCGAACTCCGATTACTTTCCGTATCTGAGCGTGCACGCTCCGCGCAGTCGTTATCTACAAGAGACCGCCGTGGAGTTGACCCAGCTGCAAGTGGCCCCGATTCCCGTCAACGAAATGCTCGACCCCTACGTTCGTCGCAACATGCAGCCGCACACCGTGAGTCCGTATTACGCCCCGTCAAGCACCCGTGAGCTCGCCGGGCAGCTCGTGGTCGGACTCTCCTCGGGGGCGATGACCGCGGCGAGTACCGGGGGAGCGGTAGCGCGAGTTCG
>Ga0255058_10002536_pt1 | contig 10061 bp, 9 predicted proteins | sample Cases_109_9_MG_FD_188637 | JGI IMG/M metagenome (GOLD analysis project Ga0255058, IMG submission 188637) | Seawater microbial communities from Amundsen Gulf, Northwest Territories, Canada - Cases_109_9 | ecosystem: Environmental > Aquatic > Marine > Gulf | place: Canada: Northwest Territories... | reverse complement strand
GCCGCGTCGGCGCCGGCCTCGACGACCGTGTTCGAGAGCACGCTCTGGTCGTACTGGCGGTGCACCCAGCGCTTGCTCGTGATGTTGGGCGCGGCCAGCAACCGCAGGAGCGCGGCACCGGCGTCGGCGACGTCGGGCAGGCCGCTCAGGTCCAGCGCCTCCATCTCGTACAGTTCTTGTGCCGGTTCGCCCTCGCGCGTGTATTCGGGCGCCTCGACGAGCAGCTCGACTGGCAACGTACCGACTTCTTCCTCGCCGTCGAAGATGTGAACGAGCTTGTCGTCGGTTACGTGACCGATGATCGCCGTCGGCACTTCCCAGCGCTCGAACAGCGCGGCGACGTCGTCCTCGTGCCCCTTGCGGACGATGATCAGCATCCGCTCCTGTGACTCGGAGAGCATCACCTCGTACGGGGTCATGCCCTCTTCACGCCGCGGCACCTTCGCAACGTCGATGACGATGCCGGTGCCGCCGTTGCTGGCGGACTCGATCGCGGATGAGGTGAGGCCGGCCGCGCCGAAGTCTTGGATGCCGGTGATCCAGTCGACGTGGTTGTGCGCGAGGTCGAGGCAGGCCTCGAGGAGCATCTTCTCGAGGAACGGGTTGCCCACCTGCACCGCCGGTCGCAGCTCCTCGAAGCGCTCGCCGGGGTCCGTGCGCGAGGCGAGGCCGGAGGCGCCGTGGATCCCGTCGCGGCCGGTGTCGGAGCCGGCGAGGAGGAGGATGTTGCCGGGGCCTTCCGCCGCGGACGTTACGAGCCTTTCGACCGGCGCGACGCCGATGCACATGGCGTTGACGAGCGGGTTGGCAGCGTACGAGTCCTCGAAGTAGACCTCGCCGCCGACGGTCGGTATGCCGAGGCAGTTGCCGTAGCCGCTGATGCCAGCGACGACGCCCTCGAACAGGTAGCGGTTCCTGGCGTCCGCGAGCGGGCCGAAGCGCAGCGAATCGAGGATCGCGATCGGCCGCGCGCCCATCGCGAAGATATCGCGGACGATGCCACCGACACCCGTCGCCGCACCCTCGTAGGGCTCGACCGCGGACGGGTGGTTGTGCGACTCGATCTTCATGACGACGCACATACCGTCGCCGATGTCGACGGCGCCGGCGTTCTCCGCGCCGCGCTTCGTCAGGACGTAGGCGCCCTCCGCCGGCAGCAGGCGCAGAAGCGGCTTCGAGTTCTTGTAGCCGCAGTGCTCGCTCCAGAGCGCGCCGAAGAGGCCCAGTTCGACCTCGTTGGGCTCGCGGCCGAGCTTCTCGACGATGAGCTGGTACTCGTCGCGGCTGAGAGCGATGGTGTCCAGGGCGGACTGTTCGATGGCCACGGGTTCAGAATACCCGCGGCATGATGTAGTTGGAAGACACGTAAGAGCCGACCACCCACATTGTTAGGCCGAAGACGGTGAACCCGCCCTTGAGCCAGAGCGGCCACGGCTGGTAGCGCCACATCAGGAAGATGCCGATCGGCGCCAGGACATACCCGGTGAGAATCATCGCCCATAGGGACTCGTACCAGGCCTTCGCCCGGGGGGACGGCGTGATATCGCCGGGGTTATCGGCTACTTCGTGCTGAACGGCGGGTACTCGTCACGCATGAGGTATACGTAGGCGTTCAGCCGCAGACCCCAGCGCATCATGCCTGCGATGAAGTCAAACGTGCCGCGCGGGCATTTCCCTGTGATCAGGATCGCGAACCAGGAGATGAAGAGGAGGAAGTAGGCAACCAGCGCAACGATCATGAACACGATCATGTTCGGGATGATGAGCAGCCACTTGTACAGCGGGGCCCAGCGGCTGAGCTCATCCGGGTAATCGATCTCCACCGTCACCGGGTACTGCCCTGCATCCCAGCTGAACGGCGGGTACTCGTCGCGAAGCAGCAACATGTAAGCGTTCGCATTCGCGCTCCAGCGCATGACGCCTACGGCGATGTTGAACAACCCCTCCGGATACTTCTTCGTAAACAGGATCGCGAAGAAGGCGATGATCGTGATGACGTATTGCACGGATACCAGGACGCTGAGGATGATCAGGTGCGGGATCACGAGAAGCCACTTGAAAAAGATCAGGAGGCGCGAAAGCTCATCCGGGTACTCGACGTCGAACCGGACGGGCGAGCCTGGCACCGGTGCTGCGGCGGACATTTCGGACATGATGTGCTCCTTTCCTAGGTCAGACTGAACGGCGGGTACTCGTCGGTCAATGACATCACGTAGGCGCCCACACGTGCTTGCCACCGCAGCCACCCCTCGACCAGCCCGTGCAGACCGCGCGGGAACCTTCCCGTGAAGAGGATCGCGAACCAGGCGATGAAAACGACGACGACGACCACGAACCACAGCACCACGATGATAATGATGTGCGGAATCGCGGTGAGCAGCTTCCAGAAAAGGATCTTCCAGCGGGAGAGCTTCTCCGGCCGCTCAACTTCGTAACTCAGTAGCCAGTCCCCCTCGAATGGCGGGTACTTGTCCGCCAACAAGAGGAAGTACGCCATAGCACGCAGGGTGAACCGCTCGATGTGGATGATGACATCGAACAGCCAGTTCACCGGCCGCTGGCGGAGGAAGACGATGATCCAATGCGCCAGGACGAGGCCGCCCAATGTGCCGACAGAGTACGTGACTCCGTCACCAACGGCATCGCCTCCACTCCAAGAAGCGATGATCGCCACGAAGATGGCGAGCGGGATCAACAGAATGATGCGAAAGAAGGTGCTGAGCCGCGACAGCTCCTCCTGGTACTTGACTTCGAGCGAGACGGGATATGCGGAAGGCTGCGGCGGTTGGGCGTCGTATACGACCGTATCGTCTGTCATTGCGCTTGCTCCAGTGTTTGCCCGCTGGCGAAAGCGGCGTGTATATCTGGATAACTCGCTGGCGACGGATAGGTTAACGCCGTTATACGCCCACCTTTGCCCACTCTGCAACCGACTTCCAGATCAGCAGGCCGTCCTCACCGCCCAGGAGTGGCTCACAGGCGCGCTCCGGGTGCGGCATCATCCCCAGGACGTTGCCGCGCTCGTCGACGATTCCGGCGATGCCGCGCTCGCTGCCGTTGGGGTTCGCTTCAGCCGTCACCTCGCCGGCCTCAGTGCAGTAACGAAAGGCGACGCGTCCCGATGACTCCAGTTCGTCGAGCGTGGCCTCATCCGCGAAGTAGCGTCCCTCGCCGTGCGAGATGGGCACGCGGATAACCTGCCCTGGCTCGAGGAGGTTCGTCCAGGGCGACGCCACGTTCTCGGCCCGCAGGCTCAACCACTCGCATCGGTACTGGAGCGAGTCGTTGCGCATCAACGCACCCGGCAGCAAGTGCGCCTCGCAAAGCACCTGGAAGCCGTTACAGATGCCGATCACGGGCTTTCCGGCGTCTGCCTCAGCGACGACGCTGGGCATCACGGGCGAAAAACGAGCGATGGCGCCGCACCGCAGGTAGTCGCCATAGGAGAAGCCGCCGGGGAGGACGATCGCGTCGTAGTTGGATAAGTCCGTCTCGCGATGCCAGACAAGGTCGGCATCGTGGCCCGCAAGCTGCAGCGAGTACTGGGAGTCGTGGTCGCTCCAGGTGCCCGGGAAGACGATAACGGCGAAGCGCATGACCTGCCCCCGTTATACCACAGATACGGCACCAGTCTAAGACGCGCCCACCAGCGCATCGCGGGGGCGTAAATATCGCACGGAACAACGTAACCAGAACGCCCCGAGCCGCGTCTGATAGAGGTGATGGAAGCAAAGATGCGCCCCGGCTGGCAGATCGACCTCAAGTGGGTCGCCGGTATCTTCGCCTGCGTGGCGATCGTAGCCTCCGGCATCCTCTTCTCGCTCGCGGAGATCACGGAGCGCGGCCGGGCGGAGCCGCTATCGACGGCGTTCGTCGCCTTCCTCATCGATGGCCGCGTCACGGACGAGGAGTTCGAGGCGGTGCAGGCGCAGGCCGCAGCCGATCCTTCAGGCCTCGTCTCGCTGAGCCCGCTCGACCTTGATGTGCGCGGCTCGCAGATCGCCGGCCTGGACAAGGAAGCGACGTCGTTGCTCCTGGCGGGCGAGTTCGCCACCGTCCTTTACGAGGGCGGGTCGGAGACAGCGGAAGCCCTGATCCTGGAGCCCAGACCCAACGAGGACGGAGAGCGACAAGAGGCGATCGAGCTGGGCCCGACCGGCTCCCTGACAGCTGACCAGTACTCCACCTTCCGCACGTTCTTCCTCGTCTCGCTGGCGATCGTGATCGCGCTACTCGGCCTCGTCGCGTTCCTGAGTCGGGGCCTCGGGAGGCTCGGCGCCCCCGCGGTGGTGCTCGCTCTGAGTACCGCGCCGCTGGCAGCGCTCTGGGCGCTCGCCGCGACCGCCGTCGGCACCCCCGGTGAGGACGAGGCGTTCTACGCTGTGATAGCGCGCCAGCTGGTCCACGATACGGCCGTCGACCTGCGCGGCTTCTTCGTCGCGGTGCTCAGCGTGGCGCTGGCCTGGGTGGTGATCGCCTTCGTCGGTACGCTCCTGACGCCGCTCTCACGGAAGCTCGGCCGCAAGCTCGCCACGCTGGCAGCGCGGACGCCGCAGCCGGAAGCCCCGGGCCCGGCCGCCTAGCGCGCGGTTGTTCTCCCCGGCGCCGATCCCGTAGTCTTCTGCGCGTGACACCGCACTCGCCAGAAGACACCTTCGCGCTCATCGACGCCATCTTCCGGCCGCGTTCAGTGGCCGTCGTCGGGGCGTCGGCCAACCCTGACTCGCCGGGCTACGACTACGTGAGGTCGCTTCAGGACTTTGGCTTCCGCGGCGACATCTACCCGGTCAACCCGAAGGGCGGCGAGATCCTCGGCCTGCCCGTGTCCGCTTCCCTCGACGATATCCGCGGCGATGTCGACTACGTCATCTCCTGCATCCCGTCCGACCACATCCTCGACCTGCTGACCGAGTGCGCCAAGCGCAACGTCAAGGCGCTTCAGCTCTTCACCGGGCGCTTCAGCGAGACTGGCCGCGAGGAGGACGCAGCGCTGGAACGCCGGCTGATCGAGGCGGCGCGAGACGCCAACGTCCGCTTGATCGGCCCGAACTGCATGGGTCTGCTGCATCCGGCGCACGGCATCTCGTTCCGGGGGGACATGTACCAGGAGGCCGGCAACGTCGGGTTCCTTTCGCAGAGCGGAAACCTGCTGTTTGAGATCACCCACTACGGAGGTCCGCGCGGTCTGCGCTTCTCGAAGGCGATCAGCTACGGCAACGGCGTAGACCTGAACGAGAGCGACTTCACGTCCTACTTCGGTGCCGATCCGGAGACGAAAGTGGTCGGCGCCTACGTCGAAGGCGTGCGAGACGGCCGCCGCTTCCTCAATGCTCTGCGGCAGGCGTCCGCGAGAAAGCCGGTCGTCGTGCTCAAAGGCGGCCGCACGAGCGCCGGCGGACGGGCCGCCGCCTCACACACGGCGGCGCTGGCGGGTACCGCGGCGGTGTGGGAGGCGGCGCTGACGCAGGCCGGCTGCCTCTCCGTCGACACGGTGGAGGATCTGATCGACATGTTGATCGCCTTCTCGCGCATGCGCCCGGGGGCAGGCACGCGGCTCGGCATGGTCGGTTCGGGCGGCGGCCGCTCGGTGCTTACAGCGGACCTCTGCGAGGAGCTGAGCCTCGCCGTCCCACCGCTGCCCGCTGACGTCGAGGCGAAGGTGGCGGAGCGCACGCCAGACCTTGCCGGCTGGCTTACGAACCCGGTTGACCAGTCGATCCTGGCCGGCAGCGGACTGGGTGGCGGACGCATCCTTGAGTGGTTCGACGAGAGCCCGGAGATCGATCTTCTCCTGGCGAACATGAACGAAGCGTGGGCGTTCGGCCGGCCAAACGCGGAGGAGATACTGCCGCGCATCGCCGATCGCTTCGTCGGTGTTGGTGAGCGAACGCAGAAGCCGTTCGCCGTCGTGCTCGGCCCCTCCGACTACGCAGAGGAAGACCGCTGGCGGCTGGTCTCGGACATGCGCGAGCGGCTGGCCGGAGCCAGCCTGGCGGTCTACCCCAGCGTCGAGCGAGCCGTGCGCGCGCTGGCGGCGCACACGAAGTACTGGCAGACGCGGAACAGGGGCCCGGCCGAAGCCTGACCCCTGCTGCTGCGCGTTCTCTGGTTCCTAGAAGGGGTAGCCCTTGGCGCCCTGCACGCCTTTGAGCGCGGATATCTCGCCGACGTGGTTCGCCGGGTGGATCAGCGCGCCGATTCCCAGGTAGTAGGCGCGCGAGTTCTTGCCGAAGCCCGGAATTTCGATCTCCTCGTCGAGGTCCTCCGACGAAAGCGTGCCGAGGTAGTCGTCGGTGGCCTTGTAGACGGCCCTCGCGTACTCGCGGGCCTGAGCGAGATCCACCTTCACGCTGGTCGCCCAGGCGTGGTGGTCGCCGCCGGGTCCGGGCGGCGGAGCGCTCATGCCGGACTTGCCGGCCAGCTCGCCCATCATCAGCGGCTGCTGTCCCCGGAGGACCATGTTCACGATGAAGTCCTCAGTCGTCAGCAGGTGGGCGTAACAGGCACCAATCGGGTGAGCGGTGCCTGCTGGCTGGTGGTCGCAGAGCTCTTGCGTCAGGTCGGCGACGGTGCCCTCTACGATCTCGTGCGAGGCGTTGATCTGGTTGCGGAATAACTCGATGGCGTTCACGGGACGTCCTCTCGTTTTCTATCGCCGGATAGCGGCGATTATATGCGGTCGCGGCTCTGCGCCGTCAAGCGGGTCGTGGCGGTGAAGGTCGGCGGCTGATGTAGGATATGTGCGCAATGGAGCAGCAGATCGGTTTCTGCACCGCGGCCGACGACGTCAACGTCGCCTATGCCACACTGGGCGGAGGGCCCCCGGTCGTATACGTCGCCGGCTGGCCCGGCAACCTGCAGAAGGAGTGGGAGACGGACTTCGCCCGCGAGTTCTTGACTTCGATTGCCCAGGGCGTCCGCCTGATCCGCTACGACATGCGCGGTTCCGGCCTCTCCGACCACGACGTGTCCGACTTCTCGCCCGAAGCGTTGCAGCTCGACATCGACGCCGTTGTTGATCATCTCGAGTTGAACCAGTTCGCCCTTCTGTCTCTGGGCTTCGTCGCCGGGCCGCTCGCGATTTCGTACGCAGCGGCGAACCCGGAGCGGGTGACGGCTCTTATCGTTTCGAGCGGATATCTCCGGGGCTCTGACCTTGCTCCGCCGAAGCGCGCGCGCGCAATCATCGAGTACATCAGGACGGCAGGCTTCCCGTACAACATCACGCACGTAACCGAGGGCACGGAAGAGCAGTACCGGGGCACTGCCCGCATTCTCGAGGACGCCGCGAGCTACGAGGTGCAGGCGCAGGTCGGCGAACAGATGATGCGGGCGGACGTGAGTGATGCCGCCGCCTCAATTCGGACACCGGCGCTCGTGATCCACGGCAGACAGGACACTGTCGTTCCCTTTTCACTTGGCCGGCGCCTAGCCTCCACCATCCCGGGGGCGAAGTTCGTACCCCACGAGGACAACTCCGCGACGCCCTGGCGAAACGTCGATCTAATCGGCGACGAAATGCGAGCGTTCATCGGCGTCGAAACAAGCCAGATCGCATCCGCTACTGGGGACGTGCAGACCATCCTCTTCACGGACGTCGAGGGCTCCACAGCCCTCACCGACCGGCTCGGCGACGCCAAGTCCCGCGACCTGTTGCGGGAGCACGAGCGCATCGTCCGCGAGGCGCTGAAGGAGCACGGCGGATCGGAGGTGAAGACGATGGGCGACGGCTTTATGGCCTCGTTCTCGTCCGCCACGAAGGCGCTCGATTGCGCAATCGCTCTGCAGCAGTCGTTCGCCGCGCGCAACGAATCTGCGGAGGAACCGATCAGGGTCCGCATCGGCCTCAACGCCGGCGAGCCGATCGCCGAGGACGATCCTGGCGGTCGCGGTGATCTTTTCGGCACGGCGGTCAACGTGGCCGCGCGCATCGCGGCGAAGGCTGACGCGGGCGAGATCCTGGTGGCGGACGTCGTGCGGCAGCTCGTCGCCGGCAAAGAGTTCCTCTTCAACGATCGCGGCGAGGCGGAGTTGCGGGGGTTTGAGGACCCGGTGCGGGTGTACGAGGTGAGGTGGCAGGAGAAAAGCGGACCGTGAAGGCAGACGCGAAGACGGCAGCTGCGGTGCTGGCTGTTCTCGACAAGTTTGCTGAACGTTACTCGAAGCGGGACTTCGATGGTGTGATGGCACACTTCGTGCCGGACCCGGACGTGGTCGTGATTGCCGCCGGGAGGGATGAGAAGCGCGTTGGACCGGCTGAACTCAAAGCGCAGTTGGAACGTGACTGGGCGCAATCCGAGGCTGCGTCCTTTGAATTTGGGTGGAGGTTAGTATCGGCAGCAGGATCGGTGGCATGGCTGGCGGCGGACATGACTATACGCGCGAACGTGGGTGGGAAGGAAATGAGTCTCCCTGGACGAGTCACGGCGGTACTGGAACAACGCGGGGACCGGTGGCTGTTCGTGCAGTTCCACTACTCGCTGCCGTCTACCGAGTTGGCCGAGGGAGAATCGTGGCCGACCCCCATCGAAGCTGTCGCGGCGGCCGTTGAGGCAGAGCGACCCGACCTGCGGTCCCACGCAGCTCCAGACGGCACCGTCACCCTACTGTTCAGCGACATCGAGGGCTCAACCGCCCTCACCGACCGTCTCGGCGACCTGCGCTGGATGGAGCTGCTGGGCACCCACAACGCCATTATCCGGGAGCAGGTGGCGGCCCACGATGGCTTCGAGGTGAAGTCAGTGGGCGACGGTTTCATGCTCGCCTTCCAGAGCGCCCGAACGGCCCTCGGGTGCGCCGTCGAGATGCAGCGGGCCCTGGCAGAGCGCAACGACGGAGCGGAGGAGCCGATCAGAGTTCGCATCGGACTGCACACGGGCGAGGCGATCAAGGAAGGTGAGGACTTCTTCGGCAAGCACGTGATCCTGGCGGCCCGTATCGCCGGGCAGGCGTCTGGCGGTGAGGTCCTCGTGTCGTCGCTGCTCAAGGAGCTGACGGAGAGCGCCGGTGACGTGGAGTTCGGCGAAGGGCGTGAGGTGGAGCTGAAGGGTCTGGCTGGCCTGCACCGTGTGTTCGAGGTGGTGTGGTAGCCATGGAGCCGCGCATTCAGTACGCGAAGACCGAGGACGGGGTGAGAATCGCGTACATGGTCGCGGGCGATGGAGTACCAGTGGTGCACCCGTTCTTCTACCTGAGCCATCTCCAACTGAACTGGAAGAACGAGTACTCGGGCCAGTGGATGCGAGCGCTGGCGGAACGCTACAAGCTGATCGCGTACGACGCGCGCGGGAACGGCCTGTCTGAGCGGGGCATTGAGAAGTACGGCCCGGACGAGGCACTCTGCGACCTCGAAGCGGTCATCGACACGCTGTCACTCGACCGGTTCGTGATCTTCGCACCGCTCGCTCACGGAGCAGCGGCCATGCGCTACGCGGTCGAAAACGAGGGGAGGGTGCTCGGCTTGATACTCTGGACCACCTGGTCCAGAGCGAGTGCGGTGAATCAAGCGTTCATGAAGACGCTTCCCGGTGAGGACTGGGGCTTATTCCTTCAGTCGGTGGCACAGACAGCGAACTGGGTCGAGCCGGCGGCGGTGCGAGAGTACGTGAACCTTCTACAGCAGTCGATGACCCAGGAAGACTACGTCGCGATGGCGATCGCCGACTTTAGCGCTGAAGACGTGCTCGCGCGGGTCACTGTGCCGACGCTGGTCCTCCACCCGAAGGATTTCGTTGCGATCAGCTCAGACGAGCCGATGCACATCGCCTCTCTTATCCCCGACTCTCGTCTCGTTCTGTTGGAGGGTGCATCGTCGCTGCCGAGCGGTGATCTGCTGGAGCCAACAATCGCTGCGATCGAGGAGTTCATGTCAGAACTCGGCCTCGGAGGCGGACACCCCCCTGCGGCGGAGGTCTCCAGCGGAATGCGCACGATCCTCTTCACCGACGTAGAAGGCTCAACCGCGCTCACAGACCGTTTGGGCGACGCGAAGGCGCGGGAGCTGCTCCGCGAGCACGAACGGATCACGCGCGCAGCGCTGAAGGCGCACAACGGATCCGAGG
>Ga0255058_10002535_pt1 | contig 10062 bp, 10 predicted proteins | sample Cases_109_9_MG_FD_188637 | JGI IMG/M metagenome (GOLD analysis project Ga0255058, IMG submission 188637) | Seawater microbial communities from Amundsen Gulf, Northwest Territories, Canada - Cases_109_9 | ecosystem: Environmental > Aquatic > Marine > Gulf | place: Canada: Northwest Territories... | reverse complement strand
GGACCTGATCGCCGAGCTGCGCTCGCACTACAGGCGGATCATCATCGACACCCCGCCGACGGTTCCGTTCACCGACGCGGAAATCATGGGCGGATACAGCGACGGCGTGCTGCTGATCGCCCGTTCTAAGGTCACGCCGCTGTCGCTCCACGACCAGGCCGTGGGCTCGATCACGTCCGCCCGGATTCTGGGAACCGTGCTGAACGACGTGGACTTCAACCTCGCCGACGCGGATCGCTACCACGCGAAGCAGTTTTCCCACTACTACGACCGGGAGCGAAAGAAGTGACCTTGGTATCGCCGTTTCCACATCCCTCGGCGCGGCCCAAGATCCCGCGTCGAGTGGTGGCGCTCGGAGGAGGGACCGGGTTACCCGCCGTGCTGAGAGGTTTGCGGGAGACGCTCCGCGTGGAAGACCGCAACGCGCTCACGGCGATCGTGACCATGGCCGATGACGGCGGCAGCTCGGGCCGTCTGCGGCGCAGCATGGGCGCTCCTCCTCCCGGCGACGTGCGCAACTGCCTGGTCGCCCTGTCCGAGGACGAGGAGCTGCTGGCCGGCCTGTTCCAGCACCGCTACGAGGGTGGCCGGGAGCTGGGCGGACATTCGGTGGGCAACCTGATTCTCGTCGCGCTGGCGGAACAGACGGGCAGCTTCCTCAAGGCCGTGGAGGTCTCGAGCAACGTGTTGCGCATCGCCGGCCGCATCCTTCCCGCCACCCAGGACGATGTGCGATTGAAGGCGGTCCTGGAGGACGGGACCGAGGTGGTCGGCGAGACCCGCATCGCGGAGTGCGGGAAGCGGATACGCACCATCTCGCTGATCCCCGACACCGCCTGTCCCACGGACGGCGTCGTCGAGGCGATCCTGCAGGCCGACCTCGTGGTCCTCGGGCCGGGGAGCCTGTACACCAGCGTAATTCCCAACCTGCTGGTGCGAGGTGTTGCCGGCGGGCTGCAAAGCACGCCCGCGACCGTCGTTCTGGTGGCCAACCTGGTCAGCGAGCGGAACGAGGCGGCCGGTCTCGACATGTCCGACCACCTGACGGTCATCGAGGAGCACGTGGGCCGCGGGATCGTCGACGCGGTGCTGGTCAACGACGGGCCGATCGAGTCCGAAGTGCTGGCGCGTTACAAGGCCGAGGGCGCTTCGCCGTTGCACTGGCCGCAGGACGGGACGCACGACGTGCGGGTGGTGCGCCGAAACCTTCTGGGCCCGGGCCCCAAGCTGCGACACGACCCCACGGCGACCGCCGAAGGTTTGCTGGCCGCATGGGACGCAGTCAACTCGACGTGCGGTCGCGGGCAAGCAGAACCATGAACTGGTACGTCATCCAATCGCATCCGAGCATGGAGCCCTTCCTGCGGGACCGGATCGAGGACCTGGGCCGCACGGCGTTCCTGCCGTTGATCGCGGAGAGGAAGCCGGGCCAACGGCGCACCAAGATCGGGCCGATGTTTCCGGGATACCTGTTTGCCAAGCTTTCGGAGACCGAAGGAGATCTTCCGCGGGTTCGCTGGACCCACGGGGTCAAGCGGTTGCTGGGTGACGGCGAGCAACCACGACCGGTGGATTCGGCCGTCGTGGATCTGATTCGGGCCCGCGCCGATCGCGCGGGCCAGGTAACACTGGGCGTGGGACTGCGCTGCGGGGACCGGGTACGGATCCTCGACGGACCGCTGGCCGGACTGCACGGGCTGTTGGAATCGACGGCCTCGCGTCCGAACCAGCGGGTCTGTGTCCTGCTGGAGCTGTTTCACCGGCCGACGCGCGTGGAAGTCTCGGCCCGCGCCATCGGAGAGCTGGCCGGCGCTTGACCCCGTGGCAGGGTCGAGCTCGTTCAGGTCTAAGTTGTTGATAGGGTTCGGGTTAAGGTCCAAATGGGCCGCTGGACTGGCGGCGGAGCTATGCCGGGATAACAAGCCGGGGGACAAATCATGAGTAGTCACGCACGAAGAAACGACGAGTTCCTGACCAGTCGCGAGGTCCAGGAGATGCTTAATATAGGCCGGACGAAGCTCTGGGAGCTGACCCGGGAGAGTCTGATTCCGGCCTATCGCATCGGCAAGGGCAAGCGGTCCAGCCTGCGCTACAAGCGCTCCGAGCTGCTGGCCTGGCTGGACCAGAAGCGCATCTGATCTCTTCCCGACCGCGTGAGCTGGGCTGCCGCAGCGCTTGCGTAGAGAGACAGTTGAAAGATGATCACCTTCCCCAACTTGAGACACCGCCCGAACCACCCTCGGATTTCCCGCCGGTAGGCCGCCACCCGGACCTTGGGCTTGAGCATCCCCAACAGTGACGACGCTCGACTCCGCGTCCCCCGGAGCAACCAGAGCTCGAGCAGCGACTTCGCCGAGTAGGTTCTTTCCGATCTTTGAGTGAGCAAGGAATGTTCAGGACGCAACATCGCCAGGTGAGCGCGCGAAACCGCCGAAGGCCGCAGCGCCCGTGCCGCCTCCTCGGGAACCTCGATGCCGAACAGCCGGGACAGCAACCGAAGCGAGAGAGCGGCCGGCGAGGCCAGCCCCTCGTTGCAGGCGATACGCGTCAGCGCCGACCAATCCAGGTCCGGCTGGGAGGCGATGATGCGGTCCATGTCGACCAGTCTGGCCAGGCGAGAGAATCCCTCGCGCAGGTTCTGCAGCGCGAGATGCAAAATCATGTGCTCGGGACGCGGATGGCGCTGCCCGGGTCCGGCGAGGGGCCGGTAGGCGACGGCCTGATCCAGGATCGCGCCGGCGCCTAGCCCGAACGGTGAGCCAGGGCGGCTGAGCGCCCAATGGACCTCCACGACGTGACCGTCGGGATGCGAGAGAGGCAAATGAAAGTGATGTCGACGATAGGTCCAGACCCTGCCCCGTTGCGGCGGCAGGCTGTAGCCCTCTTCGGCGAAGGCGCGGACCGCCGGTCGGATCGCCGTCGGGCGCACGAGCAAGTCGAGATCCGCCAGATCGCGCTCGACCGGTTCGCGGTAGATCGTGGTCGCCAGGGCGGCTCCCTTGAGAATCACCGTCTCGATGCCCCGGGCCTGCAGGACTCCCGCCAGGTGATCGCGTTTGGCCTCGAAGATCATGGCGCGGCGCCGCAGCGGCCGGAGCAACCGGTCGAACTCGTCCACGGCCGGCACGCCATCCCGCATGTCGGCCCCGGTCAGCCGGCTGAGCACCAAGCCCAGAACCCGGTGCCGGCTGCACAAGTCGACGAAGGTGGCGCGGAACCGATCGTCAGCCAGGCGGTCGATCGCGCTGCGATCCATGCCGTCGCTGCCGCGTTGGCAAAGGGAAACAAGAAGCGAGCGGCATCGCGATCCCTCGAGGCCAGGTGGCATGATACGGATTCTACCCCAGCGCGCCGGAACGGAGCGTTTCGCCTGAGGCCGGTGCGATGAGTTCGGAGAAAGCGCTCTCAATCGTCGTGCCGCTGTATAACGAGGAGGCCAACGTCCGGCTGTTGTACGACAGGATTCGAGCGGCTTGCGAGCGTTACGGGGACGCGTTCGAGGTCCTGTTCGTCGACGACGGCAGCTCCGACGGGACGGTTCCGATCCTGAAGCAGATCCGCCAGCAGGATCCGCGGGTCCGGATCGTGAAGTTCCGCAAGAACTACGGCCAGACGGCGGCCATGGCGGCGGGCTTCGAGCACGCCCGAGGACACAACATCGTCAGCATGGACGGCGACCTACAAAACGATCCAGCCGACATCCCCACACTGCTGGCCAAGCTGGACGAGGGGTACGACGTGGTCTGTGGGTGGCGCAAGAAACGGAAGGACAAGTTCCTCACCCGCCGGCTACCGTCGATCGTAGCGAACTGGATCATCGGCCGCATGACCGGCGTCAGGATCCACGACAACGGCTGCTCGCTCAAGGCCTTCCGCGGGGCGGTGATCAAGAGCGTGACTCTGTACAGCGAGATGCACCGCTTCATTCCGGCGATGTCGACGCTGGCCGGCGCCAGGATCGCGGAGGTCGTCGTCAACCACCACCCGCGCCAGTTCGGCGAGAGCAAATACGGCCTCAACCGGGTCTGGAAGGTCGCCCTGGACATCGTGCAGATCAAGATGATCACCGGATTCGCCGTGCGTCCGGCACTGTGGTTCGGGCTGCTGAGCGTTCCAGCGACCCTGCTCGGCCTGGTCGCCCTGGTGATCGCCGGGAGCCAGTACCTGGCCGGTTCGGCCGAGGGATGGGTCATCAGCTCGACGGTGGCGATGCTGCTACTGTTCCTGGGAGCCCATCTGCTTTCGCTGGGCATCATCGGCGAGCTGGCCGTGAACACCGGGGACTACCGCCCCCAGCGACCCGTGCTACCCACCATCAGAGAGCTGCAGAATCCCGATGGCGACCCAAGAGATGAAAAGCATGAGTGCCATGGAACAGATGAAGCCACACGCTGAGGAACCGGTGCAGCCGGTGGAAGAGCCGGCCAGCGCCGTCGAGTTGTCTGTGGTGATCCCGATCGCCGAGCGATACGACGACCTGGGCCAGATCCACGCCCAGCATTCGGCCGAGCTGCGCCATCTCGGCCTGAGCCACGAGTTCATCTTCGTGGTCGACGGCTCGATGAAGAGCGCACTCGGGCAGCTCGAACCGCTGAAGCGCGAGCATCCCGAGATCCAGCTGCTGGCGATGAACCGCACTTTCGGTGAGGCCACCGCCCTGTCGGTCGGACTGGAGCGAGCCCGCGGCCGGCGGATCCTGACGCTACCGGCCTACTTCCAGGTGGAGCCCGCGGAGCTGAGGCACATGATGGAACAGGCGGCCGACAGCGACCTGGCGATCGCCTGGCGCTACCCGCGGGTCGACTCCGTGCTGAACCGGATCCAGACCTGGTTCTTCCACCGCATCACCCGGCTGCTGACCGGCACCAAGTACCACGACATCGCCTGCGGGATGCGTGTGATGGACCGCAAGGTAGCCCGTGAGGTACATCTGTACGGCGACCTGCACCGCTTCTTCCCGCTGCTCGCGTACCAGCGCGGCTTTCGTGTGACCGAGGTTCAGGTCCGGCAGAGCCGCCACGACGCGGGGCGCCGGATCTACAGCCTCGGCATCTACCTCCGTCGTATGCTGGACATCCTGACGCTGTTCTTCCTGTTCAAGTTCACCAAGAAGCCGCTGAGGTTCTTCGGCCTGGTCGGCTCGGCCCTGCTCGCCTCCGGCGGGGCGATCAGCCTGTACCTGGGGCTCTACCGGCTGTTCGGGGCCGGGGCCATCGGCAACCGCCCGCTGTTGATTCTGGGCGTGCTGCTGATCGTGCTCGGGCTGCAGCTGTTCTCGATCGGACTGCTAGGCGAGATCATCATCTTCACTCACGCGCGCAACGCAAAGGACTACGAGGTCCAGGAGATCGAGTGATGGCGCCATCGCTGGCGATCCTGATGTACCACGACATCGTCGAGACCTTGGAGCAGGGCCGGGATCCGGCCTACGACGTGCTGCTGCGCGACTTCGAGGAGCAGATGGCCTACCTCGACGGTGCCGGATTCAAGGTGCTGTCGCTGCGTGAGCTGGCGGAACGGCGTTGCACGGATCCCGCGCCGGACCGGGCGGTCATCGTGACCTTCGACGACGGGCGCGTCTCCAACTTCGAGCGGGCGCTTCCGGCCCTGCGAAGGCACGGTTTCCCGGCCGAGTTCTTCCTCACCGTCGGCCGCATCGGCAAGCCCGGCTTCGTCGGCTGGGGGCAGGCCGCAGAGCTGATGGAGGCCGGCATGGGCGTCGGCTCCCACGCGGTACGCCACGTTTACCTCGATGATCTACCGTCGCAAGACGCCCGGGCGGAGCTCGAGGATTCGAAGGCCGAGCTCGAACGGCGCCTGGGCGCGCCGGTCGGCTTCTTCGCGCCTCCCGGCGGACGGATCACACCCGAGCTGACGGCCTTCGCCCGCCGGATCGGGTACCGGGGCATCTGCACGTCGCGGGTCGGCGTCAACCGCTTCGGCGGCGATCTCTTCCGGCTCAGGCGAATCGCCGTCGTGCGCGACATGTCGCTGGAACGTTTCAAGTCCATCGTCCACCGTCGCCCCGGCGTGATCGGCCGTTACCGCGCGGCGGCCGGTCTGCGCAACGCGGCGAAGAAGCTGCTCGGCAACCGCCGCTACGACTGGCTGCGCGAGAAGATCCTGACGAGGCGACATGCCGATCTTTGAACTCCTGTTTTGGGTCTGCGTGGGGTTGGTGGCCTACGGTTACATCGGCTACCCGCTGATTCTGGGCCTGGTCTCCCTGCTCACGTCCCGAACGCTCAAGCGCCGGCAGACGCCGACGGTCAGCCTCGTGATCTGCGCCTACAACGAGGCTGACGTGATCAGCCGCAAGCTGGAGAACTGCCTGGCGCTCGACTACCCGGAGGAGCAACTGGAGATCATCGTCGCCTCCGACGGATCGACGGACGGCACCGACGAGGCCGTCGAACGGTTCGCCTCGCGCGGCGTCAGGCTGCTGCGCCCGTTCGCCGAGCGGCGCGGCAAGGCCGAGATGCTCAACGAGGCGATCCGGCAGAGCACCGGCGGGATCGTCGTGCTGTCCGACGCCCGGCAGACCTTCGAGCGGGACGCCCTGCTGGAGCTGGTGGCCAACTTCGCGGACCCCACGATCGGCGCGGTGAGCGGCGAGCTGCACCTCGATTCCGCCAGCAGCACCGCCGTCAGCGAGGGCGTCTCGCTGTACTGGCGCTACGAGAAAACGATCCGCAAGCTGGAGAGTAAGGTCGATTCCGTGGTGGGCGCCACGGGAGCGATCTACGCCATCCGGCGCAAGCTGTTCCGTCCGTTGCCGCCGCAGACGACCCTGGACGACGTGGCGATCCCGATGAGGATCGTCATGCAGGGTTATCGCGTCGCGTTCGAGCCGAACGCCAAGGCCCACGACCGTGCCGCCAGCACCTCGTCCGAGGAGTGGCGCCGCAAGGTGCGCACCCTGGCCGGCAATTACCAGCTGGTCGCTTTGATGCCGCAGCTGCTGAATCCGTTTCGCAATCGGGTGTTCTTTCAGTTCGTCTCGCACAAGATCCTGTGCCGGCTGCTGGTGCCCTTCGCGCTGATCGGCGCCCTGGTGTCGAACCTGTTCTTGCTTTCTGGCTTCTATCGCTTCACGCTGCTGGCGCAGCTCGCTTTCTACGCGTTGGGAACGTTGGGGCTGCTGCTCGAGTCGAGGACCGGTCACCTGAGATTCCTGGCGTTGCCCAACACGCTGATCCTGCTCAACGCTTCCGCGGTGGTGGGGCTGATCCACTACCTGACGGTTCAACCGATGGCGGTCTGGAAGAAAGCCGGGAGCCGCGACGCGCGAGGGAGCGGCTCCTAGGATGGAAACCGAGCGCCAGAACCTGAAACGCAAGGCGGTGACCGGGGTCAAGTGGGCCTTTGTGGGCAGCTTGGCCGAGAGGGCGATCCGCTTCGGGACGATGGTCGTTCTGGCCCGGCTGCTGATGCCGGCCGAGTTCGGTCTATTCGTGCTCGGTCTGGCGCTGGCGGGGGCCCTGAGCTACATCAAAAGCCTGGGCTTCGATGCCGCGCTGATCCACCGCGACGACGCGTTCGATCCGCGCGTTTCCAATACCGCATTCGTGATGCTCAGCCTCGCCGGACTGGTCCTGTTCGGCGCATTCTACCTGGCCTCGCCGCTGATCGCTGGCCTGATGAACCAGCCCGAGGCGACGCCGATCCTGCGTGTGCTGGGCATCTCGGTCCCGATCAGCTCGGTCTGCCGCGTTTCCCAGTCGCTGACCGAGAAGAAGCTGCGCTTCAAGCACATCGCCCTCGCGGAGATCGTCGGCCGGATCGCCTTTTCGACCCTGGCGATCGTGATGGCGCTTCTCGGCTGGGGCGTGTGGAGCCTCGTTTCCGGCTACCTGGTCCGCATCACGCTCAAGGGCGCCATCGTCTGGATCGCCAGCGGGTGGACGCCGGGGCTGCAGTTCGACCGCCGGGTCGCCGGTGAGATGCTCGGCTACGGCAAATTCATCGTCGGCTCGTCGCTGTTGCGTTATCTGCAAAGCAACCTGGACAAGATCGTCATCGGCCGCTGGGCCGGGCCGGCCGCCGTCGGACTCTACGCGCTGGGATTCAACATCGCCAATATCGTCAACGTGCAGATGGTGCGACCGCTGCGGCAGGTGCTGTTCCCCACCTACTCGCGTATCCAGAACGACCTGGGAGCGATGAAACGGGCGTTCCTCAAGAGCATCAAGTACGTGTTCCTGGTCGGCGCGCCCGTCTGCGTCGGCCTCTTGATCCTGGCTCCCGAGGTCATCACCGTGGTCTACGGCCCGCGATGGGCCGCCGCGGCGACGGCGATGCAGATCCTGGCGGTCTACGGCCTGTTCCGCTCGCTGTCCGACAGCGCGATCCCGGTTCTGCGGGCGATGGGCAAGCCGTCGGTCGACTTGCGGCTGTCGTTGACCCAGGTCGTCATCATGGGCCTGTTCCTGGTCCCCGCCGTCCAAGCCTGGCAGATCGCCGGGGTCGCCGTGGTCCTCGTGTTTGCGGGTCTGGTCGTGATGAGTTACATGATCCACCGCATGCGCGGCCTGCTGGGGATGCGGACGCGGGAGTTCGTCGCCGCGATCCTGCCGGGCTGTCTGAGCGCCGGGATCATGGGCTTGCTGCTGCTGGGGCTCAAGCTCGGGGCCGGCCGCCTTGGTGTGCCGTACGGCGCCTGGCAACTGCTGGCGGGGATCGTGACCGCCGGCCTGACCTATCTTGGCAGTCTGTGGATCCTGGAGCGCAAGGAGATGTTGGCTCTCAAGACGTTGCTGTTCTCCCGGATGTCGTCCGACAGCACAGGATGAGGACGCCGATGATCATCAGCTTTTCGGGCCTGGACGGGGTGGGCAAGACGACCCAGATCAATCTGGCGGTGCAACACCTCACCGAGCTGGGTCGCGAGACTCAGGTCATCCGGATGTACGATCACGTCTCCGCCTCGGCGTGGCTGAGAAACTCCCTGCGCGGGCTGCGCAAGAAAAAGAGGAAGAAGTCGAAGGGGCCCGCGGCGCCCCGGCCGGCCACGGGCTATCGCATGGACAAGAATCGCAAGAGCGGCGGGATCGTGCTGCTGAGGCAGCTCGTTTACGTGGCCGACCTTGCGGTGTTCCTGATGGTCAAGTTCTACCACGAGACCTGGCGGCGCAAGGTGGTCGTCTGCGATCGGCACCTGATCGACTCGATCGTCAACCTGTCCAACACCAACCGCTTCGCCGAGCTGTACGCCAAGCTGTTCCTGAGGATCCTGCCGGTTCCCGACGTGCCGATTCTGCTCGACGTGGATGCCGAGGTGGCCTTCGAGCGCAAGCCGGAGTACCCGCTGGCCTACAACCTCGAGCGACGCGAAGCATACCTGTCTGTCTTTCGCAGGCTGCGACGGGGCGTAATCGTGAAGACGACAACGATTCCAGAAACCCAACGACAGATCCGTGAACAGATCGATCGCGCGATGGCCGGGGCGCGCGCGTAGGAGGTTTTGGATCCGATGGCGACACCCTCAGACGACAACAGACCCGCGGAGTACTTCGACGCGGTCGCGCGCAACGTACTCGGTGCGGCCGAGGGCGACGAGTTCCAGGAGTTGGCGGGGCGCGACGACTTCGACGCCCACCGGTTCAAGGAGATCCTGCGCAAGAACCTGGTGACGGTTCACGCGCTGGCCGGCGTGGATCTGTCGGATGCGGCGCGCTGGGGTGACATGCAGCAGATCTTGGCGAACGAGAAGCAGAGGGTCGCCGGGGGTCTATCGGTCATTCAGCGGCTCGCTGCCAGGCTGGAGGAGTCCGGCCAGGCGTACGCGATCATCAAGACGCTGGACCAATACCCGGACATGGGGCACGACATCGACTTCCTGATCGTCGATAGCCCGGAGCGGGTCTCCGAGATCGTCATGAGCGAATTCAACGGCGAGATCAAGAGCCCGTCGATCTCGGACCGGCTGGCCCACAAGACCAACTACAGGGTGCGCGGCTACCCGACCCTGGAGCAGCACTGCGGGCGCCTGGGCCAGGTCGGCGAGGAGCGCGCCCTGGTGCGGGGACTAATGGAACGCCGGACGACCATCGAGATGGAAGG
>Ga0255058_10002533_pt1 | contig 10067 bp, 10 predicted proteins | sample Cases_109_9_MG_FD_188637 | JGI IMG/M metagenome (GOLD analysis project Ga0255058, IMG submission 188637) | Seawater microbial communities from Amundsen Gulf, Northwest Territories, Canada - Cases_109_9 | ecosystem: Environmental > Aquatic > Marine > Gulf | place: Canada: Northwest Territories... | reverse complement strand
CTTCGGGCTGCCGCCGAGTCTGAGGTTCCCTGGATAGACCACAAAGCCGACTGCCCCTCCTCCCGGACGGCAGCAGCGAGTGCGATGAAGTAGGCGAATGGGTCGAGTACCGCAAATCGGGGAATAGTGGCCGATAGCCTTCGTAACGCTTTTCGCAGGGATTCGGTGAGCGATGTCAATTCCTCGAGACCCTCCTCGTGAGTCGGATCGTAAAACTGCCACTCCGGTGGTCCCCAATCCTCCCCAGTCGGGTTCCGGACCCGGTCCATCTCCGTCTCCCAGACTAGGGCGCCGAGCGCATCCTTGGGATGTTCAAGGACAGAGCTGTCAACTGCGGCAAAGAAGACTTCTCCGGCCTTGCGTCGGTCTGCAAGGAGTCGATCAGCCTCTCGCCACGTGTTCCATCCCTTCTTGCGTGGGTCGAGCGGCACGAAGTAATTGCCATGTGCCGCCCCATCGTTGCACGCAAGCACCAGCAAGACCTTGGCCGTCTCGATCGAGGGAACAGAATTCCAATCAGGCGTCATTGGCGAGGCAAATCCTATACAACAGGACGCCGTATCTCACGGGATGGCTCAAGTCGCTTGGTCAGTTCGTGGTCGACATGCCACATGGCGCGGCAGTCATCCTCGTTATATGTGAGGACGTTGTCCATGATGGCGTCACCGGCACCATCCAGATAATCCCAGTAGGAGACCATCGAATCAAAAGCACCGAAATTGTCTTGTCGCCAATTGAACCCCAGTGCTGGCGCCACACTCTTGATCGAGAACGTAGGCACAGGCAGGTAGACAGCCGATTTAATCACCTGCAGCAGATCAACGCACGAGGACATTAATGTACCGAGTGGTGCACCGAGCTGGGGCCAGCGTTTGATCACATCGCTCATCTGTCCGATTTCATAATCGGTCCAGTGATACAGTCGAGCCCGCCGAGCATCGCCCACATATTCAACGAACTCGTGAAAGATCCTTGCTTCGTCTGCGGCCCCCCGGGCAAGAAAGTGAACAAACCGGTCCTGTTCCGCATCCCAGCATCCAATGAGGTAGACGTGCGGTGGCACGGTCGGATGCAGGTCATCGACGTTCTCAAAGTCAAAGTAAAGGTGTCGTCCGGCCCGAGGAATGTTCAGGCGAGATTTAGGCTTTAGAATGGGCTGTCCGGTCTTGTAGGCCTGTGCCACATAATACGCCTGGTGTCCGTGTTTGTTACCGAGAATTTCACGGACCTTTTCCAGGGGAAGGTTCCAGAGCTCATCGACGCGATGAATCCCGGCTTCACGCAGCTTGTCCCGCTCTTTCGCCCCAACACCGGCCAGCAGGACCAGATCCTTTCTGTTCTCGACTAGCTTATTCCCGTACACGCGCCAGGGTGAGTCCGTCACTTTGGGTGGCCTTCCTGGTTCGGGCATGGGGCCGCCGTCACGCAGGACTCTCCAGCTTGTCATGAGCTCATCGAGCTGATTATGCCTGTCGGGGTAAGCCACCGTCCCCATCCCATCCTTCAGGACAACTGTCAGCTCTGCCGGGTTATACCCCTGTAACCTAGCCAGCATCCGATTGTAGATGGCAGCCTGTAAGACATGGTAGTCCTGCAACGATTTTGACCGCTTGATCTCCAATACGCGATAGTGGTACGGCCCCAGGTCCGACTCACGCGAGTCTTCCCGGACGAGCAAATCGCCCTTCCCGTAGGTCTCTCCGCCCAGGTCCCAGAGATGCGGTTGATAAATCGCCGAGACCCCATCCAGCATCGCGCGCATGGTATTCTTGAGCGCCTCAAAACCAAAGTCTGGGGTGATTTTAAACGCGTCGGGATAGTGCTGGCTCACCCACGCCTCCTCATGCTCGCTTCCAAGTTGAAACCGCATCTCATCGTAGCGGCTGGTCTCGTCAACGGCCTCCGAGGGGGGGGCATGATATTGGCACCATATCCAGAAGGGATCACGGAGCACCTTATACACCTGGGAGGGTCGAAATATGGATTGGCGGTCTAACTTCCGTCCGCCCGTCGCCCGCTGGATTAGGTCCTCAACTGTCACTCGCTCACCCCCCTGCACATTGTGTTGGCTATCATTATATACACTAACGCCCTCCCAGGTCATCCTTTCCCGGAAGGGCGTCTGAATTTATGGTCCGCCGTCGTTTGTGCCACCGGGGGTGGGCCAGGAGCTCTGTTCACCCCGGATCGATTGTCAATTGTTGACTTGATCCCTTCCGCTTCTGGTGGCATCGGCAATTCTCCTACGCAAATCACAGTACTTTCTCCGATAAAATATGTATACATTTTCATACACCGGGGGGTGTTCATTTGACTGCTTAAAATCCATTCTCCTTCCCACCTTTGTAATACTGGGTGTAAAAAATTCATACCCACGACAGTCTTTTAAAAGCGAGGCAAAGGACCTTCATCTAAATTCTTCGTTAATATCAACAGGTTAATGAACTATTGTACTTTGGCATCCTGTTTGCTTTATGATCACGGCTTACGAAGAAATGGTTGTGAACTTTTAAGGTTCGTTTCAAAAAATAGAAAAAGAGCGAATGAAGATAATGAGGTGAATATGGTGTACCATATTGCTGTGATTGTTCTGAGCGCCGCTATTGCATTGTCGCTTCCCTTTACGGTGACACTTATAGCTCAAAATGTTTTGGTCTATTGGTCTCTCATTGGGAACGAGAAGATATTCCTCGTATCCATAGAGATAGCTGTGGCGATAGGCCTGATACTCTTGTTCAACTCCATAGGCAGAGGCATGAAAGACAGCAAACTTTCTAGGATTGCAAGGGGTGCCGGCTTAATCTCTGCAGCTCGCAGAAGGGGCGGATTTCAAAGGAGAAAAGCAAGGAAGTCGAAAGAAAAGCAGGGGATCGCAAGGGATATCAAGATAATAGGCTCAACAGGCTTCCAGACCTTTGCTAACCCAGAGGGAGATTTATATCATGTTATACAGAATTGCCGTGAGGCAAAGATAATGCTCCTGGACCCCATCAGCGAGGGAGCACGCGCACGAGCAAAGAGCCTCCGTGTCCCTGGTATCACCCCGGAGAGTCTTAGGGAGCAGATTATCAAAAGCATAGATTTTCTTAAAAGGCTGAAGGCCGTCCAGAAAAATATCAGGCTTAAGCTCTACTCTGATGTGCCACTCTTGAAGCTGTCTGTCCTTGGAGACTACATCTTTGTCCGACACTATCACACAGGTTTGGATGTTAGGAATACACCGGAATACGTATTTCAGCACGACCAAAATGCCGGCGGCCTTTATACCTTCTTTTACGACTATTTCCTTACACGGTGGCATGACTCGGCCATACCCGAATACGACCTGGACACCGACGAGCTCATTTACAGTGATAAGAGGGGAAATGAGTCAAGAAGGGAATGGTTCTTACAAGACAATTCAGGTACGCCCAAAATGGGCGGTGGAGTTGTTGAGCAGCCCGCGATACCGATAGGCAGTACTCACTGGAAGGCCCACCCGCCGGGCGATCTCCCTCCAGCTCATCCCTTCGCCCCGTAGCAGTACGATCCGCAGACGGTTGAGGACTGCCTTGGGCCGCCCGATGTGCGTCCCCGGGCGGAGTCGATCGTGACGCTAAAGCCGGAAGAGGATCCGGAACAGGTTGCGGAGGAGGCCCACGCCGCTGGCAGGCGCGGTCGAGCCCTTCGCGAACTCCGGTGCGCCACCGGGCCGGGCGCTTCGGCGAGAAGACGCGGATTCGGGCGTTGCCCAGTAATCTTCGACGTGATCGCTGAGCCATGAAGCCTTCACCGCGCCCGGCTTCTTGCCCGGGGCCTTCCTGCGGCGAGCGCACGCGTTCAACACGAACTCCAGCTTCTCTCTGATCTCGTGGTCACCGAGCGCCCGCAGATCCGCGATCAGGCGGGAGCTTCGAGGATCCAGGAAGTCCCCGCGGCGAAACAAGAGATTGTCGCCGTTGTTGTACTTGTCCCAGAGACTCCGCTCGCGCACCAGCGCGCAAATCGCGATCTGGATCACGGCGTCCGAAAACTCGTCGACCCCGGCATGGAAGTCCTTCTGGGTTCGCGCGGGGTTTTGATAGTCTGGGTGCCCCGTCTCGTTGCTCTTCTCCCCCGCGAGCGCGGGTACCCACATCCCGTCGTAGTCGATTAGGCGAAGATCGCCGTTCGGTCGCACCAGGACGTTGCCGTGCTGCAGGTCGCCGTGCGCGATGTGGGCGGATCGGAGATCGGCGAGGAGCTTCACCCAGGTCTTCTTGAGCTTTGCGAGCACGCGCCAGCGCGACAGGTTCTGCTCAATGAACGTGTTCAATTGGCGACCTTCGACCCACTCCATCTTGACGAGCGGAAACGACTTCCCCCGAACGCGGATCCCCTTGTCCTGGTATTCGAAGGTGACGAAGTACTGGAGCCGTCGGCATTTCCTGAGGTGGTCCGATATCTTCGCGTAGCGCTGGTGCAGGTCCGGGATGTTCCGAAGAAAGCACTTCACAGCCCATCGGCGGTGTCCGTTGGCCAGCTCATAGACACTCGCAAACGTGCCGCAGATCGGCCGCGGCAGACCGAGTTTGTTCGCCACAGGAGTGCCGCACCGAAGCTCGTAAGAAGTGAAGGCACCGGGCGGCGATTGAACCGCTTCCTGATAGTCGACCATGCTCGGCCAGTAGCTCGAAAGCGACATGCTCTAGGCCACCTCGACTCGGAGTAGGGTGGTGTCATCGTTGTGCAATCCGCCGTTCTCGCGCAGCTCCTCCACGACTTCTTCAAAGGATCGGCTTCCCGGAGCACCACGACCGTGATCCGCAGCATGGTTCAAGCCGCGAAACAAGGGCCACGGGGGCCGACCGGCCTCGTGCTCGGCGAGGGCCCACTGGGCGAGAGCATCGGTCGCCAAATAGAAGGCGTCTCTCGGCCGCCACTCTCCGGAGACGACCGTGAGTCGGTCCGCGTCCAATCCGAACGAGGCGGAAGCATCGGTGGAAATGAGATGCGGGCTGTTGCCGAACCCGTCCGATGTGGAGATCGGCGCGACGGTGAGAAGCTCGTCGGCCCGTACGTGAAAGAAGCAGCTGTCGCCGACAGCCGTGACCTCCCAGGAGCCGCCGAAGGACTCCGCGGGTTGGCCGTCGCGAATCGACAGCCCGACGAGAGCAGCGTGGGCTCCCCTCCTGATCTTCGCCTCCAGGTACCACGGCACCGGGCGGCGGGTCACGAGGCGCAACCAGCAGCGCTGCAAGCGCTTGAGGCTCACCCCGCGGCGGCAGTACGCCCGAGCGAGGAGGCGAGCCCACTCCCCCGAAAACGCGGATTCCGACGCTCCATCAGCAACGGCGCAGTGGAACTCGGAAAGATCTCGCCGGAACACCCGCTCCGGAAGGAACGCATCCTCGTACTCGCTCTCGACGTTTCCGCGCTTCGGCGTATGAAACACCTGATTACAGATCCACATTGAGGCTCGAGGCGACTCTACCGGGGGTCTTCGTCGTCGCCACTCCAATCGGGCTCTTGCCGTTCGTCGATCTCGGCGTCTGCGGCTTCGTCGTCGCCATCGACGTCGAGGTCCGCCGCGACTTCCGTGCGGTGACTCTCCATCTGGACGTTGCTCGGACGGGTGCCGATGTCGATCGCCTGTACGAGAAGCACCATGTCACCGTTCAGAACGAAGCACCGAGAATCCTCCGACGTGTCGAAGCCCTGTTCTTTCGCCAGCCCACGCATGGCGGGAGTCAAGGGGCTGGCTGTCTCGAACAGCATCTTGGAGTATGCGTCGGGCAGCTCGTCGGGTGAATCCGAGAAGGACACGGGGTTGGCCTTCGGATTAGCCGAAAGGTGAATGTTGAAGAGCATGACGTTGCCGTCGGATGTCGACAGGTTCATCAAGGACTGCAGCAGCTCCGTTGGGTTTCCATCGGTCGACGCGCCGTCGGTGATGTGGATGACGATGGGAGGGAAGCTGTCCGGATGTTCAGCGATCCAGCTCTCGAGGACCCGCTGGGCTTCCCCTGCTGCGTGGCACATGGGGGTTCCACCATTGGCAACGGGATCGAACCACACGGGAATACGGGTCGACTGCTCCACGAGCCCGCCGGCTCCGTCGGGGACCTTCTTGGCCCGTTCGTCCACTCGCGCGGGGTTGTCCGCGATCTCGCTGATCGGAATCAGTTCGCGGCCTTCGAGTGGACCAACGAAGCTGGGACCCACAGTCCTCCCGTATCCGATGACTCCTACATTGTAATAGTCGCGGACGCCTTCCGACTTCGCGCATTTGATGGAAAGCTCCTGCAGCCACCGATTGATGGAGTCGGCGACACCGTTCGCCATCTGCTGAGTTTCATCTCCGTTGGAGAGCTTGTCCTGCATCGATTTCGACTGGTCGACCAAGAAGAGAAAGCAAGATGGGTTGTCTCGGCTGATTTCTGCTTTGTACGGCATCGATTGCCTCCTTTGAGATTGCCTCCGTTGAGATTGCCTCCGTTGAGACCCGCTGGCCCCTGGTCCACCCGCGGAAGACAGGTGTACCGACGTCTTCGTCACTTGAATGGGGCGACTGTAGGGGCGTCGGCGAGCGGCAACACGACGTCAGTGGACGCCTGAGCCAGCTCAGTGATAAGAAGATGGTCCTGCATGCTCCCTCCGTCTATGATGGGTTGCAAGCCGTATGCCAGAGGGGCAAGGACCAAGCGTGTACGGGGGGCCAGAGGGCGACCCGCGGTCAAAGGATCATTTCAGGATTCCACCGAATGGATGAGGATCTTGGGGGGAGGCCGAGAGGGAAAATCCACAGAGTGAAGAGTGATAAGAACTCCCTTTTGGACGAGAACAGGCTAACGAGGCAGGCGCTTGCTGTCGAAATCATAGATTCGGCACCTATAGGCGCTGCCAGTAGCCATGAACGACGCTTGTAAAACAAAACACCCCCCCCAGGCCGTGCTCCGCCTGAGAGGGCGTCTGAATTTGTGGTCCGTCCTCGATTGTGCCGGAGGTGGCCAGGGGCTGTGGTCACCCTGGACAGATTGTCAACTGGGGATTTGACCCCTTCCGCTCGATACTACTTCTTCCTGTGGCAGGTGTTCGTGAGCCAGTCGTGGACGACTTTGGTCGCTTCGCAGTCCTCCCGGTTGTAAGTCAGAATGCGTTGCTTCAATTCTCCGTTCCTTCCCGGGTCTTTTTGGTATTCCTCGAACCAGGCAATTGATTGTGAACCGCCCGGGTCTGCATCGCTGTATTGGAAGCCTACGAACTTCGATACCGGCTTGAGCCCGTAGCTCAGGACAGGCAGTACTACGTGGCTTGTCACCTGCTTCTGGAGATCGACCATCTTGGACTGAAACTTTTTCAGGGGTCGAACATGAGCTGCCGCGTACTTCTTTGCCAGCCGATCGATCACGGTTTTCTCGTGCTTGCTGTAGTGGTAGACACGGTAATCTTGCTTCGCAAGCGATCGACAGAGTTCCAAAAATTGCAGAAACGCCTGTGGCTCTCCCTCATGGTTGTCACACCACATATCGGTGTACTCTGAACTTCCATCAGGGCGAACGACCAAAAAGCCGTACAGATAGATGAGGTCCTGGAGGGGGTCATCCTCGAAGTCAAAATAGATGCGCGTGGGGGCAGTCGGGATGGGGGTGCGACTGAGAATCTCGATATCTTCTGAGAGATAGACCTGTGCCTGACGAGACCACGTCCTCGCCCGCTTCTCTTTGACTCCTTTAATGTTTACTTGCCTCCCATCCAATGCCGTGACATCCTCGACCTTTTGGATGCCAGCCCCATTCAGTGCCTGCTTGGAACCACGCCCGAGTCCCGCCACGAGCGTCACATCGCTCGATGCCTTGAGGCGCTCTAGACAGAGATCGTACCAGCCACACAGGGTGCACTTTTGGATCAGCGCAGGACAATCCCTCTCTTGGCCTGTGACGAGGGCTCGGATATGAGGCAGGATTTCCTCCAGCTTCTCCTTAAAGTCGTTTGGATCAAAGGAGATCTCCTCGCCATCGACGTTGATGACGATGGCCTGCTGCGGATAGACGCCTTGAACGGCTTGAAGGAGTCGGGCATAAAAGGCAAGCTGGATCGCGTAGGTTTTATTGACCGCATTATCTGAGTTGGATTCGTAGCCCTTCCCTGACTTGATATCGATTGGAATGTATGCATGCTTTCCAAGCTTAGATGGCGTGCTGATCTTCTTCAGTAGGTCCGGTATCCCCTGTTCATCCCCAGCAATAAGCACCCCTTGATAGATAAAGGCTTCTCCGCTGCGCATGAGATCGAGGGTGCTTTTGGACCGGTCCTGCTTCGTAAGACCCTCAGGGGACCTACAGTCTAAGCTCTCGATTATCCGCTTTTCATAGAGGGTGCCCCGGCTGAAGAGCAAGTCAAGAAACTGCGAAAGCGGCCGCTTCTTGGCCGGATCTTCGTGCGCGTTCAGATAGACGCGGTGCGGACAGGCAAGATAGTCATAGATGTGTTGGGCCGTAATCACAGTAAAATGCCCTCTCGGGTTTCCTAACCCCAAGAGGGCTGCAACGCTTGTGCCAGCAGTGGACCGAGGATTATGATCACCAGAGATAGATTGTCAAATGCAGACTCGACCCCTTCCGCTACTCAAGATTGTCAAGATATCAAAGCCTGACCCCCATTCCTTCTATGGGGGACGTGTCGAATGATCTCCTATTGTGTGGAAACGGGGCTATAGCGAATGGACGTGCCGCCAGCTTGGCTTTCAATCATGACGACTTCTTTGCGCCCAACGCCAATGATGCCACCAAACCTTCGATACTGGATTTTGTCGCCTTTTTCCCAGTAATCATTCACTTCTATTTTTCGCCCGTTGCGAAGGTGAAGAATGTATTTTTCTGCTGGCCTTTCTTCTCGCCTTTCTTCTTGCTTTTCCTCTCGGCTTTCTTCTTGCTTTTCTTCTCGGCTAATGTCGTAGGTCCTTTGGACAGCAACAGGGACGGATTGGGCCGGGGCTGAATCTTTAAGACGAGCAAGGGCTGCTTCAACAGCATAGGCGTTCCACCCCGGGATTTTTTCGGTGCCGATAAGAATTAATGGTACTCCCCTCCCCCCCAGTTTTCTGAATTGACGTTTTGCCTTGGATGACCAATCGATATCATGCTCCACATACGGGATATCATGTTGATAAAAGTATGCCCTTGCCATTTTACAAGCGGGGCACGAGGAAGTTCCATACATGACGACTTGGGGAGGACGGTCCGCCTTACCGCCTATAGAGTCGGGCTCGTCGGCATTCCAATGTTGGTAAGCAATCAGAGCGATAATGATGACCATCAATACATAGAATTTTTTCACAACAAAAAAGCCCTCCCGGGTCGTGCTCCGAGAAGGCGTTGCAACGCTTGTGCCAGCAACGGGCGGGGGATAATGGTCACCCCGGATAGAGTGTCAGATGGAGATTTGACCCCTTCCGTGATTCTGAAAAAGTAGAATGTCCCCTTTTCCGCGGCTACACTTCGTTAGCGGATCTCTATTGCAAGACCCAGAGCGTGTACTGCGACGGCGACGAGGAGTCCCACCAAGAGCAGCCCAACGAAGGAAAGGAACACCGTCACGAGTCGTGCACCACGGGATTTGGGTGTAATATCACCGAAGCCTACTGTAAACGCAGTGATGAACGCGAAGTAAATCGCCTCCTCAAGGGACACATCGTCAAAGCGCGCAATGAGGATGCCGGAGAGGAAAATGATCAGGACGAAAACGAGGAGTACACCGCCCAGTTCGTAAAGAAGTCCTAGGTGGGCAACGACAAAGTGTCGAATCATGATCTCCCCATTCAATTCGCGAAACGATTGCTGCAGCAGCTAGGCCACCAGAATATAGTGGCGAACATCCAGATCTTCGGCAAGCAGCTCTGGAAACTTCGCCAAGGCGTTCTTAATGTGATTCGTCGCGAAGTGGGCCTGTAACGCCCCTTTCTCTGGAACAGGACCACCTCGCGCCTCGCCATCCCTTCATTCACCTATTCAAGCCTGACACCGTCCCCCTCATTATATACAACAACGCCCTCCCAGGTCATCCTTTCCCGGAAGGGCGTCTGAATTTGTGGTCCGTCCTCGATGGTG
>Ga0255058_10002531_pt1 | contig 10073 bp, 11 predicted proteins | sample Cases_109_9_MG_FD_188637 | JGI IMG/M metagenome (GOLD analysis project Ga0255058, IMG submission 188637) | Seawater microbial communities from Amundsen Gulf, Northwest Territories, Canada - Cases_109_9 | ecosystem: Environmental > Aquatic > Marine > Gulf | place: Canada: Northwest Territories... | reverse complement strand
AGGCTTTGATGCCGTAGAGATACATGGCGGCATGGGCTATCTTATCAATCAGTTTCTTTCGAAGGCAACAAATAAGAGAAAGGATAGATACGGAGGGAGCCTTAAGAACAGGATAAATTTTGCAAAAGAAATGGTCATAGCCATAAGAAAAAAGGTGGGAAAGGGCTATCCTATAATCTTCCGTATGTCAGGTGCCGATTTTGTAGATGAAGGCCTCAAGATAGATGAAAGTGTTGAGATAGCAAAGGAACTGGAAAAGGCAGGTGTGGATGCGTTTAATGTTTCTCCCGGCTGGCATGAGAGCCGTACACCCATAATGCTCATGGCAATCCCGAGGATGTCTTATATCTTTTTGTCCGAAAAGATTAAGGATAACGTAAAAGTACCTGTAATCGGATCGGTACGGATAAATGACCTGGCTTTAGCAGAAGAAGTTATAGACAATAATAAGTCAGACATTGTTTCAATAGGAAGGCCATTAATAGCAGACCCGGAATTGCCAAAAAAGTACAAGAAGAAACAATTCGATGATATCAGAAAATGTATTGCCTGTAATCAGGGATGCTTCGATTCTTTGTTAAACTTCAAATCCGTAAGTTGTCTATATAATGTCAGGGCCGGCAGAGAAAGTGAATTAAAAATCAGGAAAGCTAAAAAGAAGAAGAAGGTAATGGTTATTGGCGGCGGGCCGGCAGGTATGGAAGCAGCAAGAGTTGCCGCTTTAAGAGGGCATGACGTGCATTTATTCGAAAAAACAGATGTACTTGGCGGGCAATTGAGATATGCTTATATCCCTCCGGGAAGGGAAGAGATAGAGAATGTCATTAAATTCCTGGAGAATCAGATAAAAAAATTGAATGTAAAAATACAATTCTGCAAAAATGTAGATATGAAAACTATAAAAGAATTAAATCCGGACGTTGTAATTGCTGCCGCAGGCGGTAGTCCTGTTATTCCCAGGATTCCGGGTATCAAAGAAAAGAACGTTGTTGTGGCCGAAGACGTGTTTGACAATGAGGTACTGGTCGGCAAAGACGTTGTAATTATAGGCGGAGGTACTATCGGCTGCGAGATTGCCCTTCACACTGCAAAGATGGGAGCAATGGAACCTGATGTTGCCTGCTTCCTTTTAAAGAACAGAGTCATAAATGGGGATGAAGCTGTAAAACTTACTTCAAGGGGAAAACGAAATATCACTATCCTTGAAATGAAAAACAAAATCGGTGGGAGATTTGGCATCTCAACCAGGTGGGTCATCCTGAAGCAGGTTAAAGATGCCGGTATCAACAGTATAACGGGTGTTAATGTTAAGAATATCAAATACATTAACAAATCAGGTAAAGCCTGTATAACATTTGAAAAAGATAATAAAGATATTAAACTTCTTGCTGATACGGTTATAATTGCAGCAGGATACAAATCCAACCAGAGCCTTACCAGAAAATTAAACGGCAAGATTAATGAATTATATAAAATAGGTGATTGTGTAGAGGTCAGGACAGCACTCGAAGCAATACATGAAGGATTTGAAGTAAGTCTGAGGATTTAGTGTAAAAATTATCTTTTAATAAATTAGCGCCTTACGGCATACAACAATTGCCAACCGTACCACGCTTAGCAGGGTGTAGCGGAATGGCTTTAGCCTTCCATTTTATACACTTGAATATGGTAATGGAAACCTGAAGGTTTCCGCTACGTCTTAATTCAATGGCATTGTGGCCAGTAGGCAGGAAGCTCCCTGCCTGACATTAAAAGGCAAAGGACAAAAGATTTTTTCTTTGCGACTGGTGAATAAGGATTTAAGATTATGAAAGACATACGGATGAACAAGGGTGACGATTCCGGTTACCAGCATTTGGAATGTGAGGAGGTAAAACTTCAGGAAGATAAATACGCAGGTATTATCAAGATGAAGAAACGTCCGAGGAATTCGATAGGTTCCTGGCTTCTGGATGCTATATATGACAAAATAGATTCCTACGAGAAAGATGAGAGAATATCGTCCATAATTATAACAAGCAGTATCAGAGGCGTTTTCTGCGATGGTGCAGACCAGGACGAATTATTTGGTTCATGGATCTCAGGGTTGGTAGCTGAAAAAAACTACGACAGGTTCGTAAGGGCTCATGAAATGTATATAGAGATTGAAAATTGTGGGAAGCCGCTTATTGCCGCCCTTAATGGCGTTACAATTGGCGCAGGACTTGAGCTTGCATTATTGTGTGATATTCGCATAGCATCTGAAATAGCATTTTTCAGTTTGCCGGAGGCAAAACCTGAGCTGAGTATAATCCCCGGTCTTGGTGGCACCATAAGGCTTCCCAAGGTCATAGGTGCAGCCAGGGCCAAGGAGATGCTGTTTTCGGCAAAGATGATCCGTGCGAAGACCGCACTTCAATGGGGATTAGTTAATGCGCTGGCACCTGCCAGAGAGGTGCTTAACGAATCTATAGAATTTGCCCGTAAACTGGCAGAAAATAATGATACTGCTATACAAACAATGAAAAAATGTATAAACTACGCAGTTGACCATGATATAAGGAAAGGTATTGAATACGAAGTAGAGCTCTTTGCTGAAATGATGCGTTTAAAGCTGGTTGAAAAAGAAGTTCACCGTGAAGCTCATAAAGTAAAATCTTAAAAGAAACATAATAAAAATTTCCGGAGGGAAGACTATGAGTAACAAGACGGCAATAGTGACAGGTGGTACCAGAGGTATAGGTAGAGCGATAGTACTTGAGCTGGCAAAAAACGGATGTAATGTTGCCTTCAACTATAGCAAGAGTGATGACCTGGCAAATGAACTAGTAAAGGAGATAGAGGCACTCGGGGTCAAGGCCATGGCAAAAAAGGCAGATGTGTCGAATTTTGAGGGCGCCAAAGAGATGGCAAAAGAGGTTAAGGATGAATTTGGACAGATAGATATTCTGGTTAACAATGCGGGAATTACGAGGGATAAACTCCTCGCCCTAATGAAAGAAGATGACTGGGATGATGTAATCAATATAAATCTAAAAAGTGTGTATAATTTTTCCAAGGCAGTCATAATGACCATGATCAAACAGAAACGTGGAAACATACTCAATATAACTTCAGTCAGTGGTATTGCGGGTGTGGCAGGTCAGACTAATTACTCAGCCTCCAAGGCAGGAATGATTGGTTTTACAAAGGCCCTTGCAAAGGAGGTCGGTAAAGCAAACATTAATGTTAATGCTATTGCGTGCGGCTTTATAGAAACGGACATGACCTCTTCGCTTCCCGAAGAATACAAGAAAAAGATGACAGATATGACTTCCCTGAAACGATTCGGTACGACTGAAGACGTAGCGAAGATAGCGATGTTTCTGCTATCAGACGATGCCAAGTATATTACCGGCCAGGTACTATCCGTTGATGGAGGACTGGCGTTATAATCAAGTTAGATCGTTATCGCGACAAAAACATCCTTCGACTCCGCTCAGGATGACGTCACACTGAGCGGAGTCGAAGTGTTATCAATATTGAAATTCCGCTGCGGTTTAATGAGACGGAAAGGAATTTATTTAAAATGCTCTTCTTGTTAAAAGTTGAAATAAAAAAAATACCTGATATACCGGTGAAGGATTTCCTGGGATTTGTTGTCAAGGAATGGGAATATTTTATCAGGATGAAGAAAAGGGGCAGAATTCTTGCCGGCGGGAAACTGGCCGGCAGCAGAGGAGCCGCCGCCATTATTGAAGTTGATACTAATGAAGATCTTGATCAGCTCGTGACAAACCTGCCACTATTTCCATTCTTCACAGACATAGAAATAACCCCACTCGTTCCCACAGACAAGGCCCTGCTCGACGTCAAGCGCATCCATTCCCTTATGAAGTAGAAATCACAATAAACATAATGTTTTAGTCGCAGGCTAAAGCAATATACAATTAGTATGAGATGAAACGTACGTTTGACCATAAAATAGGCATAATTTCAGATACTCATGGTCTTGTCAGTCAACGTGTTGTCAAATCATTTAAAGATGTAGATTTGATTGTACATGCAGGAGATGTGGGAAAACCGGAGGTACTTGAAACCCTGCAAGCTATTGCCAGGGTTTATCCTGTCCGTGGAAATGTTGATAGTGGTAAATGGACTGATAAGTTACCTTTCACTGAAGTAGTAAAAGTGGGTCAGGTATATTTATATGTCCTTCACGACGTTGATGCACTTGACCTGGATCCAGTTGCAGCAGGATTTAACGTAGTTATCAGCGGTCATTCACACGTGCCAAAGCTCGAGGAGCGAAATGGAGTACTATTCCTCAACCCCGGAAGCGCAGGGCCCAGACGGTTTAAGTACCCGGTTTCCATAGCGTTCTTGTATATCAATGGAGCTTCGATAGACGCTGAAATAGTAAAGTTAGAATAATAAGGGACATCAAATATTATCATCTGTTAAAGCTATACTCTGTAATCATGATGTTGTTTCTCTTCTGGTTTTCTTATAATCTTTTTTAAGGTATTTCTCAGCTTTTTCTTTTGCTTTCAGAAGTGAATCAGGATAAAAATCCATTAATTTATGATAATATTGTTTCATATGTGCAAAATCCTTTTCTACTTCGTCTTCAGTAAATCCTAAAACTTTCTCATAATAATCAATTGCAATATTGTATTCTTTCTTCCTGTCATACATTTGACCTAACGCCATGTAAAGCAAAGGATTATTTGGTGCAAACTCAAGCCCTCTATTTAATAGTTCTTCCGCCTTATCATATTCCTTTTCTTCTCCATAAAGAAAACTAAGGACACCAAGAGCATAAATATCTCTGTTATTTAACTCCAACGCCTTCATGTAACTCTCTTTAGCTTCATTAACTGAAGCGGTAACAGATGATTTCATGAAAAACCCTATTATTTGCTGCATCATCGCATTCTTTACGTAAGCGTCTCCTCTAACAATATAGTTTCTAAAGTCACCCGGAAAATATTCAACAAGTTGGTCAATTAATTGGAGATTACCACTATTAAATATTATATTTACAACCTCTTCATGATATCTTTCATAATCAATACTTTCAATGCAACTAATTGCATTTGATTTTGAATGACTATGGTATTCATCGTCATCCAAAACCAATCTTTCCAGCTTATTCAATGCTCTGGTTTGTGCACATCCCATTAAAGAAATTACAATAGTGACAATGCTTACCACAGTTCCAAATTGTAATAAATAGTTCTTCATTAAAGAATTGTAACCTAAGCTGAATATAAACTACTCCACCTTCTTTTTCATTATTTTATCCATATCCTTCTGGATTTGTTCTTCTGCTGATTCTTTCGCTTCATGGTAACATACGTAGCAGATATCACCCTTGTCAGTCTTCATCTTTTTCCATTCATCTTTAACGCCCAGAAAACGTCCACATTTCCAGCAATTAGCCATAATATTCCAAGAAAAGGTTTTAGCCAAGATTAGCGAGATGAACTGGATTTGTCAAATATCCTTATTTGTCCTGCTATCTTGACTAATATTTTTAAAATCCTTCTAATCTGCACCCAGAGAAGCTTCTTCACAACAGATTTTCTATTATCTTATTCCCGGGTTCGAATTTATTTAATTGACTCAATCCCAGGTTTTCTATTGCCGCTTCTATAAGTTCTTCTTCAGAATTATTGCCCGCATAAAAGGTTCCGGCCTCTACCAGGGCTTCTTTTGGAACCAGACCGATTATCTCACTCCCCATTACCTCTACTCCATGCTCACTGGCTTGAGTCTTTACGGTCTCAAATGCCGTATGAATCGGGGTTTCCTTATAGTTAGTCAGGTTCAGAGAAACCTGCGTTATATTGTATTCCCTTAATTCAACGCCTATTGCCTTTACACATCTTAGAATCCCGGGGACTCTTTTCTTTTTACCGGTCTCATCTTTTATCATCGAGCCGGACTCTCTCACCTTCTTCGCTATCTCGTTAGCTATACTCACATCTCTGGTATTAAGGTTCACGTTATAGGCAATCAGAAAAAATCTGGCCCCGATCACTGTTGCACCGGATTTCCTGACATTATCATTGTATTCTACCGGCCCGTAATCCGGTACCAAATCCCTCAGCTTTTGCTTCAGGCCTTCATATTCTCCATTCCTGATATTCTCAAGGTTTCTTCTTTCTTCTGTTCTTGCAGCATTCTCATATAGATATACAGGGATGCCCAGTTTTCCACCTACATCTCTTCCCAGTTCGTTTGCTAATTTCACACACTCTTCCCTTGTTGCATTGGCAACAGGTATTATTGGGCAGACGTCAGTAGCACCTATTCTCGGATGCTCTCCCTTTTGCCGTGACATATCTATAAGTTCCGACGCTGTGGATATTGCATTAAAGGCTGCTTCTTTTACACAGGATGGTTCTCCGGCAAAGGTTATTACTGTCCTGTTGTAGTCCTTGTCAGGTTCTACATTCAAGAGTTTGACATTTTGAGTTGATTTTACCGCTGAGGCAATCTTATCTATAATATCCAGGTTTCTCCCCTCGCTGAAGTTTGGTACGCATTCTATGATTTTTTTATCTGTAAGCATAATTATCTATGTTAGAAATTTATTTAACAGGATCATATCCCGATCCGCCAAATGGATGACATCTCAGGACCCTCCAGATACCCTTTAATATCCCTACTACAACACCTCTTTTCTCAATTGCTTCAACCACGTATTGTGAACATGTTGGGTAGAAGCGGCATGAGGGATGTAAGAGAGGAGACAGAATTGCCTGATAAACCTGTACAAATTTAATTAATAAATATTTCATTTTGCGAATTCTTCATTAATTTGTGACAGCATCTTCTTGAATTTATCTTCGATTGTCCTTAGTGAAAGATCCGTCAACCCCGGCCTTGGAATTATTATTATGTCTACACCTTTGCTCAACAAATTTTTGTTTAATCTGTATGCCTCTCGAAAGATTCGCTTAAACCTGTTGCGCTTAGGTGCATTACCATATTTTCTCCCCACAACAAGACCCAGACGGGAGACAGGATCATCATTTAATAATGCATATATCTTTACCTGATCGTTGCCGTAAGCCTTTCCTTTATCAAAGACCCTCTGGAATTCTTTTCTTTTCAGCAGGCGTTCTTTCCTGGTAAAGCGTTGATCCATTTTTTTAATACTAATGTTTTTAAATCATATATTCAAGGAGAAACAAAACTCATCTTTACCATCAATGTCATTTTGCATTTTAACTTGACAGTATGTTCTTTGCTGATAGAATAATTCGATTAATCTAAGCTCTCTAATTTATTCATCAACCCCCCATTAATTCGAAAGCACATCGTAAACAATGAAAACAGCCTTGAATGCAAGGTACTGTTATATTTAGCGTTAGAGGAATCTATTGGAAACTCTTGAAAAAACCAGAATTGAAAAATTAAACAAACTCAAGGACAAGGGGGTCGAACCTTATGGTGCCAGTTACAATCATACCACACCATTGAAAGAAGTATTAGACAACTATTCAGAGGAAGAAGAAGGTAAGAAGGTAAGGTGTGCCGGCCGGATTATGACTATGAGGCCCCATGGTAAGGCTGCGTTCTTTCACATAAAGGATTGGACAGGTAAACTACAGGTTTATATAAAGCTGAATAATGTAGGTGAAGAAAAATATGATATCTTTCGGCTGCTGGATCTGGGTGATATAATTGGTGTAGAAGGTGGAGTATTTAAGACCAGAACAGGTGAAATCACTGTTTTTGTAGATGATCTTACTGTGCTTTCCAAGGCGCTGCTTCCACAGCCTGAGAAATGGCACGGCCTGAAAGACGTTGAAATCAGATACAGGCAGCGTTACCTCGATCTCTCATCAAACGATGACGTAATGGATCTTTTCTTAAAAAGATCAAACATTATCAAATCAATCAGAAACTTCCTTGACGACAGAAACTTTGTTGAAGTTGAAACACCTATGATGCAATCCATTCCGGGAGGAGCTGTAGCAAAGCCTTTTATTACCCATCATAACGTATTGGACATGGATTTGTTTTTGCGTATAGCACCGGAACTGTATTTAAAGAGACTGCTTGTTGGAGGAATGGAACGGGTATATGAAATTAACAGAAACTTCCGTAATGAAGGTCTCTCCACGCGGCATAATCCGGAGTTTACGATGATGGAACTCTATCAGGCATACAGCGATTACAACGGAATGATGGAACTTACTGAAAGTTTGATTAGTGGCCTGTCGCGCGAACTACACAACAGTCTTGAAATTCCTTACGGTGAGCGGCAATTAGACTTGTCTCCTCCCTGGCAGAGGAGCACGTTTTCTGAGCTCTTGTTAAAGTATGCTAAAGTTGATTTAGGTGATGAAGATGGATTGAAAGAGAAAGGCAAGGAGTTAGGGATTGAGGTTGAAGGCATCCACAAGGATATTATTGCTGAACATATTTTTGGAGAACTTGTTGAGAAGGAGTTATGGAATCCAACGTTCGTGGTTGACTACCCGGTTACTATCTGCCCGTTGACAAAATCCTGTGATAATGATCCCAACCTGGCCCAGAGATTTGAATTGTATATTGCTACAATGGAACTTGCCAATTCCTATTCAGAATTAAATGAACCACTCGAGCAAAGCAAGCGATTTCACGAACAGATAACCGATGATGACACAGAGGGAAAGATAGACGAAGACTTCCTGAAGTCACTCAAATACGGAATGCCACCTGCAGGTGGTTTAGGGATAGGAATAGACAGGCTGGTTATGATATTGACAAATAGTACTTCTATCCGGGACGTAATCTTGTTCCCATTGTTGCGACAACAATCTTAACAGATTAGTTTTCGATATAACTTATTCTGAAAATATTAAATGACAGAAACGACTGATAACGGCTACCTGTGTGCAAATGAAATTCACAAGGAATATAGAATAGGCAAAACATCTATCCCTGTGCTCAGCGGAATAAATCTGGACGTAAAAGAGGGTGAAATATTAATAATTCTGGGGGCTTCTGGTGCAGGCAAAAGCACACTCCTTCATATACTGGGCATACTAGATACACCAACTTCCGGCCATGTGAGCTTTAAGGGTAAAAATTTAAATATCTTTGGTCCGAAAGAATTAGCTGAAAAACGAAACAGAATTTTTGGATTTGTGTTTCAATTCTATCACCTGCTACCCGATTTCAGTGCATTAGAAAATGTTTTGATGCCGCGCCTGATTGGTAAAAGGTTTTATAAGACAATATCTAAAAAAGAGCATACAGAAAAAGCAGTACAGCTTTTAGAACGGGTAGGCCTGGGCAACAGGACAAACCATAGGCCAAACGAACTCTCAGGTGGAGAGAAGCAGAGAGTGGCAATCGTCAGGGCATTGATGAATGATCCTGAAATTTTGTTGTGTGATGAGCCTACAGGCAACCTCGATACAAAGTCTGGAAGAGAGGTACAGGAATTAATCTGGGAATTAAATGAGAATACAAAACAAACAGTGGTAATAGTTACCCACGATGAAAGATTTGCAAAATCGGCAGGACATGTAATCAGGATGGCTGATGGTAAGATTGTAGATTATACCAGTAATTGAGAGGAATATAGTAAGTGGAGCCTAAGGTATATATAAACGGAGAATTATATCCAAAAGATGAGGCAAAGATATCTGTCTTCGATCATGGTTTGTTATATGGAGATGGAGTCTTTGAAGGCATTAGATGTTACAATGGTAATGTATTCAAGCTTTCAGAACACATCGACAGGCTTTACGATTCCGCCAGGGCGATCTCCATGAAGATACAGTTGACCAGGGATGAGCTTAAGGATGCCGTTATAAATACCCTGAAGGCTAACAATTTGAAAGATTCTTATATCAGATTGGTTGTAACCAGGGGAGTAGGAAAACTCGGCCTTAATCCTTTTATCTGTGCGGAATCACAGGTTATTATTATAACAGATTTCATTCAACTATATTCCAAAGAGTTATACGAAAAGGGCCTTGATGCAATTATCGTCCCTACAATTCGTAATCATTCTGACGCACTCAATCCCAATGTAAAGTCCTTGAATTACCTTAATAATATTCTGGCAAAGATTGAGTGTATTAATGCAGGAGCTACCGAGGGGA
>Ga0255058_10002530_pt1 | contig 10074 bp, 9 predicted proteins | sample Cases_109_9_MG_FD_188637 | JGI IMG/M metagenome (GOLD analysis project Ga0255058, IMG submission 188637) | Seawater microbial communities from Amundsen Gulf, Northwest Territories, Canada - Cases_109_9 | ecosystem: Environmental > Aquatic > Marine > Gulf | place: Canada: Northwest Territories... | reverse complement strand
CACCCCGCAACGAAATCGCGAATTCTACCAAGGTGCGACTCAATTTCAAGGCGCCCGGGCCGATCGCGCTCACACACCCACCTACCGGGATTCGGCCACGCTGCGCCAGCGCGGGTTTGTGCCGTCCACGGCCGCACTCAGCCAGACGCTGCGCGCGCTATCGCGCCGCGTTCCTTCACCAGGTACTGGGCACAATAGACACGCGCCGTCCACCGCATCAGATCCCCGAGGATACCAAGCGCCAGTACCACGACCAGCGGTACATTGTCCGGCACAAGCCAAAAGAGGGCCACCGGAAACAGCACCAGAAATGCGAGGTAACCCGATGTCGATAACCGTCGCCAAAGAGTCACCACGGCGGCTCGCATGGTTGAAAACATACGGAAGTCCCGCGTGACAAACACGAGGGGCAGCCAGTACACCAGCAGGAACGGGACAATAAACAGGGCGATCGTGCCAATCCGATTCATCGTCGGCGCAATCTCTTCGAATCGAGCTTGCACTTCCAACTCGCCGCTGGCGCCGGTTACCGAGGCACTAAGGAAAAATACGGCCATCAGCAACACAACGAGAAGGGCCTTGATGCATAACCACACGAACTGGTTGAAAACATCCTTGCCTCGCTTCAGGATTTCGGGCACTGAAACGCGCCCATCACCCACCACAAATGACCGAAGGGCGCCCCCGAACAAGTACGCGTAAACGAAAAGAGACAACGTGACCAGCAACGCCATAGAAGACGTGGGGCCTGCTTCAGACGTCGTGGGCACGGACGCCGGTACGATCATGTGGCTCCACAAAACCACGATGAACACCCTCACAGCAATGACAAGCCACACACCCGGGCTCAGTACGGCCCGCACGGCGGCCCTGATGCGCAGCTCGTTTTCGCCTTGTCTCGCCTGTCGATTCATGATTCCTAGTGCTCGATGGTTTTCGATATGTTACCTCAAGAGTCCGGTCTCGGGCGCCGGTGCTGCAAATGGTCTACCCACATGGCGGTCGCACCGGCTACCGATGCCGGGATAACCGTCAAGTTAATCACGGGTACCACCATGATAGCCATTACCGCAGCGCCAAAACCCAGTGTCAGAAAAATATTCGCTCTCGCGAGCCGCCTGACCTCGGAAAAATGCAGGCCATGGTTTTCCATCGGGTAGGCCAGATACTCAAGCGCCAATATCCAGGCGGTGATTATCAGCCAGACGAAGGGGGCGACGACATTGATCACGGGGATCAGTGTCAATACCAGTGGAAACAAGACAACGATCAAAAAATAACGAAGCTTTCTCAGCTCGTTGACAATCGCTCCAACGACAGCCCCAAGCCCGTTCCGCTCGCTGCCCATACCATCATCGTTGATGCGCCCGCCAAGCACACGCTCCACTCGCTCGGCAAGCAGCCCGTTGAACGGCGCTGCGATGAGATTGGCAACCATTGTAAAGGCGAAGAACATGAGCAATCCTGTCGCCGCCGCGAAAACAACCCACAAGATGCCACGCGCTAGCGCCGCCCACCAACCCTGCGCGCTCGGTAATAACCACTCCATTAATGATTCGAACTGGCTCGCTCCAAACCATATCAGAACAACGAATACCGAGACGTTTATGAGAAGCGGCGCCAAGAGAAAACGGCGCAGCCCTGAACGCATGATCAAACGCGATCCGCGAAGCAGATATGTCGGCCCAATGACTAGATCGCTAATCAATGCTGATCTGCCGGCGGAGAGCCAGCACAGCCCCCGACCACATCATTACTCAGTTCTGACGAGCTAGCCTGCATTTCTCACCGGGTATCGTCGCGAGTGCGCGGAGATGGCCGTGGGCGCGCCGGATAAAGACGAGTGCCCGGTGGACACTCGTTCCGGCGAACGGGAAATCCACGGAGGGATTTCCCCGGCCCGCCAAGCGCAGCGGGAGTGCGAAGCGCAGGCGGCAACGCGCGCGCGAGAAAATGCGCGGAGACGTAGCTTACACTACGTTGAGCACACAACCGAGCGCGCTGTGGGTAGATACGCGGCCACAGTAGATAACTGGTGAGAAATGCAGGCTAGCACCCAGAACATCAGGTACGGCCTATCGAAGGCTCGCCGGTGTCAGCGACACACGAGCGGTGCACCGCCCCGGTACCAAGCCCCGCCAGGGGCCGCGGACAGGGAGGTCGTGCCCGCGCGCTGCGACAGGGAATGTCTCGTCGCGAGGCTCCGAGGCGCGGCGGAAACAGACAACACCCCGAGCCGGGTCCTGACAGCGGCGAGACGCCGTGCGTGAACTAATTTGTGCTCCGCGCAGAACTCTTCAGCTTATACCCGAGATAGCTCGTGCGCAGAGATCAATGATGGTCCCCACCCACGGCATAATCAACAGCAGTGCCAGGCCGTTGATCCCGATCAAAATTCGCATGTCCATACTCGCGTGGATCGGCTCGCTGGTGGTGGCATCATCGAAGTACATGAGCTTCACCAGGCGCAGATAATAATACGCCCCGATCACCGCCAGCAGCACAGCCACGATCGCCAGCCAGGTCATGTCTATCTCCACGACGGATTGAATGACCAGCAGCTTGGAGTAGAACCCAACAGTGGGTGGAACACCGGCCATCGAGAACATGAGCACCAACATCATGAACGCGTACCAGGGCTTTCTTTGATTCAGCCCTTTGAAATCATCCAACTGCTCCGCCTCGAACCCCGCGCGCGACAACAAAATTATCATGCCGAATGCACCCAACGCCATGATCGCGTAGATCAAGACGTAAAACAGCGCAGAGCTGTAACCATTTGGCGTGGCAGCCGATATACCCAGCAAGAAAAATCCCATGTGCGCTATCGAAGAGTAAGCCAACATACGCTTGATGTTACTTTGCGCAATGGCGACAATATTTCCTAACGCCATCGAGAGTAAGGCAAGGACGATAATCATATCTTGCCAGGACACTGCGAGGCCCTCGAGGCCCCCAACGAGTAGGCGCATGATCAACGCAAAACCCGCGAGCTTCGGCGCCGTCCCGATGTAGAGCGTGACCGAGGTGGGTGCACCATGATATACATCCGGAAGCCACATGTGAAAAGGCACTGCCCCAATCTTGAACGCAATTCCCACTAACACAAAAACCATTCCGAAGATCAGCACAACGTCATCGGCGGAGATCCTGGTAATGGCGTCTTTGACGACCGCGATATCGAGACTTCCCGTTAATCCATACAGGATCGACATGCCATAAAGCAACATGCCCGAGGAAAGCGCCCCGAGCACAAAGTATTTCATCGCCGCCTCTGTTGCCGGGACGGAATCTCGCTGGAATGCCACCATCGCATACAGGCTCAACGACAGGAGCTCGAGCCCCAGGTACAACGTCAGAAAATGGCGCGCCGAGGCCATGATCATCATGCCCACGACCCCGAACAAGCCTAGCACAAAATACTCACCGCGATACATGTCACGTGCCTGCAAGTACTCACGGGAGTACACAAAAACGAAGAAGATGATTAGGTAGGTTGCGAGCTTTAATAGGTCCGACAACGTGTCGTGGATAAACATGTCATGGAAGGTCAGTCCCATGGATGTTGACATACCCTGGAGTGTCAGCACTATGGCCCCCACCAGGGTCGCCTGCGAAAGTATATAAGTGGCAAGGCGTGTTTGCTTGCTGAGGAACAGATCCATAACAAGGATCACGCATGCCATCGAGAAAACCCATATCTCGGGCAGCGCGGGCAGAAAATTAGGTACGTCGACAGTCATCGCTCTAGTGCGTGAGATGTAAAGCGTGAGGTTGAAGCGAAAAAACTAGTGCCTGGCGCGGCCGTATCTCCTTTTGCATCACCTCACTCCCCGCCCCTTACGCCTCTCTCTTCACGTTCACAGCTTCGATATTGAAACCTGCTCGAGCAGGTGGTCGGTGGACGCGTGCAACACCTCCAAGAACGGGAACGGCCACAGCCCCATAGCCAGCACCGCAAACGCGAGCAAGGCCAGAAACAGTATCTCCCGCGGCGTTACGTCCTCCAGAGCGGCGACATTATCGTTGGAGATGCTACCGAATATAACCCGCTTGTACATCCACAGCGTATAGGCGGCACCAAACACGAGGATTGTCGCAGCCAGAATTGCATACCACACGTTCACCTTGTATGACCCCACGATCACCAGGAACTCACCGACGAAACCCGATGTGCCGGGCAGGCCGGTGTTCGCCAGCGCGAACAACATCATGAACGACGCAAACACAGGCATGCGGTTCGCGACGCCACCGTAGTCGCTGATCTCGCGCGAGTGCAACCGCTCATACAGAATGCCCACGCACAGGAACAAGGCGCCCGAGATGAACCCGTGCGAAATCATTTGCACCATCCCACCTTCGACGCCCTGTGAGTTGAACACGAAAAAACCCATTGTCACGAAGCCCATGTGGGCGATCGATGAGTACGCGATCAGCCGCTTCATGTCCGTTTGCATCAGAGTCACGAGGCCAATGTAGACAATGGCAACGAGCGATAGGGCGATCATGAACCCCGCAAGCTCGTGGCTGGCATCCGGAGTGATGGGCAAGCTGAAGCGCAAAAAACCGTAACCGCCCATCTTCAGCAGGACGGCTGCAAGAATGACAGACCCGCCTGTGGGGGCCTCGGTGTGTGCATCAGGGAGCCAGGTGTGTACGGGCCACATCGGCACCTTGACGGCAAACGCAGCAAGGAAGGCAAGAAAAACCAGAATCTGGGCAGTCAAGTCCAACGTAAGCCCATGGAAGTCCAGTATCTCGAAGCTCTCGCCAGCTTGGTAATACAGATAGATAAACGACACCAGCATCAGCACCGAGCCCAGGAACGTGTAGAGGAAGAACTTGATGGTGGCATACACACGGTTGGGACCACCCCACACCCCGATAATGACGAACATGGGTACCAGCATGGCTTCCCAGAATACGTAAAATAAAATAGCGTCCAGCGCGCTAAACACACCAATCATCATGCCTTCCATAAACAAAAACGCAGCCATGTACTGGGCAACCTTATTCTGGATGACCCGCCAGCCGGCAATAATAACGATCACAGTTGAAAAGCTCGTGAGCAGTATCAGTAGCAGGGAAAATCCATCGATGCCCAGGTGGTAGCGAATGTTGAAGGCGTCAATCCAGGGACGGTTTTCCACAAATTGCATTTCCGCTGTACTGAGATCGAACCCCGTGTAAAGCGGGATAGTGACAATGAATGTTGCGCCGGCAAGTACGAGACTTATCCACCGAGCGAGCACTGCATTTTGATCACCACGCGTTGCCAGCACGAGCCCGCCACCGACAAGTGGCAGCCAGATGGCCGTGCTTAGCGCGTAGTGGGAGAACATGTCCGACCGTTTACATCCTTATTAGCGATGCAGGAAAAACGTGATCAGAAGAAACAGACCCAAGATCATGGCGAAGGCATAATGGTATACATATCCGGTCTGTACGTGTCGGATAATGGATGAAAACCAACCGATCACTCGCGCCGTGCCATTAACCGCCAGCCCATCGATCAGCATGACATCGCCAATACGCCAGAACATGCGCCCGATCTTCCGCACACCGCCCGCAAATACCACGTCATTGACGTCATCGAAGTAATACTTGCGCACCAGAATCATGTGAATGAGTCGTACCTTGCGGCTGACGACAGCCGGAAGATGCGGATAACGAATGTAGAAGAGCCAAGCAGTAATGATACCCGCCACCGCGAGGAAGAACGGCAGTGATTCCAAGCCATGACCGATAAAAGGCCCTATACCTTCGAAATGCCCACCCAGCTCGGCGAGCACGTTGTGCTGCGGGGCAACTGCAAGCGAGGCGCCGAAAAGATTGCCGAATAACATCGGTTCGATAAGGACCGCTCCCGCGAACACCGACGGGATCGCCAGCATCACCAGCGGAAAGGTCACTACAAACGGCGACTCTTTGACGTGATGTATAGCATCATCATCCATGCGCGGTTTACCGTGAAACGTCAGGAACACCATGCGGAATGTGTAGAGGGCAGTTACAAACACGCCTATTAGAACCGAGAAGTATGCAAAGCCACTGCCGGTTATGTGAGAAAGACGTGTTGCTTCAATGATCGAATCCTTGGAGAAAAAGCCAGCGAGCGCAGGTATCCCAGCAAGCGCCAGCGACCCTACTAACATGGTCCAATAGGTGACGGGCATGTACTTACGCAGGCCGCCCATTTTACGCATGTCTTGCTCGTGATGAAGGGCGATAATAACCGAGCCCGCGCCGAGGAAAAGCAACGCCTTAAAGAAAGCATGAGTGGTGAGATGAAAGATCCCGGCCGCATAGGCTGACGCCCCGTTGGCAACCATCATGTAACCGAGCTGTGAGATTGTTGAGTAGGCGATTACCCGCTTGATATCGTTTTGCACGACGGCGACCAGCCCGAGAAAAAACGCGGTGATAGCGCCGATCACCAGCACCACACTCAAGGCAGCTTCGGAAAGTTCAAAAAGAGGTGACATGCGCGCCACCATGAACACGCCGGCCGTCACCATCGTAGCCGCATGGATCAGAGCAGAGATTGGTGTTGGCCCTTCCATGGAATCCGGCAGCCAGACATGCAAAGGCACTTGCGCGGACTTGCCCATGGCCCCGACAAACAACAATATGCAAATTAGCGTAATGATGTTCCAGTCCACACCCGGTATCCATTGCACGCTGTCCGCGGCAACCTGGGGGGCAATCGCGAACACTGCCGCATAATCCAGGCTTCCGAAGTAGGTATAGATCACAGCAATGCCGAGCAGGAAGCCAACGTCACCGACACGGTTAACAAGAAACGCTTTCAAGTTCGCATAAATGGCGGATTCGCGATCAAACCAAAAGCCGATCAACAAATAAGAAACCAGACCAACACCCTCCCACCCAAAGAACAGCTGCAAGAAGTTGTTGGACATTACCAGCATCAACATGAAGAAAGTGAACAGCGCCGTATAGCTGAAGAAACGCTGGTATCCCGGATCATCGTGCATATACCCGATGGTATATATGTGCACCATGAGCGAAACAAATGTCACCACGACCATCATTACGGCCGCCAGCGGATCGATAAGAAAACCGAACTCGAGCGGCACACCACCACTCACCGCCCAGGTGTACACCGGTCCGTTGAACTCGTGGCTGTTGAAGATAACGTCGTTGAAAACAATCAGTGACAGAAAAAACGACACCGCCACACCCACGATCGCTGCCGTATGAGCACCGCGACGCCCAATCTTCCACCCGAAAATGCCGGCGATTATGGAGCCAACCAGACAGGAAAGCGGGACAGCGAGATACACAAGCTCTAAATCAAGTCCGGACACGGCCTAACCCTTGAGCACATCGAGATCTTCCACATTGATGGTACGGCGGTTGCGGAAAATAACTATGAGGATGGCGAGCCCAATGGCAGCCTCTGCTGCTGCGACCGTAAGTATAAAGAACACGAAAACCTGTCCCGCGATGTCGTCGAGATAGTGAGAAAAAGCGATAAAGTTGATGTTCACGGCGAGTAACATCAACTCGATCGACATGAGCAAAATTACGACGTTCTTGCGATTCAGAAAAATGCCAACGACGCTAAGGCAAAAAAGGACGGCGCCCAGGATCAAGTAGTGTGACAGCGGAATCATGTTTCAGGTCGCCAGGCGTCAGTCGCCTTCTGTTAAGTATTCGTGATTCTTCACGATCGAGCTTCCCGTAATAAGACTGAGGACTAAGCGTTGAGGACTGAGTCCTCAGTCCTTAGCTCTATTTTTTTCTGCCGACATCTTCACCAAACGCACCCGATCGGCCGGTGAAACTGCTACCTGCCTCCTGGGATCCTGGTACTTGGTGTCCTTGCGCCGTCGCGATGCTAGCGTAATGGCACCGATTATGGCTACCAGCAGGATAAGGGCAGCTATCTCAAACGGGTAGACATACACCGTGTAAAGCACACGCCCGAGCTCGCGCGTGTTGCTGTAATCGGCGGAGTGCCCCATCGGTGCTGCGATGCGCTCCAAGCCAAAACGTGCCGGGCCGAGGATAATGATCATCTCAAGCACCAGCAGTATCCCGACCGCTCCCCCAATCGGCAAATATTCGCCAAACCCCTCGCGCAAACGCACCAGATTGACATCAAGCATCATGACCACAAACAAGAACAGCACCATGACCGCGCCGACATAAACCAGCACCAGCGTGATCGCAAGGAACTCCGCCTCCAGCAGTATCCAAAGGCCGGCGGCGGTGAAAAAGGCGAGCACCAGGAACAGCGCGGACTTGACGGGGTTGCGGATGGTGATCACCATGACCGCTGCCATTACCAGTACCGCAGCAAAGAAGTAGAATACTAATTGCTCGAAGGTCATACTTATCTCAGTTGCAAGCGAAAAGTAACAAGTAGCAAGTATTAAAAGAACAAATTTCGGTCTGGTGGTGTGGTTTCATCCTGGCCACTTGTAACTTGCTACTTGCTACTAGTTGTTATCTGTACCTCGCATCAGCCGCCCGATCGGCTGCGATCTGTTTTTCGAACTTGTCGCCCACCGTCAGTAACTGCTGCTTGGTGATTACGTTCTCGCCGCGGTTTTCGAAATGAAACTCGAAGAAGCGAGTTTCCACAATCGCATCCACCGGACAAGACTCCTCGCAAAAACCGCAGTAAATGCACTTGAACAGATCGATATCGTAAAGCGTGGTGCGCCGCGTACCGTCAGCCCGTTCCTGCGACTCGATCGTGATGGCCAACGCCGGGCAAATGGCCTCACAAAGCTTGCACGCAATGCAGCGTTCTTCACCGTTGGGATAACGGCGCAGTGCGTGCAGCCCACGAAAACGTGGAGACAATGGGGTGCATTCCTCAGGATATTGCACCGTGATCTTTCGCGCGAACAGGTGGCGCCCGGTCACCATCAAACCCTGGAGCAACTCGAAAAGCAGGAAGCTCTGGAGATAGCGCTTGATGACATTCATCGAAATCCTCCTCAGTTGGCCCCGCTGCCTAGTGAAACAAGAATCCGATCGGAGTCTGCATCGCTGCCCCGATCACCACGATCCACACCAGCGTAACCGGGATAAAGACCTTCCACCCCAATCGCATGATCTGGTCATAACGGTAGCGTGGAAACGTCGCGCGAAACCACAAGAAAAAGAACAGCACGACACAGACTTTAATGACGAGCCACGCCACGCCCGGGATCCAGGTGAAGGGCGCCACATCAAACGGTGGGTACCACCCGCCCAGGAACAGCGTGGCGGTTAGGGCGGAGATCAGGATCATGTTGGCATACTCGGCCAGAAAGAACAGCGCGAACGTCATGCCCGAGTACTCCACGTGAAAGCCGGCAACGATCTCCGATTCGCCCTCGGCGACATCGAACGGCGCGCGGTTAGTCTCGGCGACACCCGCGATGAAATAGACCATGAACAGCGGAAATAACGGCCACAGATACCATTGGTGCAAGCCGCCTTGCTGCTGCAGGACGATCTCGCGCAGGTTGAGAGACTGTGCGGCCATAAGCACGCCAACCAGAGCGAACCCCATGGCAATCTCGTAGGAAACGATCTGCGCGGCTGATCTGAGCGAACCGAGGAAGGCGTACTTCGAGTTCGAGGCCCAACCCGCTATAATAACACCGTAGACGCCCATCGACGTCAGCGCCAAAATAAACAGCAGGCTCGCATCGATGTTCGCGAGCACGAGTGTGTCGGTAAACGGCATGACCGCCCATGCCACGAGCGCCGGCGCAAGTGTCAGCATGGGCGCGATGATGAACAAGAACCTGTTGGCGTTGGTGGGGACGATGATCTCTTTGAGCAGCAGCTTCAAGACGTCGGCGATAGGCTGTAACCAGCCACGCGGTCCGACGCGGTTGGGGCCTACGCGCATTTGCATGTAGCCGATCAGCTTGCGTTCCGCGAACGTGAGATAGGCCACTCCGAGAATCACTGGCACAAGGATGGCAATAATGAACGCTAGGTTTCTCAGCGTGAGCTGCGACCAGCCGGGCATCCCGCTCCACACCGATTGGGCGAGCTCAATCACGCGCCTGCTGCCTTGATGACGCTGGTCGCGCCGTGCGGGGC
>Ga0255058_10002529_pt1 | contig 10075 bp, 10 predicted proteins | sample Cases_109_9_MG_FD_188637 | JGI IMG/M metagenome (GOLD analysis project Ga0255058, IMG submission 188637) | Seawater microbial communities from Amundsen Gulf, Northwest Territories, Canada - Cases_109_9 | ecosystem: Environmental > Aquatic > Marine > Gulf | place: Canada: Northwest Territories... | reverse complement strand
TCACCGATACGCGGATCGGCGTGTAGCCCTCGAGCTGCCAGGCGCGATTCTGGGCACATGCGGTATCGAGCACCCACGCGCCGACGGCGAAGATCAGCCCGGTGTCCTCGGCCAGCGGGATGATCTCCTTGGGAGAGATCTTGCCCAGCTCGGGGTCCTCCCAGCGCAGCAGTGCTTCGGTGGCGACGACGGCGCCGTTGCTGAGGTCCAGCCGCGGCTGATAGTGGACCTCGAGGTCGCCGTGCTCGAGCGCCTCGCGCAGGCGCGTCTCGAGAGTCAGCTTGCGGCGCGTCGCCTGGTTCATCGACTCGCAGAAGAACTGGTGGGTGTTCCGGCCGCGTTCCTTCGCGTGGTACATGGCGGTGTCGGCGTGCTTGAGCAGGCTCTCCGCGTCGTCGCCGTCCTCGGGGAAGATGGCGATGCCGATGCTCCCGGTGGAGGAGATCTCCGGTCCGTCCACCGTGATCGGCTCCGGCAGGGCCTTCAGGATGCGGCGGGCGACTTCGCCGGCGTCGTCGGGCTCGGCGATGTTCGAGAGCAGGATCGTGAACTCGTCGCCGCCGAGACGGGACACCTCGGTCTGCAGGCCAGGGTCCTCGAGGCGACTCACGACGTCGGTGCCGCGCACCTTCTCGCGGATCAGGCCCGACACGTGCTTCAGCAGCAGATCGCCGGCGCTGTGTCCCAGGGTGTCGTTGATGCGCTTGAACTGGTCGAGGTCCAGGTACAGCAGGCCCACCCGGTGGCCGAGCTCGCGGGCGGAGTCGACGGCGCGCTGCAGGCGCTCGCGGAAGAGGCGCCGGTTGGCCAGGCCCGTGAGGCTGTCGAAGTTCGCCAGCCGCTGGATCTTTTCCTGCGCCTGGCGCTGCTCCGTGATGTCCTGGATGGTGGCCGAGAGACGGGTCAGCGCGCGTCCGTCGAGCACCAGCTCGCCCTGCTGTTGCACGAAGCGGATGCTGCCGTCCGGGCGCAGGACGCGGTGTTCGAGGTTGAAGGACTTGGAGACCTGGAGCGCCTCTCGAATCTGGCTACCGACACGCTCTCGGTCCTCCGGGTGGACCTGCCGCAGGAAGTTCTGAAGGCTGGGACGCACCGAGTCCTGCTCCGCCCCGAGGATGCGGTAGGTCTCGTCCGACCAGACCATCTCGGTCAGGTCCTCCTGGCACTCCCAGCTTCCGAGCTGCGCGATGCGCTGGGCATGGGCCAGCGAGGCCTGGCTGTTCTGGAGCAGCGACATGCTGCGGTTGGCGCGCAGCAGGAAGCGCACCCGGTGGCCGAGCAGCGCGAGGTTCAAGGGCTTGCCGATGAAGTCGGTGGCGCCCGCGTCGTAGGCGCGTTCGACCGAGTCGCGGTCCTCCGCGCCGGTCATGAAAAGGATGGGAGTTGCGTCCTGTGGGAAGCGCTCCCTCAGCTGGCGACAGGTCGCGAGGCCGTCGAGGCCGGGCATACTGCTGTCGAGCATCACCAGGTCGGGCCCGACCGCCTCGAACTTCTCGAGCCCCTCGCGCCCGTCCGTGGCATCGCAGACGGCATAGCCCTGGTGCTCGAGGGTCGAGCGCGCCAGCTCACGCACCACGAGGTCGTCGTCGATCACCAGGACGACAGGGCGGTCTCGCGACGCAGAAAGGGGGGGCATCCCCTCTCTCTTCGGCCCTTTCTGCAGCCGGGCTGAGGTTTCCGGCTACGGCCCCGCGCTGCCGAAGGGCGGGAAAGCGCTGGGCCATCGAGGCCTTGCGCGGCGAGGCTGCCGTCGCGGCGCACTCCGGCTGCCGCCGCCTGGGACGAGCGGAGGCAGCGTCGAGCTCCCACCCAGCGGCGGGGCCCTCGGCCGTCAGGCGAGCTCGGACAGCTCGGCCACCCGGGTGGTGGGCTGCGCCCGTTCGGCTGCGCCCACCCAGCGCAGGCACATGGTGCCGCGTTGATGTCCGGCGGTTTCGAGCCAGTTGGGCAGCCCAGGATCCGCGTGAGCCAAGACCAGGCACACCGAGCCGTCCGGTCGGGTCTGCACCTCGTGGTGGTTCAGTGCGATGCGGTGGTAGCGGTAGTCGAGGGACTCCATCCACCAGTTGTTCACCTGGAAGTTCCAGTAGTCGCAGGCGGGTGGCGTCACCTCGATCAACAATGCCTGCTCGGGCCCGAGCTCCCAGTAGCCGTGGAAGTACTGGATGTTGGGGTCGCCGTGGGCGGCAGCGGCCACGGCCGGGTCGAAGAAGGGCAGCTGGTTCGGCCGCTGCGCGAAGCCGGCGGCCCAGTCCGCGAACAGGGCGGAGGTTCCCGCTACGTAGGCCGAGGCCATGGCCAGACCGCGGTCGAGGAAGGCGGGAGTGAGCGGTGCGGGGCTCGGGCCCGAGCCGAGCCGTTCGATGCGAAGCTCCGCGATGCGTTCCAGTGCGCGGTCGCGGAAGGTCTGGCGCACGATCAGGCTCGAGCTGTCGGGCTGCATCGGCAGCCAGTTGCCCGGATGCTCGCGCGCGCTCACCACCAGCTCGAATGCGCCGTCGGGGCCGATCTCGAGCTCGGAGGCCTCTCGGTATCCGTCCTGCCCGCGGCGTCCGGTCGACCCGTAGCCGCCGGCGTAGGTGCCGAAGCCCAGATAGTGGATGCTTCCTCGTGTGCCCCAGATCCGGTAGTCGTGGGCGCCGCTGATGGCAGCGCTCTGGTAGTAGTTGTCCGGATTGTCGGCGCCGATCTTCACCGTCTCGTGGGCCGGGCGACGCAGCACCGGAAAGCCGGGGTCGGCGAACTCGAGGTAGGACTCGAGCGCCACGCGCGTCAGCCGCGAGAGGTAGCGAAACCCCTCGGCTCGGTCGAAGGGATCGGCGGGCGAAGTCTCGCGCAGCACCACCTGGCCGGCTCGCTCCAGGGCGCGACAGAAATCCCGCCAAGTCTCGCCACTCACGACACGCGCTTCCGGGCTCTGTTCGGGCATGCTGCCTCCTCGCTGCTCGCGAGCATCTTAAGCCCCAAGCAGGCGCCACGCAGTGGCGCTCGACGAGGGGGGCGGGTACAACCAGGGATCGAAGCTGCGGGGCAGCGAGCCCGGCTCTCGCGCGGGCACGACGTGCCCGGTTCCCGCGTGGGCACAACGGCCCGGTTCCCGGGAAGGAGCGAAGATGATCCTGGCAGGCAAGACCGTGTTGATCTGCGGCGTGGGTACAGGGCTCGGCTCGGAGGTGGCGCGGCTGGCCCTGCGCGACGGCGCCAACCTGATGCTGGCGGCGCGCACCGAATCGACGCTGCAGCAGGTGGCCAAGGATCTCGATGCTTCGGGGGAGCGCGTCGCCTGGCAGAGCACCGACATCACCGACGCCGATCAGTGCCGCGCCACCGCGCAGGCGGCCGAGAGCCGCTTCGGCGGAGTCGACGCCCTGGTTCAGGTGGCCGCCCTGGATACCGTCTTCGGCCCCTTCCGTGACGCCAGTCCCGAAGACCTGCGCAAGGTCTTCGACGTCAACGTGGTGGGCACTGCGCAGATCGTGCAGGCCGTGGCGCCGCACATGAAGCAGCGCGGAGGCGGCTCCGTGGTGTTGGTGGGTTCGCAGTCGAGCTTCCTGCCCGCCGATTTCCCGCAGGCTGCTTACGGCTCGTCCAAGGGCGCCCTGATCACGGCGATGCGCTACATGGCCAAAGACCTGGGCCCGGACCGCATCCGCGTGAACACCGTCGTACCGACCTGGATGTGGGGTCCGCCGGTGGAGATGTTCGTGAAGATGACGGCCAAGCAGCGCGACGTGCCGCGCGAGCAGGTGGTCGAGGAGATCACCAGCCGCATGGCGATCCCCGAGATCCCCGCCGATGAGGACGTCGCGGAGGCGATCGTGTTCTTCTGCTCCGACCGTGCCCGCATGATCACGGGTCAATCGTTGCTGGTGAACTGCGGCGAGTTCATGCCCTGACGGCGCAAGCCTCGGCGGAATCGGACCCAAAGGCCCGATCGGTCAGTGTGTCTGGCCCGCTCGCGACCGGCCGAGCTACTTTGCGCCCCGATGACCAAGCCCATGAAGCTCGTAGTGGGGATTGGGGGCGCCGGCCTCGTCTGCGCGGGTATCGGGCTTGCGCTGGAGCCGCCGTGGAGCTGGCTGATGGGCTGGATCGCGCTGTCGTGTTTCCTGGCCGCGGGCGCCTACCGCTGGAACCGCCCCGACTGGTACGGGAAACGCGGCGGCCGCCTCGTCTGGTGGCGAGCCTTGCCGCTGCTTCCCTACCTGTTGGCCTTTCGTGTCTCCATGTTGATCCGGCGCAGTCGCCAACACGGGCCGGACTGGAACGAGGTGGTGCCCGGCCTCTGGGTGGGGCGCGGGTCGATGCTCCTCTGCTTCCATCGGGGCTCGAGCTGGTGGTGGACTTGACGAGTGAATGGCCGGCGCCGCCGCGGCTGCGCGCGCTGCCAGGCTACCGCTGTCTCCCGGTTCTCGACGGCTCGACACCTCCCGACGACGAGCGCTTCCTGGCGCTGCTGGAGGAGATTCTGGGGGCCAGTGGCGGCGTCTACGTGCACTGCGAAGAGGGGCGCGGGCGCGCGCCGACGCTGGCTGCGGCGCTGCTGATCGCCCGGGGCATCGTCCCCGACGTCGCGTCCGCAATCGAGCTGGTGCAGAAGGCGCGCCCCTGCGCGCGACCGACCCGCACGGATCGCCGTTTCCTCGAGCGCATCGCGCCGCGTCTGCGCTGCTGACGCGGCCTTCGCCGTGCCCGCCGAGGCCGACGGCGCCTCGTGTTAGCATGCGGCGCGAGATGGCGAGCATCCTCGACGCCTTCAAGCTGACCGACCGCGTGGCCATCGTGACCGGTGCCGGGCGAGGCATCGGCCGCGGGGTTGCCCTGGCCTTCGCCGATGCCGGGGCTCATGTGGTGTGCGCCGCGCGCACGCAGAGCCAGATCCAGGAGACCGCCGAGCTGGTGCGCGCACGGGGGCGCGAGGCGCTCCCGGTGGTCTGCGACGTCACGCGCTCGGAGCAGCTCGAGGCGCTGGTCGCCGCGGCTCGCGGGCACTTTCCCCGCCTCGACCTGCTGGTGAACAACGCCGGTGGCTGGCCTCCGAAGCCGGCCATGCAGACCAGCGAGCGGGAGTTCGAGAAGGCCTTCCACTTCAATGTCACACAGGCCTTCGTGCTGACGCAGCTGTGCGTGCCCCACATGGTGGAGACCGCCGGCGGCGGAGCAGTCGTCAACATCTCGTCTCGGGCCGGCGGCCTGGTGCAGAAGGCCTTCGTCGCCTACGGCACCGCCAAGATGGCTCTCAACTTCATGACGAGGAATCTGGCCTTCGAGCTGGCGCCGAAGGTGCGGGTCAACGCCATCGCGGTGGGCGGTGTCGAGACGGATGCCTTGAAGGTGGTGCTCACGAATCCCGAGATTCGCAAGCAGCTCGAGCGCAACACGCCCATGCAACGGGTGGGGCAGGTCGAGGACATCGCCGCCTGCGCGCTCTACCTGGCGTCACCCGCCGCGTCGTGGGTGACCGGGAAGATCTTCGAGGTGGATGGTGGCAGCGAGGCGCCGGCGTTCCTGATCCCGACGCCCCCGCTCTAGCCGGCGGAATGCTTGAGCCGCGCCCGCGAGCGGCCGTCCGCGGCGGCTAGTGGCGCGCCAGCAGGTCGGGGTGCGCGCGGCCCGTGGCCATGGGCAGGTCCAGGTAGCTGCGGATGCCGGGCTCGGCCGCGCAGGTGGCCGGGATGGCGCTGACGCAGTGGTTGGCGGTGGCCACCATGCCGGGGTTGCGGACCAGGGCGGCCTCGATGTCGTGGGGGTGGAGTCCGTGGAAGACGAGCTTCAGCGGCGGATCGCCGCTTACTTCCACCTCGAAGCGCTCTCCCTCGGCGCCGAATTTCCAGGCGGGCTCCAGGTGTTCCTGGCCCATCAGCCAGTTCACCCGGGCCGTCACGAAGGGTTCACCGCGCACGCAGCCCTGCCAGCTGAAGCGCTGCGCCGCCACCGTGCCGGGCTGGAGTGCACCGATGGGCGACTCGATGGGCGCCGTGGCCACGGCCATCTCGTGAGTCGTGCGCTTCTCGGCGTCGAGCTCCACGCCGAGCCCGGCCGCCACCATGTCGAGGGACTGCTGGAAGCCGTGCCCGAGGATCGCCAGCATGGGGCTCTTGCGAGCCTCCTCGGGTGTCTTCCCGAAGAGCATGATGTCGCGGATCACGTTCACGGCGGAGTAGCTGCGGATGTCGGAGAACTCCTCGGCGCGTACGTGGGTGATGTCGCGGGAGAAGGCGGACGCGGTGAGCGGGAAGCGCTCCGTGATCCCGCCCGGGTGGATGCCCGTCCCGTGCAGGCTGACGCCACCCTTGCGGCAGGCTGCCTCGAGGTCGCTGACGTTCGAAGCGGTGAAGGGGTAGAAGTAGTCCAGGGGCGTCACCACGTTGCGGCCCGCTTCGAGCATGCGCAGCACTTCGGGGCGTTGGCCCATCAGCGGGCTGTAGAGGATGCAGTCCGCATCGATGGCGATGGCTTCGTCCGCCGAGCTGGTCGCGGTGACGCCGATGGGACCGATGCCGCAGATCTCACCGACGTCGCGCCCGGCCTTCTCGGCACTGTGCACCCAGCAGCCCGCGAGCTCGAGCTCGGGATGGCTCTGGATGCCCTCCACGGCCGCGCGTCCCAGGTTGCCCGTCGCCCACTGCACGACTCGATACGCCATCTACGCCCCCTTCTTTTCCTGGTTTCCCTCTGCCCCCGCGTCATTCTCGACCAAAGGCGCAGGGCTCCACAAGCGCCGTCTGCGTCGGGGAGCGTGGTATGCTGCGCCGCTCCACAGGAGCCCGCTGCATGAAGTTCTGGCAGTCTCTTTCCTTCACCGAGACCGAGCAGCTGGTGGAGTTGGCGCGCATCTGCGAGCAGGTGGGCTTTCACGGCGCCTTCGTCTCGGACCACCTCTTCCACCCCGAGAAGATGCTGTCGCGCTATCCCTACTCCGAAGACGGCAGTCCGCCCTTCGGTCCGGACACCCCCTGGCCCGAGAGCTGGGCGGCCATCAGCGCCATGGCGGCTGTGACCGAACGGCTGCGCTTCACCACGGCCGTCTACATCGCGCCGCTGCGCCACCCGCTGGCGGTGGCGAAGGGCGTTGCCACGGCGTCGGCGATCTCGGGCGGACGCGTCGCCCTGGGGGCTGGAGTGGGCTGGATCCGTGAAGAGTACGACCAGCTCGGCCAGGACTTCCGCACGCGCGGGCGGCGCCTTGATGAGATGATCGAGGTGATGCGCGCCGTCTGGCAGGGTGGCATGGTCGAGCACCACGGCGAGTTCTACGACTTCGACCGTCTGCAGATGAATCCCACGCCGCCCGGCGAAGTTCCGATCTACCTGGGGGGTACCAGCGAGGCCGCCCAGCGCCGCGCGGCGCGAAACGACGGCTGGCTCGGGAGCGGCGACGATCCGGATGCCTTGCCCGGCATCGTGGAGCGGCTGCGCGGCTATCGCCGCGAGGCCGGGCTCTCTGCGGAGGGCTTCGAGGTGATCGCCCCGCTGACGGTCCCGCCGGATCCGGATCTGGTGCGCCGTCTCGAGGCGGCGGGCGTCACGGGCATGGTCAGCTATCCGCTCCTCTACACGATCGGACCCGGGACTACGCTGGAGCAGAAGCGCGCGGCTCTGGAGCAGTACGGCGAGGGTGTGATCGCCCGCTGTGCCTAGGTTGGATCGTTCTTGACCCGCGCCAGGTCTATGCCCAAGATGGCGCGTCTCTCAGCAGAGGAGGGGAAGCATGAGCCGGAGGCTTGGGTCTATCGGTGGCCTGGCCGGCGGAGTCGCTGCATTGCTGCTCGCGGGGGCCGCGGCGGCTGCGGAAGACCTGCCCTTCGTCGACGGCGAGTCCTGGAAGGCCTCTGCGGCGCCGGTCAAACGGGCCTACCTGATCGGGATCGGAAACTACCTGAACGCCGAGTACGCCTTCCAGAAGACCTACGGCCCGCCGAAGGACAACCAGACTACGGTGCAGCGCATGTACGAGGGCATCGACGACCTCACGCTCGACGAGTCGGTCGAGCGCATCGACCGCTGGTACAAGGCGAATCCCGACAAGCAGAGCTGGACCGTGCTCGAGGTGATCTGGGTCGACATGGTCGAGCCCAATCTCCCGGCGTCTCGGAAATACGAATGAGCGAACCCGCGCGAGGTCGAGTGATGAAGCGACGCATCGCAACCGTGCTGGCCCTGGCGAGCCTGACGCTGGCCTGCGCCACCATCGGTGGCGCCCTGATCGGCGGCGGCATCGGCGCCATCGCCGGAGACTCCCGCATGGGCGCCGCGGTGGGTGCCACCGCCGGGGCCGTGATCGATATCTTCGGTCGCTGACCCTCAGTCGTCCGACAGGGCGGTCCGGTATGCTGGTGGGAACACGATCCCCACCTCGAGGACCCCCAATGGCCGACAACACCCAGATCCTGCTGATCGAGCGCCCGAAGGGGAAGCTCGAGGAGAGCCACTTCGAAGTGCGCGAGGGCGCCATGCCCGTGCCCGCTGAGGGTCAGGTCCTGGTGCGCAACATCCTGCTCTCCCAGGACGCCGCCAACCGGGCCTGGATGCAGGGGGCCACCTACCGGAGTGCAGTGAATGCGGGCGACGTGATGCACGGCTACGCCATCTGCGAGGTGGTGGAATCGCGCTCTCCGGACTACGAGCCCGGAGACATCGTGTCGGGCGAGGCGGGCTGGCAGCAGTACGCCGCTCTGGACGCACGCACCGTCGCGCGCTGCTCAGAGCACCGACCGCTTTCGCACCTGCTCTCGGTGCTGGGGATCGCGGGCAAGACCGCCTACCACGGCCTCCTCAACGTCTCGGGGATCGCGGAAGGGGAGACCCTGCTGGTGTCCGCCGCGGCCGGTTCGGTGGGCTCGCTGGTGGGGCAGATCGGGAAGATCAAGGGTGCGCGAGTGGTCGGGGTCGCGGGTGGCGCCGAGAAGTGCGCCTGGGTGGTGGACGAGCTCGGCTTCGACGCCTGCATCGACTACAAGGGGGGCAACCTCTCCGGGGAGCTCGGCCAGCATTGCCCCAAGGGCGTCGACGTCTACTTCGACAACACCGGCGGGGACATTCTCCAGGCGGCGCTCTTCGCCATGCGCGAGCGCGGCCGCATCGCCTGCTGCGGCGCGGTCTCCATGTACGACGGTGGTCCCCTGAGCGGCCCCGTGGGCGTCCCCGGCCTGATCGTGGTGAAGCGGCTGCGTCTGGAGGGCTTCATCGTGATGGACTTCGCCGACCGCGATGCCGAGGCGGAGCGAGACCTGGCGGCCTGGGCGGCGGACGGCCGCCTGAAGGTCGTCGAGGACGTGATCGACGGGCTCGAGAACGCGCCGCGCGGATTGATCGGCTTGCTGGCGGGCGAGAACCGCGGCAAGCGCATGATCCGGGTGGGTCCGGACCCGCGTGCCTGAGACCGCTGCCGGTTCAGCGCGCTGCCGGCTCAGCGCACTGCATGCTCAGCGGGCCGGACGCTCGTGCAGGGGGCCGGGCGGCAGCCTGCCGTCGACGTCGCGGAAGCCGTAGCTCTGGGCCAGCTCCCGGCAGATCAGCGCCCGCCCCGAGTGACGCATGCGCTCCGGGTCCGCGGCCAGGGCAACCACGGCCCGGCCGCAGAAGCGCGGCGATTCGGCGCGGCTGAAGTCGAGCCCGGGGACGGCCTGCTGGGCCGCGGCATTGCGTTCGGTCAACACCAGGCCCGGCCACAGCGAAACCACCGCCACGCCCTGGCCCGAGAGCTCGTGGGCCGCGTCGGCGCTGAAGCGGTCCAGCGCTGCCTTGCCGACGCCGTAGGCCACGTGCCAAGCGTACTCGGCGGCGCCCGAGGAGCTGATGTTGGCGATCAGGCCGCTTTGCGCGCGCAGCATGGCTCGGGCTGCGAGGGCGGCGGCCACGTAGGCACCGCGTGTGCCCACGCCCACCATGTCGTCCCAGTTCGAGAATGGCGTCTCCCAGAAGGGGCGGCCCGAAGTGAGCTCCTTCGGGATCACGAAGGCGGAGTTCACCAGCACGTCGAGGCGGTCGACCTCTTTCTCCACACGCTCGAAGAGTGCGATGACGCTGTCGTCGTCGCGGTGATCACAGCGCACTGGGATGCCGCGCCCGCCTA
>Ga0255058_10002528_pt1 | contig 10078 bp, 6 predicted proteins | sample Cases_109_9_MG_FD_188637 | JGI IMG/M metagenome (GOLD analysis project Ga0255058, IMG submission 188637) | Seawater microbial communities from Amundsen Gulf, Northwest Territories, Canada - Cases_109_9 | ecosystem: Environmental > Aquatic > Marine > Gulf | place: Canada: Northwest Territories... | reverse complement strand
TCAACTCGGAGCGGGAAGCTCACATCATCACGATCGAGGACCCGATCGAGTTCGTGCATACCCACAAGAAATGCCTGGTCAATCAGCGTGAGGTGGGAGCGGATACGGAGGGGTTCGCGCGTGCCCTGAAGTACGTCCTGCGCCAGGACCCGGATGTCATCCTGATCGGCGAGATGCGCGACCTGGAGACGATCCAGGCAGCGCTCACGATCGCAGAGACGGGGCACCTGGCGTTTGCCACTCTTCACACGAACTCGGCGGCCGAGTCGGTCAACCGGATCATCGATGCCTTCCCGTCCCACCAGCAAGGGCAGGTGAGGGCGCAGCTGGCTTTCGTGCTCGAGGCCGTGATCACACAGGTCCTGCTCCCGAGAGCGACCGGCGATGGACGCGTCGCGGCGATCGAGATCATGCTGGCCACACCCGCGATCCGGGCCCTCATCCGCGACGACAAGATCCATCAGATCTACTCGGCACTGCAGACCGGCAAGAAGCTCGGCATGCAGACCATGAACGATTCCCTGTACGTGCTCTACATGCAGGGAGACGTCACCATCGCCGAGTGTCTGCGGGTGAGCTCCGACCCGTCCGAGCTGCGACGTCTTCTGGGCGAGCCGGAGGGGACCGATCGTGCGGGCGGCGAATCGCGAGCCGGCGAGGTCATCCGGCCGAACGCCGCCGCAAGTCGCTAGCAGGTCAGAGACCTCAGATACGGCCTGATTGAACCAATAGCCTACAGGTAGCCAGATGCCCGTTTTTGCATATAGCGCGAGAACCGTAGGAGGAGAGCTCAAGCAGGACGAGATCGAGCTCCCGACGCGGGACGAGGTGATCAAGTACCTTCGCAAGCGCCGGCTCATTCCGGTCACGGTGCGCGAGAAGCCGAAGGAGGTCAAGTTCGGGCTGAAGCGGACGGTCAAGACCCGCGAGATGGTCATCTTGACCCGCCAGTTCGCGACGATGATCAACGCCGGGCTGCCGCTCGTGAAGGCTCTGCAGATCCTCACGGCGCAGGCCTCCAACCCGACGATCCAGACCGCGATAGAGAAGGTCGTCCACGACGTCGAGTCGGGCGACACCCTGGCCCACGCCCTGAAGGAGCACCCAAAGCTTTTCACCCCCCTGTATGTGAACATGGTGGCTGCGGGCGAGACGGGCGGCATCCTGGACACGATCCTCCTCCGGCTCGCCACCTTCCTCGAGAAGGCGGATGCGCTGCGCCGGAAGGTGAAGGGCGCGATGATCTACCCGGCCGTCGTGTTCTCCGTAGCCGCCCTGGCGATCGCGATCCTCCTGCTGTTCGTCATCCCCACGTTCGAGGCCATGTTCGCCAGCTTCAACCAGGAGCTGCCGCTCCCGACGCGCATCGTGATCGGGCTCTCCAGGTTCCTGCAGGGCTATTGGCTCTGGCTCCTGATTGGAGGCGCCGTGGCGGGCGTCCTCTTCCGGAGATGGATCGCGACGTCGAGCGGCCGGTTGCTGTTTGACCGGATGCTGCTCCGGGCGCCGCTGCTCGGGCCGCTCATTAGGAAGTCGGCGATCGCCCGCTTCACGCGCACCCTGAGCACCCTGCTGAGCTCGGGCGTGAGCATCCTGGAGGGCATGGAGATCACGGCGCGTACCGCCGGGAACCGGGTGATCCACGATGCGGTCATCGAGAGCCGCGCCTCGATCGCCGGAGGTAAGTCGATCTCGGAGCCGCTGCAGCAGAGCGGCGTCTTCCCGCCGATGGTGACGCAGATGATCAACGTGGGCGAGGAGACCGGCGATCTGGACGGGATGCTCGGGAAGATCGCCGACTTCTACGAGGATGAGGTCGACGTAGCGGTGGAGAGCCTTCTCAAAGCGCTCGAACCGGTGATGATCGTGATTCTGGGAACCATCGTTGGCGGGATGATCATCGCCATGTACCTTCCGATCTTCGGCATGGTCAGCGGCATCGAGTAGTGCGTGGGCGCCGGGGAGCTGCGTCGGGGCACCTGGCACGTCGCTGAGGAACCCGCGACCTGCTAGACGGCCCGGTTTCCCCGTTGCAACACCTCTGGACTTTTGCACCACCCTTCGTACGATGCCTTCCTTGTTGCCGGACCCCGTTCACGCCCGATCGGCCGTGAAGGCACGGGATTCCGCGCCCTAGAGCCTTTTCTTCCGTTTCGGCAGATGGCTTGCACTACGCTTCCCCACCGGCCTGATCCCCATGCCGGTACGACCGGTTGCGATTCGGATGAGGTGGACGGCCCAGCTTGACTTCGCCGACGACACCACAGGCTCAGGTCGCCGAGCGGGGAAACGGACTCCGAGCCGAAGCGGAGAGAGATCCGATGAAGGGAGTCGTGTTCCAGTTGCTCGAGGATGTGGCCCAACGCGAATACGGGCACGAGGCGTGGGATCAGCTCCTCGCCACGGCCGGTGGCGCGCCCTGGTCACGGTCCCACCCAGCGCTTCTAACCGATTCACGGGCCGACGCGGCACCCACGGAATTGGATGCGCTCTCCGCGCTGAGGCGCACGGGTCGCAGGGCGATCCCCCTGCTCGCCAATCTCTATCCCCAGCTGTTCGTAAACGCGGAGAACACACGCTCCTTCCTCGTGATTCTGGCGGGAGGAGTGATCATCGATCCGAAGCGGGGGCTGGTCCGGTGGGCGGCCGCCGACTCCGACTTCCGCGTGCTTCCCGGCCCCGATGGCGACCTGTTTCTCGGCTACCGCTCGAACCGGCATCCATGCGCTCTGGCCGAAGGCCTGATCGAGGGGGCGGCTGACTATTACGGGGAGGCGGTCGGCCTGTCGCAGCTGAAGTGCCGCGCACGGGGCGACAACCGATGCCTCTTCTGGATTAGCGTCGGGCGGGTCTGAACACCTTCCTCTGCGAACGGTGGGTGAGGCCGCTGGTCCGGCTCCACCAGCTCCGAGCCTCGCTCACCGTTCCACCCCATTCCTCTCCGCACGTGGCCGGGAAGGTTCCGGCCTTCTAGTTTTGGCCGTGCCATGCGAACGATTGAGCTCCGAACGACCAGCCGAGAAGAACTCGTCGACATCACCCTCGAGGTAGAGCGGAGGGTCACGGAAGCCGGCCTGGACGATGGGCTCTGTGTGCTCTGGTCGACGCACACGACCGGCGGCTTGACCGTGAACGAGGGTGCCGATCCCGCCGTCGCCCGTGATATTGAGGAGTGGCTCGCGTCAGCTGCTCCCCGGCGTGGCCGCTACCGGCATCTCGAAGGCAACGCCGACTCCCACATCAAGACCGCGCTCGTCGGCCCCGGCCTGACCCTGGTCGTGTCCGGAGGGCGATTGCAGCTCGGGCGCTGGCAGCGTGTCTTTTTCTGCGAGTTCGACGGGCCCCGTACGCGGAACGTGCTTCTCCAGCTGCTAGCCTCCGCGTGAGGGAGGCCCCTCCCCGGTGGCGGGCGCTCGGGCAAGCGGTCGGCGTGCGGCAGGCTACGCTGCTGGCTGAGCTGGGGGAACCCGAGGCGCGGCAAGTAACCGGTGTGGAGGAGTGGTTGGTATTTCGCGCCTCCGGCTGCACACTGCGCCTCAGGTGCGTCGCCTCCGACGGTGAGGTGCTCTGCGTGGCCTCGTGGAGCGTATCCTATGAGGAAGGGCCGGCCACGTTACGTGAAGCTGCCGAGCCGCTGGGCCTGTGGCCGGCGTGTGCGCCCGACGAGGTGGCTGCGCGCTCGGAACTTCCCCTGATTCGGCGCGCCGTAAGGGCGCCCGGCGCACCGCCGCGTTCCTGCACCGCCGCGATCCGTGGCGGCCGCATCCGTCGGCTCGCCCTGTTCGACGAAGAGCCAGACTGGTTGTAACACATTGTAACATAGTTACTTGCTACCATTCACCGGCGTGTTCTCGCCTGCTGCCTATTGCAATTTGCCAGTGAGCGAAGTTTCTTAGACAGGTCCCGTCTGGTCCGCCGACAGGGTTCTGGCGGCTGCCTGGTTTCGTTCGAGAGGACCAGCGCGGCCCGTCGACCCTACCCGGACGGGATGCGCTCGTGAACGGATCGTCGAGCCAGCAAACCACGCCGCTCAGCACCACGCGGGTCCTGTACTGGATCTACGCGGGGCGCTTGGTGGTCAGCCTGGCCATATATGGCACGGCGATCATCGTCGGGGATCTCTGGCGCGCCGCGGGAGGAGAACCGGGCTCGGGTTTCCGAGCGATCGCCATCTTCGGCCTCGCCACGGCGGCCTTCGCGACGCCGGCCGCCTACTGGTACAGCCACATCCACGGTGGCAAGCCGCGCCGGGCTTTTCTCCTCTCGCAGGCGCTTCTCGACCTCTTGCTCGTCACGGGCATCGTCCACATCACGGGCGGCAGTCAGAGCTTCTTTCCGCCACTGCTGTATATCGCTCTCGTCTCGGGCTACGCGCTGATCCTGCCCTTCGCATACACGCTCGGTCTGACCCTCCTGGTCGGAGCGACGTACCTGCTCGACCTGATCGTGGCCTACCCGGCGCAGCTGGGCGGCACCGTGCTCTTCCAGATCGCCGTCTTCGGCATCGTGGCGACGGTGGCCGCCATGATCGCCGGACGGCTGCGCCAGGTGGGTCAGGAGCTCCGGACGCTCGAGGGAGAGCTCCGCCGCCTTCGTCTCGGAACGGCGGATGTTCTGCGTACGCTGAGCTCCGGCGTGGTCACGCTGGACGAGTCCGGACAGGTCGCCTACATGAACCCTGCCGCCGCGGAGCTTCTCGGGCTCGACACCGAGATGTGGCTGGGTCGCGACCTGCTTCCGGAGCTGAACCGCAGGGCCCCGGAGATCAGCAGAGCCGTCCGCGAGACCATCCGCAAGCGGGCGGTCGTCCGAAACCGTGAGGCGCTGGTCGATGGCGCGCAGTCGGCCTCGAGGCGCGATCAACTGGCTTTGGGCACGGCGCCGTCCCGCTCCGACGTCGTCGGGTCGACGAGCGTTGTCGGCTCCCCTTCCGCTGGAGTTCCCGTGTCGGTCAGCACGGCCCTGCACTCTCCGCCCGACGCGCCCCCCTCGGTCACCCTGGTTCTGCAGGACATGCGCGTCGTTCGCCAGCTGGAGAACCTCCGCCTTCGGACGGGGCGTCTCGAGGCCGTGGCGGAGCTCTCCGCCTCGCTCGCGCACGAGATTCGGAACCCGATGGCGTCGATCCGAAGCTCCGCAGAGCAACTCGCCCGGCGGGCCGGAGACGACGAGAATGAGCAGATGCTCACCGGGCTCATCGTGCGGGAGTCGGACCGCCTGACCCGGTTACTCGGCGAGTTCAACAGCTTCGCGCGCGTCGACGTCGTGGAGCGCAAGCCGATCGACGTCGAGCGTCTCATCCACGAGGTGATCGACGTGGTGCGTCAGCGGCCGGAAGCGCAGGGACGCGCGGAGTTCGAGGTGGAGGCCCGCGGCCACCTCGCCGACCTGTGGGGAGATCCGGACCTCCTCTACCGGATCCTGTTCAACCTCATCCTGAACGCGGTGCAGGTGGGCTCTCCACACCGGCCGGTCCGTGTGAGGATCGTGGCCGACTCCTTGGGGCCGATATTCGTGCCCGGGCGCGCCGAGCTGGGAGAACCCGTTCGAATCCGCGTCATCGACGACGGACCGGGGATCGATCCCGACGACATGAGCCGCATCTTCGACCCCTTCTTCACGAGGCGGAAGGGTGGTACGGGAATGGGTCTGGCGATCGCCCACCGGGCGGTCCAGGCTCACGGCGGCGTGTTGCTGGCCAGTTCGGAGCCCGGCAAGGGGGCCGCCTTCTCGGTGGTCATTCCTCGCCGCGATCTCGAGAATCGGCTTTCCGAGGCCGACATACCCAAACTCAAAATGGGCGAGCCATGAGCGACAAACCGGTACTGCTGCTGATCGACGACGAACAGGGCGTGATCGACACGCTGAGCCTTCTCCTCAAGGAAGAGGGCTTCGAGGTCGTGTCCGCGCTGACGGGGGCTGACGGGCTGGAGCGGTTCGACGAGGTGCGGCCCGACATCGTCCTCACCGACATCCGGATGCCGAAGATGACCGGCGTGGAGGTGCTCCAGGAGATCCGGGAGCGCGATCCGAACACGCCGGTCGTTCTCCTGACCGCCCAGGCCTCGCTCCAGTCGGCGATCCAGGCCGTCAACGTCGGGGCCACGCACTACGTCCAGAAACCATGGGTCAACGAAGAGCTCGTGGCGATCCTTCGTCGCTCGCTCTCCTACGGCACCGTCGCGCGGGAGAACACCCGCCTTAAGAAGGAGATCCGCAAGCGGGACACGAGGGAGGCGATCCGACCGATCGGCCGGAGCGCGGCCTTTCGCAAGTCGTTGGACCTAGCCGACTCGGTCGCGGCTAGTGATTCCACGATCCTCCTCCGGGGCGAGAGCGGCTCCGGAAAAGAGGTGTTTGCCCAGTACATCCATGAGATGTCCGGCCGGGCCGACCAGCGCTTCCTCTCGCTGAACTGTGCCGCGCTGCCGGAGGGTCTTCTGGAGTCGGAGCTGTTCGGTCACGTGAAGGGCTCGTTCACCGGTGCCGTTCGCGATAAGGAGGGGCTCTTCGTCGCCGCCTCGCGGGGCAGCTTCTTTCTGGACGAGGTGGGGGAGATGGCGCCGTCCACCCAGGTGAAGCTCCTCCGGGTGCTCCAGCAGCGGGAGGTGATCCCGGTGGGATCGACCAAGGCCGTGGCGGTTGACGTACGGTTGATCGCCGCGACGAATCGTAATCTTGAGAGGGACATCGAACAGGGGAGGTTCCGCAAGGATCTGTACTACCGACTGAACGTGATTGCGGTGGAGATACCCCCGCTGCGGGAGCGGGTGGAGGACGTCCCGTCGCTGGCCGAGTACTTCCTTGAGCGACAAGCCGCGCAAGGCAAGGAAGCTCTCAAGAAGATCTCGGCCGAGGCGATGGCCATCCTGCAGGAGTACAAATGGCCGGGCAACGTGCGGGAGCTCGAGAACGTGATCGAGCGCGCGGTGGTCCTCACGTCCGGATCGACGATCGGACCGGACGCGCTCCCGGACCGTCTGCGGGCGCCTCCGTCCGTGCCGCTCGTCCAGGAAGGGTCGCCCGCGAACCCCGCTCTCGAAGTCATCGAGAGGGCATACATCGAGCATGTACTGCGGGCGGAGGGTGGCAACAAGACGAGAGCTGCCGAGGTGCTCGGGATCGACCCGAGCACGCTGTACCGGAAGATCAAGCGGTACGAGCTCGAGTCCTGAGCGGCGGCCTTTGCAGGAGAACGGCCTCTCCTTGCATCCTGCAACGCCTGGCGGGCCAGTCCCGTGTATGGACGTCGGCGAGACGACCGTAACCTGTTGATGTTGAGTGCGTTAGTATGGTGGCCCCTATGGGGCACGGCAGTTGCCCTACCGATGGGTGACGGTGAACGCTTCCCCACTGCCAACACCGCGATCGGCAGGGGCAAACAACAACAGGAGATGGAAGAATGCTCCGCAAGCAACTCCACGACTCGAAAGGCTTCACGCTCATCGAGCTGCTGATCGTGGTGGTGATCATCGGTATTCTGGCCGCTATCGCCATCCCGCAGTTCGCGAGCACGAAGGAAAAGGCCTACGACGCGTCCGCCAAGTCCGATGTGCGGAACATGATGGCCGGGCAGGAAGCCCACTTCTCCAACAACAACGCGTACTGGAGTGGTTCGGTTTCGGCTGCCACGGACGGTGGGACCGCCGACATGGGCGGCGACCTTTTCCGGGCCAGCCCGAACGTGGCCGTGACGGCTACGTCGGCCACCAACGGGTATACGATCACCGGAAAGCACACTGCTTCCGGCACGAGCTGGTGTACGGACACCACCCCGTTGGGGAACTCCAACGTCAAGAAGTGCTAGCCAGACCAGCCAGAGGGGAAGAAAGCCTTCGAGCCTGACGGCAAAGCGCTAAGCAACGGCCGGCCGCCACAGCGGCCGGCCGTTGCTTATAGCAGGTCGCTGGAGTTCTCCAACGACCTGCTGGGGGTGTGGCGCTCCGGCTGCCCCGCCTCTCTTTTCTCCTGTTGGAGACCCACCAGGGTTTTTCAGCGACCTGTTGGAGAAAGGGAAGCGGGACGGGAGTGATGCGGGAGCGATCGGAGAGGCTGAAGAGCATGGTCGGGATCTTTGTGGTCCTGGCTCTGGGCGCCGCCTTCCTGTGGGAGGTGCTGTCGCTCGCCGGCGTCCCGATCGCCCGCGACATGCAGCTGTTCTTCGTGCCGCAGAAGCGGTTGCTGTGGGACGCCCTTCAGGCCGGCCGACTGCCCCTGTGGACGCCGCTGCTCGGTACTGGAACTCCGCTCTTGGCCAACTTCCAGTCCGGGGCGTTCTATCCGCCCAACTGGATCTACACCGTCGTTCCCTTCTTCGTTGGGTTCAACGGCCTGCTCGTTTTCCACTTCCTGCTGGGTGGAGCCTTCACCTACCTGTTTGCGCGGACGATCGAGCTCGGCCGAGCCTCGGCCTGCGCGGCGGCGATAGCGTATATGCTCGGAGGGTATTTCGCCTCGCTAACGAACCTGTTGAACGTGCTCCAGGTCGCTGCCTGGGCGCCGGCGGTTTGCTGGAGCACGATCGTTCACCTGAAGGCCCGTTCCTCGCTCTCGTTCGCGCTCCTCATCCTGATCTACTGGCTGGCCTTCATGGCGGGCGAGCCGTTGACCTTCGCTCTCGCAGCCGCCCTCGCCCTGGGCTACGCGGCGGTGTGGTGCTGGCGGCGCGCGTCCCGGCGTGGATTCGTGGTGCTGGTCTCGTCGTTTGCCCTGGCCGGCGTGCTCGTGGGTGCGCTCTCGGCCGTTCAGGTGCTGCCGACCGCCCAGTACGTCGCCGAGTCGGACCGAGCGGGCGGGCTTGCCTATGAGGAAGCCGAGCGATACCACCTCGAGCCGATCCGCCTCGTCAACCTGGCCGTGCCCCCAAGCTACGGGGATCCGGTCTATCGATTCGGACGGAAGGCGATGCTCGTCACCGTCGAGCCCTGGCTCTTCTCGGTCTACCTGGGCGCCGTTGCCCTAATCCTCATCGCGGCGGCGCGCTCGAATCGGGAGCGTTGGGCCGAGTCTCTCTATTGGGCCGTCGTGGGCGTGATCGGCCTTCTCCTCTCGCTCGGCGACGCCACGCCGCTCTTCCCGTGGCTCTACCGGCATCTGCCGGGCTTCTCCTCGTTTCGATTCCCGGAGCGGTTTCTCTTCCTGACCGGCTTCTCCGCGGCCATGCTGGCGGCGAACGGTCTCGAAGCCCTGCGCGCGGCCCGCCGTCCCGTGAGGTTGGACGGTGTGCTGGGAGCGGCGGCCCTCCTGGCACTGATCGGAGCCAGGATCGCCTGGTCGGCGCTGAAGGAGCCGCTCAGAGCCTTCGGGGAAGCGCATCTCGCTGGGGCTCCGTTCTTCGACAATTTCGAGTTCGCTCACGCGCTCTGGGCAGGGAGCCTGACGCGTGTCCTGGTGCTCGTGGCCGCGGCGCTGCTCCTGGTTGCGCTGTATCGGCGATCCGTGCTCCGCGAGGGCGTGGTGGTCATGGGTCTGCTTGGCCTTCTCGCACTGGATCTCTGGATCGCGCACCGCCACCTGACGCCGGTCGCCGACCGCTCCTTCTACGAGGATCCACCGGTGCTTGCGAGCGTTGTGCCGTTCGATGAGCTGCGCACCGAGTACCGGTATCAGGCGAGCCCATTCGACGAGGACATCACCCGGTTTCACACTCTGCCGGGCCTCTCGCTCGAGTCCGAGAAGTGGATGTGGCAGCAGACGGTCCAACCGAATCTGGGCGTGCTGCACGGGATCCTGACGCTCGGCTCGGGAGACGCGATTCACCTGATCGGGGGAGTCGAGCGTTCCACCTTCCTCGCGATGCTGCCGGACCGCGACCGGTGGCGAGTGCTCCAGCTCGCGAGCGTTCGCTGGGTGTACAGCTTCCTTGGCTTCGACCCGGAGCTGTACGAAGCCCGAGCGCGGCTGGACTCGCTGCCCGGCTTCGTTTATGAGGTGACGGATCCGCTTCCCCGGGCCTACGTCGCCGAGACGGCGATCCTGGTCGACGAGGAGATCGATGCGCTGAACGCCACGCTTGCCCGGGAGTTTGATCCCCACCGCCAGGTAGCGCTCCTGGCTGCCCAGGTAGGGGGCAAGGCGG
>Ga0255058_10002527_pt1 | contig 10079 bp, 5 predicted proteins | sample Cases_109_9_MG_FD_188637 | JGI IMG/M metagenome (GOLD analysis project Ga0255058, IMG submission 188637) | Seawater microbial communities from Amundsen Gulf, Northwest Territories, Canada - Cases_109_9 | ecosystem: Environmental > Aquatic > Marine > Gulf | place: Canada: Northwest Territories... | reverse complement strand
GACCTCGAGCGCCGACGAGGTCTGCCCGGGCGGCATCAGGGATGCCATTAGTAACACTACGAGCAGAATCCGACCGCACCGCCTTCGCATCATTCCTCCTGAAGGTCCGGCAGAAAACGTCGTTCAAATTATACGTCGAATCCCCGCGACAGGGCCGTTGCATCCCGCCGATTCTTCGTGACGAAGCGTAAGTCTCGGCCATCGAATGCGTTCGACGCTGACAGAAAAGTAGCGCCGCTAGGAGATCCCGTGCTCCTTGATTTTTCGGAAGATCGTGGCCCGGGAGATTCCCAGCATCCGCGCCGCCCGGGTGCGGTTGCCCTCGGTCGCTTCGAGGGCCTCGCGGATTCTCTCCTTTTCGTTGCGTTCGAGAGAAAAGACCGGCTCCCCGCCGGATGTGTCGGCCATCAGCGTCTTCCTCAAATCCGTGTCGGCGGCCATCACGTCCAGGGTGATCGCCTTGTCCCCGGCGAGCAGGGCCAGCCGCTGCACGATGTTCTCCAGTTGCCGCACGTTTCCGGGCCAGGTGTAGAGTTCCAGGCGGTCGACCACGGCCGAGCGGATGGGCGGCGCCGGTCGTCCGCGCGACTTGCTGATGCGCTGCATCAGGTGATCCACCAGTAGCGGGATGTCTCCGTGGCGTTTGCGCAAGGGTGGAATGTGGATCAACAACACCTGGAGCCGGTACATCAGATCCTCGCGAAAGCGGCCGGCCTCGACTTCCGCCGGCAGGTCCTGATGAGTCGCCGCGACGATCCGCACATCGACCTGGATCAGCTCGTCGCCACCGACACGCCTCAACTCGTTTTCCTGCAGGACGCGCAGCAGCCGCGCCTGCATCGGGTGCGGCATGTCGCCGACCTCGTCCAGGAACAGCGTGCCCAGGTGAGCCTGCTCGAACAGGCCCTGGCGATCGCGATCGGCACCGGTGAAGGCGCCCTTCATGTGACCGAACAGCTCACTCTCGAGCAGTGTCTCCGGTATGGCCGAGCAGTTCTCGGCCAGGAACGGCCTCTTGCGCCGCGGCCCGTTGAAGTGGATCGCGCGGGCGACCAGCTCCTTGCCGGTGCCGCTCTCGCCGTGAATCAACACGGGTAGGTTGGTCTCCGCGACGCGGGCGATCAGGTCGAACACCTTCTGCATGCCCGGAGAGCGTCCGACGATGTTGTCGAAGCGGGTTCGCGTTTCGGCGGCGACCTGGAGCCGCCGGTTTTCTTGCTGCAGATCGCTGCGGCGCTGAGCGTTCTCCAGCGCCAGCGCGGCGTGATCGGCGAAGGCCTCGAGAAACCTCAGGTCCTCGTCGTTGAAGAGCGCGCTCTGGGTCCGGTTGTCCAGGTAGACGGCGCCGATGACATGACCGCGCGAACGCAGCGGTACGCAGATCACCGAGCGGATCCCGTACATGCTGACGCTCTTGAGGTCCTTCAGCCGCTCGTCTTTTCCGGTGTCAACGGCCAGCACCGCCCGGCCCGCACCGGCCTGCCCCACGACGTTGCGGCTGAACTCGGCGGCCTCGGCGATCGTCTCCTTCTCGAGGTCGCGGGCGACGCGCACCGAGTACTCCTCCTCGCCACGGGATCGCAGCAGCACCATCCCCCGTTCGGCCTCCACCACCTCGATCGCCATGTCCAGCATCGATTCGAGAATGGCGCCGGGTTCGGTCTCCGTGTTGAGCTCGTGGATCATCCGGTAGATGGCCTCGAGACGGTCGTCGCCGGCGGTCGGCTCGTGGGCGGGAGTTTCTCGCAGGCGGCGGAAGACCGGACGGTTGAGGAAGTCGGCGCGCATGTCCTGGTCTTCGATGCGTTCGGCGGCTTGCTCGAGAAGCTCGCGGCCTTTCTGGAGAGCCTCGCCGGCGGCCTGGGTGTTGCCGAGGAATTCGTGGGCCTGGGAGTGGAGGGAGTATGCGCGAGCTTCGAGAGCGGGTAATTGATTTTTTTTCGCCAGTTCCTCGGCCGCCATTGCCGCCTCGGCGGCGAGGGTCGGATTCTCTTCCATGAAGGCAACGGTCCGAGCTAGCTCTGCACGCGCAGCATACATCGGCTCGAGGTCAAAGCTGCTTTCTTCACGACTTTCTTCGAACTCTCTCCATGCGGCCGTAAAAGGGAGTTCGCAGTCAGGATGGATACGCCGCTCGAGCTCGAGGAACCTGGCGTAGAGCCTGGCCTTGGATTTTTGCGGACTCTGTTGAACCACCGATTCGATGAGAGATCCGATCCTACGCATCGGAGGGTTCGGACAGGCGAGGAGTGTCTCGGCGAGCATGAGAGTGGCCACCAAGTTGAGCGCGGGTTCGGGGGTAACCTTCAGGGTCGACACCACCGGCTCCATCTCGGCGGCTGCCTCAGACGGTCGTCCCACCTCGTTCAAAGCGTCGCACTTCAGGGTCTTGGATTGACGTAGTGCCGCCCGATCTCCGAGATGCAATGCGAGCGGCTCGAGCTCCGCTGCGAAAGCAATCGCGCGGTCGTATTGCCCAATCCTGTAAGCTACGCTGGAGCAGTAGGAGAGCAAGATTCCCAACGGACGTTGGAGCTTGTGCTCTTCGATGTGCCGGCGTGCTTCGCCGTAGATACGCATCGCTTCCGGAAAGTTCCACAGCCGGCTCTCGATGCCTCCGAGGCCAAGGAGAACCTTCGATTCGAGTTCCACGTCACCGCAATCACGAGCCAGCGATAGGGCTGTCTGGTACCGTTCTCGGGCTGCGGCGAACTCGCCTAGATTTGATTTTGCGACGGCCGACACATGAAGCGCCTCGGCCTGAGCGTTGACGTTGCCGGAGCTCTCCAGTTCTTCCGCCGCCCTCGACAACGTGTCAAAAGCCCGCTGGTAATCGCTCTGAAAGTCAAGCGCAAGGCCCAATGCGCTGAGAGCAAGCCCTGCCGCCTGAGTCTGATGTTCGGCGAGTGCGAGGGAACGAGCCTCTTCGGCAAGTTTCTGCGCGATTGCCGGACGTCCCGCCATCGACTGTGCCCGGGACTGCTTTGCCAGCAGGATCGGTCGCTCTTTGGGATTCGAGCTCAGGCGTAGTACGGTTGCCAGCGCCCTCACGGTTTCACGGTAGCGACCGGCTTGACTCAGCAACTCGGCGTGCTCTAGCCGAAGTTCTTCGCGACGGGAGTCTCTCTTGTCGAGGAGTAGGATTGCAAACCGGTACCAATCGGCCGCTCGACTCGGCCGGTCGTTCTTTTCTTCGTTCTTCGCGGCAACCAGAGCCCAGTCCTGGCTACGTTCCTTGCTACCGGCTTCCTTCCACAGTCTGGCGAGCCGGCCGGGGTCGACCAGTGGGCCGTCCCGGGAGCTCAGCAGCTCGGCTGCCGAGCGATGGAGCTGCTTCGAGTCGCCGAGATCGTTCAATACGGAAGCGGTGACGAGTTTGGAGGTCGTGGACCAACGGCCGTCCGAGAACCGGGCCAGCTCGGCAAGCGCGGCCTCCTCGGATGCACTCCGCGAGACGGCGGCCGACAGGCCGGCAACCTCGGCAACCGTCGATACCGAGGTGTCACTTCCCAGCACCGCCAACGCCTCCAACCAGCACCGTGACGGTCGGGACAAGGCTCTGACCCTGGCGCGAATGGATTCTTCGATCGTCTTCTGCGTGGGACTCTCTATTACGGAGTCCCAGGCCCCCTCGATCAGTAGAGCCTCCAGGAGAAGCGGGTTGCCTTCCGTCGCACGCTCCAGTTGCGCGACTCGCTGGGGTTCGGTGGTGCTGGTCCGTTCGGCCCGGTTGGCCATGGCCGCGATGGCCTTGCGATCCATGGGAGGTAGATCGACCCTCGTCGCAATCGAGGTCAGCGTGGAGTCCCTGAACAGGTTCGAGAGAACGGGATCGCCGATCTCGGCAGGTCGCAGGGCGACCAGGAGCTGTATCGGCGAGCTCCGGGTATCCCGGCAGACGGCAGCCAGCAGTTGGACCGTCTGCGGATCGGCGGATTCCGCCTCGTCCAGAACCAGCAGCGTGGGGTTCCTCTCGGCGTTGCTGCGTAAACCAGCGAGCACATCGGCGAGGTGTCCACGGGACGAGTCCTGCGGGTCGGCGGTCTGGCCGAACGGGTTCTTCGAGACGAGCCAGCCCTTCGACACGGCCTGGGATGCGATCCACTGGAGGACTCTCGTCTTCCCCGTTCCCGGCCCACCGGTCAGCCAGACGACCCTGGGGTGTTTCGTGGGCGAGAATGACGACCAGATCCGTGCCGTCTCCGAATCGCGACCCGGTGGCGAACCTGAACGTAGACGAGCGGCTCGCGTCGTGGGCAGCTCCATCGGATACTGCGTGCCGCAGGCCGCGTTGAGTCGCGCCAGCGCCTCCGTTGCACTGGGCGGTCGGGACGCTGGATCGAGGGCCAGCATCTGCTCGAGCCATCCGCCGAAGCGGCCAGGATAACCCGGCGGGAGCGGGCGGCGATCCAGGCGCCCTGTGCGAACCTGGTCGACAAAACGAGCCACGTCCCCACCGATCAGCTCCACGGGCGGGCTCCCGTGCACGGCCTCGTGGAGCAGGGCTCCGACGGAATAGAGGTCCGACGCCCGCGTTGCGCCTTCACCGTCCAGCAGCTCGGGAGCCATGTACGGAAGCGTCCCCGCGGCATGCCCCGCCGAGCTGTCTTTGTGTCGCTGCAGCGCCAGCCCGAAGTCGAGGACGACCAGCCGGCATCCCCGACGGCTTTCATTCCGAACCAGGAGGTTGGCCGGCTTCAGATCTCGGTGGACCAATCCGAAGTCGTGGAGGAAACCGAGTGCCCGCAGAGCCTCGGCCGTGAGATCGAGCAACAGGTCAGGCCCACCGGCGCGAGCCGCCGACACCAGGTCGTGGCCGTCCACGTACTCGAGGGTGAACCTCGGCGAGCCGGAGGCCGAGTGGTCGAACTCGTAAACTTCGACCAGATTGGGGTGTCGCAGCGAGGCGAGCGTGGAAAATTCGCGGCGCAGAGTCTCGGAGGCCGCCGGGCGGGCGATCTCCTTGAGGGCCAGCCGAGAGCCGTACCGGAGTCGGTCCTCGACCAACCAGACCTCGCCGTGACCCCCCTCGCCGAGGCAGCGGATCCGCTGGTAGCGATCGGAACGTCTGGCGGCCACCGCATCAATATACGGTGGCCGGAGAACTATTTAAAGCTAAAGAGTCTCAGTTTGAGACTGTTTGACGGTTGCCGCTAAATGGGGTCACTATTATCGCTGATTCCCATGACGATCACTCCGTCCACAGGGCTGCCAAAACTGACAACCGCGATCTGGGTCGCGTTGGGCTGGACCTTCACCTGCACCGATGCCTGCTGGTAGTCGTCCCCTACCCTGACGGTGACGACCAGCAGCCCCTCTCGCGGCACGTCGTTCGAGTTGGCGACGGTGACCGCAACGGCGGTGGCGCTTATCCGATGGCCAACGACTTCCAGGCCGTTGCCGCCGGACGCGAGAGACGCGGGAACCGTGAGGGAAACAAGAAGAAGTACACCCAGCAGGAAACTGAACTTGTTTGAGCTTCGGCGTGACATTTGAGATCTCCTCTGCGACGCCAAGTCCTTGTGGCACGCAACTCATATGTGTCACTACCAAAGTTAAATGCGAGATAGAGTTCTTTCAATAGTCAAAATAGTAAACATTAATATTTGTCTAACTTGAAAAGCCGATAACCCATAGCGTGGCGGAAAACCCCGACCGGGACGGCTGTTACTTGCCTTTGACAACGGGAGCGCCGCGACGGGAGTATGTTCAGGAGAGGTCTGCGTGAAGATCCTGGTGGTAGAAGACGAGGTCGCGCTGCGCGAGGGCCTGGTAGACCTCCTGACGGGGGCCGGCCACACGGTGCTGGCCGCCGCCGACGGCGACGAGGCCCTGACCCGCGGCGCCGACCCCACCCTCGACCTGATGATCCTCGACCTGATGCTCCCCAAGCTGGACGGAACGGAGGTCTGCCGCCGACTGCGTGAGTTGCGCCCTCGACTGCCGATCCTGATGCTGACCGCCCGAGGCGGCGAGGACGAAAAGGTCGACGGCTTCGGCGCCGGGGCCGACGACTACGTGACCAAGCCGTTCAGTACGAAAGAGCTGGTGGCACGGGTCGAGGCCCTGGGGCGTCGCCGGGACCCGGCGCCCGAGGGCCCGCAGTTGATCGAATGCGCCGGTTGCCAGATCGACCTGGGCCGGTGCGAGGCGAGGCTCAACGGCCAGTCGATTCCCCTCACCTCACGCGAGGTCGACATCCTGCGATGGCTCTACCAGCACCGCTCACGCGCCGTCAGCCGCTCCGAGCTGCTCGAAGTGGTCTGGGGCTCACCCGGCGACTTGCAGACGCGCACGGTGGACATGACGATCGCCAAGTTGCGGCAGAAGATCGAGGTCGACAGCGCCCGCCCGAAACTGGTGATCACGGTCAAGGGCGTGGGCTACGCCTGGGGTGAACGTTGAGACGGGGCTTCAACAAGACGACCGCCGCCGTGGTGTTGGTGGGCCTGGCCGTCGCCGTGCCCTGTGGCGCCTGGTACGTCGCAGGATCGGCCGCGGTCGAGCAACGCGTGGCGCGGTTGGAGCGCCAGCCGTTCCTCGATGCCCAACGCGAGGCCCAGCGCGTCGCCGAACAGGTGGCCATTCGCGTGGAAGCCATCCGATCGAGCGAGTCCCGCCGCTCGTATCGCGATTACCTCGGCACCGACGAGGAGTTCGTCGGCGACTGCTCGTACGAATGGAAATTCCGCTCTCCCCTGGCCAACGGCCCGACCGACCCGTTGATCTGGAGCCACTTCCAGATCGACCAGGTCGGCCAGATCTCGATGCCGACCCTGGACGACGACGCCACGCTCAGCGACCGCAACGCGCGCTCGATCCAGTTGGCGATCTTCGAAGAGCTGGAGTGTGCCGGCTCGAATCGGCTGGCGGTGCTGCTACAGCGATCCGCCCCCCTGGAACAACGCCAGGAACGGGGTTTCGACGGGGTCATCACCATCGGCGCCTTCGAATGGCACACGGTTACCCTCAAGTCCCAGCCGGCCTTGGTCGCACTCCGCGAGGTCTTGACGCCCACGGCGGCGTTGACCCAGGGGTTCGTGGTGTTGTCCGACGCGCTCAACGGACTGGTCGAGGGCGCTCCGGCCCCGGCGCGGGTTCGGCCGGGCGAACCGCTGAACGAAGGCGAGGCCCCGCTGGCGCTCGCCGGCGAGCCTTGGGTCGTCACCATCGACTTTTCGGAAGAACGAACCGTGGCGGCGGTGGCCGCCTCCCAGGCTCGTACGCGCTTCACCTGGGTCTTCGTCAGCGTCGCGCTGGCGGCATTGCTGGCGGGCGCCCTGGTCATCGGCCTGGTCTGGCAGGCCGAGCGCATGGCCCGGCAACGCGTCCAATTCGCCGCGTCTGCCGCCCACGAGCTGCGCACTCCGCTGGCCGGCCTGCAACTCTACGGAGAGATGCTCGCCGACGGCTCGGGCGACCGATCCCGCCACGAGAGCTACGCGCGGAGGATCGCCGACGAGGCCGAGCGTCTGGGACGGGTCGTGGTGAACGTTCTCGGTTTCTCTCGCCTGCAACGGGGCGGCCTCTCCGTGCGGCCGGTCGCCGGCGACCTGGCCGGCGCGGTGCGCGAGTCGGTCTCCCGGATGTCCACCGATATCGAGACCCGGGGCGCGCGGCTCGAGCTCTCGGTCGTCGGGCCGCTGGACCGGGCGGTGTTCGACCGGGACGCCGTGCACCAGATCCTTCAGAACCTCGTCGACAATGCCGAGAAATACTCGCGGACCGCGGAAAACCGGACGATCGAGGTGATGCTCGCGCCGGGCCCCGGCGGGCCGACCCTCAGCGTCGTGGACCACGGCTCGGGCATCGACCCGTCACTGCGCGGCAAGCTGTTCAAGCCCTTCTCACGACACCCCGACCCCGACGCTCCCGCCGGTCTGGGAATCGGCCTGGCGTTGGTCTACGCCCTGGCGCAAGAGCAACGGGCCCGCATCTCCCACACGGACGTCACCGGGGGCGGCACCTGTTTCACGGTCGACTTCCCCGCAGCCGAGGAACCGGTCCCGGTCTAGCCTTCCTCGACGGGCCTCGCTAGAATCGTCTCTTTCCAGGTTCCTACCGATTCCCGGTCCCTGCCGACTGCGAGGGGTTTCATGACCGACAAGTCGACGTTACCGATCCGTGTTCTCGTCGCGGACAGCATTTCCCAGGAAGGAGTCGACCTCCTCAACGCCACCGACGGATTCGAGGCCGTCGTCAAGACGGGGATGAGCCCCGACCAGCTGCGCCGAACGGTCAGCGATTTCGACGGGCTGATCGTGCGTTCGGCGACCCAGGTTACCGAAGAGGTTCTCGCAGAGCCGGGTCGGCTGCGTGCCATTGGCCGCGCCGGCACCGGCGTCGACAACATCCGGCTCGATGCCGCCACCCGCGCCGGCGTGGTGGTGATGAACACGCCGGGCGGCAACTCCCTCGCGGCGGCCGAGCTGACGATGGCCTTGCTGCTGGGGCTGGCCCGCGACGTGCCACAGGCCAACGCCGAGCTGCGCGAGGGCCGCTGGGAGCGCAAGAAGCACATGGGCGTCGAGGTCGCGGGCAAGACCCTCGGCATCGTGGGGCTGGGACGCATCGGACGCGAAGTCGCCCGGCGGGCACAGGGATTTCGCATGGACGTGATCGGCCATGACCCGTTCGTGTCGAGCGAGGGGGCGGCCGATCTGGGAATCACGATCTGCGAGCTCGACGAGTTGATCGCGAAGGCGGACTTCATCTCGCTGCACGTTCCCAGGTCGGACGAGACGAAACACATGATCAACGCCGAGACCATCGGCCGCATGAAGCAGGGAGCTCGCATCATCAACTGCGCCCGCGGAGGTTTGATCGACGAGAAGGCCCTGCTCGCGGCATTGGAATCCGGCCATCTGGGTGGCGCCGCCCTCGACGTCTTCGAAAGCGAGCCGCCCACCGACGACGGCCTGGTCAGGCACCCGCGGACCGTCTGCACCCCGCACCTTGGCGCCTCGACCCGCGAGGCGCAGGTGCGGGTCGGCGTCGAGATTGCCGAGAAGATGCGCGACTTCTTTCTGAGCGGCTTGATCCTCGACGCGGTCAATTTCCCGTCGATCGGTCGCAAGGACTACGCGACCCTGGGCCCGGTGATGGACCTGGCCGAGCGGCTGGGCAGCTTCATGGGGCAGGTCGTCGAGGGAGGCGTCCAGCGACTCGAGGTGCGCACCCTCGGCGAACTGGCCGAGCACAGCCTCAAGCCGCTGGTGATGGCCGCCGCCAAGGGGCTGCTCTCGTCCCAGGTCGAGGGCGCGGTCTCCTACGTCAACGCCCTGGGGCTGGCCGGAGAGCGCGGGATCACCGTCGAGGAGGGACGCAGCACCGAGACCTCGCACTTCGCCGGACTGTTGCGCGTGACGCTGACGACCGACAAGGGGACGGCGACCGTCGCCGGGACGCTGCTGGCTCCGGACCGGCCACGGATCGTCGAGGTAGACGGCGTGCCGATCGAGGCCCGGCCCGCGGGCAACCTGCTGTTCATTCGCAACCGGGACGTACCGGGCATCGTCGGCCAACTCGGCACCCTGCTGGGCACGCAGGGCGTCAACATCGCCGGCATCCAGCTGGGACGGGTCGGCGACAAGGCGGCCTCGATCATCTCGGTCGATACCGAGATCCTTTCCGAAACCGTCGACCGGATTCGGGCCGTCGACGGCGTCCTCTACGTGCGTAGCGCCAAGGTCTGAAAGGGATCCTCGACCGCCGGTAGATCCGACCCTCGATCGTCACGCTGCCGTCCCTCTCCTCAGTTGACGGGGTTGCCGTCCGCGTCCAGTAGACTGATCTCGCCGAGGCCGAGCGCGCGGATGTTGGCCTCGATCTCTGAACGGTCGCCCACGACCACCCAGATCAGCTTGTCGGGGTGGAGCATCTCCTTGGCGGTGGCTCCGACCTGGCCGACCGATAGCGCGCGAACACTATCGGCGTACTTGTCGAAGTAGTCGGCGTCGAGGTCAAAGCGGACCATTTCCGCGATCGAGCCCAGAACCGCGCCGTTGGTTTCCCAGGTGCCGGGCAGCTCGAGCACCTTCTTGCCCTTGACCCTGGCCAGTTCTTCCTCGGATACGGGA
>Ga0255058_10002526_pt1 | contig 10080 bp, 10 predicted proteins | sample Cases_109_9_MG_FD_188637 | JGI IMG/M metagenome (GOLD analysis project Ga0255058, IMG submission 188637) | Seawater microbial communities from Amundsen Gulf, Northwest Territories, Canada - Cases_109_9 | ecosystem: Environmental > Aquatic > Marine > Gulf | place: Canada: Northwest Territories... | reverse complement strand
AGAACACTAATCCGGTAAGGACGCCGATCGTCAGGACGTCATCGCTTACATCAAGGAGGCCACGCGATAAGCGGCCAAGTTGTTTGACCGGCATGGCACGGAAGGCGCAGAGGGGCCGATGGATTACGAGGGATTTTTTTTGCGGGCGAGATCGCCGGCCTGCGGCGCGAGGGACGCTACCGTGTGTTTGCCGATTTGGAGCGCAAGGCGGGGGCTTTCCCGCAGGCCCGCAATCACGGCGCGGTGGGCGGCGGCGAGGTGACGGTCTGGTGCTCGAACGATTATCTCGGCATGGGCCAGCATCCGGACGTTGTGGCGGCGATGCACGAGGCGCTCGAGCGCTGCGGTGCGGGCGCCGGCGGCACGCGCAACATCTCGGGCACCAACCACACCCACGTGCTGCTGGAGCGCGAGCTGGCGGACCTGCACGCCAAGCCCTCGGCGCTCCTCTTCACCTCGGGCTATGTGTCGAACTGGGCGGCGCTGGGCACGCTCGCCGCGCGGCTGCCGGACTGCCTGGTGCTGTCCGATGCCGAAAATCACGCCTCGATGATCGAGGGCATCCGCCACAGCCGGGCGGAAAAGCGGATCTTCAAGCACAACGATCCCGAGGACCTGGCGCGTCTGCTGGCGGACGAGGACCCGGCGCGCGCCAAGCTGGTGGCCTTCGAATCGGTCTATTCGATGGACGGCGACGTGGCGCCGATCGCCGAGCTCTGCGAGGTGGCCGAGGCCCATGGCGCCATGACCTATCTCGACGAGGTGCACGCGGTCGGGCTCTACGGGGCCCGCGGCGGCGGCATCGCCGAGCGCGAGGGGGTGATGGATCGCCTCACGGTGATCGAGGGGACCCTGGGCAAGGCCTTCGGGGTCCTCGGCGGCTATATCGCGGCCTCGCAAGCGCTGGTCGACTTCGTGCGCAGCTTCGCCTCGGGCTTCATCTTCACCACGGCGCTGCCGCCGGCGATCGCGGCGGGGGCGCTGGCGAGCGTGCGCCACCTCAAAGAGAGCGGGGCCGAGCGGGCGCGTCATCAGGAGCGCGCCGCCACCTTGAAGCGGCGGCTCGGCGAGGCCGGCCTGCCGGTGATGCCGTCCGAGAGCCACATCGTGCCGGTCCTGGTCGGCGACCCGGTCTTGTGCAAGCGGGTGACCGACACCCTGATGGCGCGCCACGGGATCTACGTGCAGCCGATCAATTATCCCACGGTGGCGCGCGGCACCGAGCGCCTGCGCCTCACCCCCTCGCCGCTGCACAGCGACCAGGACATGGACCGCCTCATCGCCGCCCTCACCGAAATCTGGGCGGAGTTCGGTCTCGAGCGGGCGGCATAAGCTCGGTTCTTGATGGCGCCGGCGGCGGTTTCACGCTAACTTAACCGCCGTCACAGAGGATCGCCATCACAGAGGATCCGAGACGCGATGTACCGCGACAACAGCCTGATACCCAGCGAAGCCATCCGCCTGCTGGCGCTTGGCATCCTCGCAGGCGGCGACAAGAGCTACGCCGAGCTGGCCGGCGAGGTGCGCCACTTCGTCAGCCACATCACCGGGCCGTCGCTCGAGCTGGTGGCCTCGCCGCTGGAGCTGCTCAAGATCGAAGGGCTGGTCGAGTCCAGCGAGGCTCACGACGGCGGCGACCGTGGCGACGCGACGGACTCGGAGCTGCTCTCGCTCAGCGAGGCCGGCCGGGGGGAGCTCCATACGCTGCTCACCTCCAACGTGCGCGCGCCGGTGAGCGACATCAACAAGCTGATCATCGCCCTGAAGCTGCGCTTCCTGCATCTCCTGGGTCCCGCCGAGCGGCGGCTGCAGGGGGAAACCCTCATGGAGCTGAGCGAGCGGGAGCTGGCGCGCCTCACCGAACTCAGGGCCCATCACGCCGGCAACCGAGGCCACCTCGTCGCCTGGCTCGACCAGGAGATCGCCCAGGTCGAGGCACGCCTCGCCTTCTTCCAGGACCTGCTGGCCCGGCTAGCCTAACTTCTGACTCGCGCTGATTTGTGCCAGCTTCTGACAACGGAAGGCGGGGAATCGTGGCCCAGGCCTTGAAACGCGATTTCGCCCTCGAGATCTATTTCGCCCAGTGGGAGTTCCGCGCGCGCTACCACATGACCGCCTCGGACGCGGAGAGCCTCACCCTCGGCGAGCTTCTGTCCTATGCCGACGCGGACGACCGCGCCGCCTTCGAGCGGGCCCGGCTCGGCTATTCCGAGACCTTCGGCGCGCCCGATCTACGCGCGGCCATCGCCGGCACCTACGACACCGCCGTTCCTGAAGACATTTTATGCTTCGCCGGGGCGGAAGAAGGCCTCTACGCGGCCATGCGGGTCCTGCTCGGCCCCGACGACCACGCCGTCGTCGTCACGCCCAACTACCAGTCGGCCGAGACCCTGCCGGTGAGCACCTGCGCCGTGACCGGCGTGCCGCTCGACGCCGAGGCCGGCTGGCGCCTCGACATCGACCGGGTGGCGGCCGCCCTCAGGCCCGAGACCAAGCTCGTCTCGGTGAACTTTCCCAACAATCCGACGGGCAAGATCCTCGAACGCGACCGCTTCGACGCCCTGATCGCGCTGTGCCGCGCCCGCGGGATTTGGCTGTTCAGCGACGAGGTCTTTCGCGGGCTCGACCGGGACGAGGCCCGGCGCCTGCCCCAGGCCGCCGACCTCTACGAGCGCGCCCTGTCGCTCGGCGTGCTCTCCAAGGCCTACGGCCTGCCCGGCCTGCGCGTCGGCTGGATCGCCTGCAAGGACCGGGAGCTGCTGCAGCGCCTGGAGCGCTACAAGCACTTCCTGTCGATCTGCAATCCCGTGCCGAGCGAGCGCTTGGGCGTCATCGCCCTGAAGGCCCGGGACCGGATCCTCACGCGCAACCGGGACCTCGCCAATCAGAACGCGGCCAAGCTCGACGCGTTCTTCGCCGAGTTCCCCGGGCTCTTCGAGTGGGCCACGCCCGACGGCGGCTGCATCGGCTTTCCCCGCTACCTCGGCGCCGACGGGGTCGAGACCTTCACGCGGCGCTTGGTCGAGGAGGCCGGCGTCCTGCTCATCCCGGCCAGCGTCTACCGCTCCGACCTGGGCGAGACGCCCGCCGACCGCTTCCGCATCGGCTACGGCCGCGCCGACATGGACCAAGGCCTGGAGGCAATGCGCGGCTGGTTGCTGGCCAATCACTTAAAGTGATATTTCAGTAAGTAAGTGTAATGTGCTGATATAGGAGATTCTTCTGACTTCTCCCTTCGACCAACCCGACCCCATCGACGAGGCCAGGATCCGCGCCGCCCGGCGGCCGCGAGGGGGTAAAGCTGGAGCAGCCGGTCTGGATTACCGAGGCCGGCCCGGTGGTGCTCTCGGACTGTCCGCTCGAGGACGACTACGCGTGAGCCGCGGGCTTATTGCGGCGGTGGCGGGTCAGTTCTTCTCTGAGTCCGGCGTGTAGTCCGGCTTTTGATAGGCTGGTGACGAGGACCAGAACTCACGCCAAGTTTCGCCGTTTACCCAACAGACCAGGCTTAAGCCAAGCATAACCGTCCCCACCATCCAAATGGCGCAAAGCAGTCCGTCTGCAGTGTCGGCGACAATGCCTTCCAGCGTCATGGCTTCGCTCAACCGGAGCAACCAATAACCGACCAGGATCGCACACGCGACCCAGGCGAGCAGCGCCATGAGGGCCTTTGCGAAAAACCACAGAGACTCAGCAGGAGATCGCGCGACGGAGGGTGCAACCGATTTGGTCGCGAGTTTTGGCCCGATAGCGACAAACCATTTCTTGCCGCTGACCCAAGAGAATAGCTTGCAGGCAACAACAACAATGACCGCAGCACTAACACCCAAACGAATGCCATCGGCAAGGTCGTAGGAGATTTGGTAGAGACCCACGGCCTCGAGCAGTTCTTGCATCAACCACCCAAACAAACCCATGAAGACGAACAAGACCGCAAAGGCGATGATGGCCTTTGCGATGATCCAAACGAGCTTCGCTAACACTTTTGCGGCGGGTGCCAAGACTGCTAATGCGGATCTCATACTATAAATATGCCTTTCCGGCCGAGCAAAGAAGAGTATATCACGCCCGGACCTTCCCGCCATCCGCGCACAGAGTCCAATCGTCCGCGCGATTTTCCACACGCCTCTGACCAACAGGACCGCCGCCATGTATTTCCGCCGTCTTAGCCTGCTTGCTCTGGCGCTCCTGTTGCTCGTCGCCCCGGCGCTCGCCCAGGACGCGCCCGCGCCGCCGGGCCAACAAGCCGCGGACCTGGTGCGGGCCTGCCAGAGCCAGGGCCGGCACTACGTCGACGCCGTGGAAAAGCAGTGGGACACGGAGCTGTTCGGCCAGATCGACTTCGTCGAGTGCACGTCCTACCTCGCCGGCATCGCCGACATGAACGCGGTGGCGAAAAGGGTCTACGGCCGGGGCGTCTTCTGCTTCCCGAAAACGGGCGTCTCGGCCGACCAGCAGGTGCGCGCCTTCCTCGTCTGGGCCAAGCGCTACCCGCACCTGCTCGACGAGAGCCGCCGCAGCGGCGCCGTCAGCGCCTTCGTCGAGGCCTGGCCGTGTGGGTAGGGGGCGGGGGCCCGACTAGCTATGGCTCAATTGATCAGGATGCGGATTTTTGACATCTCAGGTAGAGTTATTGAGCAACCAAATGTGACAGGGGTGTCGACATGACTATCAACGTGTTCGTCAGCGTTGGTTCGCCAGGCACGGACGAGCAGGAGCGTTTCACGGACTCCATCGAGAGACTCTTGCAGTTGGGAGGTATGGAATCGAATCGCGGAGGATATTCTTCTGTCGCGCCTCTTAAGAAAATCAATGAGTCGATTGGTCCGTGCTCTGGTGCCGTGATTATCGCTTTCGAGCGCATGTACGCGAAAAAAGCATTGGAGCAGCGAGGTGGCGACAAAGAAAAATCTCACGACATCTACAAACTCCCCACAGTTTGGAACCAAATTGAAGCTGCCATGGCGTATAGCGCGGGCCTTCCTCTGCTGATCGTTGCCGAGAAGGGACTTGCCGATGAAGGCCTACTAAAGCAGTACGATTGGACGGTTCAGTGGATTGATATTGACGAGGCCGAGATCGACGAGCCTCGGTTCCAAGGCATTTTTAAGGATTGGAGCGAGCGAGTACGTTAGTTTGATGAGAGCAAGGTCACTGCCGATGACCAAGGCGAGAAGGTCGATATAGGAAAGCGAACATTCTATGACTTGGCGAAAGAGATACGGATCGAGCACGCAAGGCCGCTGATCGGGGTGATTTCCGGATATACCACTGCTGTATTCGCGCTTGGCGTCTTCATCGCCAAAGTGTTGTAGGGCGAAGCGAGGTCTCTACCTGATCCACAAGCGCAAAATGGCTCTCACGTCCCCCACGTGATGGGAGTGGGACGACCCCGCCTGATCTGATCGAGGCAGCGCTGGCCATGGCCGAGGAGGTCCACCCCATCCCCTACCCCGGCAGCTCGCCGATCTCGCGGAAGTGGACGCGGAGTTTGGTGAGGGCTTTGTGGTGGGTGGAGCGCACGGTCTGGGGGTCGATCTGCATGATCTGGGCCGCGTCGGAGACCTCCAGGTCGCGCTTGTACAAGAGTTCCAGCACCAGGGCCTGGCGGCCGGAGAGGAGGCCGTCGGGGATCTTGATGTTCTCGAAGGTCGGGTCCTCGACGGCGAGGCAGGATTCGGGCGCGTCCTCGATGGCGATCTTGGTCATGCGCTGGCGGCGCAGGTAGTCGATCGACGCGCTGGTGGCCACGACCGTGAGCCAGGTGGAGAGGCGCGCCCGCGCGGGGTCGTAGCTCCTGAGCAGGCGGAAGTCGGCCTTGCACAGGCGGACGTAAACCTCCTGCACCACGTCCTCGACCTCGTCGCCGCGCCCGGCGGGAATGAGCCGGCGCTGAACCGCCGCGTAGACGACGCCGGCGAACTGCCGCACGAAGTGCTGCCAGGCGCCCCGCTCGCCGCCGGTGAGCGCCTCGGCCAAGGCGAGGTCGCCCGCATTCTTGGCCGCGTTCTTGGCGGCCCGGTCCCAGCTCGCCGGTGTTCCGGCCTGGATCTTCGGCTGGGCGCGCCGCGCTGTCCTCGGCGCCTTGCGTTTGCGGCTTTCAATCAGGCCCTCACGGCCCATTGCGCCCATCGTGTCCATCGTCAATGCATGTGACATTGTCAAAACTCCTCCGGCGACGGTCCGGCGACTTCGACCATCTTGTTCGACTTCCTCAATTCGCTGACGGCCCGATCGAAAAATATGTCCAGATTTTGCTTCATGCTCGGCGACAGGCGGATGATGCGCGAGCGCTTGTCCTGGGGGTTGTCGTCCTCCACGAGGAGGCCCTCCTTTATCGCGGTCTCCAGATAGCGACCGGCGGTGTGCGCGCTCTTGATCCCCGTCATGCACTTCAGCGCCTCGGTCTTGGTGACCGGGCGCGTGCTGCGCCAGATGGCATTGAACAGGTCCCAGTATTGGGCGGAGTAGAAGATCTCCTTGCCCCCGAAAACCTCGAGCCAGTTGACCGACATGCGGTCCATCAGCTGGAGGTACTCCCGGCGCTGTTGGTCGTTGTATTTCAGCGTCGTGCTCATCACTGGGTTCCACGTTTGCTGCGGTTTCTGTCCAACATCATCAAAGGCTACTCTTCTAGATTCAATCTTGCAAGCATATTTGCATATAAAATTACGTGCAGATTTTCATAAGATGCATTTCTTCACATAATCCGCATCGCGACTGGAATAATTATATGCATATATTCAGATAGTTATAAAATAACTCCAAATTCGGCCGGCAAGATCTGGCCGTAAAATTAATTATATTTTTTGCATTCACATTTGCGTGTAGTTCGGTGATCCGAGCCGCGCCGCCGGCTACCCGCCAGCTACCGGAGGGCCGGCGAAAGGGTCTATACTCGGCGCTCACGTGCCAACACGACCGGGCGTCAGGGACGCGAAACCAGGGGGAGCAGCACATGGGCAAAGCGAGCGAAGTCTTCACCGTTCCGGCGCGGCGCGGCCGGGCGGCGCGCCTCGACAAGGGCCAGGCGATCAAGGTCATCAACACCCACGGCCAGCAGGTCGTCGACTTCTGGGCCTTCAACGCGGCCGACCTGGGCGAATTCCTTTCCATGGAGCACCTGCGGGCCATGCTCGAGGGCATCTTCCCCCACGCCGGCGACGAACTGGTGACCAACCAGCGCCGGGCGATCCTCCACTTCGCCGAGGACACCTCGCCCGGCATCCACGACACCCTCATGGCCGCCTGCGACGAGTACCGTTACGCCCTGCTCGGCTGCACGGGCTATCACGACAACTGCACCGACAACCTGTTCGAGGCCATGGCCGAGCTGGACCTGACGCCGCTCGAATGCCCGAGCCCGCTCAATCTCTGGATGAACATACCGGTGGGCGCGGACGGCCGCACGGAGTGGGGCACGCCGCTCTCGAAGCCGGGGGACTACGTGGTGCTGCGCGCCGAGATGGACTGCGTGGTCGCCATGTCGACCTGCCCGCAAGACATCCTGCCGGTCAACGGCGCGGCCTGCACGCCGACCGAGGCGCACTTTCAGATTCTGAAATAAGGGCAGAGTCCGGCCTGAGGCGCCTAATATCGGCGAGCCCATGATTGGACTCGCCTCATTTACCCTCAAGCGCCGGGCGCGGACATCCGTCCGCTTGGCTGTCCTCGCTTCGCTGCGGGCGCGCGTTCGCGCTTGCCAGCGATCCGATGAATGTCTTCATCGGCTCGCTGGTGTTGGGCCTGAGCCGGGCCTCAGGCTTCGGCGAGCGCCATCTCGATATAGAGCTGGCGCAGCTTCGTGGCGACCGGGCCAGGTGCACCGTTGCTAAGAATCCGCCCGTCGATCTTCACCACCGGATAGATGAAGGTCGACGCGCTGGTGATGAAGGCTTCGCCGGCCTCGTAGGCCTCTTCCGGCGTGAAGCTGCGCTCCTCCACCTCGAGCCCCTCCCGTTCGGCCAGCGCCAGGACCGCGCGCCGGGTGATGCCGTGCAGGATCGAATTCGACAGCGCTCGCGTCACGATGGTGCCGTCCAGGGTGACGATGTAGGCGTTGTTGGACGAGCCCTCGGTGACGAAACCGTCCTCGACCAGCCAGGCGTCGTTGGCGCCCGCGTCTTGCGCCGCCTGCTTGGCCAGCGCCGGGGCGAGCAGCTGGACCGTCTTGATGTCGCGCCGCTGCCAGCGGATATCCGGCAGAGTCACCACCGCGATGCCGCGCGCCGCCGCCGGATCCTCCAGCAGGTTCCGTTCCTGCGAGAAGATGACCAGGGACGAGGTGACGCCCTTGGGGAAGGGGAAGTCGCGGTCGGCCGCGCCGCGGGTGACCTGCAGGTAGACGGTCCCCTGATCGAGCCCGTTGCGGGCGACGATCTCGCGCTGGATAGGCGGGATCTCGTCGAGCGGCAGCGGCGGCGCCATCTTGAGCTCGTCGAGCGAGCGTTGCAGGCGCGCCATGTGGGCCGCGTTGTCGATCAGCTTGCCGGCGAGCACCGAGGACACCTCGTAGACCCCGTCGGCAAATAAAAAGCCGCGGTCGAAGACCGAGATCTTGGCCTCCTCCTCCGGCAGGTACGCGCCGTTGACATAGACGATCCGCGACATGGCCGCCCTCCCCTTCTCTCGACTTTGCAGTGGGCGAAATGATGTGCCGCCCGGCCGCCGATCTGTCAAAGACTTTGCGCGCCACACGCCTGTTGGTAGCTTGGCCCATCGACACCTGGCGAGGCGGAGATGACGGACGAGTCCTTCGGTTTCGAGACTATTGCGCAGTTGGCGGACGCCTTCGCCAGCCGCAAGCTCGGCCCGGTCGATTACACGACCCAACTGCTGGCGCGCATCGAGGCACTCGACCCCGCCCTCGCCGCCTTCGTCGGCCTCACCCGGGAGCGCGCCCTGGCCGAGGCGGCGGCGGCCGAGGCCGCGATCCGGCGCGGCGAGGCAGCCGGGCCGCTCGCCGGTGTGCCCTACGCGGCCAAGGACATCTTCGACGTGGCCGGCGAAACGACCATGGCCGGAACCCGCCTGCTCGCCGGCAACGTCGCGGGAGAGGATTGCACGGTGGTGCGCCGGCTCCGCGAGGCCGGCATGGTGCTCCTGGGCAAGACCCACACCGTCCAGTTCGCCGCGACCATCGTCGGCATCAATCACGAGCTGGGCACGCCGCACAATCCCTGGCACCGGGAACCCCACGTGCCGGGCGGGTCGAGCAGCGGCTCCGCCGTCGCCGTGGCGGCGGGGCTCGCGCCCCTGGCGCTGGCCAGCGACACCGGCGGCTCGGTGCGCGCGCCGGCCGCGCTCTGCGGCACCGTGGGCCTCAAGACGACGGTCGGACGGGTGAGCCGCGCCGGCGTCTTTCCGCTGTGCGCCAGCTACGATTCCATGGGGCCCCTCACCCGGTCCGTCGAGGACGCCGCGCTGGTCTATCAAGTCATGAACGGGCCCGACCCCGGCGACGGGACGACCCACCAGGTGGAACGGCATGACGTAATGGGCGATCTCAAAAGCGGCGTGACGGGCTTGCGTCTGGTCTTCGCGGAGGGCGTCTGCTTCGAGAAGTTGGACCCGGAGGTGGACGCGGCCGTGCGCGCCAGCGGCGACGTTTTCCGCGATCTCGGCGCAGAGGTCACGGGCATGAAGATCCCGGAATTCGACGAGGCCCACGCCATGCCCGATCGCTTCGACGTGATGAACGCCGAAGCCTATGCCGCCAACCGGCGGTTCCTGGAAGAACACGCCGAGGCCCTGGACCCGGTGGTGTTGTGGATGGCCAGGGGCAAGGACATAGAAGAGAGCGACTGCCGCGCCGTGCTGGAAAAACTGGCCGACTTGAAGGTGCGCCTCATGGAGACCCTGCGCGAGGTGGATGCGGTCCTGGTCCCCACCACCCCGATCCCGGCGAGACCGGTCGACGAGGTCGACGCGGACCACGGCGCCTTCGTCGCCCGTTATGGCCGCTTCACCCAGTTCGCCAACCTCTTCGGCCTCTCAGCCGTCTCGCTCTCCTGCGGCTTCACCGCCGAGGGCCTGCCGATCGGCCTGATGATCACCGCCAAGCCGTTTCAGGAAGAAATG
>Ga0255058_10002525_pt1 | contig 10080 bp, 6 predicted proteins | sample Cases_109_9_MG_FD_188637 | JGI IMG/M metagenome (GOLD analysis project Ga0255058, IMG submission 188637) | Seawater microbial communities from Amundsen Gulf, Northwest Territories, Canada - Cases_109_9 | ecosystem: Environmental > Aquatic > Marine > Gulf | place: Canada: Northwest Territories... | reverse complement strand
GGACGCAACACTTGTGTTAATCCGCTCTGCTGGGGTTTTGATCTCCTCGTGCGGGGCCAGCTGGTGATAAACAGACGATGAGGGTTTGCCAAACGCTCGCCCAATCGAATGCGGGGCCCCTGCTCGCTTCCAGCGGTCCAACAATTCCACGTTCTCTGCCGCCGTGAAACCTCGATGTCTCCTTTGATTGATCAGCATACACGCCATTTTCTGCATTCTAGTTAAAGTGTTGCGTCGACCGGTTGAAATCGCAACCCAAAGCAGCCATTTAGACGCCCTCCCATTACCTCTTTGTGGCTAGACATCCTGTTAGACATGGCGCCAGAATAACCTCATAACAATGAGCAGCGTGTGCCTGTGCGTAACATACGCAATATACCGATGTTCGGCGACGAGAGAGATACCATGGATAGAGTTTACGTTCACGGATACGACACAAGAGAAAATAGGCGGCTTCAGGACCAAGCCAATACGTTGGTCGAACTCCTACATTCCGACACTTCTTATCGGGCGGGGAGCCGGGTTTTAGAAGCCGGCTGTGGAGTTGGCGCTCAAACAGTTACTCTCGCTGGCAACAGCCCGAACGCGACGTTCACTTCTATCGACATTTCCGGGGATTCGATTGCCGATGCTAAGAAAGCTGTGGAATTTGCGGGGCTCAGTAACGTTCAATTCATCGAGGCTGACATTTTCGATTTGAACTTTGAGCCGGAATCTTTCGATCATGTCTTTGTGTGCCATGTTTTGGAGCATCTCTCTCGACCGGATAAAGCCTTAGCTATTCTGAAACGCCTTATCAAGGTTGGAGGTACAATTACTGTCATTGAAGGTGATCATGGCTCGGCGTATTTTTACCCGGATAGTGAACCCGCCCACACAGCCATACAGTGCCTGGTCGAATTGCAGAGGCGGGCGGGCGGTAATGCGTTGATCGGAAGGGAGCTCTACCCGCTCTTGAGGAAAGCGGGATTCGACTCAATTCATGTTTCACCACGAATTGTCTATGTTGATTCCAGCACACGCGATCTTGTTGAGGGTTTCACAAAGAACACGTTTACCGCGATGATCGAGGGCATTCGTGACACTGCGATTAAGGCTGGAATAGTCGATCAAATCGTTTTTGATAAGGGCATCCAAGACTTATACAGAACAACAGAAGCCGACGGCGTTTTTTGTTATTCGTTTTTCAAGGCGTTTGCAGCTAAGAGTTGATTGTCTTCTATCGCCGCCGAAAGCGAACATTCGAGACCTCATGCTGTGTTGGTACGTAAAGGATAAACCGGATCGCCGCCCATAACACAAATACAGAATGTCATGCTGAAAATCATCTTAGTCGTCGCTGCCTGTTACGGTCTGCTCGTCGTCGTCGTATATTTCATACAGGGTCGCATGCTCTACCTTCCAGAAGTACCAGGGCGAACGTTGACCATGACGCCGACCAATGCTGGCATGGACTATCAAGATGTCTCCATCGAAACTACTGACGGAGTGACACTGCACGGCTGGTTCATCGCGGGGCGATCCTCTCAGGTGCTGTTATTCTTTCACGGCAACGCAGGAAATATCTCACATCGTCTGGACTCGATACGGCTGTTCCAAGACCTGGGCTTGTCAGTATTGATTATCGACTATCGGGGTTACGGTCAGAGCGAAGGCCAGACCACCGAAAGGGGGATCTATCGCGATGCTGATGCAGCGTGGCGTTATCTCATCGAGGATCGCGGCATAGTCGCCAATGATATCGTAATTTTCGGGCGTTCATTGGGTGCCTCTGTTGCGTCACGGCTAGCCGCACAGCAGCAACCGTTAGCACTTATCGTGGAATCGTCCTTCACGTCCGTTCCGGACATCGCCCAGGATCTCTATCCATGGCTCCCGGCGCGCTGGTTGAGCCGTCTTAGTCACGCGACACGTGATTACGTTCGGGACGTTCGGTGCCCGGTACTAGTCGTTCACAGTCGTGACGATGAGATCATCCCGTTCCACCACGGCGAAGCAATTTTTTCATCTGCGAATGAACCCCGAACCTTACTGGCGATTCGCGGCACCCATAACAACGCATTCCTCCAGGATGAGCGCGCATATATTGGAGGGCTCCGGACGTTTCTGACAGGACTCTCTGCGCCTGCTTTGCCACGTTAACGAATGAGACGTCTATGGTAACTCTAAGTGTCTGCTTTTGGCCGAAAGCGGACGTTCGTTTCACTCTATTTTCCTCGATCTGAATGACCGCTTTGGGGAAAAGCGGACATTAACTTTGAGCACGACAGGCGTGCCTAGAATTTGCCTAACACGTACCAACACTAACCAGCACTAACAGACACTTAGAGAGCTACGGACACCCTCTGAGGTGACGGATTTAAAGGGTTTTGGCGCTACCCCATAGCCCTCCGAAGGCAGGGGTCACAGGTTCGAATCCTGTCGGGCGCGCCATTTCCCCCTTTTTCTTCAGATAGTTACGAGCGGCCCGCCAACGCCGCTTTTCGGGTTGACCCCGATTGTGTGAGATTTGTGTGAGTTGTGACCCGCAATACAGTATTGGGTCGTCGCTTACACACCGTTTCGGCAGCTTCAAGGAGGCGAGAAATGTCCGGCGCTGAGTAGTGCGTCGTGATTCGATCAGACTTGTATCCCAGCAAATCCTGACGGCCCTCAAAGCTCACACCTGCGGCTCGTAACCGGTGTCCGAATGTATGACGCAAGTCATGCACCCTGACATTCGGCAGGCCCGCACGGATTCTTGCTAGTTTCCAGCCGGAGTTGAGAATCCTCAGAGTCCTTCTGCCTTTAGTAGGTGAAGACAAATTTCTCGTTCGTGCCGCGTTGTTCGTTCACGACCCGTCGGGTAATGGAATTCAACACAACAATTCATTCCTGTCTGTCTAATTTCCCGAATCGCGCAAAATGTGGCGGCATATGAACTCTCTTTCAGTGTATTCTGCGCCGCGGAGGTATCCCCCCAGTCGCACCAATCGACCTATCGGTTGCTGCCGGCGCTTTCGCGTTATGTAATCTAACATGCGTGGCATCACACGCAGAAACACACACTGGCACACACAGTGGACTACGGCCAAAACTACGGGCTGCATGGTTCGAAGTAACGAAAAAAGAGCGACAAACCTGCTATAAAGGTGCGAAATGCCCACGTGGCCGCGGCAAGAACATGTGCGACCCTAATATGCTGAGGCTAAGCGAGAAAGCACAAAATGATCATTACTGAACGCTTTGTGTTCATTCACATGCACAAGACGGGCGGGCAAACTCTTAATGACATTATCCAGCGCTGTATTCCCGGTCACCGGGTCGTTGGATATCACTATCCTCGCAGCGAAGTTCCGCCCGAATGCACAGATACACCGCTGGTAGGCATGGTCCGAAATCCTTGGGACTGGTATGTATCCTGGTATGCCTTCAACAAGAGGCCAAACATACAAAACCAATTGTTTACCGTGGTCTCCGACGGTGGCGGTGCCGACTTCAAGTCGACGGTTACCAACCTCATCAATTTGGGATCCGATTGCCCCGTGAGCAAGCGGTATCGGGATGACCTCATTCGACTACTTCCGGAATCCCTTGATAACAATCGGGGCGTCGGGCTAACCAAAGACAGCATTCGCAGTTTCTCAGATAACGATTCCGGCTATTACTCCTGGCTCTTTGACCGAATGCTCGGAAATTCTAATGCTGATCAGGCTTTGGTCGGCAAATACGAGAATCTTCAGGATGATTTCCTGGCTATTATGAAGCAGCTTTCCGTTAAGGAAACAGAGGTCCTAAAGCTGGAGTTCGATAAGTGCGCGCGCAAAAATTGCTCGCGCCACAGTCATTATTCTCACTATTATGACGATGAGCTGCGAGACCTTGTCGCCAGGAAAGAAGGCCGACTCATCGAAAAATATGACTATGCGTTCGAAAGCATCGGACCTTCTGATACCGTTTTTGAGTTTGCGGCCGATCCATCGATCGGCACTAGCCAAGGCTTTCGAAAGCTATTAGGCAGAGCGAGCAACTACCTCCTACTTCACCGTAATTTTGATGTTCAGGCGATCAGAAACCGGATCGTGCAAATCCCGGAAGCCAGATGGCGGGAGTCTGAACGAGAACGTCGATTTGACGTCCATCGTGATACTCAGGCTTTGCTTTTGATTCATTTCGAAGATTACCGGTATGCAAAACCAGACTACCGAGAGCTTTATTATGAGCTTCAAGACCAACTCAAACCGGTGGTTGACTATATTGCCAAATATTATCAGGACAACGGCTTCGTAGTACGACTGCTGTTCGCGAAGCTGCTCGTCGGCGGCAAAATTCCGAAACACACCGACGCAGGCTATTCACTTCTGAATTGTCATCGAGTTCACATTCCAATCATTACAAACGATAAGGTTATTTTTGCTGTTGCTGGTGAAGAAAGGAAAATGCAGGTCGGCGAACTTTGCGAGATCAATAACGGAGCCGTTCATGCAGTGGAGAATCGAGGCGATGAAGATCGCATCCACCTCATTATCGACTGGATGCCTAATTATGATGGCCGGCCAGAAGAAGAGGTATTAGTGTCAGACCAGGTCAATGGAACAGACGGCGACCCGGCCGATAGCGAAACACTGAACGCGATGGTTGCAGAAGCCTATCAGCTCCATCGATCCGGGCAGGTACCAAAAGCGGAATCCATTTATCGACAAGTGCTTGATATCGACGATAGCCACGTAAGTTGCAACAATCTGTTGGGTCTTTTGTGTATTCAGACGAAACGCTTCGATCAGGCCGTGAATTACATTAAGAAAGCCCTGGCCGAAATGCCCGATGATGCTCAGGCACTCTCCAATCTCGGCCTTGCACTGAAAGATCTCAATCGTTCTGAGGAAGCCGCTGGGTATTTTCAACAGGCGCTGATGTTGGTACCGAATAATCCCAAGACACACAATAATCTCGGCAATATCTACAGAGAGCTTGGCCGCTTGGACGATGCGATCGCAAGTTATCAACAAGCATTGGTGATACAACCGGACTATGCGGAGGCACACCATAACCTTGGCGGCGCGTTACTGGATTTGGAACGGTTCGCTGAAGCGGTAGCGAGTTTGCGGCAGTCAGTCGCTTTAAAGCCTGACTTCGCTGAAGCTCGTAACAATTTGGGAAAGGCGCTGCAAGGCCTCAGGAAACTGGAGAGCGCGCAGCATCGTCATACCCAGCAAGAATCATGATTTCGCGATGACGTGACGTTTCTGGGCCAATCCAGTCTGGCCCTGCTGGTCGCATAGCTGCATGCGTCGCCTCTTTCTTGTCGTCGGAACGTTTATTTTTGCGTCGGACATTGGAGTATAGATAATCAGGAACTAAGGACCAGTCGCCGATTCTCGAGGCAATGTACGACTTTTGACCAGCCCGCGAACAGGCAGGTGACAGTCGATATATAATTCTTGCCGCTTTAGCCGGAGTGTGGCCAATGAATTTCGCGGGAAACTTTGTACATATCGCTAACGTTGACGTTGCAGTGCTGAAACAGCTGGTTCTTGATCTTCCGGACCAGAAGTGGCAGAGCGAATCATTCCGACAGCAGCGCTACGAAGTGCACCGCGATACCGAAACAATTAACCTTGTATTCGATCCGGACTTTCGACACACGCATCCCACAAAGCTACCCGCGTTGCAGATGTTTGAGCCGTCCATGCGCTCGGCGCTTGCTATAGCTGCAGACCATTATGACCAATCGACCAAAGGACAGGCGCTGATCGAACAATTCGGACTCGGCTATTTTATCCGGGCCAATCTGGTTCGCTTGAAATCGGGTGGAGAAATAGCAGCGCATACCGACGGTAACTTTTCTTTGGTGCACTCGCATCGGATTCATTTGCCAATCATCACCAACGATGAAGTTTGGTTTGCTGTTGGCAGTGAGACAGTCAACTTAAAGGAAGGTGAATTGTACGAGATCAACAACCGACGCGTTCACTCGGTCAAGAATGTCGGGTCGGAGGATCGTGTTCACCTGATCATGGACTACGTACTGCCCGGCGAGAAATGCTGTTGCGGCGAAAAACATCATCCACTCACAGCCTGTAACTCACAGGCGTGCCTTGAGATGGACCAATTCCGAATTCCGTGTACGTGCTTTCCGGAAGATTAGCGACCAGCCCGAGGCATTTCCGATACTTGATAGTCCGGCATGCCGATAACGCGCTTGAGCCAGACGTCGTGTGGCGGTAGTTTTTTCGGCGCCAGCATAAGTCGTTGTGCGATATGTCGGTGGATGGAGCTTGGTGGCAGGTCAGCACCGTAACGCTCGCGGCATTCGTCGCGCAGAAAATCCATGCCGTACAGGATCGCCTCATAACTTGAGCGGGTAAAGAGCTTACCGGTGTCGATGGGTGTGCGGTGATCGCCAGGTATACCAGCTGATCCAAGCGGAGTATCGGGGTGGCCGGGCAAGAACAGGTCTTCAAAATCCACATTAGCGACCGGCTTCTGTCGCCAGAATTCGAGTTTGACCTTCAGTCTGTCATTGGTGCGCTCCGGTTTCCTGACCTCCCGCCAGAATTCCGTGTCTTCACGGCGAGTGAGACAGTAGTGCAAGTTGATGAAATCGAGAACCTCGTAAAAACGATTCGCCATGATGCGATTGAATCGAAACGCGAGCGGCTCCATGTCGTCACCGTAGGGGAAATGCTCGGTCAGCATCACCGTGGCAAGGTCGCTTAAGTAAAGGCCTGTCGATTCCAACGGCTCGAGAAAGCCGCCAGACAGCCCTATCGCGATACAGTTCTTGAACCAGGCTTTTTCGCGCATACCAACTTTGAAATAGACGAGACGCGAATCCAGATTCATTGCATGTGCGCCCTCGTACGCGCGGATTTCACGTTCTGCCTCTTCTTCGCTGACATAGGCGCTGGAATGCACGTAGCCGACCCCGCGCCGATTATGCAAGGGAATATCCCAGACCCAGCCGGCCGATAAGGCAGTCGACATGGTGTAAGGACGCACAAAACCGGGGTAATGGACCTCATACGGTACCGGCATAACCAGCGCACGGTCACACAGCAACCACTGCGAGTAGTCAACCCATTTCACCCCAAGAGTTTTTTCGATCAGCAAGGCGGCAAAACCGGTGCAATCGATGAAGAGATCGGCCTCCAGACGCTTACCGCCTCTGGTTTGTAACGCCGCGATATCGCCGTTCTCGGCTACTTCGATGTCGGTAACGTGGTCCCGGTGATGGGTCACACCTCGCGCCGTCGCCAGTTCACAAAGATAGTCCGCGAACTTCAGCGCGTTCATATGAAACGCATACGTCAACGGCGCACCAAAGTCCCACCGTCCGAGCATTTTCGGGGCCAGATTCATCTCGCATAGCACAGGCTGTGCCGAGATAGTCTCCATGAAAGGCATGGAGCGATTACTCCTGAGCCATCGCTCGCCGGATGTATCGAGCGGCGTCGGGGTGAAACGTCCAAACGCGTGGTAGTAACCCTCGCCCCGGTTGTGTAGCCAATTGATGAACTTGATCGACTGTTTAAAAGTGCCATCGACCCGGCGCAGGAAATCCTGCTCATCGATGCCGATCACTGCGAGAATGTGGTGGACACTTGGAACTGTTGCCTCACCAACGCCGATACGCGGCACGTCCGGCGATTCAATCAGGCTGATATCAGCAAATTTATGGCCTTCATAGTTGAGGGCGGCATTCAGGTATGCCGCTGCCATCCAGCCCGCCGAACCACCACCGACAATCAGTACTCGCTTTACGTGCATTGGAGGCCGCTTGCGCCCATGCATGTTGAATCGTCGTGGCGACCCGCAAGATTTCTGTGTTCACTTTTCATGTTGCAAACCGAAGCCGGCACTCGTCAATGACGCCCGATGAACCGGCATGCGCAGGACGCGTTGCAGCCAGACGTCGTGCGGAGGCAATTTGTGCGGCGCCATTTTAAGTTTTTCGATTACACGCTGGAGTACCTTCGGTTGGGGCCGGTTCGGCCCGTACCAGTCATCACTCTCCTTACTTAAGAAGTCCATGCCGTACAGAATGGCTTCATAGCTGTCGATACTGAATATAGTGGCAGTATCGATGGGACTGCGATGGTCGCCCGGGTGTCCGCTGGAGGGCAAAGGCATGTCTGGCTGCCCGGGAAAAAACGGATCCTCGAAATCGGGCGGGGAAATCGGTTTGACACGCCAAAAATCGAGCTTTGCTCTGAGGCGATCATTGATGCGCTCCGTCATCCGAATCTCCCGCCAGAATTCTGTGTCTTCACGCCTCGTCAGACAATAATGCAAGTTAATGAAATCGAGTATTTCATAAAAACGATTCGCCATGATGCGATTAAATCGATATGCAAGTGGCGCCATCTCATCACCGTAGGGAAAATGATCGCTCAGCATCACGATTGCAAGGTCGCTGAGGTAAAGGCCCGTTGACTCCAGCGGTTCGATAAAGCTGCCAGCGAGACCGATAGATACGCAATTCCTGAACCAGGCGTGCTCCCGATGACCCACCTTGAAATGCACGAATCTGGTATCCAGCGATTCCGCGTGGCCGCCCTCGAAGCGACGCACCTCCTGCTCCGCTTCGTCCTCACTGATGAAAGCACTCGAGTGCACATAGCCCAGCGAACGCTTGTCCTGCAAAGGAATTTCCCAGACCCAACCGGCGGATAATGCAGTGGCCGTGGTATACGGGCGTACATATCCCGGGTAATGGTGCTCATAGGGCACGTGCATCGTGACGGCTCGATCGCACAGCAGCCATTGTGAACAATCCACCCACTTCACGCCCAACTGCTTCTCGATCAGCAATGCCGCAAATCCGGTGCAGTCAATAAAGAGATCTGCCTTTAGACGCTTGCCCCCTTTGGTCTGCACCGCCACAATATCGCCGTTTTCTGCAATCTCGACGTCCACGACGTGGTCCAGATGATGGCTTACGCCGCGCGCTGTCGAAAGCTCGCACAAATAGTCGGCAAACTTGAGCGCATTCATATGATAGGCATACTTCAGCGGCGTGCCGAAATCCCATTGCCCCAGCATCTGTGGTGAAAGCCCCAGCTCACAAACGATCGGCTGTGCCGAAACGGTCTCGATAAACGGTATCGAGCGGTTGCTCATGAGCCACCTCGACGCAGAACGATCGATCGGCTCCTTCCGATATCGATGGAATGGGTGGTAGTACCACGAGTCGTCATTGTCCAACCAATTCACATATTTAATTGCCTGCTTGAACGTACCGTCGACCCGCCGCATGAAATCGTGCTGATCGATACCAATCACCGCGAGAATGTGATTGATGTTGGGTATCGTGGCTTCGCCGACGCCGATTCGCGGCACATCCGGCGACTCGATCAGTTCGATATCGACAACTCGTCGGCCGTCATGATTAAGCGCTGCATTCAAATATGCTGCGGCCATCCAGCCGGCCGAGCCACCGCCGACAATCAAGACTCGCTTTCGCCGCATATTGTCCATTTAGTTCGATCCGGATGCCGGTACGGCCGATGCGCTTTGATATGCTGGCATGCCCACTACTCGTTGTAACCACAAGTCGTGCGGGGGTAGCTTTTGCGGCGCGACGTCAAGTCGTCTTGTGATCATCTCCGCAACATTCGTCGGCGGCCGATCCTCGCCATACCACTCTGTGCATTCATCCTTGAGAAAGTCCATGCCGTACAAAATGGCTTCATGGCTGTCGATGCCGAACACGCTGCCAGTATCGAGCGGACTGCGATGGTCGCCTGGCAACCCACCAGATCGTAATGCTTTATCGGATTGTCCGGGAAAGAGCTGATCCTCAAAATCCGGGGCTGAAGGCGGCTTGACTCGCCAGTAATCCAGTTTGGCCTTAAGCCTGTCGGTGATGCGATCCGGGCGCTGAACTGCCCGCCAATACTCGTTATCAGTGCGCCGCGTCAGGCAGTAATGCAGATTTATGAAATCGAGAATCTCATAAAACCGGTTAGCCATGATGCGATTGAAGCGATAAGCGAGCGGCGCCATATCGTCACCATAAGGAAAATGTTCTGTCAACATGACGGTAGCGAGGTCGCTCAAATATAGGCCGGTAGATTCCAACGGCTCGATAAAGCTGCC
>Ga0255058_10002524_pt1 | contig 10081 bp, 8 predicted proteins | sample Cases_109_9_MG_FD_188637 | JGI IMG/M metagenome (GOLD analysis project Ga0255058, IMG submission 188637) | Seawater microbial communities from Amundsen Gulf, Northwest Territories, Canada - Cases_109_9 | ecosystem: Environmental > Aquatic > Marine > Gulf | place: Canada: Northwest Territories... | reverse complement strand
GCATCGTCGTGCGACAGCTCCTGCGAGAGCGACGTCCCCTGCGGCTGGGCAGGGTGGTGATGCTGGCGCCGCCGAACCGCGGCAGCCAGCTCGCCGAAAAATTCCTGGCGATTCCGCTGTTCGGCGCCGCCACCGGCCCGGCCGGCCGCCAGCTCGGCACCAGCGCCTCCAGCGCGCCGCTTCGCCTGGGACCGGTCGACTTCGATCTCGGAGTCATCGCCGGCAACCGCCCGGCCACGCCCCTGCATCGCCTGATCCCCGAGGAGAGCGACGGTACCGTCGCCGTCAGCGAAACACAGGTCGAGGGCATGAAGGACTTCCTGGTCGTGCGGCGGGGACACACCTTCATCATGAACGACCCGCAGGTGATCGATCAGGCGATCCACTTCTTCCGCCAAGGCCGCTTCGCCACCGGGCTATGATGGGCCTCCCGCGATCGACCACGGAGACGGGAAGAGAGGGAGTCCTGCATGAGTCACTGGGCAAGCTGGGTCATCATGGTGCTCGTGCTGATCAACGCCGGCTGGATGACGTTCGACGGCAGCCGGGCGCTGATCGTCGGGGACTACGTCACCCCCAGGAGCGGTGAGCACGCCGGTCAGCTCGGTCCCTGGTCGGGTCTGGTCGATGCCGTCGGCATCGGGCCGCGCTCGACCCTGATGAAGTCGATCTTCGTGCTGTACGGTCTGGCCTACCTGGGGACGATGTTGGCCTTTCTGCTGCAGCTCCCCGGATCGCAGAAGGCACTGCTGCTGATGGCGGTTCTGGGATTGTGGTACCTGCCGTTCGGCACGTTGATCAACCTGATCGTGATCGTCCTGTTGTGGCTCGAGCGCTAGCGTCGCGTAGCCGGTAGGGCTGGTGGAGGCCTCGGTGCAAGAAGACGGTTCTCAGGCTCCGCGAAAAAAGAAGAGTCGTTTTCCCGACTCGCTGGTCCTGATCTTCGCGATCATCATTCTGGCCCAGCTGCTCAGCTACGTGCTGCCCCACGGCGAGTACAACCGGGTGTCGGTGCCGGACTCGAGCCGCCTCATGGTCGAGGCGGGCACCTATCAGACGTTCGGCGCTGCCGAGAAGAAGAACCTCAAGCCGTGGTCGTTTCTGCTGGCGCTGCCCAAGGGGCTCGAAGCGGCCCAGGACATCATCTTTCTGGTCTTCCTCGTCGGGGGCGTGATCGCCCTCCTGCGGAAGAGCGGCGCCATCGACGCGGCGTTGCACGGGGCGGTCCAGCGCCTCGGCAGGGCGCCCTGGATCCTGATCGGCGGCACGCTGTTCATCTTCGGTCTCGGCTCCTTCACCATCGGCATGGGCGAGGAGTACGTTCCGCTGATCCCGATCCTGGTTACCATGTCGCTGGCGATGAAGCTGGACTCGATCGTCGCCATGGGAATGATCTGGGTCCCCTACGGCATCGGCTGGGCCTGCGCCGGCACGAATCCCTTCGGTGTCGTCATCGCGCAGGGTATCGCCGGCGTACCGATCACCTCGGGCCTCGCCACACGTTGGGTCTTGCTGATAATCTTTCTCGCCGTCGGCTTCCAGCACGTGTATGCCTATGCCCGCAGGATCCAGCGAGATCCGTCGAAGAGTCTGGTTGCAGACGTCGACTACAGCCAGGGCTTCGACATGCCCCAAGACGTCCGCATGACCTGGCAGCGGCTGGCGATCCTGATCCTGTTCGTTTCTGGCATCGTCATGTTCGTGATCGGCGCCAAACAGCATGAGTGGTACATCACCGAGCTCAACGCGATCTTCCTGGCGATCGGGTTGCTGGCTGCCGTGATCTCCGGCATGGCACCCAACACCGCAGCACGAAGCTTCATCGGGGGTGCGGCCGAGATGACATCCGCCGCGCTCTTGATCGGCTTCGCCCGGACCATCGAAGTTGTGCTGGGCGAGGGACAGATCATCGACACCATCATCCACGCCATCGCCGGCACCCTCGAAGGAACCGGCGCCTACGGTTCCGCAATCGGCATGCTCGTCGTGCAGACGGTCTGTAACTTCTTCATCCCGTCCGGCAGCGGCCAGGCCTACGTCACCATGCCGATCATGTCGCCCCTGGCGACGCTGACCGGGGTGCCGCAACAGGTCGCGGTGCTGGCGTACCAGTTCGGCGACGGCTTCACCAACATGGTCGTCCCGACCAGCGCGCTGGTGATGGGCACGCTGGCCCTCGGCAGGATCCCCTACACGCGCTGGGTCCGTTTCGTCGCGCCGCTGCTGCTCAAGCTGTTCCTGTTGGCGGCGCTGGTGCTGGTGCTGGCGGTACGCTTCGGCGATTCGTGGGGCTTCAACGTCGGCGGTTGAAGCCCTCCCGTCCGACCTGAACCGGCGTCGACCCAGCGGCAAATTCAACTCTTTTTCGACCTCCTGGAAACCCCGGCGGCCGGGACCTACGTTTCCTGCCCTGTAGGAGGAAACGAAGATGCGAGGAATCTCTAGGATCCTGGCCGCGGCGCTCTGCCTGCCGTTGTTGCTGGTGACGGTCGCACAGGCGAAGTCGGTGGAGTTGTACGGCGTCCATTTCCCCGAGAAACGGACGGTCAATCTCTCCCTTGCCACGACGCGGATCGCGCCCACGGCCAAGATCACCGCCGCGGTGACCTACAAGCAGGGCCAGGCCAAGATCGACATGGCCTACACCGTCATGAAGCCGGCCATCCTGTTCGGCGGCGACGTGACCTGCTTCGTCGTCTGGGCGGTGACCCGCGACGGCCGCACCGAGAACCTGGGCGAGCTGTTGACGCGCAAGACCAGCGGCCGACTCAGCTTCCAGACTGGCAAGAAGAGCTTCGCCCTGATGGTGACCGCCGAGTCGTACTACCTGGTCGGCCAGCCGTCCGAACTGGTGGTCTTCACCAACGCTACGACGACCAGCGCCGAGATGGTGCTCTTCCAATTCGACGGGTTCGCTCCGGCACCGAAACACCACGTCGACGGTATCTCGCATCTCAAATGGGACTCGAAGGTGCCTCTCGAACTGCTGCAGGCGCGCAAGGCGCTCCAGCTGGCCGAGCGCCACGAGGCTCCGATGCACGCGCCCGGCATCTACGTCGAGGCCGACGCGGCGTTGCGTCACGCCAATGAGATCGCCGGCCACTCGCCCAAGAGCCGCGAGCTGCTCGACGCCGCGCGACGTGCGGTGACCCTTGGCAACGAGGCGCTCAACATCTCCATGCATCGCATCGAGGCGATCGAGCTCGAACGCGAGATCGCGAGACGACGGAAGGAAACCGCCGCTCTCGAGAAGCGCGCCGCCGAGGCCGAGACCGCATCGAGGCGGGCCCAGCAGCTTGCCGCCGAGGCCGAGACCGCAACGAGGCAGGCCCAGCAGCTTGCCACCGAGGTGCTCGCGGAGGCCGACCGCGTCCGTGCCGAGAAGGAGCGGATGGTCCAGGAGACCGCCGCGCTGCGCAGCGAGAAGGCGAGTATCGAGAGCTCGATGACCCAGCTGCGCGTCGACAAGGGCGCCGCGGAGCAAGCCGCCAACCGTCTGCAGCTCGACAAGACCTCCCTCGAACGGGAGGCGGCGAGGCTGGCCCAGGACAAGGCCGACATCGAGCGCGAGGCGGCACGCTTGCTGGCCGAGAAGCGTCAGCTCGAACAGTCTGCTCGCCAGTTGCAGCACGAGCGTGACCAGCTCAGTGGCCGGCTCGAAGGCGCCCTGGCCCACGTCGCCGACACGACGGAATCGGCGCGAGGCTACGTGGTCAACCTGCCCGACATCCTGTTCGACCTCAACGAGGCCGAGCTCAAACCCGAGGCCGGGCTGATCCTGAGCAAGCTGGCGGGCATCCTGCTGATCGTCGGCAACCAGCACGCCGTGATCGAGGGGCACACCGACTCGACCGGCAGCCCCGAGTACAACCTCGATCTGTCCCGCCGTCGTGCCGCGTCGGTGATGGAGTTCATGCGGTCCCAGGGCATCGAGTCCCAGAGGCTTCGCGCCCTGGGCTATGGCGTGGACAAGCCCGTGGCCGACAACTCCAGCGCCGACGGCCGTCGCCGCAACCGCCGCGTCGAGATCATCATCATGGGAGAGGCCGAGACGGTTCGGTAGATCGTGGAACGTGGCGCTGCCGCTTTCGATCACGGGAGCCACGCGTTACACTCCTCCCGATTCTGGGAGGATCGTGATGTATCGCGGCAGGATCCGGATCGCGACTATCGCCCTGGTGACGACGGCCCTGCTCCTTCCCGCCCGCGCGGCGCGCCTGTCCCTGCCGAAGACCGAGAAGTGGATCGAGGTGCGCACCGGGAACTTCGAGATCCTCGGCAACGCCGGCGCCGGGACGGTGCGGAAGATCGGCGTGGACCTCGAGCGCTTTCGCGAGGTGCTCTCGATGGTCACCCAGGGGTTCGACTTCTCGTCGGACGCGCCGACCTCGGTCTACGTCTTCAAGCGCGACCGTGATCTCGAACCCTACAAGCTCGACGACTCGGGCAAGCCCAGGGAACTGGCCGGCTACTTCATGGAGCGGCCGTTTCGAAAGTACATCGCGATCGATGCCTCGGCCGGCGGCACGCCGCGGCGGACCATCTATCACGAGTACGTCCACTCCCTCCTGCATCAGACCTTCGAGTCGCTCCCGCTGTGGCTCGACGAAGGACTGGCCGAGTACTACAGCACGTTCGAGTACGTCGATTCGACGCGCCGGGCCGAGATCGGCCACCCGGTCCCGGGGCACCTGCGGTATCTGGCGCGCAATCGCCTGCTTCCGCTAGAGGAGCTGTTCGAAACGACCCACCGGTCGCGGAACTACAACGAAGGCTCGCGGGCGGGCGTTTTCTACGCGCAGTCGTGGATGCTCGTGCACTACATGGTCTCCGACGAGGAGCGCCACAAACGCTTCGGCACGTTCCTCACGGCGCTGCGCGACGGCGCCGACGCGCAGGAGGCACTGCTTTCCGCCCTGGAGCTCGATCTCGAGACCTTGGGCAAACGGCTGCGCGACTACATCCGCCAGGGCAGCACATACTACTGGCTGACCCTGAAAGAGGATACCGGGTCCGCTCCGTCCGAGGCCCGGCCGATGGCACCCGGACAGGTGCTGCGCCGGCTGGGTGAGCTCCTCGCCCAGCGCGGTCCTGCACACACCGCCGCGGCCAACGAGCACCTGCAGGCGGCACTACAGTTCGAGGGTCCCAAGGACGGCATCTACGAGGCCCTGGGCCTGGCCGCCGAGATAGCCGGCGATGCCGAACAGGCCGAGAGCTGGTACCGCCGTGCCCTGGCGGCGGACGGCAAGAACGCGACCTACGCCACTCGGCTGGCGGGACTCCTGCTCGACCGCTACTTCGACACGAACCCGGTGATCATCGGCGGCCAGCGCACGCCGCAGCCGGTCGAGGAAGCTCGCGAGCTGTTCAGGCTCAGCCTCGAGCTGGAACCGGCGGGCATCGAGGCCATGGCCGGCATGGGACGGACCTTTCTCTTCGGAGGCGACAGCGAGGTGGGCTTGCGCCTGTTGGCGTCGGCAGCGACACAGCGGCCGTTTCGCACCGACGTGCTTCACGACCTGGCCGCGTTGCTGGCCCTCGACGGCCGCCGCGAGGCGGCCTGGGCGGTCATCGAACGTCAGCTGGAGCCCACGGCCCGCGAGCCGGAGATCGTCGTCGCCGCCCAGGACTGGGTCGTGACGGCCGAGATCGACGCTGCCAACCAGCGAGTCGTCGACGGCGACCGCGACGGCGCCTTTGCGCTGCTCGACGCCGCAGCAAGACGGGTGGACGACGGGCGACTGAAGGATCGCATCGAGCGGGCGCGCAAGCGGATCGAGTCCCCGGGGATCGCCTTCGAGGGCTCGTCCTACGACGCCGACTCGGTGGATGCGCACAACCGGTTGGTGGGCATCTACAACGAGGCCGGCCGGCTGGCCAACGCGGGTCGGCTCGAGGAGGCGGCGAAGCTCATCGAGGAGACGTTGCCCTCGTGCAACGTGCCGGACCTGTGCGACTCGATGCGCGAGACCCTGCGGTCGATGCGCGCCAACCTCGACGCCAACCGGCTGATCGCCCTCTACAACGAGGCGATCGACCTGCTCAACGACGGCAAGCGTCGACCGGGAATCGAGATCCTTCAGGAGATCTACCCGAACGTACGGGATGCGGAGTTCAAGAATCAAGTGCGGACGATGCTGAGAGCGTTGGGCGTCGACGTCGAGGGGGACGACGCGATCGACGAAGAATGACGGGCGATCAGTCGGAAGGAGCCTCGCCGCCGGAGGCGGTGGCGGCGCCCGCCAACGTGATCGAAAGCCGCGGGCGGCCCCGGCGTCCCTCCCTGGAAAGAAAGCCCGCCCTCTCGGTCGACTCGCTGGCCACCCGCAAGCTATAGGTACCGTCTCCGGTGACGACACGGGTCACGTCCACCGAGTAGGTCTGACCCTCCCGCACCCTGCCCAGCGAACCCAGCAGCTCGCCGGCGGGCGGCGCGTTCATCCAGTTCACCTGGTCCTCGACCCAGTCGTTGCCGGTGACGTGGAAGTTTCCGCCGAAGGAGGCGTTGTGAAACGCGTGGATCTGGAGCGAGGCCTTCTCGATCCGACGGTCGCCGACCCCCGAGACCGAGAAGCGGATCAAGAAGTCCTTGACCGAGTCGTCGTCGCGCTCGATGGACAGGTCGGTGAACCCGCCGTAGTTGTTTGCGGGAAAATCGTTGCGGATCGTCGCGTCGGCTTCGACGGTGACGTCCACACCGTCGGGAGACACCCCCCCACCGGAGTCCTCCGAAGCGCACCGCATCGCGACGGCGAGCGGCAGGAGCGCGACCAAGGTGAGCCACCGGGATGCCATCGACCGAATATTCTAGCGGATCGGGAAACGTGCCTCACCGGTCAGCGCGCTCGGTTCAGGTCCCAGTCGTACTTGCGGTAGGTCAGCCGAATCGCCGCGTCGTGCTCGAGCTGCCCGCCGAGGTGTTCCGGGGCATAGCGCCGTAGGAATTCCAGGACGCCTCCGGAGGGGGCGAAGTCGTCGGCGTACCAGTCGAAGATCTTCGAGAGCGCCAACACGCGAGACGATCTTCCCCTCTCGGTCACGACGATCTCGCCCTCGGCGGCCAGGAAGGCCCGGGTCTGCCGGTCGAGCTGCTCGTCGAGCCGCGCACCGCGGTAGGCCTCGGTGGCCAGCGGCGGGCACGAGCGGGAGGCGCAGTTCACGGCGAAGTGGATCCGGGGATCGCCGGACTCTTCACGAAGCCGCTTCTCGAGCCCGTTCAGGGAGAGGGTCTCGCCGTCGAAATCGATCTGCTTTCGAAAGAAGATCTGGAACGGCACCGGCCCCCAGCTGAGTTGGCGAATCGATTTCGCGGGGTTGCCGTCCAGGACGAGCTGCACGGTCTTGGCGTTGTAGAGGTTGATGTACAGGGCAAAGCGGTCGGCCTCGGCGAGGGTCGCCGGATCCGTCGAGCTCAGGGCGTCGACGATTGCATCCAGGGCGCGGGTGTCGTCCCCGGTCGCCCGCCAGTCGTCGTACCGCACGCCCTCGTCGACCACGTAACGACTCAGCAACTCGTCGAGGCGATCGAGCGTCTCCTCGGCCCGGGCAGGGGAGATTGCGGCCATTCCGAGGATCGCCCCCGTCATCGCAACCGCCAGGATTCCTACAGAGCAGCGCATGGTCCATGATAACCACGTCTGGTGTAGCCTGATTCCCGCGCATCGGCGCTGATGGAGCCATCATGGATACGGGTCCGATCCTCCTGCTGATCTACGGCGTACTGATGCTGATCGGGGGCTACATGGGCTCGCGAGCCGGGTCGAAGGCGTCTTTGATCGCCGGCGGCGGGAGCGCGGTCGTGCTGATCGGAGCCTGGCTCTTGACCTTCGTGCATCGGGGTGCGGGACTCTGGCTGGGTACGTTGGTGACCCTGTTGCTCTGTGTGACCCTTGGCCGGCGTCTGGCGGTCACTCGCAAGTTCATGCCCGCCGGCATGCTGCTCGGGATCAGTCTGATCGTACTGGCGCTGCTGCTGCAGTCGATCTTCATGGTCTGAGCCCCCTTGACGGCCGATTCGAAATCGGCAACATAGGGGAGCCATGTCCGAACGCGTCCAGCAGATCCTCTCCAATTACGCCGGCGAGAACCCCGGCGTGCTGAACAACCTGGCCCGCATCCTGTATCACGGAACCACCGGCGGGACCGGCAAGCTGGTCATCCTGCCCGTCGACCAGGGGTGGGAGCACGGCCCGGCTCGTTCGTTCGCCGCGAACCCGGCCGCCTACGATCCCGACTACCTGTTCCAGCTGGCGATCGAGGCCGGCTGCAATGCCTACGCCGCGCCCCTGGGCTTCCTCGAGGCCGGCGCCGCCGAGTACGCCGGGCGCCTGCCCTTGATCCTCAAGCTCAACAACAACAACTCGCTGTACGAGGAGGCCGACCCGGTCTCGGTCCAGACCGGCAGCGTCGGCGATGCCCTGCGCCTGGGCTGCGCCGCCATCGGCTACACGATCTACCCCGGCTCGTCCCGGGTCGGAGATATGTACGAGCAGCTGCGCGAGTTGATCGAAGAGGCCAAGAGCGTCGGCCTGGTGGTCGTGGTCTGGTCCTATCCCCGGGGCAGCCAGCTCTCGAAGGAAGGTGAGACCGCGATCGACGTCGTGGCCTATGCCGCCCACATTGCCGCCCAGCTCGGTGCGCACATCATCAAGGTGAAGCTTCCGTCGGACCACCTCGAACAGGATGCCGCCCGCAAGGTCTACGAGAGCGAGGGAATCGAGATCGCCACCCTGTCCGATCGGGTGCGCCACGTGGTGCAGGCCGCCTTCGCCGGCAAGCGGATCGTGATCTTCTCGGGCGGCGGCAAGGCCGGCGAAGACGCCCTTCTCGAGCAGGTCCGCGCCATTCGAAAAGGCGGCGGCTTCGGATCGATCATCGGCCGTAACTCGTTCCAGCGGTCCCGGCCGGACGCCGTCAAGCTGCTGAAGACGATCATGAAGATCTACCGCGAATGAGCGTCGCCTTCCTGGTCGGCCTCGAACCGTAGCCACTCACCCGGCAGAGCGACCGCCCAACCTGGCCCCGAGGGGCCGCAAACCGAGGAGATTGGTCCCGCCGTCCGCGCTCCCGGTGCGTTCATCACCGCGTCGATGCGCTTCATGAACGCCTCCGCGCGGCCGTCGGTCAGCAGGGGTACGAAGCGCAGCGGCTCGCCGATCCCGCGGAAGAAGTCCTCGTAGTGCGTCACCAGGACGTGGCGCGCCGAGGTTCGTCGCAGCAGCAGCTCCGGGTATCCCGGGGCCTCCCACGACGAGGCAAGGCAGACGACCGAGAGGTCGACGTGGCGCTCCTCGATCAAACGGTCGGGCGGGAATCCCAGCTCCGGAGTGCTCGCGCTGTCCTGGTAGTGGATGCGGAAGGCGACGCTGCCGTCGTCGTGCAACAGGTCGACGAGGTATGCGTAGACGCGACCCTGTTTCATGGCCGCGAGAGGATGACCCTCGACGCAATCCCAGTCTTCGGATACTTCGCCCGGAGCGAAGCGGTAGAAACTGGTGGCCGGCGCGTGACCCGAGGGCAGTGCCAGCACGCGAACGGGTAGCGGCCGGCCCGCCTCGCCCTCGAGCCGGTACCAGCGACCCTCGAGATCCTCGAGGTCGACGAAGGTGTTGTTGACGCCCTCGCAGCCCGCGATCATGTGCCGGCCGCTGGAGTTGACCAGCACCGCGGCGTCAGGCGCGTACTCCCGCAGGATGGGGGGCAGATCGAGCAGGTGGTCGTAGTGCGTGTGCCCCACCAGCACGGCGCGGATCTCCGCCCGGATAGTCTCGGGATCGCCCATGCCGCGGCGGATCCCTTCCAGGTCCCAGCGGGCCACACCCCCCAGGGCGACGTCCAGCAGGCCGAAGCGCGAGAACAGCGGCGGTGTCAGCAAGGCGGTGCCCTTCCACTCGACGTAAACGCCGCCGACACCGAGGTAGCGGATCCGCACGCCCGCGCCGCCGGCCTCACCCGCGGGCTCACAGGGCGGGTCCGAGAAGTCGAAGTCCCGGATCACGCTACCCCGCCCCGGACCGATGACGACGCCGGCCACGGTCAGCAGGCCGAGCGCGAGCACAGCGGCGACGATCAACCCTCG
>Ga0255058_10002522_pt1 | contig 10081 bp, 7 predicted proteins | sample Cases_109_9_MG_FD_188637 | JGI IMG/M metagenome (GOLD analysis project Ga0255058, IMG submission 188637) | Seawater microbial communities from Amundsen Gulf, Northwest Territories, Canada - Cases_109_9 | ecosystem: Environmental > Aquatic > Marine > Gulf | place: Canada: Northwest Territories... | reverse complement strand
CCGTTGTTCGGATACCAGAAATCCTGCACGGCCGTTCCTTCGCCGATGCACTCGAAGACCCAGCGTGCACCCTGCCCAGGTCCCCAGCCGCTGCCGTCCTTCGCGAGTGTCTCGTCCTCGATCTTCCAGTCGCCGATATAGCGCCCAAACTGGGCCATCGGCCCTTCCATGCAGGCAGTGCTGCCATCCTTCGCAAATGCCGCGCCGCCTATCAATAGTATTGCTCCGCAAGTGATCGCGCAGCAAATTATGGCGGCCACCGCCAACAGTTTCGAATTTCTCATTTTTTCCCCCTTCGATACGCGCACGGCATCGTCTCATGCGTCCTTTGAGCGCATCGGCGAACGACAGTTCCGGGCCTTTTCTAGTAATAGGCAGCCGGCAACTTACGAGGCGGGACCGTGTTCTCGTCGGAGACCGTGATAATCACCCGGTCCAGTTCGCCATCGAACTCGAAAATACCGGTGTACAGGTCGGTCACCTGGGTGCCGGTATCGCGGCCGATGTCGAACGTCTCGGCAAGCGAATAGGTGCTGATATGCATCTGCGGCATTTCGACTTCGTCGACCAGTTCGCCATTGACATACAACTCACCTTTGCCACCGAACTCTACCGTTCTTTCAAACGCGAACTTGAGATCCGTTACGCCTCGCGACAGTGGCGACGACCTCATTACATAGTGCACGCCATCCAGGAAATTATAGTCGTAGTAGAGGCGATGGTCCTTGATGAACATCGTGAAGCCGCCAGTCATTCCACCAACCGCTACGATTACGCCTTCTTCGTCACCCTGTAGATCGAGTTGCGTTTCAATCGTGTGCGCGCGGTTCTTGACCGGTGCCGAGGATTTTTCGGCGATACGAATCGCGCCCGGTGAAAAGTACACGAATTCTTTCTTGTCGCCGAAAAGCCGATCCTGTTGCGCCCCAATGCGTTTAATCATGTCGTCGTAGAGTGGATAGACGTTGTATTTCCACGCCTCCTCGTCGAACATCTTGACCATTTCCTCGAGTTTTTCAGGATGTTCTGCCGCTAGATCATGCGCTTCCGAGAAATCTTCGGCGACGTTGTATAGCTCCCAGACGTCCTCGTCAAACGGCAGTACGACATTGACATCCCACGGCATGCGATTCGCATGCAACGACACTGCCTTCCATCCATCGGCCCAGATCGCACGGTTGCCGAACATTTCGTAGTACTGGCGTTCCTTCCGGTTGGGTGCATCCGCATCGTTGAATGAATACATCATTGAGGTGCCGTCCATCGGCTGCTGCTCGACGCCGTGATACACCGCGGGCACGTCTACGCCGGCGGCCTCCAAAATCGTCGGCGCGATGTCGCTAATGTGATGATATTGACTGCGCACCTCGCCTTTCGCCTCTATACCATTCGGCCAGTGCACAACCATGTGGTCCTGTTGCCCGCCGCGATGTTCACTCTGTTTGAAGTAGCGAAACGGCGTATTACCGGCCATCGCCCATCCCGCGTGGTAGTGCGGGTAAGTGTTCTCACGGCCCCAATCTTCCTGCGCGCGAAGATTGGCCTCGAGCGGTGTTTGCAGACCGTTCAACACGTAGGTTTCGTTGAATGTGCCCGCCAGGCCCCCTTCGCCACTGGCGCCGTTGTCGGCGGTAACAAAAATTAATGTGTTGTCGAGTTCACCGATACGGGTTAATTCCTCAACCACGCGCCCAATCTGCAGGTCGACCCACTCCATCTGCGCGGCAAACACTTCCATCTGTCGTGCATACAGGCTCTGTTCTTCTGCGGACAGTGAATCCCACGCCGGAATCTGTTCGATTCTTTCAGTCAACTGAGTGTCTTTCGGCACCACGCCGAGCGCTATTTGCCGCTCCAGGATTTGTTCGCGCGCCTTGTCCCAACCCATGTCGAACTTGCCTTTGTACTTGTCGATATGGCTGTCAGGTGCATGGTGGGGTGAATGCATCGAGCCCGAGGCCCAAAGCATCATGAACGGCAGGTCAGGCTTGATGGATTTGTGCCCGGTGATCCAACTGATGGCGCGATCGGCAAGATCCTGGTCGAGATGCGCTGACTTGTGGTACGGCTCCGGCGTGTGATCGTTCCACATAACCGGTACGAACTGGTGAACGTCGGCCGCCATAAACGTGTAAGCATGCTGGAAGCCTTCGCCGCTGGGCCAGCGATCGAAGGGGCCAACCTGTGACACTTCGTAGAGCGGCGTGTGGTCCCACTTGCCGAGCGCGTAGTTGACGTAACCTTCCGCCTCCAGGTAGTTGGCAACTGATTTTGCAGATTCGGGCATCATCGCGTTGTATCCCGGGAAGCCCATGGCCGTCAGTGCGTGGCTGCCGAGACCGATCGAATGCGGGTTACGGCCGGCCATCAGGCTGGCACGAGAAGGCGAGCACAATGCCGTCGTGTGGAAATTGTTGTAGCGAAGCCCGTTCGCGGCGAGGGCGTCAATGTTGGGTGTGTCGATCAATGCCCCGAAGCTACCAACCTGGGCGAAGCCCACATCGTCGAGCAGGAAAATAATGACATTGGGTGCGTCTTCATTCGGGCGATGTTCCGGCGCCCACCATTCCTCTGAATCGCTGTAACTTTCTGCAACGACGCCGCCAAAGCCTTCGATGTTCTTGGTCTTGACGCCGTTGACTTCCGAAAACGTTGGGCCGGTCTCGGCGCTCTGCGTATTTGCGGCGTCCTGCGACTCGCGATCACACGCGACCAAAACGAGAGCGAGTACGAAAACAAGCATATGCCTGAAAAAAATCATGACGTCCACCTTAGAATTGTTCTTGCCGGGCCGGGAAATATACACTGAAGTCCACGACGAAACGCAACAATTTGTGCCCGGTAGTCGCGTCGCGGGGCATGATGGCGCCGCCGCGCGGGTTTGCATGGCGTTGTATTTGCGCGCATAGTTTTCCGCCTATGAGAAAGATCAGACACACAGCCGGCCGGTATCTGTTTGTATTTGCAGTGATTTTCGCAGTGACGGGAGCGACCACTCCAAGCCGGGCCGACGACGCCGCCCTGAATTACGAGGGACTCGCCGATGTGAAAGTGAGCACGCTGGATCATGCCCAGGTTCGCCCGGACGTGCTGTTCTCGGTCTATACCGGTGTCATGCTTGACGATGTGGAGGTGGCGTTTCGCATGCCGGACCGGTCGGAACGCCAATTTCCCCTCGATGACGAGCAAAAAACGCGTTTCCATGACGTGCTGGCGCAGGCGTACCTGTCCGAACTCGCGGCGCTGAAAAATCTCGAGCTGGTCGGCGAGCCGGGGCGAGACATATTGCAGCTTTCCATCCGGGTTCAGAATGTCACCGCCACAGCTCAGCCGAGAAGCGTTGCCAACGCGGGGCGTGCCGCAATGGCACTGCAGGCGGTCGGCGAAGCGACATTGGTCATCGAGGTATTCGACTCGCAATCGGGACAAATACTGGCGAGGGGTGTGGACACCAAGGCAATCGAAGGTGCGGCGATGGCCCAGGATGGCGGGTTGGTATCCCGGTGGGAGGATGTCGACAAGCTATGTGCCCGCTGGGCGTCGACGACGCGAAAGCGTCTTGAGTCTCTGATCAGTGGTCGCTAATCTTGCCGATGGACTCCATCCAAAACGATAGCAACACGGGCAAGCGGGAATGGTAAATCAAGCGAAGTATCGAGCAGCAATCCTTGCGGTTGTCACGCTGCTGGCTGCATGTGCGCAGGCAAAAGCTGATACCTACGTGCGTCAGCAGAACAGCAAGGTCGAGCAGGCGTACATAATGCCAGGCGCCGACTTCAGCAAGTACACGAGGTTAATGACCGATGGCCTGGAGATTTACTATCCGCAAAGCGATGCAGCGCCGCCAGCCGAGGATATCGAGCGGATCAGGGAGATGTTTCGCGGCGCTTTTACAGCGGCGATCGATGGCGACTACGAGTTTGTAGAAGTGCCCGGCCCGGATGTGCTCAAGGTAAAGGCGCAGTTGATCGACATGAAAGTGACGGGAGCCGGTGGCGGCTACACGCCGAGTGGCAAGCTCAAGACTCTGGTCGCGCACGGCCAATTGACCTTTCTCATGGAAATGATCGATTCGGAATCGGGCGACGTGCTGGCCCGTGCAGGCGACCGAACGTGGGCTGTAACATCGGGTGGCGACGCGGCGGAATGGGCCGAGGTTGACAGGGCCGCGACGTATTGGGCGGGCTTGTTTCGCAACTGGCTCGATGAATCACTGGGCAAAGCAGATCAGGAATAATACGTGAAAGACAGAAACTACTTAAGTGTGGCGTTTGTTGCACTCTCCGTTTTGTTGATTGCAGCGTGTGAATCATCCGGGCCGACACAACGAACGTCAGTTGATCGTGTGTTGATGTCGCGAAACATTAGCAATGCGCCGTACTCCAATGTACTCGTAGTCGGTGCCGTGCCCAGCCGGGAAACGGCGCGCAATATCGAATTCGGTCTGTCGAAGGAACTCGAAGGCGCAAAAGTAGAGGCGCATTCATTCGTCAGGGAAAGCGCCAGCAAGGAGCCGAGCGACGAGGCGGTGCAGGCGCTCATCGCTGAAACAGGTGTGGATGGCGTCATTATCGTCAGCGGGAGGATGGCTGATTCAGGCGTCACCGAACGCGACGAACGGGTCGATATTACGGCAGAAGCGCGTGGCGGAAACTTGTTCGACTACTTTCGATACGATTACAAGGAAATCACAAGACCAAGTTACGCCGACTTGACGTTTAGCGTGGTTCTCGTCTCAAAGTTTTATGATGCTGAAAGCGGGGACCATATCTACACGGTCGAGTCGAGTACGGCGCACGGTGAAACGAGTTATTCAATTATTATGGCCGAAAGTAAGGGAATCATAAGGCGCCTAAGACAGGACGGCCTTATTCGCTAAGGCCGATATTTCAAATAAACTGACTTGAGTCGCCGGGCGGCGAAACCGCCCAGCGACTCACCCGCTACTCGTATCGAAGTGCCATGACCGGACGGGCAGTCGCTGCACGGCCCGCCTGCAACGCGATCGTCAGCCACGCGGCTGCGAGTGCAACAACGGCGCTGGCGATAAACAACCAGGCCCATTCGGCAAACGGCGCCTTGTACACGAAACGCGTGAGCCACTGATTCATGAAGTAATACGCGAGCGGCCATGCGATCAGGTTTGCAATGAGCACCAGCTTGGTGAAGTCGGACGTCAATAGCAAAACGATGTCCGGCGCTGAGGCACCCATGACCTTGCGAATGCCAATTTCCTTGGTTCGCCGCTCAGTCGTGAACGAGGCCAGTCCGAACAAACCCAAGGTCGCTACGAAAATCGCGAACGCCGAGAAAACGGCAAACATTTGTGCCTGCTTCGCTTCTGCGCGGTAACGCGCATCAAAGCGATCGTCCAGGAACTGCCAGTCGACCGGGTCGTTGGGTACCATACGAGTCCACACGTCCTCGAAATGGGCGATTGCGGCAGTGTGATCGCCGGGCGCAAGCTTGACCGAAATGTGCCGCTGGTAATTGGGATCCGGCTCCGCGTATACGGTCGCTTTTTTCGCGTCATGCAGTGACGAGAAATGGATGTCGGGAATGACGCCAACGATCTCCCGGTCGATAAACATGGTGAGCTCCCGGTTTTTCACGTGGCGGATGATCTGGCCAATAGCCTCCTCGGGGGTCCAGCCAAAGCGGCGGGCAGCGGACTCATTGAGAATCGCCCACGCAGCAACGACAGGTTGTTCCTCGGTTGGCAAATCGAACCTCATCTCGCTCTCCCGAAATGCCCGTCCGGCAAGAAATTCGACGTCATAGTGGTCGAACCATTGATAATCGACCTTGATATCCGAGATTCCAAGAACATTTTCCATTGTCGCCTGTTGACCGGCTGCGAAGTAACCGCCGCCATCGAGGTTCTGCTGGCTCGGAACGCGGGACGAGTACACAACGGATTCGATATCCGGGTGTGACTCAAGCTCCGCCTTCATTGGTGGATACAGACCCCAAAAGTCCGCGAAAGAAGGTAATGAGTGCACAAGGTTTCGAGACTTGTCGTAACCGAGGTCGATATTGCGTGCGTAATTCATCTGTGCCATCACAACGCCCGTGGCAATCAGTAAAGCGATCGATGTCGCGAACTGAAACACGACCAGGACGCGCCGCAGCATCGTTGAACCGCTTCCCGCTGCAGATCCCTTGAGCACTGAGGCCGGGCGGAAACGAGACAGGAAGAATGCCGGATAACTGCCCGCAAGCAGGCCGACAAGGATGGTGCCGGCAAGCAGCGTCGACAGGCTTGCTGGGTCGGCCAGCGAAAATGTCAGTGGTATTTCCAGGAACGCTGCAAACGGTGGTAGAACAAGTTCCACGAGTGCGACAGCGAGCAGCATCGCGAACGCCGTCAACAGCACCGATTCGCCCAGGAATTGCACAACGAGCTGGCTGCGATCAGCGCCAACAACCTTGCGTATGCCAACTTCTTTCGCGCGCTGTGTTGAGCGGGCAGTTGTCAGGTTCATGAAGTTAACGCAGGCAATCAGGAGCACGACAAATGCGACAGCCGAAAATGTATAAACAACTGACAAGCTGCCATTCGTTCGCCACTCGGCGTCCCGATTCGAGGTCAGGTGAATATCCGTGAGCGCCTGCAAGTTGAGCGCAGTTCCTTTGGGCGCGTCCTCGCCGCGGTACTTGATAATGAAGTCTTCAAACTTGGCCTCGAGATTTGCCGGATCGAAACCTTCGGCCAGTCGCAAATACGTGTAGTAGTTATTGTTGCCCCAGCTCTCGAGAGCATTCGCTCCCATCATCATCGGCACGATCAGGATTGACGTCACGATTTCGAATTGCATGTGCGTGTTGTCGGGCAGGTCCTCAATGACGGCGGTGACCGTGAAATCGGCCTGGCCTGCAACGTTAATCGTTTTGCCAATCGGATCCTCGCTGCCAAAATAGCGTTTCGCCGCGCGTTCCGACAGCACAATATTCGTCGGTGCAGCAAGGGCAGTGGCAGGGTCACCGGACACGAAAGTCAGATTGAAAAAGTCGAAAATATTTGAATCGGCGATGACCATAGTTTCGTCATTGATCGTCTTTTCATCGATCGTCAACGCGACACTGCCGGTAGCCATGGCACGTGTAATGTCCTCAATCTCCGGGTAGTCCTGTTGCAGCAGGGGCGCGATCGGGGGCGCGATCGCGGCAAGCCGGAGGTTGTTACCGAAGAAATCGCGCGTAACGCGATAAATTCGATCCGCATCCTGCCAATGCTTGTCATACGAAGTCTCATACTGCACGAACAAGGTAATGATGATGCAGCAGGCCAGCCCAATCGCCAGTCCAACGATATTGATGGCACTGAACAGCGGGTTTCCCGTGATGTTTCTCAGGGCAATTTTCAGATAATTTCTAAGCATGATGGGCCTCGCTAACCGATTGCATGCCAACGACATTTTCGGAAAGTACGCGACCGTCGAGCATTTGAACCACTCGGCCCGCGTGATCCGCATGACCCTGGTCATGGGTGACCATAATAATGGTTGTGCCATCGCGATTGAGTTGTCCGAGAAGCTCCAGGACTTCCTCGCCATTGGTCGTGTCGAGATTACCCGTGGGCTCGTCGGCCAGGATCAGCTTCGGATTCGCGACAACCGCACGTGCGACGGCGACACGCTGTTGCTGGCCGCCACTGAGTTGCTGCGGCCGATGGTCGGCGCGATGCGCAATGTTGACGCGCTCGAGGACCTGCTGAACACACTCGTCGCGCTCTTTGGCCGGTATCTTCTGATAGAGGAGCGGCAATGCCACGTTTTCAGCGACTGAAAGTTCGTCAATCAGGTTGAAGCTCTGGAAAATGAAACCGATGTTTTGCTTGCGAACGTTCGCGAGCTCGCGCTCGGAGCGCTTCGCAACATCTTCACCAAGAAACTTGTAATCGCCTGAGTTCGGCGTATCGAGCATGCCGAGGATATTCAGCAACGTTGACTTACCGCAACCCGACGGTCCCATAATGGCAATGAACTCGCCCTCGTCGATCTCGAGATTGACGTGGTTTAACGCGGTCGTTTCCACGTCCATTGTTCGGTATACCTTCGATAAATCGTGTAATTCAATCATGTTGATGCCCCTGGCTAACGTACGGTTTATTGTTCGATGAACAAACGGTCGACCGTGATGAAATTGCTGTAAGAAGAAATAATGACTTCGTCGCCGTCGATGAGACCGCCGACGACTTCAATGTTGTTCGAGTTTCTGCGACCGAGTTGCACGTCGCGGCGCGTGGCGACGGCACGATCCTCGTCCAGCACGAAAACCCAGGCGCCGCCCGTGTCATTGAAGAACGGGCCGTTGGCCAGCAAGACTGCGTCGCTTTCGATATCGCCCAGAACGAGGCGCATTTGCAGCGTTTGCCCGCGCCGAATATCCGGTCGCGCATCGCCGAGAAAATGCAGGTCAATCTCGAATTGCGATGCCTGCACATTCGGATAGATCTTATTTACCTCGAGGTCGTAACGCGTACCATTGATGTCGAGATCTGCGCGCTGTCCTGTGCGTACGCGGCTCAGGTAAAACTCGTTGACGAGCGCGGTAGCTTTAAAGCGATCGACATCGTCGATTCGTCCCAGGCGCTCGCCGCGGGCTTTGGACTCGCCGAGTTCGGCGTTGAGTGATGTCAGCTGGCCGGCACGAGGCGCTTTCACAAGCAGGTTGTCGAGATTCGATCGCGCCAGCGTGAGATTTTTTTCAAGCTGGGAGACGGATGATTCGAGCTGCTCGATCTGCGCGAGGCGAATTTTCTCATCCTGCGCCTGGCTTTCGCGTGTAACTTCGCGACGACTTTTCCAGTAGCCAAGTTCGTCTACGGCGTCTTCGTATTCGTTCTTTGAAATGAACTGTTTTCCCTGCAGCTCGACGTATCGCGTAACAAGCCGATCGAGCCGGGATATCTGGTAGTCGATTTCGATCAGCTCACTCTTGAGCGACAAGCGATTCTGTTCGATCGCAAGCTGTGTGTTGCGAAGGTTGTTGAGTTGTTCGCTGACCTCGGCTTCGCGAGCGATGACGTCCAGCTGTAATGATGTATTGGAAAGCTCCACGATCGGCTGGCCTTCTTCGACGAATGCGCCGTCGTCAACCAGGATTCTTTCGACCCGCCCGCCATCGATGGCATCCAGAAAGACGGTCCGCTCAGGTTCAACGATGCCACGTAATGGAATGTAGTCTTCGTAGATGCCGGTCTCGACCGTCGAGGTGCGGATACGCTGCCCGTCGAGCGTATAGGACGTCGACGCGTCCCGGGTGGCGAGGACCAGGATCACAAGCAGGATCGCGGCGCCGATACCCACGGCGACAAACAGGGGTTTGCGAGTGGCGCGCTCGATCTTGCGGTCCATCGTGTCGCCGAGTCTGTGATTCGCTGATGTCATGCTCTTATAGGAGCAATTCGTGTGCCAACTCCGGGCCCATGAAAATCAATAACTTACAAGTCAAGACCCTGGTGCCGGTGTTCACAATTGCACATAAGTGATCGATTTCGAACACTTCACCGGCTACAGTCCGGGCATGAGCGCTCACGCAAGTATTCTTGTGGTCGATGACGATGCCGACGTCCTGACGGCCGCCAGGTTGTTGCTGCAGAAGTACTACTCGCGAGTCCTGACGACTGAAAACCCGGACGATATCAGTTCAATAATGGCCGCTGAGCAGATTGACGTTTTCCTGCTGGACATGAATTTCGCGATTGGCCGCAATACCGGTGCCGAAGGTCTGCAATGGTTGCAGTACATCCTCTCAGAGGACCCGGACGCTGTCGTCGTGCTGATGACGGCTTTTGGCGACCTGAACACGGCGGTTCAGGCGATGCGTGAAGGTGCCGCCGACTTCGTCCTCAAGCCGTGGCAAAACGACAAGCTCATCGCGACACTGCGCGTCGCATCCCAGCTTCGGCAGACACGCGCGACGGTCACGGCGTTAAGCCAGCCGCCGCGACCGGCGGACATGATCGCCGGCTCCGCGGCGATGCAGGATGTACTCAAGATCGTTGCCAGAGTGGCGCCGACCGATGCGAGCGTTTTGATTCGCGGCGAAAACGGTACCGGCAAGGAATTGATCGCGC
>Ga0255058_10002521_pt1 | contig 10081 bp, 9 predicted proteins | sample Cases_109_9_MG_FD_188637 | JGI IMG/M metagenome (GOLD analysis project Ga0255058, IMG submission 188637) | Seawater microbial communities from Amundsen Gulf, Northwest Territories, Canada - Cases_109_9 | ecosystem: Environmental > Aquatic > Marine > Gulf | place: Canada: Northwest Territories... | reverse complement strand
TCCTCTTCTTCCTGATGGCGAATATACTCCCGGATCACTTCTTCGTCCCGACCTACCGTCGATACAAAATTGCCCCGGGCCCAGAAGTGCTGCCCAACAAAGTTCCGCTTCCTCTCTGAGTACTGCCTGGCCATGTGAATCGCACTTTTCCTCTTGATGTAGCCTATGACCTGGCACAGCGCATGCTTCGGCGGAATCGATATCATCAGCGTGTTGCTTCGCGGCTCACGCTTCGGAGTTACTGTGGGATTCCCGGAACTGTCAAACTATGGCTGCCTCCCCGGCAAAGCCGGGGGGGCTCCCGGTTTTACTAGAAAAAGCGCCGCTGGCGAGTTACAGAATTGCGGGAGGATTGTGGGCATAATTAGCAATTCGCCACAGACAGGAAGATAGACGTTGAAATACCAGAGAATGATCATGGAGGCTGAAGCGCCCAATCTACTCGGCTACGAAAACTTTCTTTATAACCTGACCGAGAGTTCGGTCCGCGACCGTAGCCTGCAGGAACTCGGGGTCGATTTCGGCGACATGAGTCTGCCATACGGGCATCACTTCGGCCGCGCGGACTTGCGCTCGCTAATCGCGGATATTTCCGGGGAGAATATCTCCGCTGACGATGTTCTTGTTACCGCTGGCGCGGCTGGCGCGTTATTTATCATCTCTACCTGCCTGCTGGACCCCGAAGCTCATATGGTGGTCGGGTTCCCGAACTATGCGACCAACTACGAGACACCCTATGCGATCGGAGCCCGAGTCGAGCATCACGTGCAGACCTTCGACCAGGGATTCCGTATCGACCTGGATACCATCGAGTCCCAGATTACCGACCAGACGCGATTCTTGAGCCTGACCTGCCCCCACAACCCGACCGGGGTAATGTTCACCCGACAGGAATTGGACAGGCTGGTCGAGATCGTGGAACGGAAAGGATGTTGGCTGGTGCTCGATGAAACCTATCGGGAAATGGCGTATGGGGAAGCGCTGCCTGTCGCGGCGTCCCTGAGTGACAAGGTAATCAGCGTCAGCTCCATGTCGAAGACCTACGGCATACCGGGTATCCGTATCGGCTGGTTGATCACGCGGGACAAGAGCCTGATGCATCACTTCATCAGTGCGAAAGAACAAATCGGCATTACAGGGAGCGTCCTGGACGAGACAGTGGCTTATCAGACCCTTGCCCGGAGAGACGAGTTGCTTCCGAAGATCCGGGAGGAAATTAGAGAGGGCTTCCAGATTTTCAAGGATTGGGTGCAGAACGAGAAGAGGCTCGAGTGGGTCGAGCCGGACGGCGGCGTCACCTGTTGCGTAAGGATGATCGGCGCGTCCGAGAGCGAGATGAAACACTTCTATGAAGTCCTGAAGACGAAGTACAAGACGCTGGTAGGGCCGGGTTACTGGTTCAAGCTGCCGTACACCTACATGAGAATCGGTTTCGGCTGGACCCGTCCGGCGGACACCATGAAAGGTTTGGAGTGTATATCGAACGCAATACAGGACTGTTTCGCGGACTAGCCTGTTGGTAACGGAGCCACCTCCCGCCTTTGACGACGTTATCCTTCTGATCGCTTGGCTGACTGCTTCATGCGCAAAATCTGCCGGATGGCATTCAGTAGCCGCGAGATTTTCCAGATCGCCCGAATACTAATGCTAATGGCCAAGGCCGCGTGAAAACGCGAAACGACAAGGGCCGGTGATAATTCGCACCGCCTGCACCCGTTTCCCAACGACTCCGCCGTTGTGACTCAGATGCCTCCCCGACTGCTAAACTGGAGCTATGACTTGATTCCTGGACCGCGAGATGGCAAGAAAGCTCAAGAATGAGTCAGAACTTCTCAAAGAAGCACTGCGCGTGATTATGGACGACGCAGTCAAACGTGGGATCGTCGAATTCGAAGCTACGGATTCCCGAAATCTCAAAATCGAATACGCTTATCGACTCCTGGTCCACGACAGGAAAATCAGTCCTCTGCCGAAGGATCAGGTGACATTAGCCAACATGAAGCACCGCCTGGCCAAGTGGGTCGCGCATGAGTTGCCGGCCGATCACGCTCTGCTGAATTGAACTCCCGGACCAGCACCTGTTTAACGGTAGCCCCTGGCCTGAAGTCTGAACAGGTGTGCGTATTGCCCGTTCAGTGCAAGCAGGCTTTCGTGGTCACCTTGCTCCACGATTTCACCATTCTGGATGACCACGATCTTGTCTGCCGCACGTACGGTCGAGAATCGATGCGAGATCAGAATGGTCATCTTGGAATCGCTCACCGAGCGGAAGTGATCGAATACTGCCGCCTCGGAGGCTGCATCCATCGCTGCAGTCGGCTCATCGAGTACCAATATGTCCGCGTCGCTACGCATGAATGCCCGCGACAATGCGATCTTCTGCCATTGTCCACCTGACAGCTCACGCCCGTTTTTAAACCAACGACCGAGCTGGGTGTCATAACCATCAGCCATTTCCTCGATAAACGATGCGGCCATGCCTGTCCTGGCCGCCTTCGCCCAACGCTCAGCATCGTCGAAATACCGGGTGTCGCCTGCGCCGATGTTTTCACCAACGGAGAACTGATAACGGCCGAAGTCCTGGAATATTACGCCAATGCGCTGGCGAAGCGCCTCAACGCTCCAATCCAGCAAGTCCAGTCCGTCCAGCAGAATACGGCCCTCCGTCGGCTCATAAAGCCTGGTCAGTAGCTTGATCAGCGTGGTCTTCCCGGATCCGTTCTCGCCAACCAGTGCCAGACTCTCGCCCGGCGTTATTTGCAGGCTGACGTTATTCAACGCTTTGCTGTTGGCACCCGGATAGCTGAATGACACGTTTTCGAATTCGAGACCACGCCCGGGCTCCGGTCCCCGTTTTGCATCACCGTGACGCGCCGGTACGGGTTGTCCGAGATAGTCGTACAGATTAGACAAGTACAGGTTGTCCTCGTACATTCCGCTGATCGCCGACAAACTTGCCGCAACCGCCGACTGGCCCTGCCTGAATAGCACCAGGTACATCGTCATCGCACCGAGCGTGATCTCACCATTAATGGTTGTCATCACGATCCATGCATAAGCGCCGTAAAAGGCGCCCGTTGATAACAGTCCAAGCACGAAACCCCAGCCGTCCCGGCGCAAAGTCAGGCGACGATCTTCGACAAAAAGCTTGCTGAAAATATCGCGATACCGTTGCAGAAGTCGCTGACCGAGCTGAAAAAGCTTGACCTCCTTGACGCCGTCCTCTCGGGCGATGACGGTCTCCAGGTACATTTGCATGCGGGTTTCCGGAGAGCGCCAACGAAACAGCCTGAAAGCATCACCGGAGAATTTAGCTTCGGCAAAGAACGACGGCAGACCGGCGCCGATCAGAATGACGACGGCCCAGGGAGAAAACGCAAACAACAACACAGCGTAGCTGGTCAGTGAAATCCCGTTTTGTACGAGCGCGAAGGTACGATTGACCAGGCTGAGCGGCCGCCTCGAGGCTTCGCGCCTCGCTTGTGTCAGTTTGTCGTAAAACTCCGAATCTTCGAAATTGGCGAGCTGTAGTGTCAACGCCTTCTCGAGGATCATTACATTGACACGCTGGCCGAGAAGCGCGCGTAGCAACGACTGGCTCGCCGATATTCCACGCTGGCTGGCTGCGACGAGGATGACGACGATTGCTTCCATTAGCACCAGCCACAGCACTCGACTGGCGTCGTGTGTGGTCGATGTCATCGCAGACACCACGCCATCGACAATCAACTGTCCGATGAAAGCGACCACGGCGGGCAGAATTCCCGCGACCAGCGTCAGAAGCGCGAGCGTAATCGTAAGCGCCCGGCTCGTTGTCCATACGAGATCCAACGCGCGGCGACTGTATCCAAAGACGCCAAGGGCACGCCTTACGAAGCCGATGGATGAGGTACCGCCATTCGTCATATGCAACGCTCGAAGTGGCAGTACTGTCTGCCGTAAATGATCAAGCGGGTGTGGTATGGCACTACGGGGAAAGCGCTCGCATGCTGGCGTAGACTTAGCCAGGAGCCATGGATATTGCGTATGTACAGACTATGCTTGATGACGACATCATTCTGGCTCACAGTACCAGTGCCGCTGACCATTCGCTTTTGGCAGCCTCATGTCAAGTTTTCGGGAGAGGACGTTTAATGCCTTCATCAAGACCTGTGCTTTACGTATTCGCCATATCTCATTATTGCGAAAAGGTGCGATGGGCACTGGATTACATAAATATCGAGTATGAACTGCGCCACGTTGCGCCGGGTGTTCACCGCGAGATCGCCAAAAAACTTGGCGCGCCAGGCACATCCGTCCCTATCCTGGTCAGCGACGGGCATGTGGTGCAGGGCTCGGCAGAGATTATAGATTGGGCGGAGGCCTTGGCGGCGACCACTTCAACCAGCCTGATACCTGCTGGCCCCCGCGACGAATGCCTGGAGATCGAAAGACGCCTTGACGAAGTCGCCGGTGTTCATGTGCGCCGCTTCTTTTATTCAGAAGCTCTGGTCGATTACCCGGAAACCGTCAAGCCAATTCTGACCAAAGGCATTCCTTTTTTGCACAAACTGCTGGTCAGCTGGAAATGGCAACTGATCCGCAAACTGATGATCAAGGGTATGGACCTCGGCCCCGAGCAGTTTGAGGACAGTCGGCGCGTCATCGAAGGCGAACTGGATTGGCTTGACGGGTTGTTATCAAGCGGCAGGCACTATCTGGTGGGGGACCAATTGTCACGCGCAGACATTACCGCAGCCAGCCTGCTGGCGCCGCTGGCGACGCCGCCGGAGCACCCCACTTATCAAGGCCTTGAACTGCCGCCGCGCCTGGCCACAGATGTGCTCGCCTGGGAGAAGCGCCCGTCGATTCGCTGGGTGCGCGAGATCTATCGCCAGTATCGTTAAGGCCTCATCCACCCTGGCGAGTTCGCCCATGTGCGGGGATGCGTTCATTACCGTCACGCTTGTATAATTCAGAACGTGCTGATGTCGCGTTCGCACAACGGGTCCCACGCACACTCCCTGGAGTTCGACGATGAAATTCGGCCTACGTCTGATCGGTTATCTCGGAACGAGTCGAGACCTGATTCGCCTCGCAAAGCTTGCGGAGGATGCCGGATTTGATTCTGTGTGGTTCCCGCATGATACGTTTATGCATAACACCTGGGTGCTTACCACCGCGGCAGCCGAAGCAACGTCGAAAATCCGGATCGCGACAGTCGGCACCAATCCATACACGACAAACCCATGCGAAGTCGCAACCTACGCAGCTACGCTTGACGACCTTTCGGACGGCCGTTTCATCCTGGGACTGGGGTTGCACACACAGAAGATGGTCGAGTGGACCGGTATTGATGCGAGCGACTACATGCAATGTACGCGCGAAGCCGTAGACGTGGTAAGAGCATTATTGCGTGGCGAGACGGTCGTTTATAAGGGACAACACTTCAATTGGAGCGACCAGTGTTATATGCGCATGCCCGTATTGCGCAAAGACCTGCCGATTTATGTGGCGGGGTTCGGCACCGAATATCTAGAACTCAGCGGTGAAATTGGCGATGGCAGCCTGCCCATGATTACGCCACCTGAATCTGCGAATTACATGGTCTCCAATATTCGACGCGGCCTTGCCCGTTCCGGTCGCGATGGATCTGACTACGTGATCTCCGGCTGCGCGTGGCTGTCACTGTCCGAGTCCCGACAGCAAGCGGCAGACATCATGCGAAAGATGGTCGCCTACTTCGGACCTTACCTGGAAGAACCTGCGCTGAACTCCATTGGCTTGTCCGTTGCCGACATGCGGCCGTTGGGCGAGCTTATCGAAGCTGGCGATTATGAGGCGGCCTGGACCAGGGTCACACCCGAGATGATCAAACTGGGTATCACCGGAACGCCGATCGATGTAATCGAGCAGGTCGAGCGACTCGCGGAAATGGGTATCGATGAAGTCAGTCTCGGCGGACCGCTAGGCCCTGACCCTGAAAACGCGATCGCGCTGATGGGCGACCGCGTAATTCCGCATTTTCGCGACTGACACAAAAAATTACTTGGGATCGATGAAACACGCAACGCACAAACCCGGAGGCGTTGAAGCATCGCACTACGCGGTTTCAGCGTTTACGCGGGAGTTGCTTGATGATGTCGCTCGCGATCACTACAGCCGCCGCGCCTGGCAGACACTCCTGTCACGATCGTGGGATCGCTCGCTCGAGGACATCAGAAAGTCCCCTGCCCGCACCAGGTCATTCTGGTCCTGGGTAGCCGTCGTTGCGGCAGCGGGAACCGCTATCATCCTGCTGGCGCTGCGGTTTCAAACACCTGAGCGAGCAGTCACAGCATTGCTGTTGTGGCTGCCCTGGTATGCAGGCGCTGTTTTTTTTCTGCTGACTCACCTCGGCATGGTGGATGACAGCCACGGGATACCACACAGGAGTCTGTTGCTGCCGAACGGCTTGAGTTTCTCGCGGCTTGCCCTGGCGCCGCTGGTCTTGTGGCCGTGCCTGCAGGTGCCGGTCTATCCGGTAGCCGGGCCGGTCTTTGCAGCATTCCTGGGCGGGTTATTGCTGTCCGATATACTGGATGGTTGGCTTGCCCGCCGTCAAAGACACTGTACGCGCATGGGCCGCATGCTGGATATTCTGGGAGACCTGGCGGTCATTAGCTTTCTGGCAATCGGCTTGTATAGGGCCGGCGTTATTCCAGGACCGCTGCTGTTGTTGCTGATCGTGAGATATCCTGTCTTGTTGATTGCAGTACTGTTCATGTACTTTGCGCGAGGACCGGCTCCACTGCGTCCGACAATAATAGGTAGAGCGACGACGTTTGCGACCAGTGTCGTGCTGTTGGCAGTCGCGTTCAAAATATTACTGCCGATGACCTGGCCAACGTCGTTAATGATCGAGTGGTCAGTGCGGGCCCTTTATTTTCTGATCGGCGTGAATATTCTGTACCTGATCGCCCGGGGAGCCGCCTGGGCGCGACCTGGCGAAAACCACGGATCAAACACTTGGTAATCGTACCCGCAGTCATTATCGCCGGCTAGGAAGCCAGCTGGCTCTTGCCCGCTTTCAGGATTGTCTCGTTACCCGGGGCCGGTTCATCGGGAATGATGCGCGCCAGAACAAGGGAGCAGACGGCAAAGACCACTCCAACAATAAAGACCAGCGACCTGGATTGGATCCACACCAGTCCAAGCGCCGCGGGGACCACGATCGCCGCGATGTGATTGATGGTGAAGGACACACCGGCGCTGCTGGCCATGTCTTTCGGGTCAGCAATCTTATGAAAGTAGGTGCTGATCGCGATGTACAGCGCGAAAAACATGTGATCGATGACATAGAGCCCCGCAGCGAGGTAAGCATTTTCGACCATCGCATACGCTGCAAAGACGATGATCAATCCAGCATACTCGAAGGTAAGCGCACGGCGCTCGCCGATATAATGAATTACGCGACCGATTCGTTCCGCGAACAACCAGTTGAACGCGTAATTGAAGAGAAAGAGCAGTGTGATCTGTGCCGCGGAATAGCCGAATTTCTCTACCATCAGAAACGCCGCAAAGACCATGAAAATCTGCCTTCTCGCACCGGAGAAAAACGTCAGCATGTAATACAACCAGTAGCGCTTTCTCAGAATTAGCGTCTTGTGCTGCGGGATTTTCACGGGGAAATGCGGGAAAGCCTGCCACATGAAAATCGCCAGCAGGAAACAGACACCACCCGCGAGGAAAAAATTCCAGACGTAGTCCACGTCAAACACTTCGAGCAAAATCCACAACAGGCCATACACAACGAGTGACGTGACGGAACCTGCCGCGATCAAACGCCCCAGGACCTGAGGCGCCTCACCATGAGTCAACCACTGCAGGGCCAGTGACTGCTTCGCTGCTTCGAAGTAATGAAATCCGACAGACATCAGGACCGTGGTGCAATACAGTCCGTATACGCTCGGGAAGAAACCCGCCAGTGCGACGCCGGCACCGAGCAGCGCGAGAGACCATAGCGCAAGGTATTGCTCTTTGACGACCAGCAGCACGAACACGATGGTGAAGGTCAGGAATCCCGGCACTTCGCGCAGGCTCTGGAGAATGCCGATCTCGACGCCCGTGAAGGCTGCGCGTTCGACAACAAAGTTGTTCAGGAGCGCCAACCACGTGCTGAAGGCAATCGGCATCGCCATAGACATGAGCACCAATAACGTGATTGGAGTTTGCCAGTCGCGGGGTACGGTCGACGGAGTGTTTACGTCGGCAGCCTCTGAGCAAAAGGCGCCAGTCTAGCATTCAAATCACAGGCAGACTCCTAGGCCTGGCCTTGCACCGCCGTTCTGAAGATCCGGCTGTAATCTTCGGCGCTGAACGCGATCGGGTTGCCGGCGGCTGAGGGGTCCTCTGCCGCCATGCGGCCGACCCGTTCAGCGTCACTATCGTCGATATCCAGGCCTGCCAGGCTGTGAGTGATCCCCAGTTGCTCTCGCAGCAGCAGCACCCAGTTCAGGAAACCATCAAATCCGGACTCCGACAAATGCAGGTAGCGGGCAAGTCTCTCGATCCGAACTTCTATGGCGCCACGATTGGCCTTGAGTACATAGGGCATGAGGATGGCGTTGAGTAACCCGTGGTGGGCGTTATAAAGTGCTCCCAGAGGGTGAGCCAGAGCATGCATGCCGCCGAGGCCCTTCTGGAATGCTGCCGCACCCATGCTGGCCGCCACCAGCATCTGGGTGCGGGCTTCGATATCTTCTCCGTCCGCTACCGCGCGGGGCAGATACTCTTTCACCAGTCGGACCCCCTCTACCGCAATCCCCTCGGCCATTGGGTGGTAAAAGGGCGCGCAGAACGCCTCCAGGTTATGGGACAACGCATCCATGCCGGTCGCCGCAGTAATGTGAGGCGGCAGACCGGTCGTCAGGAGCGGATCAAGTATCGCCACCGAGGGCAACATCTTCGGGTGGAAGATGATCTTCTTCACCTGCCTGGCTTCGTCAACGATCACCGACGCGCGGCCCACTTCGGAGCCGGTGCCGGCCGTGGTGGGCACCGCTACGATGGGACAAATGCCGGCTTCACTGACCCGGGTCCAGTTGTCGCCGACGTCCTCGAAGTCCCACAACGGGCGTTCCTGCCCCACCATCAGCGCCACCGCCTTGGCCGCATCCAGGCTCGAACCGCCGCCAAAGGCGATCACGCCGTCATGCTTGCCAGCATTGAAAGCAGCAACTCCATCCTCGACATTGCTTCCTGTAGGGTTGCCCTGGACACCGGCGAACAGGCTGCACTCGAGACCGGCTCTACGGCAGGCGGCCAGCGCATCCTCCACCATCGGCAGCACGGCCAGCCCCGGGTCGGTAACCAGCAGCGGCGCTGTCATGCCCAGTTGCCGGCAAGCCTCCGCCAGTTCCCGAATCCGGCCCGGACCGACGCGGATACTATTGGGGTAGTTCCAGTTGGCGGTGTGTTCGATCATTATCAGCCTCTTGCTTAGATTATTTCGAAGTAGCGCTGCAACTCCCAGTCCGTGATGTGCTTGCGGAACTCACGTGCTTCCCATTCGCGGGTGGCGGCATAGTGTTCCACGAACTCGTTGCCGAACAGTTGACGGGCGGCCTGCGAGCGGAGCAGCGCAGCAGCGGCGTCGCTCAGCGTCCGGGGCAAGGCCAGATGCTCCGGATGCGGCTGTGTGTAGGCGTTGCCCGACACCATCTCCTCCGGCTCCAGTTCATGCTCAATTCCGTGCAGACCCGCCCCCAGGGACGCCGCCAGGGCGATATACGGGTTGGCGTCGGCGGAACCCAGCCGGTGTTCGATTCGTTGCGTCTTGTCAGAGCCGGGAATGACTCGCAGTGCGGTCGTGCGATTGTCACAGCCCCAGGTGGCCTCGGTCGGTGCCCAGAATCCGGGAACCAGGCGAGAATAGGCATTCACCGTTTGCGCCATCATCACCAGCAGTTCGGGCATCAGTTTCTGCTGACCGCCCAGAAAATGGCGCTGCGTCTTGCTCATGTTCATCGGCTGCCCGGGATCGTAAAATGCGGAACCGGAACCCTTCTTGTGACGTAAAGACAGATGGATATGACCGGACTGGCCGGGATAGTCGTTGGAC
>Ga0255058_10002520_pt1 | contig 10082 bp, 12 predicted proteins | sample Cases_109_9_MG_FD_188637 | JGI IMG/M metagenome (GOLD analysis project Ga0255058, IMG submission 188637) | Seawater microbial communities from Amundsen Gulf, Northwest Territories, Canada - Cases_109_9 | ecosystem: Environmental > Aquatic > Marine > Gulf | place: Canada: Northwest Territories... | reverse complement strand
AACCCCTCCAGTAGCGGCTGGCATCAGCCGCAATGATGCCCCCTCAACCTTAGGGTCGGGGAGGCAATGGCGCAAGTCCAGAGCCAACCTTTCGGGGAACCGCCCAAAGGTCATTGCGGTCTATCCCGGCCTATCGTTCGCTTCCCGATTCTGCTGCCTTTGCCAAATTCGCCAACCGTTTCCGGCAGGCCCGCTCCACCAGCCCGTGCAGTTTGAGGGCGCAGTCCCCCAGCCACGCAAGCTGCTCTTCGCTGATTTTGTAATGCTCTGAATAGCGCGCTTCCACATAGGCCCGTTTTAAAAGCTCAAACCAGGCGCGGGCGCGCCGGGTGTCCCGGGGCCAGGCATCGCGGAGTGAAGGTTCAATATCCTCGGCAAGCGAGCGCAGAAACTTGATGTTGTGGTCGGCGGGAGAGTAGAGGGTGCGGGTGAGAAGAAGCGTGTTATAGGAGCGCTCGACCGCTTGATGGAGCATGAAAGCCGCGTCGTTCAAATTCCCATCTTCACGAAAAAATTGAACGCCCTTGATAGCGTCGGGTGCTTTTGAGCGCCAGATATCGAAATAATGTTTCGCCATCCCGTGGGCCGCTTTCGGGGTGAGCAGCTTCGGCTCGGCCAGCGTATGGCCTTTCAGTTCATAAAGCGCGATGCCCTCCTTCTTGATGTCGGTGAAAAAATAATAGCCCTGGGCGAGCTTGTCGTTCACCTCATGCAATGTCTCGACAAAGAAATGAACCTGGGTCTCCGGGCTTCTGCGGCTGACGAACCAGTCGTCGGCTTTTTCCCAGCACTCCGCCTTGTCCACCAGTTGCCGCTGATTGACGATGACGAGGAGATCATAATCGGACATGTAGCCGCTGGCGCGATCCTCCACCCAGTCGCCGCGCGCATATGAGCCGTACAGGATGATCTTCAAAATCCGCCCGCGCTTTTTCGCCGGCTGGGTGGCGAGTTTGAGCATGTCGTCAAATTCCGCGAACAGAACATCGACAGCGCGCTTCAACTCGTTCTGCTTGCGCCGGGGCAGATGATCGAGGCTGGTTTTCAAGATGGGGGATGTCCGGGGAAAAGTGTGCCTGATGCGATGCTACACCAGCGCGCTTCGGGAGCAAAAGGGGAATGGTTGGTTCTCAATTGCTCACCCGCCCCTCGTCATTCCCGCCACACACCACGTCATCCCCGCGTCATGGCGGAGCCATGCTTCACATGGACGGCGGGGATCCAGTCATGCTTCCCCATGCGCGACAGTTGCAGCATCATGCTCGACAGCGCACATTGTTCTCGTTTGGGGGGCTCATGCGCAAAACGCCGTGCGTTTACATTCTCGCCAGCCGGCGCAACGGCACGCTCTACATCGGCGTCACGAGCCATCTCGTAGGCCGCGTGAATTTGCACGTTCAGGAACTCGTTCCCGGTTTTACGGCGAGACACCACATCCACCACCTCGTCTACTATGAGATGCATCCGACGATGGAAGCCGCGATCAAGCGCGAAAAGCAGCTCAAAAAGTGGAACCGTAATTGGAAGGCCCGTTTGATCGAGCAAGCCAACCCTGAGTGGATCGATCTATTCGATCGCGAGACCGGCGAGATCGCGGAATTGCCTGCGGATCGGGCCAGGCGAAAGTCATAGACGTTCGTCGTGAGGCTCGGTGACCTGGGTCCCCGTCTGCACGGGGATGACGTTGAGGGGAGGCACGCGGGCATGACTTCGTCATGACGCCGGGATGACGGAAATAGCGGAGGCGAGCGGGCGCACTTGATCTAGAGCCTGATCGTTCTTGATGGAACCGTTCGCAAAGCCAGGGAGATGTCCGGCAAGAACGTGAATCTTACTCTAAATCAAAAGTGTAGAGACTGATTCACGTTTCACTTGGACGCACTTCGTTTCCAAGTGAAACGATCAGGCTCTAAGCGATACGACGGCGTGGCACAAAGCGGCGCTAGGAGTGCGAAAGACCGAGAGGCGCGAGCGAGCGCCTATCTGGCTGGATCTATTGGGTTGGGCTATCGCACAAGCGCAACCACACGTACGGGTGCGCCGGAGCCGCCCGCGAGCTTCATTGGAAGGGCTAAGACCCAAGCGCCCGTTGGGGGCAGCTTGTCGAGGTTTTTCAGGTTTTCCAGCCCCACCACGTTGGCTGCACTTGTGATTTGGTGCACAAGAAATTTCCGCGAAGGGCCATTGTCGATGCTCGCCGTATCGACGCCGAGCACTGTGGCGCCGCGTTCGACAAGCAATTGCGCCGCTTCCGCCCCGTAGGATGGGAAGTGAAGGTTGCTGGCGTCCCCCGGCGTGTCATCGCCTAGATAAGCAAGCTTGTCGGGCCAACGGCTGCTCCAGCCCGTACGCAATAGCACAATGGAACCAGCCGGAACCTTACCGTGCACCGCCTCCCATGCGGTCACGTCCTCCACCTTGAGCGTGTAGTCTGGATCCTTTGCCGCCTTGGCGGAAATGTCGATCACGACAGCCGGCCCAATGAGCCGCTTCAGCGGGATCTTAGCTACCGTCCAACCGCGCTCAGCGAAATGAAAGGGCGCGTCCAGGTGCGTGCCGCCGTGCTCGGGCAAGCAGAACTTGTAGGCTGCATAGAAAAAACCTTCCTCGGTCAGCCCTTTGAACAGCTTGGTCAGCTTGAAGCTATCGGTCTCGGTCGGCCAGAAGATGGTATCGGCGCCGAGAGCATGCGTGAGGTCGATCACGTTTGCTTTGGCGATGTCGAGGCCTTGTGCCTGTAGCGATGTAACAGGCGTCGCACAAAATGCCCCTAAGAGTGCGAACGCAAAGGATAGGCGGCGAATGGAATGCATGGCGGATTCCCCGGAGGAATGAGATTTGCGCGCATCCATGCTTGCCGACCATTGGCCGTGTGGCAAGCGCCCCGTCGATTGGGTTCGTGGGCAAACGTGGGAGTTTTTCTCTACCCACGCAGCGAAACTCCCGCTATGTCCCGCACATGAGCCGAAAGATCCTTCTTGTCGCAGCCGCTGCCCTTGTCGATCGCGATAACCGCGTGCTGATCACCCGCCGCCCGGACGGCAAATCGATGTCCGGGCTGTGGGAGTTCCCCGGCGGCAAGGTGGAGTCCACCGAGACGCCCGAGGTCGCACTCCGCCGCGAATTATTTGAGGAGCTTGGCATTGACGTCTGCGAGACGTGCCTTTCGCCGTTCACATTCGCAAGCCACGCCTACGACGCGTTTCACCTTCTGATGCCACTCTATCTCTGCCGGCAGTGGGACGGCACAGTTACCGCGCGTGAGGACCAGGAGATCGCGTGGGTTCGGGCGGCGCGGCTAACGCGCTATCCCATGCCGCCGGCAGATGAGCCGCTGATCGCCCCGCTACGCGATTTGTTGGGCTAGAGCCTGATCGTTTCACTTGGAAGTGCTAATCGCGTCCAAGTGAAACGTGAATCAGTCTCTACACTTTTGATTGAGAGCAAGATTCACGTTCTTGTCGGGAACCTTCTGGGCTTGGTAAGCGATTCCATCAAGAACGATCTTGCTCTAGTCGACGCTACTCGCGAATCTTGCGCTCTGAAACGCCCAGCGCATCAGCGAGGCGCGTCTTTGCCGAGCCTGGCCGCAATGGCTTGGGCTGGCTTTCGTCGGGCGCCCAGGCGGTCAACGTGAGGATCTCGAAGGTCGCGGCCACGCGTCCATCTGATTGCGAGAAGCGCTCCGCATAAATTTCGGCAACGCGCATGAGCAGCCCCCGCGTCACAGGGGTGCGCCGGCGCTGGCTGAGTACGTTGCTTGCACCCATGGCCTTGAGCTCGTGCATGAGTGACAGTGGCGAAGCATAACTCACCGTGACCGTTTCAGAATCAACGACGGGAAGCGCAAAGCCGGCGCGCTGCAAGAGTACGCCCATATCGCGCACGTCCGCGAACGGGGCCACGCGCGGAGAAACACCACCTGTGATCTCCGCCTCGGCGGCGAGCCAGGCTGCGCGTAGCTCTTTTAGCGTCTCCCCGCCGAGCAAGGCCGCAAGCAGCAGTCCGTCCGGCTTCAAGGCGCGACGGATCTGCACAAGGGCGCCTGGCAGATCATTTACCAGATGCAGCGCAAGGCCCGACACCACGAGGTCAAGGGCACCGGAAGCAAACGGCAGCGCCTCCTCATCCGCAACGACGCGCGGGCCTTCGCAGCGTGCAAGCAGCGATTCTGATCGTTCGACGTTGATGATGCGCTCGATGCCGGCGATGCCGCGAATACGCCGTGCGAGGAGACCGTGATAAGCGCCAAGATTGGCGGCAAGCGGGAACGTGCGCTGGATGAACGCGAGCCGCTCGGCAATATCGTCGGCGACACGGCTAAGAAGAAAGTCGTGCTCTGCTGCTGTTGACGCGATGCGATTGCGTCGACGCACAATCAGACTGCGTTCAAAAATCGGGGTCAGCTGGTCGGACGGCAAGGGTCACTATCCAATGGGTCGGGCCTCGCGGCGGCTCGGCCTACAAGTTAACATAGAGCCTGATCGGTTCACTTGGAACGGCTCAAGTGGTTCCAAGTGAAACGTGAATCAGTCTCTACACTTTTGATTTAGAGCAAGATTCACTTATCTGTTGGAGACCTCCCGGGCGAAGACTGAGTGATTCCATCAAGAACGATCTTGCTCTAGGGCGGTATTGCAATCGCTACCAGTGTGCACGCTTCAGGTGGGACATGCTTCGTGAAAGCGCAAATCCGGTGAGGAGCGCAGAATCCCTGCGCCGCGCAGCCGCAGCGCTCGCGGACCTCATCATGCCGCCACTCTGTCTGGCATGCCACACGCCGCTTGCCTCGCACGATGCGCTCTGTCCGCACTGCTGGGGTAGAATCGACTTCATTCGTCCGCCTTTGTGCGACCGGCTTGGCCTGCCGATGCCGTTTGATACGGGTGGCACGATGATCTCCGCCGCGGCAGCAGCCGATCCGCCTGACTACGATCGCGCACGCGCGGTTGCCCGGTTCGAAGGTGTCATGCGCGAGCTCGTGCACGATCTCAAGTTTCGCGACCGTCATGACGCGAGGCGCCTGCTGGGACGCTGGCTGGTCGAAGTCGGGGCCGATCTCATGTCCGACGCAGACGTCGTCGTGCCCGTACCGCTGCCCCGCGGCCGCCTTTTTCGCCGTCGCTTCAATCAGTCCGCGATCTTGGGGCAGGAGGTCGCGCGGCTTGCGTGCATTGAGTTTGCGCCCCTGGCGCTTGTTCGCACCCGCAAAACAAGACCACAGGTGGGTCTCACACGCACCCAGCGCGGCCAGAACGTTGCAGGAGCATTTGCGGTGCCGCCCGAGAGACTAGCGCACATCGCAGGTGCGAAGGTGGTGCTCGTCGACGACGTGATCACCACCGGGGCCACTATTGGCGCCTGCGCGCGCGCCTTAAAACGTGCCGGCGCCTCACGTGTGGATGCCTTGGCGCTAGCGGTGGTCACTGATAGCACCCATGTCACACCTTAAGGTTTTCAGTCACGTTGTGGCGTTGATCATCTTTGCGTCGATTCATCTACCGATTAGACTGGAAACGGGTGACTCGGCAGTCCGTTAACGAATTGAATGCAAACCTATGGCGAAAATCACCGTCTACACCACAAGGCTTTGCCCTTACTGCCACATGGCCAAGGAGTTGTTGCGTAAGAAAGGTAGAGTATTTGATGAGGTCGACGTCAGCGGCTGCAAGGATTTGCGTGCCGCGATGTGCGAAAAGGCCGGCGGTCGTCTTACCGTGCCGCAAATTTGGATCGACGAGCTGCATATCGGCGGGTGCGGCGATCTCTACACGCTCGACCGTGAAGGCAAGCTTGATTCACTTCTCACCGTCTAACTGGCAAATCCAATTCGCGAAGAGGTAGCTGTCCATGACAAGTCCGCACACACCGCGCTCATTTCGCGTTGGTCTGGTGCAGATGTGCTCGGGCCGCGACGTTGGGCGAAATGTAGCCGCCGCCTCGGACCTCATCCGCAGAGCGGCCCAGCGCGGCGCAGACTACATTCAAACGCCAGAAATGACGACGTTCATGGAAATCGATCGCGCACAGCTTCTGGCCGCTGCGCGTCCCGAAAAAGAGCATCCGGCACTTGAGCACTTTTGCGATCTTGCGCGCGGGCTGAACGTGTGGCTGCACATCGGGTCGATGCCCATCCTGCTCGACAACGGGAATATCGCGAATAGATCGCTGCTGATCTCATCGGAGGGGCAAATCACGGCTCGCTACGATAAGATCCATATGTTTGACATCGATCTCGGTGGCGGTGAAAGTTACCTTGAAAGCGCCAACTACGAGCCCGGTCGGCAGGCCGTCATCGCGGATCTGCCATGGGGGCAAATTGGGCTCACCATCTGCTACGATCTCCGCTTCCCGCATCTTTATCGCGCGCTTGCCAAGGCAGGCGCCAAGTTCCTAGCCATCCCGTCGGCCTTTACCGTGCCCACAGGAACAGCGCATTGGCACACGCTATTGCGTGCGCGGGCGATCGAGGCTCAGGCCTACATCTTCGCCGCAGCGCAGGGTGGCAGTCACGAGCACGGCCGCGAAACTTTTGGACATAGCCTCATCGTATCGCCATGGGGTGAAATTCTGGGCGAAGGCGAGGTTCACCCGGCAGTTGTCACTGCTGATATTGACTTGCAACTCTTGGAGGACGTGCGCAGCCGCGTTCCCTCTCTTCAGCATGATCGCCCGTTTGAGGTCGTTAGTGCCGCGAACGCATCTCCAACTGAGGTGCAATCGTGATCAAGTATCGCCTGAGGTGTGCCTGCTCTAACGAGTTCGAGGCTTGGTTCCAGTCGAGCACGGCTTGTGACGCCCAGGTGCAGGGGGAGCAGGTCGCCTGCCCCCGCTGCGGAAGTCATGACGTCGACAAGGCCATAATGGCGCCGAACGTGGCCGCGTGCGGCAATCGGCAAGACGAACCCTGCCCTCCTCCCGCAGCGACGCCGAAGGAACTTAGGCAGCTCGTACGAAACATTCACCGGTCGCTGGTCAAGAATGCAGAGAACGTGGGCACGCGCTTTGCGGATGAGGCGCGCAAGATCCACTACCAAGAGGCTAAAGCTCGCGGGATTTACGGTCAGGCATCTAGCGAGGACGCACGCGCGCTCGTGGACGAAGGTATCGACATCCTGGCACTGCCGTCGCTTCCCGAAGACGCGAACTGAGCTAGAGCAAGATCGTTCTTGATGGAACCACTTGGCCTTCGCCCGGGAGGTCTCCAACAGATAAGTGAATCTTACTCTAAATCAAAAGTGTAGAGACTGATTCACGTTTCACTTGAACGCGACTCAAGCGTTTCCAAGTGAAACGATCAGGCTCTAACGAACGCTTCTGTCTCGCTCAGCGCCAGCAATGTAGCGACAGCAGCAGATGCTGGCTTGGCCGATATTGTGGCGCGCGAATTGAAGTTGTGAGCTTAGTTGACTTCAGCCAGGTAGTAGTTGTCGCGGAGATAGCATCGCCCGACGCGCCACTCGATCGGGCGCCCATCGATGTCGAAAACGACGCAATCTAGCTTCATCAGAGGCGTACCCTCCGCGACCTTCAGATCTTCAGCGACATCAGCCGAAGCCATTGTCACAGAAACTTTCTCCTCGGCGCGCGTGAGCAAGACTCCATAGTGGTGGGCAAGCACGACAATGCTGGGGGAGATTGCCACCTCCTGCGTCAACCCGGCGAACCTCGACTGCGGAATGGTCGACTCCTCGACCATAAAGGGGGTGTCTTTGTTGGTGCGAACGCGGTTGATGCGGAAGACGGGCTCGCCAGGACGCAACTGCAACATCCGGGCTTCATCCTCGTTCGACGGAGCCGAGACAAGCTCACACCGCTGAATATCGCCGCTGATGCGCACCCCTTCCGCGTTACGGATATTGCTGAAGCGAATGGCGCATTCGTCGGAAGTTTGGTCGATGACGAAGGTCCCACGGCCCTGCCGCCGCGAAATAAGCCGCTCGCCCTCCATCTCCTCGAGAGCTTTGCGCACGGTCCCGACACTGATGCCGAGCTCGCGCGAAAGCTCAATCTCGTTTGGAATTGCAGCGCCTGGCTTCCATGTCGCGCCGACAATTCTCTGAACCAGCATGTCCTTTACTTGCAAGTAGAGGGGGCGAGTTGAAAAACGTCCTACCGTTGTCATTTTGGGGCCCTCAAGCGTTGAGGCACTTGCTGCCTAAACACAAATTCTTCAGTTTACGAAAAATGTATAGACTCCACATGTATACACAGGACCTACACTATATAGTGTATATGATATTATAAGACTTTCTTGCAACTAACTTGATATAGTGAAGAAGATTGCAAGAATATTGAAGGAAATGGTAACACCGAATGCTTCGTACCGGCCGCCTTTATCCACCATTATTTTATCTCACCAACTGCAAACTGTGACATGCAGGCACGAGCGTGTGCTTGGCCGACTCAATCCAATGAAGACCGCAGGAACTTAGTTTCGCTGTGAACCATCTTGCACGCGAGCCGTCCGTGTCAAGACGGATGTTCGCACGGACACAGGCGCCAGAAACAGCGCGACGAGGGTGATTTCTGAATCATGTTCGTATACGGAATGGTTTGGTAAAGGTCACTATTTTCTTTCTTTTCACATAGGTTATCAGAGTAGCGTCTCTCTTCATCCGATATCGGATATTTTTCAGCGCATTGATTATCAGCGGTGAGAGAAATCAGTTTTTCCGTCTGGGAGGCGCCCAGATTGGGTTGCAGATGCGCCCGGCAACCTCTTAGCGCTCAAACCGACACCAGTTCGATCCACCCACCTGGCGATAGAGCCCCCCACTCCTTTCTGACCACCGCAGGCGTAGCCGCCTGCTTGCTCAGGCCAGTCCAGGAGCCCCGCCGAGCATTTCCCCCTCGGCGGGGCTCTTCGTATTTGCTACTAGGCGCAACAGCTCCATGCCTAGGATGATAGTCCTTGCGAGGTCGCCCCTTGCCGGTGCAAACATCTGGCGTGTGGATCGCGCTTGCATCCCGCCCCCTCACCGGAGAAAGAGCAAAAATGGACTTGCGAACGGCGGAGGCCCGTTCTTTGGGCGCTGAAGCCGATCACAGTGTGCGCCACGATTGGACGCGCGCGGAGGCCCAGGCCCTCTATGACGCCCCGTTTAACGATCTTCTGTTCTTGGCTCATACGACGCACCGCCGTCACTTCGAGCCCAATACAATTCAGAAGAGCCAGCTCCTGAGCATCAAGACCGGAGGTTGCCCGGAGGACTGCGGTTATTGCAACCAGTCCGCGCGTCACGCAACCGGCCTTTCCGCCTCGAAACTCATGGAAGTCGAGCAGGTCTTGAATGAGGCGCGCAAGGCGCGTGCAGCAGGCGCCACCCGGTATTGCATGGGCGCGGCTTGGCGCTCGCCCAAAGGCCGCGACATGGACGCCCTGTGCGCCATGGTCAAAGAAGTAAAGGCGCTCGGATTGGAAACCTGCATGACGCTTGGCATGCTTTCCGATGACGATGTTCTGATGCTCAAATCTGCTGGGCTCGACTACTACAACCACAACATCGATACTTCCGAGCGCTACTACAGCGAGATCATTACAACGCGTAGCTTTGCCGACAGGCTCGATACGCTGGACCGCGTACGCGAGGCCGGCATCAAGGTTTGCGCAGGTGGAATTATCGGCATGGGGGAGACGCCGGAGGACCGCGTCGACATGCTGGTGACGCTGGCTACCCTGCCCCAGCAACCAGAGAGCGTTCCCATCAATATGCTCATCGCCATCTCGGGTACGCCCCTTCAGGACACGAAGACAATCGATCCCATCTCGTTTGTGCGTACAATCGCACTTGCCCGCATCATGATGCCAAAGTCGTATGTGCGCTTATCAGCCGGCCGCACGGAGATGAGCGACGAGACGCAGGCGTTGTGCTTCTTTGCCGGTGCCAATTCGATCTTTGCCGGCGAGACGCTACTGACAGCGGATAACCCCGACGAAGACTCTGATGCCGTACTCTTCGCGAAACTCGGCCTCAAGCCGCTCGAAACCAAGCCGCGCTCAGGCGCGCGGACCTATGCACAAAAGTCATGAACGTGCGCTCCAGGCGCTGGCACGACGCGGCCGTCATCGCGCGTTGCAA
>Ga0255058_10002519_pt1 | contig 10083 bp, 5 predicted proteins | sample Cases_109_9_MG_FD_188637 | JGI IMG/M metagenome (GOLD analysis project Ga0255058, IMG submission 188637) | Seawater microbial communities from Amundsen Gulf, Northwest Territories, Canada - Cases_109_9 | ecosystem: Environmental > Aquatic > Marine > Gulf | place: Canada: Northwest Territories... | reverse complement strand
GCTTGCAAATCGGGCTTTTCTGTGCATGCTTTGTGACGAGAATAACGGGTAAGCCGTATTAGTGGAAATCTCTATCTACGGTTTGACGAGGACTCCGGGATTAAACCCCCGGAGTTACTCTACTGGTCCCATTCTTTTTATTTTGATCTGGAATCAGGCCGAAAAGAATTTAATTCTTGACATAGGGCTTCGTAATTATAGAATATGTTTAATATTATGTGAACAATTCCATAGTCAATTTTCCATATCTAATGAAAAAAAAAGACGCAAAAATACTTATTGCCGATGACCTTAAGGACATGAGGATGGTGCTCTCAACTCTTTTGAAGAGGGAAGGTTACAATACAATAACTGCTGACAATGGTTCCACTGCGGTTGAGCTTGCACGTAAAGAGCTTCCGGATGCCGTTATTATGGACATAAAAATGCCCGTAATGGATGGGATAGAAGCCTTAAAGCAGATAAAGAAATTCTCTCAAACCATACCGGTTATCCTTATGACGGCGTATGGAGAAGTAGAAACGGCAGTCGAGGCTGTTAAACTAGGCGCTTATGATTATATCGTGAAACCATTCGATAATGAAAAGATTATTATTACGTTTAAAAATGCGTTAGCTGAACTTAGACTGAAACGTGAAGTAAAAACACTTCGTTCAAACCTGGAGGGCAAATCTCCTATAAGTGAAATAATGGGGACGAGTAATGAGTTAAAAAGGGTTTTTCTTCAAGTTGAACGTGTCGCACCTACAAATTTCACAGTTGTTTTGTACGGCGAGACCGGCTCTGGTAAGGAGTTGGTTGCAAGGGCCATACATAATCAGAGTCCACGAAGAAAAGGAGAATTTGTAGCGGTTGATTGTGGGGCAATACCTGAAACTTTGATTGAAAGTGAACTTTTTGGATACGAAAAAGGCGCTTTTACAGGGGCCGATAAAAGAAAGGAAGGGGTTTTTGAATTGGCGTCCAGGGGGTCGCTCTTTCTGGATGAAATTGGCAATTTACCGAAAAGTATGCAAAGCAAGCTGCTCCGGGTTATTGAAGATCATTGTGTAAGAAGATTAGGAGGAAAGGAAAATATAAAGATAGATATAAGGATCATTCTCGCATGTAATGAAAAACTTGAGGACCTTGTCAAAGCCGGAAAATTTCGAGAGGACCTCTATCACCGCCTGAACGAATTTACGATTGAAATACCTCCGCTGAGAAAGCGTAAGGAGGATATAATTTCCCTCTCCAGGAAGTTCGTAGATATTACAAATCAGGAATTGGATAAAAACGTTCGTGGTTTCTCGGAGTCAGCTTTAAAGTGCCTCTTTAACTATAATTGGCCGGGTAATATTAGGGAACTGAAAAATGTGGTTAGAAAGGCTGTGTTAATGGCCGATGATATCATTGAGCCTGAAAATATTCCAATCAAGAAATCAAGATTAAAAACCGATCCGATTGATAGATTAATAAGCCAGCCGTTTAAGATAAAAAAGATTGATGACAAGGATTTTTCATTAAAAGACATTGTAAAAAAAGTTATTTCTGATGTAGAAAAGCAAGTAATATCGGAAGTCTTAAAGCGTACAAAAGGTAATAAGAGCAAGGCTTCCAGGATACTAAAAATAGACTATAAAACAATGCATTGTAAAGTCAAAGACTATCGCATAAGAGTTGATAATGATGGTTCTTTTGCCATTTAAGGGTCACGGAAGAAAATAAATCCCCCAACCTGCTTGCCTTTTGCCCCTTCTTCGGCGTTGCGCAAAAGGTTACATAACAATGCTATGCGCCCTTTTACGCGCCTTGAAGACGGACCAAAATCCAGCGCATTTTGGGGGATTTATTTTCTTCCGCAACCCTAACATCCTCTCAACTTCTTCTATATCTATTATTCCTTGCAATCCTTGATTGCCTTCGATATTTTATACCTTAAACCAGAACTAAAGACCTTGTAAGTTCTCAAAAAGTTGAGGTGGTTTGTAGTAACCCATTAAAAATGGGACACCCATGGGAATGGGTTGAATGGAAATTCGCTCCCTCAAACTTAAGCCCATTCACATGGGCTACTACGAACTGACAGGAAAACGTTTTCACCTCAACTTTTTGAGAACTTACGAGTCATTGAATTAAGCAATTTGTTGTTCATATTTGCGAATTTCTGTCGTAGGGCGAGGCTTTAGCCTTGCCTCTGTGCGTGAGGGTACAAACCTAAAGGTTTGCCCTACGTCTTAATTCAATGACATTGCGTACGGAAGGCAGGTTTGCTCTCCCTGTTAAATATATTGTAACAATATATTTTAGTAATCGGCCTTAATAAAAAATGCAACTTTTGAAAGTTGTTGTAAAGAACTCATCCAAATAATTTAACTTGGAATTTGTTATTTGGTGCTTATCAGATATACCTGAAAAACTCTATTAATAAATATTTTGGCTACTGATTTTACATCAGACATAAATTGGCCAAAAAAATATTACTAAGCGCCTATATTTTTCACAAGACAAGCTTGGGGAAAAAGCCGCTTTCAGAGAGTTATAAACGCTGATATAACAACAGCTTAAAAAGTTAGCGACAACATGTTGGTAGTTTTGGCGCTGTAAGCACCTATGCCCCCCCATCTATGGAATCATATCCATAAACATAGAATAAATACTATGGTACAACAACCATATCAGCCCTTATCTCATTTCGTAACTCCTTATATATTCATATGTTATATTTTTATTAATTTTGGGCATAATTTTTGCATAATTCTAAATTAAGGGATTTTTTTAATATACCAGATAGTTTTATTAAATTTTTCTTAAATGAGGAGGTGGTAGATGTCTAAAAATTTACAAAATTAAGGGGTTTTTTATTATATTGGATAGTTTTATTAAATTTTTATAAATAAGGAGGTGGCTGATGTATAAATATTTATTAAGTTTTACCTTAGCTGTATTTTCAGTATTTTGTCTCATTTCTTTAGCAAATGCGGCAACCGAGCATGAGATGGGGATAGTTATTAATCTGTCAGGTAAACAAAGGATGCTTACTCAAAAGATGAGCAAAGAGATGCTTTTGATAGCTAAGGGGATAGATGTTGATGTAAATAAGGGAAACCTGGAAAAGACAGCCAATCTTTTTGACAAGACCTTAAAGGGATTGATACATGGCGATGAGGACTTAAAGTTGGTAGGGACTGAAAACCCAAAGATTGTAAAACAGCTTGAAAAAGTCACCGGACTATGGGGCCAATTTAGAAATAATGTAAAGGATGTCGTTGGCGGGGACACCTCAAAAGTCGTGCTGGATAGGATTGCCGATGAAAACTTACCACTTCTAAAGAACATGAACCGTGCAGTGAAGATGTTTGAAGATGAAGCAATTAAACTTGGAGGAAAATCGTTAGATCCCGGGATGGCTACCACATTGAATCTTTCCGGTAAACAAAGGATGCTTACCCAGAAAATGACCAAGGAATTGCTCTTGACAGCTCTCGGTATTGATTCCGACAAAAACAAAAGAAATCTTAAAAAAACCTCCTTCCTGTTCGAGCGAACGCTGGAGGGCCTTCTGGATGGAGATAAAGATCTGGATTTGCCGGGAACCAAGGACGCCTCAATTAGAGACCAGCTGAATGTGGTTAAAAAGCTCTGGAAAGGATACAAACCGGTTTTGGATAAAACAATAGCCAGCGAGTCTAATGAAACATCACTGGAAGATCTGAAAATGGCTGCAAAACTGAACTTGCCGCTGTTAAAAGAGATGAATGCGACAGTAAAGATGTATGAAAAATCAGTTAAATGAATTAAAAATTATAAGGGGGTATTCACTTAACTCAGGTATTTAAATCGTAACTAATTAGTAATATAGAGCTTAGGGGATTTCTCAAATATCATTCATTTGTTTTCGTAAAGCTTCTTATTAAAACACATTATGATAATTTTACCTGAGTTAAGTGAATACCCCCTTAAAAAATTATTTCTTCGTTTTTTTAGCTAAGGAGATTCAAACCATGAAAGCAAAAAAAACAAACAATATGGGGCAAACCGGATTTGCAAAGCTTGGTGTTAACAAATTGTTGCTATTGGGGTTTGGCATGCCAATCGCCGCATCGGTTGTTATAGGGTTCATAGCATGGAGAAGTTTTACGGAAATTTCTTCGAATGTTGAAGGCATCGCGGAGAGAGCACATAATGTAAACAGCAGTATGGGAGAAGTGTCAGTCAACACCAAAGAGGCTTCCGATATTACAAAAGCGATTGTAGACAATGTGGATAGGCAGATAATACCAACTGCAAAGTCAAGTGTACAGGATATGGTTATCATAGAAGAAACCTTTGATGAAGTAGTAAGCAGCTTTGCCGAACTGCTTGAAGAGGAAGACCTTGATGCCGATACAGTCATCTTTGAAGCCGAAGATATACTGGAGTCTATTAAAAGAGAAGCGCTGCCGTTGATTCGTACTGTGAAGGAAAGCACGGAAGCAGGTAAAACACAAATGCTTTCTATGAAGGATTCTATTATAGATTTAGATTCCCGTCTGGTCCTGTTTGTGGGAAAATCTAAAGAGGCGGCAAATGCCGCTAACACGATTCAGGAAGAAGCAGCCAAAACATCTGAAAAAGCTGAAACCACAAAAACCACGATGTCTATTCTGGTCCTTGCTATTGTCGGCTTAATTACAGGGTTCTCTCTTGTTATACGTAATGCAATTAGTAAACCCGTAAACAATGCCGTAAATTCTTTAAACGAAGCATCAATGCAGGTTGCTGCAGCATCCGGACAGGTTTCACAGTCCAGCCAGTCTCTTGCGCATGGGGCTTCGACACAGGCCACTTCAATAGAAGAAACCTCGGCTTCAATGGAAGAAATGGCTTCTATGACAAAACAAAATGCCGGCAATGCCGGGGAGGCTGCAAAACTGGCATCATTATGCAGTCTTACAGCGGAAACCGGTAACAGGTCGGTTAATGAAATGGACAGCGCAATGCATGCGATTGATGACAGCAACAAGAAGATCAGTGAGATTATAAAGGTGATAGAAGGTATAGCATTCCAGACAAACCTTTTAGCTTTAAATGCTGCTGTTGAAGCGGCAAGAGCAGGAGAGCATGGAAAGGGTTTTGCCGTTGTGGCAGAAGAAGTTAGAAATCTTGCCCAAAGGAGCGCTACGGCGGCAAAAGATACGACGGCCTTAATCGAAGACAGTGTTAATAAAACAGATACCGGCACAAAACTTTCAGTGAAGTGTAAAGAAGTTTTAAACGGCATAGTAACCAATGTAAAAAAAGTAACAGAACTGACTAATGAGATTTCAACGGCATCACAAGAGCAATCAAAAGGAGTAGAACAGGTAACCAGAGCAGTGCAAGAGATGGATACCGTTGTGCAGCAAAATGCCGCCAGCGCCGAAGAAACTGCATCTGCGAGTGAGGAAATGTCTGCCCAGGCCCAGATAATGAAGGAACAGGTAAAGATGTTGTCTTTGCATGTTGGTATTAAGCAAAAAGGAATAGAAGACGACGCTTTGTTTGAACAAGAGCAACTGGCAAATACTCGATCTGCTGCCAACGGTGTTACGCCTGGAAGATATTTAGAAAATACTGTTGAGAAAGCGGAGATGCAGCAAATATGACAAGTAGGATAGCAAATGAATCTATTTCAGAGCACCCAAACCAAAGAAGTTTAGTGTAAGAACATAGCCTTAAGGTGGACGCAATATGTACAAGTTATTTTGAGACACCTCCTTAGTAGATAAGTGGGGAATAATTCATGAAGAAAATTATTCTGCTTGTTGAAGATAATCCTGATCATGCAAACAGTTTTATTGTAAAGCCTGTTTCATATGGTGAATTTGCCAGGAAGCTTATTGCCATGGAAGAATCCTGGTTTGTTAATTATTTCGGTTGGAGCAATTCCTTAGGCGCTTTATAAAAATATTTTGATCTATAATTATGTCTGATGTGAAATCAGATGTCTGATGTGAAATCAGATGTCTGATGTGAAATCAGATGTCTGATGTGAAATCAGATGTCTGATGTAAAATCAGTAGGCTGATATAAAATCAGATGGCAAAAAATTACGATTTACTCCAAAAGACATAAAATGCGTATAAAAAGCAAAATACTGTTCTGGTTCTTGCTCCCTTCTATCTTAATTGCGGCTACTACGGCAATTTTTTCCTATATTTACATCCAAAAAACAATAAGGCAAAATATCTTTGATCAGTTAGAAATTGCCGCAAATGAACTGCATGAACATCTGCACTTCTTCCTGGAGGAAAAGGAGAGACGGACTATTGATTTTGGTTCTGATGGTTTAATAAGAGAATATACAGAGGAAATTACAGGGAAGGAGAGTAGGAGGGAGTATTACACCACAGCATTAATAAACCATCTTATTGATAATAAAAAAAACCTTGATCAGAATATTTGTGAAGTGCTCATAATCGATTTTAATGGAAGAGTAATTGCTTCTACAAAAAAAAGCCGTATAGGTGAGGATGTATCAGGAGAAGAATACTTTACAGAAGTTGAATTCTTAAATGTTTTCGTAGGCTCCCCGCATTATGACAGTAAGTCAGGCGCAATCGTAATTGACTTTTCTATGGTACTTTTGAGTACGATTGGAAAAGAGGCTATTGGTATTATCGTTAACCGAATCAAGCTTGATCAAAATAATCTGGAACAAGATAGTTTGTCCTTTTCACAGAACGATGAATCGGATTATTCCAGTTTAGTCACCGCAAATAAATATCGCATACTGGATTTTAGTTCTGACGGATTTATCAGGGATTTTACGGAAGAAATTGTCAGGAGAGATGATAAGGTCCAGTATTATACAGATAGATTAAATTCACACCTGGTCTTAAATAAGCAACCCCTTGACAATGATATTCTTGCAACCTTTATAGTTGACCTGGCCGGTAAAATTATCAGCTCAACTGAAATTGGCGTGATAGGCAAAGACATATCAGATGATAACTGTTATTCTAAAGTGCTGAAAAGTGGTTCCTGCGTATGTGAATTAAGCTATTTTTCAGAAAATAAACAAAATACGTCATTTGATGTGGCAAGGTATGTTTTTAGCATAAAAGAACAAGATCCAATAGCCATAATATTTAATAGATACAATGGTAATAGCCTTGGAAAAGTAACTCGTAGCGGGATAACGGAATTAAGACAGGGAAGCCAACTGAAAGGGTTGGGGGAGACGGGTGAATTGTATATTGTCAATAAGGACAAATTGATGATCACAGAGTCAAGATTCATAGAAGATGTTATATTTAAACAGATTGTTGATACAGAGGGCGTAAGAGTTGCCTTCGAAAATAAAAGGGGAATGACAGGCATATATCCTGACTATAGAGGAATTCCAATAATAGGTGTTTCCAGATATATAGAAGATGTGGATTGGGTTGTGTTGGCGGAAAAGGATGTTTCGGAAGCTTTTGCTCCAATTAAACGTTTACGGAACTTCTTTATTGTTACGGGAATTATTGGTATTATGGTTATAGTTATAATAGCAATCTTTCTTTCCAAAGGAATAACAAATCCTATAAAAACACTAATAAAAGGCACTAAAAAAATAGCAAACGGCGACATGGAACACCCTATACTGGTTGGTAGAAGGAAGGATGAAGTTAAGGATCTGGGAGATTCGTTTAACTTGATGATGGATAAACTCAAAAAATCAAATCAGAAGAATGCAGAACTTTTATTAGAGATAGAGAAAAAAGGCGAGAGCGAATGGAAGAATACATTTGACGTTATTACGGATATTATTACGATCCATGATAAGGATTATAACATTGTCAAGGCAAACAGGGCGTTTTATGAAGCGTTTAACATTAACGAGGAGTATTTGACTGGCAAAAAATGTTATGAAATATTCCACGGCACTAACGAACCCTGGCACAATTGCCCATTTGTAAAAACTACGGAAAGTTTGCAACCGGAGAGTGAAGAAGTAAACGATCCGAATTTGGGTGGAGTTTTCATTATTTCCACATATCCCTTTATTGACGAAAAAGGAAATTTTTATGGCGCCGTGCACCAGGCGAAAGACATAACAAAAACGAAAAAGTCTGAAGAAGAAATAAAGAGGAGAAAAGAATATACGGAAAATTTGATAGAAACAGCGCAAGATGCCATCGTGTGTATTGATGAAGAAGGAAATATAAATGTATGGAACCAGGCAGCTGAAAGGATTTTTGGCTATTCCAAGCATGAAGCTATAGGACAGCAGATAACAACCATTATTCCCACAAAGATGTTGGATGGATTTTTACAAATGAGTAGAATTGTAAGTTTTAATAAAATAATCGAGATTTCGGGAAAAACAAAAGAAGGTACTGTAATACCGATTGAAATGTCTTTATCTTCCCAAAAAACAACAAATGGGCAATACTCATTTACCATAATTATGAGAGATACAACTTTTCAGATAGAGGCCAGGAAGCAATTGGTTGCAAAAGCAGATGAATTAGGGCGAATTAATAAGGAATTAGAAGATTTTATTTATATCGTGGCACACGACCTGAAAGAACCACTGTTTGCAATTGGAGGATATACATCTAAGATGTTTAAGGATTATTCTGATAAATTTGATGATAAGATGAAGCGCTATGCAAACAGGGTTAATATAAATATTGAAAAAATGTCTCAAAAGATTTATGATCTTATAGAAGTAATGAGGGCCGGTGGGACCAAATGCGAGTTTAAGAATAATGACAGCAACGCCATCATTAAGGACGTAATAGAAATGCTGGAAGATAAGATAAAAGCTAAAGAGATTAATGTTTTGGTCCAGGATAATCTGCCTTCTGTATACTGTGATAGTGAGAGAATGAAAGAAGTGTTTCTAAACTTACTAGCCAATGCTATAAAATTTATGGGGGATGCTACTCAAAAGCAAGTTAGAATTGGCAGTGAAGTGAAAAATGGTTACTGTGAATTGTTTGTAGAGGATACGGGTATTGGTATTCGGCCGGAATACCAGGAGCGTATTTTTAAGATATTCAAACGGCTTAATGACGTAGAGGCGGAAGGTAATGGGGTTGGCTTGTCTATGGTTAAGAAGATTATTGAGCTGCACAATGGCAAGATTTGGGTAGAAAGTCCCGTTAGTAATGGAAAGGGGTCAAGATTTTGCTTTACAATTCCAGCAGAAAAGAAGAAAATATAGAAAAAAAACATTATTATGAATCTTCTACCGGTAGTAGAAGCACCCAAAAACCAATTGGAGGAATGTTGCTGTGCAAGAGGAAATAGGACTTGATTATAACATGAAAGATAAAACAAACAAATCTTTTATTATTCTCATTGTAGATGACGATGAGGCTTTGTCCCTCCTGAATCAAAAGCATCTGCAAAGAGAAGGTTTTCAAACAAAGTGCGCTTCGACTGGAGCAGAAGCGATTGACTGGGCGGTCGGCCACCCAGGTTCACTTATGTTGTTGGACTACAAGTTGCCGGATATGACAGGCAAGCAAGTAGTCGAATCTCTTGCCAAACGGCAGGTCCACGTTCCATTTATCATTGTGACGGGCCATGGTGATGAAAAAATAGCGGTAGAAATGATGAAGCTTGGCGCTAAAGATTATTTAGTAAAGGATGCCGGATTTCTTGATCTTTTACCTCCTGTAGTTAACCATGTATTTAAACGAATAGTTTTAGAGAAAAAGCTGGAAGAGTCTGAAGATAATGTACAAAGGCAAATACTTGAAAGGTCTAAAGAAATTGAAAAGGTAAATAAGGAATTGAATGATTTCGTTTATATCGTTTCTCATGATTTAAAAGAGCCATTGTTTGCGATTGAAGGTTATTCGAAAAGACTGTTCAAGATTTATGGGGATAAATTCGATGACAAGGGAAAGACATACTTAAACAGGATAAATTCAAATGTAGAAACAATGTCCAAGAGGATTTATGAGATAATGGAAGTTGTAAAGGCTGGGACTGTTAAATATGACCTGACTACTAATGATAGCGGTAACATAATTAAGGACGTGGTAAATGAGTTGGAAAGTAAGATAAATAATAATCATATTGAGATCATAATACAGGATAATTTCCCGACAGTATACTGTGACGAGAAAAGGATAAAAGATG